>JAEEGL011990254.1_pt1 | contig 52925 bp, 25 predicted proteins | sample 9134231 | NCBI WGS metagenome assembly JAEEGL01 (sample SAMN16246548, study PRJNA631951) | gut metagenome | biome: gut microbiome; feature: rumen; material: fiber-attached | host: Bos | place: Iran: Karaj | collected 2018-10 | reverse complement strand
TTTAAGAATAAATAACAAAAAACTCAGCTTTTGGAGAGGGGAATGGGCGCAAAAAGCCCCGCGAAATCACTTTCACAGGGCTTATAAGGGTGTTTACAGATGAAACTATATAGGGGATAGAATAACGGATTCTTTATTTAAGTAACTATTCAAATTTTGTTTATACAAATAATCCTTTATCCAACAACGAATTTAACGAATTAAACAATTGCTGCGCGTTGTAATTCGTTTAATTCGTCAAATTCGTTGTTTTTATAAAATAATTGTGTTCATCTACTTATCATCGCATCAGCTACCCAAAGAGATGTCATAATAAGAGGGTTCACTCTATTGGATTGCCATTCACAACGACATTGGTGAGCTTCAGGTTCTCTACGGGACGCTTGGTGAAGGCAGGCTCCTTGGCATTGTCCTTCACGTCGATGTTCTCGAACGAGAAGTTCTTCAGGGCATAGTTGTCACTGCCAGTGACATTGAAGAAAGTGCCACACTCCATGCGTATGCCACTGAAGCTGATGTCGTTACACTGCGAGAGTGGCATGTCGGGGCGCTCCTCCTTCTGGTAGAATTGGGTCCAGGGGCGAACCAGCAGGAAACTGCGGCACTTGCCCGTGAAGTTCTCCACCCGCACGTACTCATAGTGCTGGGGCGTGTCGGGGCGCATCTTCAGCCATAACACGTTGTTGGTGTTGTCGGCATGGCAGTTGCGCATGATGACGTTCCAGTCGTGGAGACTCTCCGAACCTAACGTCATGCAGCCATGGACGGTGCCATAGTGGCAGTTCTCGACAAGTACATTGTAGCAAGGCCCGTTCTCGGGTGCCTTGTCGGCAAAGGTGCCCTTGCCACCCTTGAGCACCACGGCATCGTCGTTGACGTTCATGTAGCAGCCACGTACCATCACGTCGTGGCAGACATCGATGTCGATGGCATCAGTCGATGGACCCTTGATGTCCTGTGTCGACGAGTAGATGTAGAGGTCGATGTAGCGCACATGGTCGCAGCGGTAGATGTGGTTGGTCCAGAAAGGGGAGTTGATAAGCCGCACGTCTTGAATGGTGACGTTCGACGAGTTGCTGATGTAAGTCAGGCGTGGCCGCTGGGCGTCCTTGTTGGTGCACTGTGGGTTCCACTTACGACGAATCCAGAACTCCTCCCAGTAAGGCTCGCCGCTGCCATCGATGGTGCCACGACCAGCAATAGTGAAGCCGTTGATGCTGTCGGCATTGACCAGGGCAGTGAAGTACTTGCACGTCTGTCCCTCGATGCGCGTTTCGCGGATCTCGAAGTCATGGACACGCTCCGAACCTTTCAGTACGCCGCCCTCCTCAATATAGAGATTCGTGCCCTGACGGAAGAAGAGGCTGCCTGTGAAGAACGTGCCCCGTGGAACGACGATGACGCCCCCACCCTCTTGTGCGGCACGGTCGATGACGGCCTGAATCTGGCGTGTCTGGATGTCGGTGGTGCCTTGGCGCACACCATAGTCGGTGAGCACGTACTGGCGTCCGAGGTCGGCCAGCTGCACCTTTGTAGTGTCAGTGAACCAGGCGGCCATCGGCTCGCCGTTGGGCCACAGCTGCTGCTGAGGCACTTTCTTCTTGGCGGTTGCCATCGTGCAGGTCATGGCCAGCAGGAGGCAGAGGAATAAAGTACGAAACATCATTATTATTTACTATTTGACAATTTACGATTTACTATTTATTTACTATTTGACAATTTACTATTTACTATTTATTTACGATTTGACGATTTACAATTAATTTACTATTTGACTATTTACGATTTCTTGCGCTCCGTAGGTGCTCAGGCGAGCAAGCTCGGAGTTCTATTTATTTACGATTTGACTATTTGACGATTTACTATCCGCAGCAGAACTATTCTACTTTACCTCCTCTACTCCTCTACTCCTTTACTCCCCAAATTAATACGACTCTTGCTCGTTGGGGAAATCGCTCTGCTTGACATCAGTGATGTACTGGCCGATGGCATCAGTCATGACCTGGTTCAGGTCGGCATAGCGGCGGAGGAAGCGGGGCGAGAAGCCCTGCGTCATGCCGAGCATGTCAGAGACAACGAGAATCTGGCCGTCGCAATGAACGCCGGCACCAATACCGATGGTGGGCACGGAGATGAGGTCGGTCACCTGCTGGGCAAGTGCTGCGGGCACCTTCTCAAGGACAACGGCGAAGCAGCCAACCTCAGCGAGCGCCTGGGCATCGGCGAGCAGCTTCTGTGCTTCACGCTCCTCCTTAGCTCTCACGGCGTAGGTTCCAAACTTATTGATCGACTGGGGCGTCAGTCCAAGATGCCCCATAACGGGGATGCCTGCGTCGAGGATGCGCTTCACAGTGTCGATAATCTCTGCACCGCCTTCGAGCTTCAGGGCGTCACAACCGCTCTCTTTCATCATGCGGATGGCGTTGGCCACACCGTCGTGACAGCCCGTCTGATACGAGCCGAAGGGCATGTCGCAGACAACGAGGGCGCGCTTCACACCGTTGACAACGGCACGTGCATGATAGATCATCTGCTCGACGGTCATGGGGAGCGTCGTCTGATTGCCCACAACGACGTTCGATGCGGAGTCGCCAATGAGGATGCCGTCGATGCCTGCTCGGTCGACGATCGTGGCGGTGGTGTAGTCGTATGAGGTGAGCATGGAGATCTTCTCACCTTTCTTCTTCATTTCAATAAAACGGCGCGTGGTCACTTTGCGCTCGTCGGTTACTAAATAGCCTGACATGGTCCTGATTTACGATTTGACAATTTACTATTTATTTACAATTTGACAATTTACGATTTATTTACGATTGGACAATTTACGATTTGCTATCCGCAGCAGAACTATTCTACTTTACCTCCTTTACTCCCTTTACTCCTTTACCTCCTCTACTCCTTTAACTCCCCTTTATTTTTTAAGAGGTGGTTGAGGTGGTCGTAGGAAAGGTTGACATAGTCAGAGATCTGCACGTCAGAGAGCGGAGCGATGGCCTCACGTGGATTGGTAGTTGCCACGCCAACGACGAGCATGCCTGCAGCACGCCCTGAGCGGAGACCATTGAAGCTATCCTCAAAGACAATGCAGCTTGCGGGCGACACACCAAAGCGGGCGGCAGCACGCAGGTAGCAGTCGGGAGCAGGCTTGCTCTCAGCAAAGTCCTCACTGGTAAGAATGGCATCGAAGAGCTGTCGGAACTCAGGGTGCTGCCGATAGACGCTCGCCATCTTCGGCTGGTTGCTGCTGGTGACAACAGCCGTCAGAACGCCATGCACGCGCAGGTCGTCGATGAAGTTAAGGAAGCCTGGCATGTAGTCGAAGGTCATCTGTGCCTCGAAGTCGTCGAGATGCTGTGTGACCACAGCCTGTTCCTGCTGTAACGGCCCTGACCACCAGCGGTCGAAGATTTGCTGGAGCGTCTGGCCTTTGATCTCGTGCTCAAGCCCTGGGTGTTCGGGATGGTAGTGCCGGCACTGCTCACCCCAGAACACGGTGTACTGGGGCTCGGTGTCGAACACCACGCCGTCGAGGTCGAAAAGCACGGCTTTCAATTCGTTCATTTGCATGTAGTAGTTTAGAAATCGGGTGCAAAGGTACGAATAAGCGAGCAAAAAACCAAAACAATTTTGAGTTTTTTCGAGCGTGAGTACCTTCGACCGCAGGTCAAAGGTACGAATAAGCGAGCAAAAAACCAAAACAATTTTGAGTTTTTCTAAAAGCCATAATCAGGGGACTTCACAACCAACTGACAATCATAAGAATAAAAGAACCGTATCCTCTTGCGAAGAAGATACGGTTTTCTTGCGGGGAAGATACGGTTCTCTTACGGGGAAGATACGGTATTGTCAAACAGCCAGTGTGGGCAACGAAGTGAGCAATCTATCTGACGTACTTCCTTCCCTGGCTAATGAGGATGTTTTTACAGGCAGAACTGGCAGGAAGACCTTGCAGGGTATAGATGCCGCTGGGCTGGGTGTCACGCCAAACGTCGTGAATGGCTTCGAGGCCCCCTTCAGGATGCCGGGTAGCATCGACAGGGCGAATGATGGGTTCGGTGGAAAGTTGCAGGCGGTTGCCCACAAACTCCATCGTCCCGATGTACATCAGTCGCGGAGCCACCTCAGACGCCGAGTGGTGGGCATGGAATACAATGCGCAGGCGACCCTCCTTGTCGGTAAAGAACGAGTGGTGACCAGTGCCCAGCAGGTCTTCGACACGCCTGACGATGGGGTTGCCTGTGTACTTCGACCATGAGGTAGACGCCGACAGCGTGCGCGACTGGGCATAGCCCACGGCGTAGTCCTGACTGCGGTAGTCGTTTCCGGAGTAAGTAAGATAGTAGATACCGCCATGCTTGAGCACGAACGGCCCCTCGTTGACGCGTCCCATCCGGTCTTCCCATGACTGGCTGACGTTGATGCACTTCTTGAGTGACGCAGGGCGGAGCGTCGTGTAGTCATCGTCGAGCTGGCACATCCAGATGCAGTTGCCATCAGTGAAGCGCACGAAGAAGAGCCACGCCTGCCCGTCGTCGTCGATAAAGAGGCTGCTATCGATGCACTTCTCGTCGCCCAGCATAGCCTTAGTCATGCAGCTGCCCTGCTGGCGGAAAGGTCCCAGTGGCGACGTGGCGGTGGCGACATAGAGGTGCTCGTTGGCCGAGTAGAACATGTAGTAGCGGTCGTTCAGGCGATAGACCTCTGGAGCCCAGAACCACTGGCGCTCGGAGGTCTGCTCCTTGTGAAGGGCCAACGTTGCACGCTTCGTCCACCGCAGCAGATCGGTCGATGTCCACACGGCAATGCCATCAGGATCGTTGGTGCCATAGGCATAGTAGGTGTCGCCATCGAGCAGGATATAAGGGTCGGCCAGTGGCACTTCGGAAACCCCTACCCCGGCATTGTCTGCGTCACTGCGCATCACGGAAGAAGTCTCCCCCGGCTGGGGAAGACTGGAAAGTAGGCCTGCCAACAAGGCGGTCAGCATGAGTCTGATATGCATAGTCAGGGGGAGTTAAGGGGGAGTTAAGGGACGATAGTTCTGACGTAGGAAAAGAATCGTCCGATAACTCCCTGGGCTGAAAGCCTATAAACAATCAACAACTACTGAATACTCTTATGATCATAAGGATGACTTACTTCTTACAAAACACTTTGCAGATGGTGCCGTCGTCGCGCCGCAGGATGTTGACGCCCTGAACGAGGCTGTCGACCTGCATGCCGGAAATGGTGTAGATCAGCGAGGCGCTTGACGGTGGCAGGTAGCTATGCTCACGAATGGCATCAGTGCCGTCGCCATAGACATGGCTCAGGCGGCTGTTCAGCTCGCTGATACGTGCCTCGTCGACCTTGATGACCGCACGGTCGTAGGTCATCAGGCCGTTCACCTCGGTCTCGACGTCGGTGGTCTGCGTGTAGACGGCAGCACAGAAGGCGGCAGGCTTGCCATCGGTTGCCTGTGCATCCTTGGCCATGGCCAGCACGGCCTCGGTTGTGGCGACGTAGGCATCGGTGAGCTCCTTCTCATTGCCATAGTTGACGTAGGTGGTGGCGGCGTTCTCGTACCAGCGATGGTCGGAGATGTGGCGGCCCAGTCCACCGTACTCGCCAAGCACCACGGGACGCTGTCCATCGTGGAGATAGATGTGAGGCGGACGGTCGTAGTCGTGCAGGTCGATGATGTCGCCCACGCCCTGATAGTGGTTACCGCCACTGGCAGGATTGATGAGGCGCGTGGGATCGATGGAGCGGGTGTAGTCAACAATCTCAGCGGTGCGGAACTGTCCCCAGCTCTCGTTGAAGGGTGTCCAGACGACGATGCAGGGATTGCTGATGTGCTGCTCGATGACCTCTTTCCACTGGGCCTTGAAGGCGTTAGCCACAGCCGAGGGTTGACTGCCGTTGTTGGAGCTCCAGTCGCGGGGCGTCCAGCCTTCGTCGCTGCGTCCCATGGCAGGCATGTCCTGCCAGACGAGCAGTCCGAGGCGGTCGCAGTGGTAGTACCACCGTGCCGGCTCCACCTTCTCGTGCTTGCGAATCATGTTGAAGCCCCACTCCTTGGTCTTCTGCACGTCGTAGAGGAGTGCCTCGTCGGTGGGAGCCGTATAGAGTCCGTCGGGCCAGTAACCCTGGTCAAGGGGACCGAAGTGGAACAGGTCGCGACCGTTCAGCTGCATGCGCCACTCACCATTGGCCAGCTGACGCGTAGAGATGGTGCGCAGAGCGGCATAGCTGTCGACATGGTCGACCTCCTGACCGCCGGCAAGGAGGCTCACCTCCAGGTCGTAGAGCGTGGGCGAGTCAGGACTCCAGAGCTTCGGGTCGGTAACGTCGAGCACCATGGGCGTGCCAACGGCAGCCGTTCCCTCGGCGACCTGCTGGCCATCGAGCTTAAGCACTGCCTTGACCTGTGTGCCCTCAGCCGAAGCCTCGCCGGCAGTGGTCACATTAACGGTGAGCTGGTTGGTCGCTGTGGTAGTGTTGGTGACACCACTTATATATTGCGCGCTCACGGGCTCAAGCCACACCGTCTGCCAGATGCCCGACACCTGGGTGTACCATATGCTGCCGGGTCCACCGGGGTTGAAGCGCTGCTTGCCGAGGGGCTGGGTAGCCTCGTCGGTGTTGTCGGAAGCCATGACGGCGATGGTGTTAGTGCCCTGCTGCAGCTTGTCGGTAATGTCGAGCGAGAATGCGCCGAAGCCACCCGTGTGAGTGCCGACGAATGTGCCGTTGACATAGACGCGGGCCGTGTAGTCGACAGCGCCGAAGTTCACCAAAACGCGTTGTCCAGCCCAGCTTTCAGGCACGGTGAACTCGCGCTGATACCACAGGTAGCTGTTCTTATCGAGCATGCGCATGACGCCAGAAAGGCTCGACTCGACGGGGAACGGCACGAGGATGTTACCATCCCAAGTGGTGGGAATGTTACGCTGCGACGCGGGAGTGATGGCATACTGCCACAGGCCATTGAGGTTCTGCCACTCAGAGCGGACCATCTGCGGACGGGGATATTCGGGCAGTGGTGACTGTGGGTCGACGTCGGCAGCCCAGCGAGTCTTAATCTTGTAGCCCTGCGGTGCCCATTCGGCCTGCTGGTCGGGCGCGGGGGCATACTTGTCCATGAGTACCTTCATCCAGTGGCCTCCAATGACGGAGCGTGCACGGAAACCGCGCATGTGGCGGCTGTCGGTCCAGTACCAGTCGCAGAGAGGCACACGGTCTGTGGTCTCGTTGACCCAACGCCACAAGGGGTCGCTGAACTTGAGGAACGTCTCGGTGTCGTCGGCCATCGATGCCGTCCACATAATCCAGTCGCTCTTGGTGTACTTCTCGCGGTTGTCGAGGGGCAGTCCGTAGAGGTTCTGCTTCGTCAGGTAGAACTTCATCTCGCGCTCACGCACCTGCTTGGGGAAGATTTGGATGCCCCAGAGCTTGTCCCACACAAGGTTGTACTTCTGGCTCCAGGAGCCGCCACGGTCGAAGGCCAGCTTGTAGTGGTCGCCGTCGCGGGCATCGATTTCCCACACCTGTGCCATCCGCTTGGCGATGTCCATGTAGCGGGTGTAGAGGTCGTCACGTCCGCGCATCTTGCACATCTCGGCGTAGCCAGCGATACCCATGATGGCTTTGATGGAGAGGTTGGCATTGTGGGCCCAGTGGCCGGCAAAGTCGTCGGTGCAGAGCTGGGTGTCGGGATCCTGACCGTTGTTAACCAGATAGTTGACCCAGCGGGTGCAGATGCTCCAGTAGGTGCTTATCCAGTCTGTGTTACCCTCAATCTTTGAGATCATGGCAGCCAGCGTGAGCATGTTGCCACTCTCCTCGAGGGGCATGTCGCCGCCATAGACCTGACCGTTGGCATGGGGATAGGTACCCAGGTCGTGGGCGGCCCAGTCCTTGTTCCATCGGCCAGTGCGCTGGTACTCGAAGATGGAGGTCATCATGCCCTTCTGAAGCTCCGTGTTATAGAGCAGGAAGAGGGGTGCTGAGGGGTATGTGAGGTCAACGGTGTTGACACAGCCGTTGGAGTTGTTCTCCTTTGAGAAGTAGAGCAGGCGTCCGCCGTCGTCCTGGAACAGCTTGTGTGCGGCAAGCACCTGTCGGTAGCTGGCAGCCAGCAGTTCGGCATACTTGACGTTGCCAGCAGCGAGGCCGTCGTCGTAGATGGTCTGGTCCTGCTCACGGCAGCGCTGCATCAGCTCGTCATAGCGGGCGTTAAAGTCGTCGAAGGCCTGGAAGATGGTCTTGCCATCGCGAGCCCAGTAGCCCTTGTAGTTCTTGCCGAAGTACTGGATGTCCTGCACCTCGTCATAGCCGATGAGCATGTAGCTGGCGGCTGAACCGCTGACGGTACCGAAATCGTGGACATAGGCCAGCGTGGTCATGTTACAGGGTGTCTCGCCCTTCACCTCGCCAGCATAGTCGGCCAGACGGCCTGTCTGCGTGAAGGTAGGCTCCATCGTGGCCGTGGGTGCCACGCTCACCTGTCCGTTTTGTCCGGAGATGTAGAGATAGCCCCAGTCGATGGATATTAGGTCGCCAGCACGCTTCAGCACGGGCTGATTGGTAGAGCCAGCCTTGGCGTATTTCACACCACCTTCCTCGATGATGGAGGCATCGACGGGCTGCGTGGACTCGTTGACGGTGAGCTGTGGCGTGGTAGCCACGTAGAACTGCACGTCGTGTGACTGTCCATCGGTCGACCGCACCTGATAAGAGATGAAGTTAACGGGGGTGGAGACCAAGTCGAGGTCAGTGATAATCATCGGTGCGGTGAACACCACATCGAGCGCTACCGGACCACAGTCGAATGTGTAGTAGGTCGAAGTGGCCATCACGTCAACGCTGCGCTGTGTGGCCGTCTCGACGCCGGCACTAGTCTCGAAGACATTCTCAAAGAGGCCGAAGTCGATGTAAGCGCCACCCGTGGTGTTATGGCAGTGGGCAGCGAGTACATTGTCGCCAACGACGAGTTTGCGCTTCTCCTCGCTGGTCAGCTGGTGTGTCTCGCCCTGAATCCAGGTCTCGCCGGTGCTGATGACCTGTGTGCCGTTGACATACAGCTCGAAGACGTCGTCGTGCGAGAACTGAATCCACAGGTCTTTCTGCAGGTCTTCAGCCGTGAGCGTCACCACGCGGCGCACGTAGATGTCGCTGTTGGTGGCCGTCCACGCATTGTTGACGTTCGGGTACTCGCCGCGGGTGCCCCATGCGGCTTTCTCCTCCTTCCAACTGCTGTCGTTGAACGAGCGCGAGGTCCAGTTGTTGTTGTTCTGTTTGGTATAGCTTACGCGCCCAGTCCAAGAGTCACCAGCGTTCGACATGGGGGCGATGGCCTTCAACAGAAAGCTTTTGCCGTTGCCCATCCAGCGGTAGTTCTGCCCGTCGACGCGCAGCAGACCGTCGATGGGCTTCTCCATATCGGTCCAGTGGCGCACGGTGCCGTCGGTGAGATGGTCAAAGGGCGACCAGAACGAGAAATAGGGGTCGTTGACCAACAGGGGCACTGAGGGCAGTCGCAGACTGCTGGTCTTGTAGGGAGTGAAGGTCTCAGGGGTCTGTGCCATGATGGCTGCATTAGAAACGCAGAACGCACAACAGGCGAGTAGATACTTGATGCTTGTCTTCATGTTTTTAAGATTGGGGGGCTTTTGTTTTTTCAAAAGTGCCCCTGCCAACGAGTTGACGTGACAGGGGCGCAAGTTCTGGGCTATGGAGTTGGGGAGTTAGGGAGTTGAGGAGTTGAGTAGATGAGGAGTTGAGGAGTTGTGAAGGTAAAGTAGGATAGATATATCCCCGTCACCAGCGCTCCTTTTGTTGGATCTCAGAGCATCAGAGGTATTCTACTTTACCTCCTTTACTCCTTACTCCTCTACTCCTTTACTACTTACTACTTACTCCTTACTCCTTACTACTTACTACTTACTCCTTTACTCCTTACTTCCTTACAAACTTCTTACCATTGTAGATGAAGAGGCCCTTTGTAGCATTCGTCACCTGCTGACCCTGCAAGTTGTAGATCTTGCCATTAGCCAACTGCGTGTTCTCAATGGTCTCGATGCCCTGCAGGTCCTGCTCAGAGGGCTTCTCGGTGCCGTAGTAGGTCAGACGGAAGTTGTCGACGACCACCCAGTCGCGAGGCATGTCGCGGAACTTCTGGACAACGATAGCCAGATCTCCTGAAGCGCCAACCTCAATGAGCATCTTGTTCTTGTAGAGTCCGTTCTGGAAGAAGTTGCAAGCCTGAGGAATGTTGTACGGGAACTCACCCACATAGAGGATGTCGCTGTTGGGATCGTCAACCATGATAGGATTGCCTTCATCGTTGTATTCGCCAGTCTCAATCTGGTAGCGCACGGTGCGACGGTCGCCCTCACCGGGGGCCATGTCGACTTCGCTAAGGATGTTGGGAAGCACTAGCTCCTCCATGGATTCCAAGTTAACCAGCGAAGCTGCCTGTACAGGCTCCGTGCCCGATGCTGCGACGCGGATCTGATTCTCATGGTCACCGTCGCGGTAGTAGCCCTGCACACCCAGCAAGTACCAGCCAGGCAGCAGACCGGAAAGGTTCTGGTTGAGCTCGAAGTCGGGCGAATTCCAGCACTCGTATGCGAAGTCAGTGTGATTGTCAAAACGTCCCCAGATCTGGCCTGTGCCATACTGGCTGACCCATGGCGAGACGTCCTCACGCTGGTTGAAGTTGGGCGAAGCGATCTTGTAAGTAGCATCCTGAGGAGCATTCTTAGTAGCAGTAGCCAGCAGGGCGTCACGCTCCTCCTTGGTTACTAGCTTCCACTGGTTGTTGGCATCGTCCATGCCGTACATGTCGGTATCAATATTACCGTATGTGTTGGGACGATAGCCAAGGAGCATGCGTCCACCAGGACCCGTCTCGCCGTTGGCACGTGCAATGGCATAGACGCCCTTCTTGCCTTCAACAGGTACAAACTCCCAAAGGTTCCGAGCAGAGGTGTCCATGTAGCCGCCATAGTTCAGATACTGCTTCTGTGTGCCATCTTCTTCAGCACCATTGTTCAGATGTGTGTCGATCATGTAGCCCTCGAAAGCTTCGCCATTCTCGGGGAACTCAGCGCCAGCAACGAGCGTCACTTCCACACCGGGGAAGCCAACATAGGCATGGGCACCCCAGTCGCCACCACCGCAGAGGAAGCGCTTCAGGCCGACATTGTAAATATAGAAGTCACCTTCGGCAACGTCAGCACCCTTGAACACGTCGGCATGCTTGTCGGCAGCCAGAATCTTACGGGCCACGCGCATCTTGTTGAGGGCATCGTTAAGCGAACCGAGCGACTCACTTGAAGCCAAGGCGCTTTGGGCATTGCTGATAAGATCGTCGGCAACACCTGCAGCCTGAGCCAGAGGAATGGTCTTTTCGATGAATGTCATGGCATCCTTGGCGGGCCACACTTCGTTCAAAGCCCTTCTGAGTTCCTCAATAGCAGCATTGAGAGAGGCTACGTCAGTATAGCTGGCAGCCGACTGTGCCATTGAGAGTGCACCAGCGAAGAACGAAGGATGGGGTTGAGGAATAGCCTCTGCCTGATTCATCACGTTGGTATAGTCCTTAGCAGCAGCCAGGGCGTCGCGCAGCGCCATCGTGGCAGCAGCAATAGCCGTAGCATCAGAGCCGCTCAGGGCAGCCTGGGCATTGGCAAGGGCAGCAGTGAGCACGGCCACGGGCAGGCCGTCGTAGGCATTGGCCTCCTCAAGGGCTGCCTGGAGGTTAGCCTTCACCTCGTCGAGGTCGATCTCGTTGCCGAGGTAGGTCAGGGTGAAGTTGTCGAACACGAGCCAGTCGTCATTGCCACCGCCAATCTTCTGGATACCAATGGTCAGGGTTCCGTCGCTGACGACAACCTTCACGGGGTCGTTCCAATAGCCACCCTTGAAGAAGCAGTTAGAGGCACGGTCGAGGGCATTGCCGGGAACGCTGTTACCGGGAATGTACACCCCACCCTGCGGCACGGCGTACGAATCGAGGTCTTCCTCGGTCACGCCGCTTTCAAGAATGGACTTGAAGGGACGGCTCACGTCGTTGATAAAGAAGAAACCACGAATCTCCTCCTCGCCAGCGTCGCGCTTGGCGCCAATCTGCGTCTCAGAGCCGTCGCGGTAGAAGCCCTGCAGCTTGAACTCGTAGGTGCCGTTGGGCAGACCGGTGATGGTCTTCTTCAGTTCGAACTTGGTCTTCTTCCAGCATTCCACGGCGCGGTTGCCATGAACGATGCCGTCGCCACCCTGGGCATAGACGCCATCACCTTCCTGCACCACTTCCCACTGGTTGCGCTCATCCTGATTGGCGAAGTCGTGGCCGCCGATGAGCCATGTGGCATCCTTCGGAGCTGCCTTCGTGGCCTTCATCAGGTCTTGCATGCGCTGGTCGAAGGTGACGAGCTGCCACTCCTGGTTCCAACCGAAGTCGTCGATGAAGCCTTCGTCGTTGGCATTGAGGAAGTGGTTGCCACCATCGGTGCTGATGGTGTAGACGTTGGTCTTGCCCGTGATCGGCGCAATCTGCCATGCGGTCTGGGGCTGATTAGTGTCGAGGTAGAAAGCGGGGTTATCGCCCAACTGCGGACCATTGACACTGTGGTTGTGGCCGAACTTAGGGTTCAGGCGGTAACCGTCTTCAAAGGGAACAATCTCGAAGTCGAGACCGTAGACTCCGAGTTCGGCACGTGTAGTCCAGTAGTTCGAGTTGTCGATGTTGTTCTGGAGCCACTTGCCTGTCTCTACCTGATAGAGGTAATAGGTGCCACCCTCGGCGGGCAGGGCATTGCCTTCCCAGGGCGATGTCTGCGCCTGCATGCCAGTCAGAGGCAGCAGTGCGAGTGCGAGTTGGAATAGATTTTTTTTCATGTTGTTTTGTAATTATGAATTATGAATTGTGCATTGTGCATTGTGAATTACAATTAGGTTTTCGGCTGCAAAATTACGCGTTTTCTACAATATGGAGCGACAATAGCGTTTCAGAAAAAGCTAATTTCTCGTCAATCGCCTATTATTTGGCCACTTTTCGCGCTTTTCCGTCCGTCAGCTGCTCTATGACCACACTTTTTCGGCCACTCTGAGCAAGCGCGTCTGACGACAAACGCACCCCATCCAGTCGGCAGGTGGCACGCACGGTGGCGTCAACGTCAGGCACGAGCGTGGCCTCCACATCGGCAGCATCACCAAAGAGCGGGGCGTCGGCAGTCACCGACGGAATGCGGTTACGAATCATGGGCCACCCGTCTTTATCCCATACTATTTGGTCGAGGTACACCTTACGTCCACCATCGGGGTCGGCGGCATCGAAACCGTGGTACAGCATCCAGAGCTGACCGGCATCGTCTTCGACAATCTCTGAGTTATGGCCTGGCCCCACCACCTTATTACTCTTCTGGAGCAGAAGCATGAAGTTGTTGTCCATGGCCGAACGGCCTGTCTTGTTCACGTATGGGCCCAACAGGTTCTCGCTGCGTGCCGTCATCACCCGATAGGTACTGTTAAGGCCGTCGCAGCAGGTGCCTGCCGATCCGAACAAGAAGTAATAGCCATCGTGCTTATAAATATAGGTGCCCTCAGTCAGCGTGCCTGCAATCTGCACCTTCTCAGCACCTGGCTTCACGCTCAGGCCGTCATCGCTCAGCTGAATGGCGTAGATGCCGCGGAAGCTGCCCCAGAAGAGGTACTTGCTGCCGTCGGGTTCCTCGATATAGAAAGGGTCGATGCTGTTCTGGACACCAATCTCACTGCTGATGAACAGCTTGCCGACATCTTTAAACGGTCCCTGGGGACGGTTGGCCGTAGCCACGCCAATGCCACACTCCCACTCGCCGCCCCATGTTGACTTCGAGTAGTACATTACGTACTGACCGTTGATATAGTTGATGTCGGGCGCCCACACCCTTCCGTTGGGCACCATCTTCGGGCGTGACTGCTCGTTGAAGGCGGTACCCATATACCGCCAGTTCACCAAGTCGTTGGAGCGATAGATGGGCACGTTACGGATGTTCTCAGTGGCATAAAGATAGAAGTAGCCGTCTTCTGCCTTGATAACGGTCGGGTCAGGCAGGCTCTCGTTGATGACGGGGTTGCTATACTGCGTCTGTGCCGTTGCCATGCAGGCACCCATCACAAGCGTTGCACATAATGTCCGTAAGTTTCTGTTCATGAATTGTGAATTATGAATTATGAATTATGAATTGTGAATTGTTTACGTGGCAAAAGTACGACTATTCCTGACAAAAACAGGAAAATAACCGTTCTAAAAAGAGTAATAACTGGTAAAAGCCCTGCCTATAAGCATATTTTAACAGCTACAACGCTTGTAGCTTCAAACAAAATGCGTAAATTTGCACCTATGAAGCAATCAAAACTCTTTCACACCTTATTATATATTATAGTAGGATGGATGTCGTGCAACAGTCATGTCACCGCTGCCAACTTCCATCAGTACATGGCTGCCGACGGTCTCAGCGACAACAACGTGCTCTGCGGACTGCGCGACAAGTACGGATTCGTATGGCTCGGTACTAACAACGGGCTCAACTGCTTCGACGGGACGCAGAACACCATCTTCCGAAACATGGTGGGTGTAGACAATCCTCTCCCCACATCCTCAACATCCCAGCTCCTCAACAACACCATTACCGCCCTCTATGAGCACGGCGACGACATCTGGTTTGGCGGAGCCTACGGACTCTACATCTACCACCGCGACACCAAGCGGTTCAGCCGCTTCAACAAGAAGACGCAATATGGCGTGAGCATCAGCGCCACCGTTCACAACATTGTCAGTTCGCAGAACGGCCTCATCTGGATTGGCACACAAGGACAGGGCCTCTTCATCTACGACCCCGCCACCGACATCCTCACGCAGGACAGCCGACACGGTGCGTTCATCTGCGACATCATGGCCAAGGACGACAGCCCCATGTTCGTGGCCACCCTCAACGGCACCGTCGTCCTTTACAGTCAGAAGGGCGACTTCATGCTCCAGCATGATATCCTGAACTACCAGACGGACAAGAAGAATGTCTGCGTTGAGCTCGTAGGCTACCGGCTGTTCATCGGCACTGAGCACGGATTGTACACCATTTTGCGCGGAAACGACATCGTGACACCAGTGCCAGGGGTGAACATGCCCATACACTCCCTACTGAGCTCGGGCAGCGAGCTGCTGCTGGGTACCGACAAGGGCATCGTCCGCTACAACACCGTTGAACAGCGTCTCGTCACCCCTCAACTCCCCATCTCCTCACCTCCGCATCTCCGCACCTCCGTTTCACCAGCGCTCAACTGCCCCATCAACCAGATGATGTGGGACCAGGACAGCACCCTCTGGGTGATGACCAAGATGGCAGGCGTCTTCTACAGGCCTTCCCGACCCTCTGACGTGCAAACGACCTTCCTGCCTGGCGACAACGGGCTTACCATCAGGGCATTATGCGAAATGCCAGACGGCAGCATCTGGATAGGGGCCGACAGCGGGCTCTACAGCTACGACCCGCGGATACAGCACGTCACCGCCCACACAGACGTGAAGGAAGGGGTCAACACGTTGCTGCTCGACGGCGACAATCTCTGGATAGGCACCCAGCAGCATGGCATCATCGTCCTACAGCTGTCAAACCAGCTCAGGCGCCTGAAAAACTACCAGTATTCGGCCGAGCGCACCTACACCTTGCCCAGCAATGAGGTTACATGCATGATCCGAAGCTCGCAGGGCGACATCTACGTTGGTACCAGCTGGGGTCTGTGTCGATTCGAACGTGACACCGAGACCTTCCGGTGGTATTTCGACATCGGCTCCATGACGCGCGTCACCTCGCTAACTGAGGACAAGCGGGGGTGCATATGGGCAGCAACCACTAACCACGGGCTGTTCCGTCAGACAGACCCACGACAGGATTTTCACAGCTACACCAGCAACAACCTCCCGCAGACACTTAGCCTCTCGACCGTCTTCGCCGACCACAAGGGCATCATCTGGGGAGCCATCAACGGTGGCGGCCTCTGCTGCATCACCCCCGACGACCACACCTTCCAGCTCTTCGGGGCTTCCATACCCGCCTTGCAGGAGCAGCAGATCTATTTCATCGTCGAGGACCCTGCCAATAATCTCTGGTTAGGCTTGGAGAACGGCATCATGAAAATCGACGCACAACGATTAGGAGAGTCGGTGCAGATGATGTATGTCTGGGACGACGTTACACGCATGCAGAAGCCATACAACGCTGCACTTATCAACACCAGCGGCATCCTGTTTGCAGGCCACTACGACGAGCTCGACAAACTGCCAACCTCCTCATCTCCTCACCTCCTCACCTCCTCATCTCCTCGCCTCTACATCACCCACATCATTCCGCTCTCACTCAACGACCCTTCGGCCACCCTGCAGCGTCTACCACAGTCAGAAGAGGTGGGAGGCTCCCTCCCGGCTGCGATGATGTGGCCATTCGCTGATGGGGCCGTACGCCTGCCTTTCTCCGACAACAACTTCACGCTCCATTTCTCCGCACCCTCGTTCGTAGGCACTGACAGCCAGCAGAGCCGATTTGAGTACATGCTCGAGGGCATCGACAAGACATGGCTGCGCGGCACGAAGACCCCTGAGGCAACTTATGCCAACGTGCCGCCAGGCAACTACACCTTCCTGCTACGCACACCTGGCGACAACAATGCCGACAACTACGCACGGCTGCGCATCACCATTCTTCCACCGTGGTATCGCACCACCTTGGCCTACGTCATCTATGCCCTTCTACTCGTGGCCGCCATCGTCTACATGCAGCGGCGCTACACAAAAAAGTTGCGTCAACGCTACAACCGCCGACTGAAGGCCTACCAGGACGAGCAGGAGAAGGACAACTTCCAGTCGAAAATCAGGTTCTTCATCAACCTTGTTCACGAGATACGCACACCCTTGACGCTTATGAACCTCCCATTGGAGGCCATCAGCGACATAAGTAATAGTCTAAGGGTAGACGAGCCACTCGTGCCCGACGCTTCTCCGTCGGGAATGAACCAACCGTGTCAAACCGTGGCCTCAGAAACGGGTACGGCGGAAGCAAACTATTCACTATCCACTCTAAACGCTTCACTAAACAAGCACATCTCTGCCATACGCCGTAACATGAACTACCTTCTGGGCATCACCAACCAGCTGCTCGACTTCCAGAAAGCCGAGAGCGGCCACATACAGGTAAACCTGACCAACTGCGACGTAAGGCAGCTGCTCACCGACGTCTACCTCCAGTTCGAGGATGCCATCCATGTGCAGGGCAAGGAGATACAGCTCCAACTGCCCGACGACGATGTCTTCTCTGCCATCGATGTCGACAAGGTGCAGAAGGTCATGATGAACCTCGTGGCAAACGCATCCAAATACGCGCGGTCGGAGATTATCGTTCGCCTCACCGTGGAAGGCAAGCAGCTGCGCATCGCGGTCATCGACGACGGCCCTGGCGTGCCTCCCGAGGAGCGCGACAAGATTTTCGATGTCTATTATCAGATAGGTCACGACAGCATCGCCGCCACACTCGGCACGGGACTCGGACTTGCCTACGCAAAGATGCTGGCACAGGCCCACAATGGCGACTTGCTGCTGAGCGACTCTATTGGTGGCGGCAGCAACTTCGAGCTCCGGCTGCCCATTCAGGTCAAAGAGTCAGGAGTTAGGAAGGAGGAGTTAGGAGTGAAGCCGCCCGTGCCCGACGCTTCTCCGTCGGAAATGAGGCAACGGCCAGGCGAGCAAAACTATTCACTATCCACTATAAACTCTTCACTTAACCACCGTATTCTCCTCGTCGAAGACAACGAGGAACTGCTACAGATGACCAGCGACGCACTGCGCCGGCACTTCCACGTCGTCAAAGCTCGTGACGGCCAGGAGGCGCTCGACTTGCTGCACTACAACGATGTCGACGTCATCGTCAGCGACGTGATGATGCCACGCATCGATGGCATCGAGCTGTGCAGGCGGCTGAAGAGCGACCTGAACTACTCGCACATCCCCATCATCCTGCTCACGGCAAAGACGACCATCGAAGCCAAGCTCGAAGGCATGGAGAGCGGCGCCAACATCTACCTCGAGAAGCCCTTCACCGCCAAGCAGCTAATCCTACAGATCACCAGTCTACTGCAAATGCGCCAGCAGTTCTATCAGCGCATGCGTAACATCGACGGCTTCCAGGCGGTCACCGACGATGCGGCGACAGGCGACACAGGACTGACGCAGCAAGACCTCCACTTCGTTGAGCGCCTACAGGAGATGGTGCTGCAGAACATGAGCGACGAAGAGTTCTCAATCGACCAGCTGGCAGAGCGCATGAACATGAGCCGGAGCAGCTTCTATCGCAAGATCAAGGCACTCACAGGCGTCACGCCCATCGAGTATCTTAAGACAAGCCGACTCGACCGAGCAGCGCAGCTGCTACGCCAAGGCATACGTATCAACGAGGTGGCAGCACGTGTGGGATTCACCTCGAGCAGCTACTTCGCAAAATGTTTCAAGGCGCAGTTCGGCTGTCTACCGAAAGATTATCAGACGCCAGCGCAACAATAACTCACAGGATGAAACAATCATCCCCCAACCGTGACCAACCGTGTCAAACCATGGCTCCCCTCTGTCAGCGAGGGGGCTCTTGTGAAATGGTCAATGGTCAATGGTCAATCATCAATGGTCAATGGTCAATAACGACAGATTTGGGATAAAACAAAAAGGCAAACAATGACGCAGTTTTATCAAACAATGACGCAGTTTTATCAAACAAGGACGCAGTTTTATCAAACATTGGCGCAGTTTTAACTTTATCCCGTACTTCACGACCTAAAAGGCCATACTAAAGCAACCTTTTCCCAACAGATTCCACTGAGAGTTCTCCGACTAGTGTCATCGCCTTAGCTTAAGTTCCAATCATTCGTTAGGCAAACGGCATAGGGTCTTAACGCGTGCTTTTACCCGATAGACAAGGGTTTTCAGGCGGTTTGAACGAAAATTGCACTTTTTTGATTAGTATTTTTCGTTCCATCATTAACAAATGTACTACCTTTGCCCCCGAAAACTAACCATCTATTAATTCACCCTATTATTAACCAAAACAAAACAAGTATGAAAAGAAAACTATCCTTATGGGCAGGCCTTCTCATGGCCTCCTTGACGGCAAGTGTCTTTGCACAATCGTTCGATGCTGACAAGACCTACACCATCAGCAACAACAACGATGCCAGCATGTACATGCAGGACATGGGCAATGGTGGCAGTGTCGCACTGGGCAACGCCAGCGGCAACGTCTACTGGAAGTTCGTAGCTACCGAGAATGCCGACTGCTACTACATCCAGAACGCCTCTACAGGCAAGTATATTCAAGGCTACGACGCCACCGAGCAGGAGGTAGCCATGGGCGACAACGGCGTAGAGTACTACGTGAAGGCCGACGCCGAGGGCAACCTTGCTGGCAAGTTCCGCATGTCGTGCACAGCCAACTCACCCAGCGACTTCAGTAATGGCACGCTGGGTCTGAACTGGAAGAACAACAACACCGTGCAGAGCTTCGCTTCAGTCGCTGGCGGCAATCCCCGCTCGGCATGGAACGTGGTAGAGGCAGAGATGCCACAGCCTGAGCAGCCCGCCACGCTCACCTCGCCATGGGTGGGAAGCGCTGTCGGCGAAGGTGAGTTCTACCTCTACAACGTTGAGTCGGGACTATGGTTGCAGAACAACGACAGCAAGTCAGAAGACTGGTCGACACGCGCAGCCATTGGCACGCGCGGCTTTGAGTGGACGCTCGAGGCCAGCGACGGTGCCTACGCCCTGAAGCCCAACTTCTACATCAACCAAACGCAGAACATGACGTGGAGTATCAACCCGGACAATAACTACATCGACACCAATGGCGGACAGGCTTGGGAGTTCCACGCCTACGACGCTATGCGCGAGACCGGCATTAGTAATGCCTTCACCATCAACAACGGACAGCACGTGCTCGGCACGGTGAAGTATAATGAAGGTAACCGTCAGGAGAACCTCTTCACACAGCAGGGCGATGAGCGCTGGTATCTAGAGAATGACCCTTACAACATCAACATGTCGGAGCGCATTACCTGGCAGCTCGTCACCAAGGAGGAGCGTCTGGCCAAAATGGTGGCCGAGGCTTCGATAGACAATCCCATCGATGCATCGTGGCTGATTCCTGGCCCAGACTTCGCCAATAACGACAAACGCTGGGATAAATGGACCCGATCGCTGAATGGTGGTAACGGCCGTGCTGGTGACGGCGGTGTACATGGCAGCTGCTGCGTGGAGAGCTGGAACTCGAACAACATTGACTTCTCCGTCGTGCTCAACGACATGCCTAACGGCACCTACCACCTGCAGGTACAGGGCTACTATCGCGACGGCGATAAATCGGATGTCGTAACCCGCCGTGCTGATGGGACGGAAACCATCCGCTCTTACTATTTCGCCAACGAGGTGAAGCACCCGCTGATGTCGATTCTCGACGATGCCAAGACCGCCGATGGTACTAGTGGCTATGCCTACACTGAGGGAGGTTACTACTATCCCGACAGTCAGGGCGATGCCAACCGTTGCATGAACCTGCACAAGGGTTACCTGAATCCGGAGATTGAGGTGGTAGTCACTACTGGCACGCTGAAGATTGGTATCGTAAAGGAGGAAGGCGTAGCCAAGGACTGGACTGTCTTCGACAACTTCAAGCTGACCTACCTTGGCAACAACATTGACCTGAGCGACTACGTCAACGCACTTAGCAAGTGCATCGAGGAAGCTGAAGGCCTCGACACGAGCAACACCTCTACAAAACTCGCCTATGCGCTTGCTGCCGCCATCGGTGAAGCCAAGGGATTATTGAACTCTACTGATACTAACGCCATGTCACTCGCAACTCAGGTTCTGACTGAGCTTATCGACAGGGTGAAAGCCGTCAATGTCGACATGCTGCGCCAGACCGTAGCCGTCGCCGAGGAGGGTGTCGACGTCAGCGCCGCCAACGACGTGATTGCCAACGCACTGACTGCCCAGGAGGTTACCGATGCTCTGTTCGACCTGCGCACCGCTCGCAAGCTGAATGCCATGTACACGCCCGACATCTTTACTGGCTCGGCTCCTCAGGACGGAGTGGAATACTTCATCTACAACATGGGTACTGGCATGTGGCTCAACCACGGTTCCGACTATGACACCCACGCAGCTATCGACGCTTATGCCCTGCCCATTACACTCGTTGGCGATGGTGAGAACTACAAGCTGAAGAACCATGCCTTCAACCGCGACGAGCAGTGGATCAACTTCAATGCTTATGTTGATACGAACGGTGCCGACCGCTGGTTCTTCCAGCCTGTAGAGGGTAAGGAGAATGTCTACAACATCGTGGTCTTCGACCACCACGACCTCGCACTGGGTTACAACCCTTACGGACACACTGACCGCTGGGGCTTTGACCGCCACTATCCGTTCAATGTTGCCAAGGAGCAGACCGACATGACCAACCCCAACAACCAGTGGAAGCTGGTGAGCCGTGCCGAGCTGGACGCTCTCTATGAGGGTGCTACCGAGGAGAATCCCGTCGATGTCTCTTACCTTATTAAGAATCCTGAGCTGACCCGCGTCTGGGGTATCGATAGTTGGACGCAAGAATCCGACGGTGGTGATAGAAATCACATCCACATCGGTGACGATGGTGGTGACTTCAACCACAACAGCAACTACGGCTTCGAGGTCTTCAATGCCAACTCGTTCTCGTTCACACAGACCATCGAAGGCCTGAAGCCCGGTGTCTACGAGGTCAGCGTCAGCGGCTTCTTCCGCCAGGGCGACGGTGCCTTCCAGGCCGGCGTGGTCAACGAGGGCGGTGAGCTCATCAGTGAAGCCTATCTCGAGGCAAACGGCGAGCAGGCATATCTGCCTAACGTGGCTTCCGAGGCTGGCAAGATGCCTGGCATCTTCTCGCAGAACAGCGCCAACGGCACCTTCGCTAACTGGCCTGGTGAGGCTCTGAACGCCTTCGAGACGGGACTCTACAACGGCACGAAGGTTCAGTGCGTCGTTGGTTTCGACGGCAAGCTGACCATCGGTGTGAAGCAAGACGAGAAGACCACTGACAACAGCTGGGTGCTCTTCGACAGCTTCCACCTGACCTACCTCGGTCCCACTCCTATCAAGAGCATGACGGTTGTTGGCGACTTCACCGGTGGTTGGGAGCTTGCCGATGGTCTTGACATGACGCAGGACAGCGAGAATCCCGCCATCTGGACAGCCGTTGTCGACGAGTTCGTCGTCGAGATTGAGGAAGGTCAGACCAATCGCAAATACGAGTACAAGGCTACTGCCAACGGCGTATGGGGTCAGTACGAGCTGCCTGCCGAGGGCAATAACAACTGGGTATTCGGTTCTGCCGACTATCCCGCCGGTACCTACAGCCTGCTGTTCACTGCCGACACCGAGAACCACGTGCTGACCGTCGAGCCGACGCTGAAGACCTCAACGGGCATCAGCGAGCTCACCAGCAGCGACGCCACCAAGGTGGTGTTCAACCTCAATGGTCAGCGCATGCAGAAGACTCAGCGTGGTCTCTACATCGTCAACGGCAAGAAGCAGATTGTGAAGTGATTTCTTTGAAATGAGTAAAGGAGTAAGGAGTAAGGAGGTAAAGGAGAATAGTTCTGCCCCCACCAATGCGCTCCCTTTACAGGATCTCATGGTAGTAGAGGTATTCTACTTTACCTCCTCAACTCCTCAACTCCTCAACTCCTTCCTCTACTTAACTCCTTAGCAAAAAAATAAACGGCAGTACTCTTGGTGGTCTGCCGTTTATTTTGTACCTTTGCACCAACTATTCACTATTAACTATCAACTCTTCATGCCCACCTTCGCCCCTTTCGCCCGTCCGCTCTATGTTATGTCAAAGCCTGTAGGTAGCCTTTGCAACCTGCGGTGCAGCTATTGCTACTATTTGCAGAAGGCCGAAATCTATAAGAGCGAGACACCCCAGGAACGCTACACCATGAGCGACCGCACCTTGGAGACCTTCATCCGCCAGTACATCGAGGCGCAGACGCAGCCACAGGTGCTCTTCACCTGGCATGGGGGCGAGCCACTGATGCGACCGTTGAGCTTCTACAAGCGTGTGCTCGAGCTACAGCGACGCTATGCCCGCGGCCACCTCATCGACAACTGTCTGCAGACCAACGGCACACTGCTCAACGACGAGTGGTGTGCGTTCTTCCGTGAGCACAACTGGCTCATCGGCATCTCCATCGACGGGCCACAGGACCTGCACGACGAGTATCGGCGGGCACGTGGCGGACAGCCGTCGTTCGTGAAGGTGATGCGTGGCATCCGCCTGCTTCAGAAGCACGGTGTGGAGTGGAACGCGATGGGCGTGGTCAACGACTATAATGCCGACTATCCCCTCGACGTCTACCACTTCTACAAGGAGGCAGGATGCAAGTACATTCAGTTCACGCCGATTGTAGAGAGGGATCTCCAGCAGGAGGGTCGCCTTCTCCCCTTCTCCGTCAGCCCCGGGCAGTACGCCCACTTCTGCTGCACCATCTTCGACGAGTGGGTGCGCCACGATGTTGGTGAGGTGTTCGTACAACTGTTCGACTCTACCCTCGCCCGCTGGGTCGGTGAGGAGCCCGGCGTATGCAGCATGGGCGAGACCTGCGGCCATGCGTCGGTTGTCGAACACAATGGCGACCTCTACTCGTGCGACCACTTCGTCTATCCTGAATACCTTCTGGGCAACATCCACACCGACACCATCACCTCGATGATGTACAGCCAGCGGCAGCTACAGTTCGGGCGTGCCAAGCGCGACGCCCTGCCCGGCCAGTGCCGCGCCTGCCAGTGGCTCACCATCTGTAACGGCGGTTGTCCCAAGGACCGCTTCTGCCAGACAGCCGACGGTGACCCCGGCCTAAGCTATCTCTGTCAGGACTTCCGGCAGTTCTTTGCCCACGTGGCACCCTACATGGACTTCATGAAAAACGAGTTGGAAAACAAACGTCCACCTGCCAACGTGATGGATTTTTCAAGGAGGTAAAGGAGTAGAGGAGTAAAAGAGGTAAAGGAGTTGGGGAGTTGGGGAGTTGAGGAGTTGAGGAGGTAAAGTAGGATACCTCTACTGCTCTGAGAACCTTCAAGAGGAGTGCATTGGTTGGGGATAGAACTATTCTACTTTACCTCCTTACTCCTCTACTCCTTACTCCTCTACTCCTTACTCCTCTACTCCTTACTCCTCTACTCCTTACTCCTCTACTCCTTACTCCTCTACTCCTTACTCCTCTACTCCTTACTCCTCTAAATCTCATTGACGAGAAAATGCTGTTTTCTGAATAGCTGTTTGTGTATAGACTGAGTTTTTTTTCTTACTTTTGCACTGTCAAAACGAATAAAGGAACTATGACTCAACGCAAAACCACGCAACTGCTGCTGTCGGCAACCGCCGCACTGCCAGCACTCACTGCTGCACAGGCGCAGCAGCCACAAAGGCCCAACATCATGCTCATCGTCGTCGACGACATGGGGTACTCCGACTTGGAGTGCTTCGGAGGCGAAGTTCACTCACCCAATCTGAACGGACTGGCCGAGAACGGCATCCGCTTCACGCAGTTCTTTAACTCAGGGCGTAGCTGCCCTTCGCGTGCCCAGCTACTCACGGGCCGCTATGCTCAGACCGTAGGCATCACCGGCATGGGTCAGAGTCTCACCAAGGATTGTGTCACCATCCCTGAAGTGCTGCGCCAAGCAGGCTACCACACCGCCATGAGCGGCAAGTGGCATCTCTCGCTGACACAGGGCATCGGCAACAATGCCGACCAGATGGCGTGGCTGTCGCACCAGAACACGTTCAACAACCGTCCCTTCGCACCCATCGACACCTACCCTTGCAACCGAGGCTTTGAAGAGCACTGGGGCACCATCTGGGGAGTCACCGACCACTTCGACCCCTTCTCGCTGGTCCACAACGAGGAGCCCATTTTCACTGACAGCATCCCCTCGGACTTCTACTATGCCGACTATGTGGCCGACAAGGCCATCGACATGATGGACGTCATGACGTCCGACGGCAAGCCCTTCTTTATGTATGTCGCCTTTCAGGAGCCCCACTGGCCCGTACAGGCAAAGCCTCAGGACATAGCGAAATACAAGGGCGTCTACGACGACGGCTGGGATGTCCTGCGTGAGCATCGCTATCAGCGTCTTGTAGAGCTGGGCATCGTCGACCCGGAGGAGACGCCCGTTGCTACCAACGCCTCTGGTCGCTCGTGGGAGAACGAGACCGACAAGGCTTTCCAGTCGGCCAACATGGAGGTACACGCCGCCATGGTCGATTGTGTCGACCAGAACATCGGACGCATCATCGACGAGATGAAACGACTAAACATCTTCGACAACACGCTCATCATCTTCTGTTCAGACAACGGTGCCTCGTCTGAGAACTACACCATCGGCGACTTCGACCGCCATGATCGCACGCGCTCAGGGCAGCGGGTGGTACACAACGCGTCCACGCCCGGCAGCCAGCTGACCTACAACTACCTGCACAACGGATGGGCAGGGGCTGTCAATACGCCCTTCCGCTACTGGAAGACCACACAGTTCCACGGTGGAACGGCAACGCCCGCCATCATCCACTGGCCGGCAGGCATCAGCCACGACAAGGAGGGTACCATCAACCGCGAGCCGTGCCACTTCCTCGACATCATGCCCACATGCATCGAGCTTGCCGGCGCCGAATATCCCACGACCTACAACGGACACGCCATCAAGCCGCTCTGCGACGAAGGACGCAGCATCCTGCCACTGCTACAGGGCGAAGGGGTTTGGCAGGGCGAGCGAGTGCTCTTCTGGGAGCATGAGGGCGGCCGTGCCGTGCGCAAGGGCGACTGGCGCCTCACAGCACTCAGCGGCGCAGGCTGGCAGCTATTCAACCTGAAGACCGACTACTCGGAGACTAACAATGTGGCTGCCGAATACCCCGACAAGGTGCGTGAGCTGAAGACCCTCTGGAACCAGTGGGCCAAGAGCGTGGGACTGAGCGTGCAGGACGACATCGAAGACACGCCAAAGGAGCTCATCTTCCATTACGACTGTGATAATAATATGGATGACCGTTCGACTAACAAGTACGCGCTGACGCCTTCTAACCGTGGCTTCGGCTACGACGAGGGTGTCTATGGCAAGGCCATCACCCTCGACGGCAATGCGCAGTATCTCGACCTAAACACCACGGGCATTCTCGACACGAAGACCACACAGACAACTTTCTGCGCGTGGGTCTACAACCAGACGGACGAGGCACCCACGGCCAGCAACAGTCAGGAGGGCGGCTACTACTTTCGCGACCAGGTGATACTGGCACAGAAGGATAATGCCGGCACGGGCCGCATCTACCTCTACGGGCGTGCCGAGGCGCCCACGGGTGGCGGCGATGCCCGCTTCTTTTACAATAATTTCATCGGGGCCCAGCAGAACCGTGCCAGCTACGGCTCACTCGTGCCAGGACAGTGGCAGCATGTCGCTGTGGTGTGCAACCCTGTCGACCGTAGCATCACATATTATATAAATGGTACGCGCGATTGTACTGTCTCGGCGCAAGCCTTCGAAGCATGCACCGGCGGCTTCCGCATCGGCGGCCACAAGGCCAGCAAGGACTATTTCGTGGGAAAGCTCGACGAGCTCTATTTCTTCAAGGGCATCCTCTCGGCCGACGAGATACGCCAGGTGATGGACAACACCATCGACCTCTCGGCCTATAACGGTGGCGACACGCCCGGTGACGACCCACAGCCCACCAGCGACTGGATGCTCGACGGCAAATGCTACACCATCCGTAACTTCAGCAGCATCCCTGCTTACATGCAGGACCTCGCCGAACCGGGGGACGGCGATGACTACATCCGCTGTGTCGGAGAGGTCAACGACAATGCCTACTGGACTTTCGAGAAGACCGCCAACAAGGACTGCTACTACGTGAAAAACGTCACAACAAGCCGCTACATTCAAGCCTACGCGCCAACGACCGAACAGCCTGTGCTCATGGGTGACGATAAGGTGGAGTACTATGTCGTGGCACCATCGGCTGAAGGGGGGCGCTACGGGTTCGCCTACACTGGCAACGCCCCTTTTGACTTCACGTCGGGCACCATCGGTCTTAACTTGAAGGCAGAGAGCAACCAGGCCGACTGCTGGGTGCAGACGTTCGCTGCCGTTAACGGCACCAACCACCGCTCGTTCTGGACGCTCGACGAGGTTGAAGACCTGCCCACTGGCATCATTGAGGTCACAAACCGCCATTCCGCCACACCTCACAGTTTTGACCTGCAGGGCCGTCGCATCACAATTGGCAGACTACAGAAAGGCGTATACATCGTCCATGGCAAGAAAGTGCTGAGGTGACATGATGTGACATAATCTAAAGGACTTGGCGCACACCGATCATCCGCTCGGCGCACATCGCCAATGCCGTCGGCGGTGCGTTTACGTGTCTTTGCACTCGACTTTTCGTAACTCTGGCTTCGCCGAAGTTATTTTCACTCGGAAATGCAAAAGAAAAGTGGTCTTTTCTTTTGCATTTCACTCGTTTTTTCGTAACTTTGCCATCTACGATGGCGAAATTACGCCGTCTCGGCAAAAAAAAGAATGAATTCTTTTGTTTTGCACTCGACTTTTCGTAACTTTGCACCTGCAAACTGTGAATGGGATGAAAAAACTATTAGCCGCTGGCATGCTTAGCGCGTGCCTTACACTACCTGTTATGGGACAAACAACCAAGACCGTCCGACTGCGCATCGTCGAAACGAGCGATGTACACGGACACTTCTTCCCCTACGACTTCGTAGAGGGAAAGCCACTGCAAGGAACACTTGTGCGTGTCAGCACCTACGTTAACCGCTTACGCCAGCAGTATGGCGACCGCCTGTTGCTGCTCGACAACGGCGACATTCTGCAGGGACAGCCCACCTGCTACTGGTCGAACTACGTGGTGACCGACGAGGAGAACATCGCCGCGCAGGTGGTGAACTACATGAAATACGATGCTGAGACCTTCGGCAACCACGACGTAGAGACAGGACATGAGGTCTACGACAAATGGATACGCGAGGTGCAGTGCCCCATGCTGGGTGCGAATATCCTCGACACGCAGCACCCGGCGTCGTTCTCTCCTTTCGTAGAGGCAGAAGGTGGCTCTCCCTATGTCAAGCCCTACCATATTTATTATCGCGAGGGTGTGAAGATTGCCGTGCTGGGCATGCTGACGCCCACCATCCCCTGCTGGCTGAACGAGTCGCTATGGCGCGGCCTGAAGTTCCAGGACATGGTGAAGTGTGCCAGACAATGGGTGCCCTACCTGAAAGAGGTGGAGCGTGCCGACCTTATCATTGGCCTGTTCCACAGCGGCAAGGACGGTGGCATCACCATGCCTGACATGAGTGACCCGACTGCGGTGGTCGAGGAGGATGCCACGGCACGCGTCGCCCGCGAGGTGCCCGGCTTCGACATCATCTTCTATGGTCACGACCACATGCAGCACAACGAATGGATTACCAACATTGACGGGCATCAGGTGCTGACGCTTGATCCCTCGTGCTGGGCCCTTAACGTTGCCGATGCCCAGATAGAACTGACCTACCGCGACGGCCACCTGGTGAAGAAAGACATCAAGGGCGACATCGTCAGCATTCGCGACGAAGCTGTGGACGAGCAGATGGTGGCCCATTTCCAGCCACAGATGGAGCGCATCCGACAATATGTCGGGCGACGCATCGGCACTTTTGCCACAACGGCGCGTACCCGCGACAGCTATTTCGGCAACTCGGCCTTCACTGACTTCGTCCACAACCTGCAGCTGCAGATATCGAAAGCTGACATCTCGCTGAATGCGCCCCTGTCGTTCGACAGTGAGATACGCGCCGGCGACGTCACCGTGGCCGACATGTTCAAGCTCTACCGTTTCGAGAACCAGCTCTACGTGATGAACCTCACTGGACGGGAGATTCGCGGACATTTGGAGGAGAGCTACAACCGATGGATAAACACCATGAAGAGCGCCGACGACCATCTGCTGCTGCTCAACGACGAGAGCCGTGGCGACCAGCAGCGCATGGGCTTCCGCAACTACACATTCAACTTCGACTCGGCAGCAGGCATCGACTACGAGGTGGACGTGACAAAGCCTTACGGTCAGAAGATTCGTATCCTGCAGATGTCGGACGGCCAACCGTTCGACGAGTCAAAGACCTACCGCGTTGTGATGAACAGCTACCGTGCCAACGGTGGCGGCGAGCTGCTGACGAAAGGGGCGGGCATCGCCAAGCAAGACCTCGACAGCCGCATCGTCTACCAGTCGCCGCTCGACCTGCGCCACTACCTCATGCAGGAGATCGAACGTATGGGCACGGTCACGCCTACGCCAAACCACAACTGGCGCTTCGTGCCAGAGGAGTGGACGAAGGCTGCCGCTGCTCGCGACCGCAAGCTGGTGTTTGGCGAGTGAACGAATGATTGTGGTGAAATAGTACCAACTTTATTTTTCCCCTCACCACTTATGAGACGATACTACTTTGTGTTCTGTAAAGACGAGCTGCTACTGGAGAAACTGGCCGACGGCACGTACACCATTCCCTGTCAAGAGGAGCCACCAACGGAGGTGAAGCCGTGGACAACGATGCTCAATGTCACGCCCCTCGACGGCATCGAAGTGAAAACCTACAGCATCGACATGCCCGTCACCATGGCGGCTCCGACTGGACAACCTACTACCGACAACGCCCAGACCCCACAGAGCCTGGAATCCTTCCCCCTGCGCCAGAGCTACTACCGACTGCCGCTGGCCCTCTACCTGAAAGCCGGGAAGTGCGCCGAACTACTATACTGGGACCGAAACACGAAGTTCTGTGGCGTCTGTGGCGGCCCGATGAAGCTACACACCGACATCTCCAAACGCTGTGAGCATTGTGGTAAAGAGGTGTGGCCGCAGCTGGCCACCGCCATCATCGTCCTTATACGTCGTGGCGCCGATGAGGTGTTGTTAGCACGCGGCCGTAACTTCAAGACCGACTTCTACGGACTGATAGCAGGATTCGTGGAAACAGGCGAAACACTGGAAGAGGCCGTCCAACGCGAAGTGATGGAGGAGACGGGGCTCACCGTGAAGAACATACGTTACTTCGACTCACAGCCATGGCCCTACCCAAGCGGTCTTATGGTGGGCTTCACTGCCGACTATGCCGGCGGTGAACTGCACCTGCAGCGTGAAGAGCTGAAAAAAGCAGGTTGGTTCAGGCGCGACCGCCTGCCTAACCTGCCCGAAAAGCTTTCCATCGCCCGCCGCCTCATCGACGATTGGCTCTCAGTGGGTGAGGAGGTGAGGAGATGAGGAGGTGAGGAGTTGTGGAGTTGTGGAGATGTGGAGATGTGGAGATGAGGAGGTAAAGTAGAATAGACCTACTACTCTATGATCCAGCAAAAGGATTGGCTTTAACCCGAATCGGTCGTTAGCATAAGAGACTGCGTTTGGGTTTAATCCTTCACTTTTGGTGTATACGTCTGTGTATCAGGAGAATGTGGTGAAGGGTTTGTTTTGTGTGTCTTGCCCTTGGTGAATAAGTGGCTTCTGGGTAGTTGACAAGGGCTCGTTGCTATCATTATTTCTGTTCTTAACTGAAAAACATCCTGCATACCCTGCATACCCAGCACGTGCAGGGTATGCAGGGTATGCAGGATGTTTTTCGTTTTATTCTCGGGTTTCGCGTTTTTATTCTCGGGTTTTACGAGTTTATTCTCGGGAATTAAACTCGTAAGTCATAGGTTTACGACCCGCAAATGGCATACTTACGACCTGTAAATGGCATACTTACGACCCGTAAATGGCATACTTACGACCCGTAAACGGCATACTTACGACATGGGCTATAGAGCAGAAATAAGGATGATATAGCAGTTGACCTATTTGTACACTTTCCTTCACGTTTCTAGGGCAACCGATGCCGTAGGCATCGGCTGTGGCCTCAATGGCGAGTAAACACACAGTTGGGCTGACCGAAGGAACCCTTCACCGTAAGTGGCTTGCAATGAGCCTGTTACATCCGATGTGAATGGTTTTGCATCTTTCCGAATCTTTTGCGAAGCAAGGGCTGAAAGGCTGGCGGAATACTGCCGGGGAGCCCCCCCGAGGTAGAAAGCGCGATGTACCATAAGGCCGATTTCCTCTATAAATAGCAGCTTTATATTCTACTGGTGTAAAGGAAATGCTTTATATTGGTTTGGGTTAAAACAACAAGACTGACACTCAAGCAGAGTGTCAGTCCTGTGTTGATGAGTTCCGCCCCGATGGCGAACCCTTCGTTTCGTGTCCAGTGTTTACCGCATAGCTGCTTAGCGGAAGAGGATGCGGGGGTTGATGTTCAGCTGTAGCCATCCCCAGTCCTGCCACATCTCGTGATTGCCGCCCTTGATGACGTCCATCGCCTCAGTGCCCAGCATGAAGGAGTAGCCGCCCATGAGTGTAACATCCTTCTTCAAGCGTGCTGTGAACTGGAAGTCGACCTCGTGGCCGAGAACGGCATCCGTGCCTTTCAGCTTATGGTTGACCATGAGGCAGTGGTAGTTAGCCTGCAGCGTGAGGTCTTTGATGACCTGCGAGGTGACGCCGCCCTGAATGTCCTGCAAACCAGTAAATAACGTGCCGGGGAAGAAGTCCATGGCGCCGTAGAACTTGTGGTGTGTGCCGTAGAGGGCGTCGAAGGCTTTCACTTTCAGGCCGGCGTTGTCGTTGCCTGAGAGGTAGTCATAGCCGGCATGCAGCTTCAGCTCGGGCATGAAGGTGTAGGCAGCCGAGCCACTGGCCATCCATGCCTGCACGTCCATACCGTCAGCCTGCTGCCCCATCTGGTAGTAGAAGGCACCGTGCAGGTCGAGGTTGGCGGGCTTGAGTGTGATGTCGGTGCCCACGGTCTGCATGAACTTCATTTTTCCAGCAGTTCCCTTCACCGACTCTCGGCCCAGGTTCATGCCGATGACAGAGACACCAATCGGGAAGGTCTCAGCCTGGAAGTGATACCAAAGGGTCTGCATAGTCTTGTAGGGCATGGTCATGTCGTAGAATCTGCCACGAACGTTCTCTTCGTTTTGGTTCCAGGCAACGATGGCGTGAACCTTGTGCATCGGACTCTCGTAGCCCAAGCGCAGGGCGTCGTGCCAATTGCCGTTGACGTTCCAGTCGGCAGCACCTAAGATGCGCTCGTCGTCGTAGCTGAGCTGCTGGCGACCCAACTGTGCGAAGAAGCCGTCGCCGAACTTCACCTTACCCCACGCCTCGTTCATGGTGGCGCGGCCGTTGGGCTGGTTGATGCCGTCCTGGCCCCACACGCCGGTGTGCTGCACCGATGCTTTCAGTTCTATGTCCTGGTTCTTGTAACCCAAGCTCATCCGGGCCCGCTCGTTGACGAAGAGGGCGGCTTTTTCGCCATCGTTACGAGGCATGATGGCGCCGCCGTTATATTCGCCTCGGGTGCGGATCTGAGCGTCGATGGTCAGTTGGTTGTCCTGTGCCAGGGCAGTCGCTGCCGTGGCCAGGCTCATTACTAAGATAGTCAGTTGTCTTTTCATTTTGTTGTAATTCATAATTCAGCGTGCAAAATTACACAATTAATTACGTCGTTCCAAATTTTACGCGTTAAAAAATAAGGTACGCCTGTAATTCTTGATTTATATGCACGTTTGCCTCCCTTTAGCCCAAAGTTCCTCACTCTAAAGAAACAAAGGGCGTAAGGAATGGAAATAGCCGTTAAAAATTGCTTAAATGTTTTCCCGTTCGGGAAAAAAGTCGTAACTTTGCAAGCTGAATTAAATGCGAGAAATCGGCTGACGGGCTTAAAAATGGTCTCTACGGCGATTTCTTCAAGAAACAGAAACAGTAAAACGTAACTCAGTAAATCGTAAATTAACACAGTGGATCAGACGTTTGACAACGACAGAATTCTGAAGATTAACATTGAGGAGGAAATGAAGTCCTCGTACATCGACTACTCCATGTCGGTCATCGTGGCACGTGCCCTCCCCGATGTGCGCGACGGTTTCAAGCCCGTCCATCGCCGTATTCTCTATGGTATGATGGGCATTGGAAACACCAGTGACAAACCCCATAAGAAGTGTGCCCGCGTGGTGGGCGAGGTGCTTGGTAAGTACCATCCTCACGGCGACTCCAGTGTCTACGGCGCCTTGGTGCGCATGGGCCAGGAGTGGAACATGCGCTATACGCTTGTCGACGGCCAGGGTAACTTCGGCTCTGTCGACGGCGACTCGCCTGCCGCCATGCGTTACACGGAGTGCCGCCTGTCGAAGATGGGCGAGCACATCATGGACGACCTCGACAAGGAGACGGTCGACATGGACCCCAACTTCGATAACACGCTGGTGGAGCCCAGCGTCATGCCGACTAAGGTGCCCAACCTGCTGGTGAACGGCGGCAACGGCATTGCCGTGGGTATGGCTACGAACATGCCTACACACAACCTCTGCGAGTTGATCGACGGCTGCTGCGCCTTCATCTACAACCCCGATATCGACACTGAGGGACTGATTGAGCACATCCCCGGCCCCGACTTCCCCACGGGTGCCTACATCTATGGCCTGCAGGGCGTGCGCGATGCCTATGAGACCGGCAAGGGCCGCATCGTTATGCGTGCAAAGGCCGAGATTGAGAGCGGCGAGGCTCACGACAAGATTGTCGTCACCGAGATTCCCTACGGTGTGAACAAGGCCGACCTTGTGGCTTACATCGCCGAGCTGGCCAGTCAGCACAAGGTGGAGGGCATTGCCAATGTCAACGACGAGTCGGGCCGTCAGGGCATGCGCATCGTCGTCGACTGCAAGCGTGATGCCAATGCCAACGTCATCCTGAATAAACTGTTCAAGATGACAGCCCTACAAAGCTCATTCTCAGTTAATAACATCGCATTGGTGCCCATTCGCACCAGCGACGGCGTACGCCTTCGTCCGCGTCTGCTGAGCCTGCGCGACTGCATCCGCTATTTCATTGAGCATCGCCATGAGGTGACCATCCGCCGTACCGAGTACGACCTCCGCAAGGCACGTGAGCGTGCCCACATCCTGGAGGGCTTGATCATCGCTGTGAACAACATCGACGAGGTGGTGCACATCATCCGGCAGTCGCAGACGCCGAGTGATGCCCAGCGTAACCTGGAAAAACGCTTCGACCTGGACGAGTTGCAGTCGAAGGCCATCGTCGACATGCGCCTCTCGCAGCTCACCGGCCTGCGTGTCGACCAGCTGCATCAGGAGTACGATGAACTGATGAAGACCATCGCCGACCTCGAGGAAATCCTGAACAACCCCGAGCGCTGCCGTGAGGTGATGAAGCAGGACCTGCAGGAGGTGAAGGAGAAGTATGGCGATGCACGCAAGACCGAGATCATCCCCTTCGACCATGAGTTCAACGCCGAGGATTTCTATCCCGATGATCCCGTGGTCATCACGCTCTCGCACATGGGCTACATCAAGCGCACGTCGCTCTCCGAGTTCCACGCTCAGGGCCGTGGCGGCATGGGTGCCAAGGGAACGCGCCACCGCGACAACGACTTCACCGAGTATATCTATCCCGCCACGATGCACAACACGCTGCTCTTCTTCACCCGCAAGGGCCGCTGCTACTGGCAGAAGTGCTACGAGATTCCCGAGGGCGACCGCAACTCGAAGGGCCGTGCCATTCAGAACATGCTCAACATCGACCCCGACGACCAGGTGAACGCCGTGCTCCGCATCAAGAAGTTCAACGACATCGACTTCCTGCGCTCTCACTACGTCGTGTTCGCCACACGCAAGGGACTGGTGAAGAAGACGCGCCTCTACGAATATAGCCACGTGCGCAACATCGGCGTCAACGCCATCAATATCAACGAGGGCGACGACGTGGTCAGCGTGCGCCTCACCAACGGCCACAACGAGCTGTTGCTGGCCAACCGTAACGGACGTGCCGTGCGCTTCAACGAAAGTGAGGTACGCACGATGGGCCGTGTCTCCACTGGCGTCATCGGCATGCGCCTTGACGATGGCGACGACGAGGTGGTTGGCATGGTCTGTGTCAACGACCCGCAGAAGGAGACCATCATGGTGGTCTCGGAGAACGGCTACGGCAAGCGCTCCGACATTGAGGACTACCGCAAGACCAACCGTGGTACGAAGGGCGTGAAGACCATCGCCATCACTGAGAAGACCGGCCGTCTGGTGAGCATCAAGGTGGTGACCGACGAGAACGACTTGATGATTATCAACAAGAGCGGCACCCTGCTGCGACTGAATGTCTCAGAGGTGCGCGTCATGGGACGTGCCACACAGGGCGTGCGACTCATTAACCTGCAGAAGAAGAACGACACCATCGCCAGCGTCTGCAAGGTGATGACCGACCCCGGTGACGACAGTGGCGACACGCTGCCCGCAGCTGACGTGGCTTCTGTAACTGACAATACTTTGGTGGACTTCGACGATGCTCCCGAAACATCGGACGATGCTCCTGTAACATTTGAATAACCCATTTATTACTAACTAATTAAAGTGAACATGAAAAAGTTTATGTTGATGGCCATGATGGCAGCAGCTGCCACCACGACCTTTGCCCAGGATGCCCTGGTAAAAGAAGCTAAGAAACTCTTCTCGAAGGGTGACTTCGACGCTGCAGCCAAGATGCTGGCCCCGGCTCTCACATCAAGCGAGACATTGGAAAAAGATGCCGCCTGGAACCTCCAGTCGGAAATCATGTACGGTAAGTTCAGCGCCCTGCAGACCCAGGAGATGGAGAGCAAGGTGAAGCAGACCAACACGCCTTTCGACACGCTCGGCATGCACCGTGCTGCCGTTGAAGCATGGGAGGCCGTCCTGAAGTGCGACGAGTTAGACCAGCTGCCCGACGCCAAGGGAAAGGTGAAGATTAAGTTCCGCACACCCGCCCAGACGAAGTATCGCAACCACGGCATCGCCCTGGTGCAGGCCGGACAGTTCTTCTATACCAACAAGGACAACCAGGCCGCTCTCAACGCCTGGAAGCGCTACCTTGAGATGAAGGACAGCCCCATCTTTGCCGAGGTGAAGGACTTCCCGAAGGACCCCTTCTATGGCGACATCGCCTACTACGTGGCTTTCCTTTCCTATCAGGAGAAGCAATATGCCGACGCTGAGAAGTATGCCCGCATCGTAGCACAGGATCCCGAGAAGGCCGACGAGGCTAACGAGATTATGCTCTTCTCGAAGAAGGAGACGCTGAAGACCAAGGCCGACTCGCTGGAGTATCTCGCCATGGTGAAGGACTTCCACAAGCAGAATCCCTCGGAGGAGCGCTACTTCAACCTCCTCATGGACTACTACGTGCATGCCAAGGATGCTCAGGCCATGAACGCATGGGTCGACGAGGAGCTCGCCGCTAACCCCGCCAACAAGATGGCATGGGCCCTGAAGGGTGAGTCTCAGATGAACAACCGCGAGTGGGACGCTGCCGTGGCTTCCTATCAGAAGGCCATCGACCTCGACCCCACCTTCGTTCAGGTGCTCTTCAATGCCGGTGTGTGCCTCAACTCGAAGGCCATCGACCTGAAGGACGAGCTTGCCGACAAGGTGACTGGCGGACTCACTCAGGAGAACGCTGAGAAGGTGAAGGCCATCCTCGCCGAGTCGAAGGTGTTCCTTGAGAAGACCCGTGAGCTTGACCCCACCCGTGAGAAGGTGAATTGGGCTTACCCGCTCTACCAGATCTACTACTCGCTCGGCGACGAGGCTAAGGCTGCCGAGATGGAGAAGCTGGTGAATGGTGGCAATTAAGATTTTAGGAACAGAGAAGTAGGAAGGTAAAAAGAGCATAGTTTTTAGGAATGAAGATCGAGAAGACCATCTTACTTCTCATCCTGACCGTCATGTCGTCGTGTCTGGCTTTGGCTCAAAAGAAAGAGCTGAGCCAGGCACGTACGTTTTTAAAAAACAACAAGTTCGATGAGGCGGAGCGGCTCGTCACCCCTCTGCTGAAGGACACGGCCAACCGTCTGGACAAGCGCATCTACGTCGTGTGGTACGAGGCCGTCCGTGGCAAGTATAATCAGGCCAACGACCGCCTCTATCTGAAGCAGCGGCAGGACACGGCGCAGTTCTTCGGCTATGCCCGCCAGCTGTTCACCATCCTCGAAACCCTCGATTCCATCGACATGCGGCCCGACCGCAAGGGTAGGGTGGCCCCCGAATACCGCGACAAGCATGCCGCCTACCTGCACACCATCCGCCCGAACCTTTTCAATGGCGGCGCCTACCATGTGCGCAAAGCTAACTGGAAGGAAGCCTTTAACTATTTCGAGATGTATCTCGACTGCGCCCGCCAGCCCTTGTTCAGCGACTACCACTACGATTCCACCGACGTGCGACGCCCCGAGGCCGCCTACTGGGCCACCTGCTGTGGCTATCAGATGCACGACCCGCTGCTCACACTGCGCTATCGTCACGAGGCGCTTCGCGACACGCTCCATGCTGCCCTTACGCTGCAGTTCATGGCCGAGGCGCGTCTCTGGACAGGCGACCATGAGTATTACCTCGCCACCCTTCAGCAGGGTTTCAACCGCTATCCCCAGCATCCTTATTTCTTTCCGCGCCTTATGGATGCCTATGCCAGTCGTCAGCAGTACGACCAGGCCTTGGCCGTCGTCGACAGCGCCTTGGCCGTCAATGACAGTAGCGAGCTCTTCCTCTTCGCCAAGTCGACCATTCTTCTGAAGCTCAAGCGCTACAGCGAGTGCATCGACTACAGCACCCGCCTCATTGCCGCCAACGACTCCCTTTCGGAGCCCTATTTCAATGCCGGCACCGCCTACCTTGCGCTCGCCGAGGGCCTCAATCCCCGCAAGGACAAAAAATTGGCGAAGGCCGCTTTCTCCAATGCCCGCTTTTTCATGGAGCACTACCGTGAGCTAATGCCCAATGCCAAGGACAAGTGGGGCCCAGCACTCTATCGCATTTATTTGAACCTTAACCTCGGTCGGCAGTTCGACGAAATCGACCGCCTGCTGAAGCAGTAAGGCCACTACGAGCCCGCCGCCCCTTTACTCCGAGCCCACCGCCCTTATACTCCGAGCATTCCGCCCCTTTGCTACGAGCCCGCCGCCACTTTACTCCGAGCACTCCGCCACTTTACTCCGAGCACTCTGCCCCTTTACTCCGAGCACACCGCCACTTTACTCCGAGCCCGCCACCGGTGTATGCGGGTACGTCGTTTCGTAAACGTTTACGTTGTTATTTTTGGGAAAAGTGGGCATTTCTTTGGGCTTTCGGTGTTTTTTGCCTAACTTTGCAAGCAAACAATACCAACTAACATTTATTTATTCACTAACTACAAGTATTATGACTCATCAATTGAAAAGAGCCTCAGTGGCTTTCATCATGTCCATGCTGTGCTTCGTGGCGTTTGCCCAGAAGACGGTGACGGGCAGTGTGAAGGACTCATTCGGGGAGCCGATGATTGGCGTGAGCGTGATTGTCGATGGCACCAGCATTGGCGGTGTTACCGACTACGACGGCAACTTCACCATTCAGAAGGTTCCCGAGAATGCCGTTCTTCGTGTTTCTTACGTTGGCTACAAGGAGCAGAAACTCTCGGTAGCTGGCAAGCAAAGTTTGAACATCACGCTTCAGGAGGACGCCCTGGGACTGGACGAAGTGGTTGTCGTGGGTTACGGCACGCTGAAGAAGAAGGACCTGACGGGTGCTGTTGCGAGCGTGAAAACCGACGACCTGTCGAAGGTTGCTGGTGCCAACGCCCTGTCGGCCATGCAGGCCAAGGTTCCTGGCGTCGACCTGCAGCTGAGCGGCGGTGGTGAGGCCGGTGCCGGTGTGAGCATGCAGATGCGTGGTAACCGTTCGCTTCTGGCCAACAACGACCCGCTGGTGATTGTCGACGGTGTGGAGTATGGCACGACGCTGGATATTCCTGCCAGCGACATCGAGTCGATGGACATTCTGAAGGACGCCGCCTCTACGGCCATCTACGGTACGAAGGGTGCCAACGGTGTCATCCTCATCACGACGAAGCGTGGTAAGGCAGGCCGTACGTCTGTGAATTTCAACGGCTACCTGTCGTTCAACGGCGTGACGGGCATCGTGAAGCCTATGTACGGCGACAAGGAGGTGCAGCGCCTGCTTGACAAGAAGAACTACGAGGACGCCGCTGCCAATGGCTGGTCGTTCACCAATGCAGCCACGCCTGCCGACGTGCTGACGTTCAACCTTGAGGACATGACGCCTACGCTCGACATCTACAACGACAAGTCGTACACCGACTGGCTCGACATGGTGTTCGACAACAGTGTGTCGCAGAACTATGAGGTGTCGGTGCATGGCGGTTCTGACAAGACCAACTTCGCCGTCTCGCTTGCTGCCATGGACGACAAGGGCTTGATGAAGGGCGATGAGTTTAACCGCTACACGGGCCGCGTGAACCTGGACCACCAGATTAATAAGGTGGTGAAGGTGGGCGCCAGCCTGTCGTACACCTACAGAAGCAACGACAAGCGTGCCGGTGGTACGTTCAACCAGGCTCAGAAGATGACGTCGATCACGCATGCCTACCTGAACGACGGCTCTATCAATGCCACGCCGAACCCGTGGTATTCGGCCCACTGCTCGCCGCTGCTCAACGAGGACGGTGCCTATCAGCGCAACATCGAGGGCAGCCGCTTCTTCGGCAGTTCCTATCTGCAGCTGAACCCGCTGAAGGGGCTCACGCTGAAGTCGCAGCTTGCACTTGACCGCGGCACGTGGCGCTATGGTGAGTATCAGGACTATGAGAGCCAGGTGCGCTACCAGTCGCCTCACACCACTTTTATTAGTAATAACCGCACGACGAACACGAAGTACGTGTGGCAGAACACGGCCAACTACAATAAGGAGATTGGTAAGCACGACGTGACGTTGATGCTGGGTCACGAGATGTCACAGTATGTCTCGGAGTCGGGCAACATCTCGGGTGTCGCTGGTGCTGAGAGCTATAAGAACAGCTCGTTCTACGATGTGAGCAAAATTGCTTCGCCTGACGTGAGCACTGACTACACGAAGAACTCGATGCTGTCGTTCTTCGGTCGTGTGAACTACTCGTACGACGACAAGTACCTGCTGCAGGCCTCTGTACGTGCCGACGGCTCGTCGGTCCTTGCCAAGGGTCACAAGTGGGGCTACTTCCCCTCGGTGAGCGCCGGTTGGCGTATCTCTGAGGAGAGCTTCATGCAGGGCACGAAGTCGTGGCTCGACAACCTGAAGCTCCGTCTGTCGTGGGGTCTCTCGGGTAACTCCGCCATCTCGGCCTACCAGACGCTGGCCACCATCTCGTCGATCGTGCCCAATTCTACCGACAAGGCTCCGATGACGATGGCTAACCCCGAGCTGACGTGGGAGAAGACGGCAGCCCTGGACTTCGGTCTTGACTTCGCACTGTTGAACGGTCGCATCTATGGTAGCGTCGACTACTATAAGAGCAACACTTACGACCTGCTGTACTACAAGACGGCACCTCCTTCGTCGGTGTTCACCAGCACCATCTCGAACGTCGGTAAGACGAAGGGCCACGGCTTGGAGCTTGCTCTCGGCGTTGTGCCTGTGAAGACCGACGACTTCACGTGGGACGTGAACGCCTCGGCAACCTTTGCCCACGACGAGGTGGAGGAGCTGGCCGACGGCATCGAGCAGTTCGTCAATGGCGTCGATATCCTGAAGGTGGGCGAGCCCGTCTCGGCCTTCTATGCCTATGACATGGACGGCTGCTGGGGCATTGGCGAGTTCGACAAGTATCTGGATGCTCACCCCAACTTCGAGAAGCCGCAGGCCGACTATGGCGACCCCGGCACGCCGAAGGTCGTCGACACCAATGGTGACGACAAGATCGACGACGCCGACAAGATCGTCTACAACCGTTCGCCAAAGGCCATCCTCGGCCTGTCGACATCGTTTGTCTACAAGGACTTCTCGCTGAGCATCCAGACGATGGCGCGTCTGGGTGGCTACCTGAACTACAGCGGCTACGGCCTCTACCTCTACGACAACGCCAACTGGGGCGACCTGAGCTACTGGACACCTGACAACCAGGCTGCCGACATCCCGTCGCCGGGCTGCGCTGGTGCCACGCCGACCTACTACAAGAGCTCCATCCAGATTCAGAAGGGTGACTACTTCAAGATTAAGGACATCACGCTGGCCTACAATCTGCCGAAGAGCCTTGTCAAGAAGGCCTTCATAAGCAACGCCCGCGTCTACTGCTCGCTGAAGAACTACTTCACCTTCAGCCACTTCGACAACTACGACCCCGAACGTGGTGGTTCTGTCAACTTCCCGCTGATGAAGCAGGTCGTCGTCGGTCTTAACGTTACGTTCTAAATTAGTAAATTGTAATTAGACAACAGATATTATGATTACCAACATGATAAAGAAAAGCAGCCTGCTCATTGGTGCAGCCCTTTTCACTTTCAACATTTCAGTGCTCACTTCGTGTAGCGACTTCCTTGACGAGGACAACAAGACGGGTGAGACGGCCGACCTGGCCTACAACACCGTGACGGGCATCGACGGACTGGTACAGTCGGCCTATACCTACACGCACGGATGGTGGGGCAAGGAGCCCTCGCTCGGACTCGCCGAGATGGGTAGCGACCTGTTCTACTTTGGCTACGACAACAAGCAGAAGTCGCTGCTGAAGTATGACCTCTCGGCCGAGGCACTGGGCGACAATGTCGCCGACAACCCCTGCCTCGACCAGTACTGGGAGATGTTCTACGCCGGTGTGGACGTCTGTAACAACGTGCTGAAGTACGTGCCCCAATGCACCGTCATCGACGACAAGAAGAAGGCCGCCTACACGGCCGACGCCTACTTCCTCCGTGCCCTCTACTACTCGCAGATGGTGGCCATGTGGGGCCCCATCCCCTACAATGACGAGCCTGTCACCACCATCAACAACAACCCCGTGCGTGTGCCTGAGGCTGAGATCTACGGACACATCCTCGACGACCTGAAGCTCTCGATGGAGAACTACAAGACGGCCAAGGTCATGACGCCCCAGTCGGCTACCGGCAACGGGCGCGCCTACTACTATTCGGCTGAGGCACTCTATGCCCGCGTGGCCCTCTATGCTGCCTCGTGGCTCGGTGCCAGCAGCGTCAGCGGCTACGGCAACCTCTACAGCGAGGCCCAGAAGGCAGCCAGCGACGTCATCAGCAACTCGGGAGCCTCGTTCTACAGCCGCTTCAGCGACACCTGGAACATGAAGAACGAGGAGGCTACCGTCAACACCGAGAACCTCTTTGCCGTCCACTACAGCAACGACCTGACGGCCGGACGCGACAACTGCGTGCCCTACCGCTTCTCGAACAGTGGTGAGGGTCAGTTCAACTCGCTCATCACCCGCACAGGCTATGGCCGCAACGGTGGCAGTGCCTCGCTGCTGATGTTTGTGTCGCTGTGGAACAACGGCTGTGACGACATTGGCCCTAACGGACAGACCAACAAGTCGGTCTTCTTCCGCATGGCTGCTAATAAGACCACCATCGCTAGCAAGACCACTGGTAACAACGTCGAGTGTGGCAAGTACTATTCGCCCTACGGACGTGGATTCACCCGCTACCTGCCCTCACTCTACCTCTGGCAGATCCTCGACGAGGTGAAGGAGACCGACCAGCGCTACAACGGTACGCTGATCACCAGCTACCGCATTCCAAAGGAGCTGGCTGGCAACGCCGCCAACTATCCGAAGATGGCTGAGCAGGAGTTCAAGGACTATGAACAGGCTTACAAGGAAGACGGCAACTACTTCAACGGTGGTGGCATCGCCATCCTCTACAGCCTGCTCGACGGCAATTCAGCCGAGGGTCAGGCCCTCCAGGCCGAGGCCAAGGACAAGTACCGTCTGCAGTTTGCCTATGGTGGCGACATCCCCGTCTACACCTCAGGCAACCCTGCCACAGCACTGCCCACCGAGGGTGGCAAGGCCGTCTCCGACGTCTATGGCGACGGGCGCTACAAGAGTGAGAAGATCGAGGGTCGCCGTTCGTACCCCGGCATCAAGAAGTTCCTCGATGACCAGTACGACGAGAACTATCCCACCTACGACATCTCCTATCGCGACATCATGGTGCTCCGTCTGGCCGAGATGTACCTCATCAAGGCTGAGGCCGAGATGCAGACCGGCGGCAACGCCCTGCAGACCCTCAACCAGCTGCGCGCTGCACGCGCCATCAGCGGCAAGGACAACAGCATCAGTGGCACCGTCACCATCGAGACCATCCTTAAGGAGCGTGCCTTGGAGCTCTGCGGTGAGTACCAGCGCTGGTTCGACCTGAAGCGCACCCACACCCTCATCAGCCACGTGAAGGCCTACAACGCACAGGCCAGTGCCAACATCGCTGCCAAGCACTACTATCGTCCCATCCCCCTGAACGAGCTTGAGGCTGTCACCAACCGCACCGATGCTGCCGTCTCGCAGGATGCTAACGGCGTGCTCCAGTACACCACAGCCCAGGAAGGCTTCTGGCAGAACCCCGGCTACTAATCCGCATGACGCTGTGTGGGACGAAGCTTTTTCTCTTTGCCCCCTACAAAACGAAGACCCCTGAAGGCATCCGCTTTCAGGGGCTTTTTTTATGTTTATTGCGAAAGCTCACGAAAAACGCGAACATCGCGAAAATTGTTTATGTTTATTGCGAAGGCTCACGAAAAACGCGAACATCGCGAAAACTTATTCTTTATATATCCCACATTTTCGCATCTTTTCGCTCTTTCGCATGTTTTCGCAATCCCAAGCAATCCCAACATGTTTTCGCAATCCCTAACATGTTTTCGCAATCCCAAGCAATCCCAAACATGCTTTCGCAATCCCAGCTACAGCACTTTCTCCAGGTCCACCGACAGGCCGATGCTGAAGGTCGTTCCAGTCGTCAGCGGCGAGCAGTAGTAATAAGCCTTGGGCTTGAAATTAAAGAGGTTGTCGATGGCCGTGTTGAGGTTCACCCCGCGCCAGATGTGGTGCTGAAGCATCAGCTTCCAGATGGTGTACCCCTGGTCAACATCCTTGCGTCCCGACTGCGGCTTGCCTTGGCTGCGCCCTGAGAGTGCCGCGTCGAGTGCATAGTGGCGTGTGAACCGGTGTCCATAGCCTATGCGCCATGTCAGCGAGTGTGAGCGCGGCTGCGAGAACTGCGAGTACAGCACGTTGCCCGTCTCGTGCATCCACGAGTAGTTCAGCTTGAGCGTCAGTCCCCAGTCAAAGTAGTGGCCCATGCTGGCGTCGAGGCCCCAAACGTTGACCCCATCTTCGTTCCAGTAGAGTGCGCCGGGCTTGTCCTCGTATGGGTAGTCGATGGTGGTGATACGCCTGTCGAAGATGTTACAGTAGCCCACGAGCGTGAAGTTGTAGACGCCGTCCAGGATGCCCGCGTTGCGGATGCGGTTCTGGCGCTCGACGGCGACGTTGAAGTTGTTGCTCTTCTCTGGCTTCAGGTCAGGGTTGCCGATGATCATGTATCCCATGTTACCCATGTCGAAGTGCATGTACATCTCCTTGAGCGTGGGAGCGCGGAAGCCGCTGGCATAGTTGGCCCGAAGCGTGATCCACGGCAGTTTGTAGACCACGGCGAGCCGCTCCGTCAGCGCCTTCTGTGCCGATGCCGAGAAGTAGTCGTAGCGTATGCTGCCCACCATGTTAAGCCTCGGCGTGATGTTCCAGTCGAACTGTGCATAGCCGTCGATGTTGTTCTGTGCGTGGCTGGCACCCGCGACAAACTGGTACGTGGTGAGGTCGTCGTTCATCAGGTCGGCACCCAGCAGCAGGCTGTTCTTGCCCAGCGTGTGGCTGTAGAGTGCGTGCACCACGTGCTGCCGGTTGCTGTAGTCGTGGTCGTGGGTACGAGTGCCGTCGGGCATGAAGTCGGCCTTGTCGTACTCGTCGTAGGCGTACGACAGTTCCAGTTGTCGGTCCGCGTTCCAGGCATATCGGCCCTTCACGCCGCCGCTGTAGCCATTGAAGTGGTAGTCGTGGGTGTCGCGCTCGCTGGTACGGAAGAAGTAGCTGCCCCGTCCCGTCAGTGTCAGCCTGTCGGTGGCGCGCCATGTCAGCCGCTCCTTCACGTTGTAGGTCTTCTGCCCGTAGAGTCGGCTCAAGTTCGATTCGTCAGTCAGCACCGACTCGTCGTAGGGCAGCCCCTGTGCCTTCTTCATCAGCTCGATGGCGATCTCCTCCGACGAGTGTGCCTTCGGCAGGTCTACGGGGTCGATCGTGCTCTGCTGGAAACTCGTCTGCGAGTTCCATTTCTCCGTGTTGAACGAGAAGCTGGCACCGTTTCTCCATTCGTGCCCGAACGAGTTGTAGCGTGAGTTCACGTTGGCCGTCCATGGCTCCAAGTTCTCGCGGCTGATGATGTTCACCACCCCGCCTACCGCATTCGAGCCGTAGAGGGCCGACGAGGCACCTTTCACGATCTCTATGCGCCCGGCGTTGTCCAGGTTCATGCGGTTGTAGTCCACGTTGTCCATCGTCTCGCCAGCCATACGCTCACCGTCGACGAGGAACAGGACGGCATTGCCGCCAAACCCGCTCATGTTGAGCGATGTCTCCTGGCTCATGGCCAGCCCGAACTCCAGTCCGGGCACCTCCTGTATCAGCAGGTCCTGGATGTTCGTCGCATCACTGATCTTGATGTCGTGGCGTGTGATGAGGCGCGTCACCACGGGCGCGTCCTTCAGCGTCTTGGGCGAGTGCGAAGCCGTCACCACTATCGGGTTCAGCTCCACCGAGTCGCGGAATGCCGTCTGTGCCGACAGACTGATAGCTGGCACGGTCAACACCATGCCAGCCAGTAGGATGCGTGAGAACATGCTCGTCAGGTGTTTTGTCACCGTTCTTACTCCTTGTTTCCAGTAAACGTTGTGACCATGTCGAATGGCATGCTGCCATACTTCAGCGAGTAGCTCGCAACGACGGCCTTGCCTTTGGGCACATCTTCGAATATCACCGTCACGTTGCTGACAGTAAAAGCTTTCTCCGACCCGTTGGCAGTGGTCACTGTGCCGGCAAACGAGCCGAGCTTACCCATGATGCTCTGGTTGACTTTCGACAGGGGGATGTTCTTCACCGTCAGTGGAGGAATCACCATCATGCCCTCTCCCGACTGGGGGATGGTCATGTCAATCGTTGTTTCCGACGACTGGCTGAACACGAATGTTGCGTTGTCCTCTTCAGGCTCTCCCATGATGGTAATGACCTCTGCGCCCGTATACGAGCCTACCACCTGTGCGGCCAGGGCCATTTCAGGCTCATCGTCATCACTGCTACATGAACTCATTCCTACCACGATGGCTACTGCTGCCATCATCATTGCAATTAAACTCTTGATCTTCATTTTTACTACGTTTTATTACTTATTACTACTTATTACTCCTTCTTACTACGTTACTCCTAACTCCTACCTCCTAATTCCTAACTCCTAACTCCTCAGCTCCTCCTTCTCGTAGTCATACTCCGAGCCGTAGGCGCTGTGCGGAATGCTGAAGATGGCGATCATGAACAGCACCGCCAGCGTGACCACCCACTTGTTGTACTTCCACTTCAGCGTGGCCAGCGCGGCCACAAAGACGAGGAACGACAGCAGCGTCTTGTTGTCAGTCAGGTCAGTGCCGTAGGGGAACCCTGTCCACCAGGGGCCGAAGGCCGCATGCTGCACCAGGGGCCCGAAGATGAACCCTCCCACGAAGAGCGTTCCCACGGTCATCATCAGCCATTTGGCGTATGGCTTACCCGTCAGCACCAGCAGCAGCGTGTACACCGCCAGCAGCATGGCAGCAAACATCAGCAGGATGTGAGGTATCAGGATGCCCGCCGGCACATCGTTACGGAAGCGGATCACCACGGGCTCGTCCTTCTGGTAGTCCTTCCCCCCGACCGTGATGTAGTACTGCAGCTTGCCGGCCACGGGCTGCACGGGCAGTGCTGCCTGCCACGCGCCCTCGCGCCAAGCGAAGTCCACCGTTGTGTAGTCGTCGTGCGAGGGGTAGCGGCGGTAGTGCAGCTGCGCCTCCGCCTCCTGCGGGACGCCTTTCAGCCTCACCGTCTCGTCGTGCCGTACGCCGCTACGGGGCAGCTTCGTCTTATAGCCCTCCCCATTCACCTCCACCACCACGCGCTTGGGGTAGGTGGGACCCGTCATGCGCTGGTAGACGCTCAGCGCCAGCGTAATGACAATGGCTAACAGCCAGTACATGTATTTCTTCATCTCACAGGGGGTGTTAAGTGTACTTCAAAAACGATCGTCTCTTCGCCGCGCAGCACTTTCACCGGGATGGTGGTGCCAGCCGTGAGCTCCGACAGGCGCACCATGTACTCCTCGATGTCGTTGACCGGCTTGCCGTCAATCTCCTGGATGATGTCGCCGCTGCGGATGCCAGCGTTGTGTGCCGGCTTCCCCGCCACCACGATGTCGGCACGCAGGCCAGGCACGCTGCTCGCGCCCATCACGTCGGGCATCAGTCCCAGTGTGACCTTGAACTTGGCGTGGCTCATCTTCTGGCTGCTCGGCACGCTGATGTAGTCAGGCGTCTGCGGCATTGCTGCCAGCTGGGCTATCAGCTCCTGTGCGAAGTCCAGCGTCTGCTGCATGCCCTCGTAGTTCAGCGTCGCGGGCTTGTCGGCCGGCGTGTGATACTCCATGTGCCCACCCGTGGTGAGAAACAGCACGGGGATGTCCTGCGCCACGAACGACGCATGGTCGCTGGGCCCGTAGCCGTCGGCAATGCAGCTGACGTTCAGGCTGTGCGCCTCGGCCGTCTCCTCAACCATCGTCTTGAAGCTGCTGCTGGTGCCAGTGCCCGAGATGCTCATCGCCCGGTCGCGCATGCGCCCCACCATGTCAAGGTTCACCATGGCCACGATGCCCTTCACGTCGTCGGGCAGGTTGATGCGCCGCTTGTCGGCCCGCTTCATCCATTCCAGGAACTGCTTCGAGCCCACAAGACCCTGCTCCTCAGCACCAAAGAATGCGAAGATGAGGCTGCGTGCCGTCCCCGCCTTCTTGAAGTGCCGCGCCAGCTCGAGCACCACGGCGTCGCCGCTGGCATTGTCGTCGGCACCCGGGTGTACCGCCACCGTGTCAGGACGGCGTGAGCCAGAGCCTTCGCCACCCAGTCCCAGATGGTCGTAATGCGACGCCACGACAATATATTCGTTCTTCAGGCGTTTGTCCTTTCCCGGCACCACGGCGATGATGTTATGCGTCGTGCGCTCCTCCTGCCGCGTGCCGTCCACGCCCTTCTTCCCGTAGCTGAAGTCATGGAAGTATCCCGTCTTCTTCTTCCCCTTCACCACCGGCTTAAGCTTCAGTCCGCGCAGCTTCCCGACGATATAGTCCGAAGCAAGGGTGTCGCCGCGCGTGGCAGGGAACCGTCCTCCTAGCTCCTGCGAAGCCAGGTACTCCACCGTCTTACGCATGTCGTTCAGCTGCAGTCCCGCGTGTTTCTCGGCGTTCCGCAGCCCCTGCGCCAGCTGCACACCGGGCGTCTTCTTGTCTTCCCGCAGCCCCTCCGCGTGCATGGGCGTGGCTAATGCGAAAGCCAGTGATAATACGATATATTTTATCCTCTTCATCTTACATTGTTTGAAAATCGGGTGCAAAGGTACAACTTTTTTTTCTTTCCCGCAATCCTTATTTATTGTGATTTTGCAGTTTTCGCCAAATTAAAACACTTTAAAGCCTTCCCCATAGGCAGCGAGCATCGACAATCCGCCAGAGCGTGGCAGGCTCCTCGGAGAAGTGTGAGAGACTTCTCGGAGAAGAGTAGGGGACTTCTCGGAGAAGAGTAGGGGACTTCTCGGAGAAGACCATTCCGCTCGGCGCACACCGCCAATCCGTGCGGCAAAGGCGCCAATTCGTTGTTGTGGAAAACAAAAATGTGGGTTTAATGGTTCTTGTTTCAAAAAAAAGTAGTAACTTTGCAGCCGACATTGTATGTTAAACTGAAAAAGGTACTGAAAGTGAAAAAGATATGTATTGTCGCGGGCGCGCGCCCGAACTTTATTAAAGTAGCCCCGCTGCTGCGGGCCATTGAGAAGACGGCGGATGCCGACTACCAACTGGTGTATGCCGGACGTGCCGATGACCCGACACTGGAGGCGTCGCTGTTCGACGACCTTCAGATGCCCCGCCCATCGGTGTTCCTCGGCGTTGACAGCACGAGCCTTAACGAGATAACGAGCCGCGTGATGGCCGAGTTCGACGCCCTGCTGGAGCGTGAGCCTGCCGACGTGGTGATCGTCGTCGACGACCTGGCCTCGACGATGGCTGCGGCCATCGTGACGAAGAAGCGCGGTGTGAAGCTGGCCCACCTGGTGGCCGGCACCCGCTCGTTCGACATGACGATGCCGAAGGAGGTGAACCGCCTGGTGATCGACGCCCTGAGCGACTACCTGTTCACCGCTGGCGTGAAGAGCAACAGCGTGGCGACGCGCGAGCAGGCGGAGGGCTCGGACACGTACATGGTGGGTAACATCCTGATGGACACGCTGCGGTTTAACTACCAGCGCTTCCGCCGCCCTGACATCGACGTGAGCGAGGGGCAGTACCTGGTGTTCACGCTCAACCGTAAGGCGCTGTTGGAAGACGAGGAGCACCTGCGGCAGATGCTTGCTGCGATAGCCGAGTCTGCCGGTGGCACGCCCATCGTTGCGCCGCTGCGTGGCAGGGCCCGCGAGGTTGTTGAGCGGCTGCTGGCCGACGTTCAGGGAGCGGAATTCAATGTGCAGGGCTCAATGTCGTATCTGGAGTTCGGCTGGCTGACGGCTCATGCGCGTGGCATCATCACCGACAGTGGCAATGTGGCCGAGGAGGCTACGTTCAACAGTGTGCCGTGCATCACGCTGAACAGCTATACGGAGCATCAGGAGACGGTGACCGTCGGCAGCAACGTGCTGGTGGGCGAAGACCCTGTGCGGCTGGCCGAGGAGGTGCGCCGCATGGTGAGCGGACAGTGGAAGAAGTGCGCCCTGCCTGATCGATGGGACGGTCGCACGGCAGAGCGCATTGTGAGGATATTGGAGGGAGTTAGGGGGAGTTAGGAGTTTACGGGGGTACGTTTTTTTTCGGGGGTACGGGGGAACGAAGGTACGGGGGTACGAGAATAGTTCTGGCCGCGCAAGGTCTATCCTCGCACCTACGTACCCCCGTAACCCCGTACCCCCGAAAACTCGCACCTCCGTACCCCGCAAGGTCTATCCTCGCACCTCCGTACCCCCGTACCCCCGAAAACTCTATCGTTTCACCTTCTCCTGGTTCTTCAGCACATAGTCTTTCCAGCCGCGGTAGTGGGGAGAGTCCGATTCGGGTCGCCCCATCTGCATGTAGTGGCAGTAGGCGGCGGCGAGGGCGTCGGTGGCATCCATGAACTTCGACATCTCGGTAGGGTCGAGCTTCAGGAGGCGCTGCAGCATGCCGGCCACCTGCTCCTTCGATGCCGAGCCGTTGCCGGTGAGGGCCATCTTGATTTTCATGGGCGCATATTCGTGGATGGGCACGCCGTGGTGGATGGCGGCAGCGATGGCTACGCCCTGTGCGCGCCCCAGCTTCAGCATCGACTGGACGTTCTTGCCGAAGAATGGCGCCTCGATAGCCAGCTCGTCGGGCATGTAGGCATCGATGATGCCGGTGACGCGCTCGAAGATGTGCCCCAGCTTGAGGTAGCCGTCGGAAAACTTGCGCAGGTCGATGATGCCCATGGTGAGCATCTCAACCTGCATGCCCGTCTTGCGAGCCACCATGCGCCCGTCGGGGCGTGGCTCGTCTTTGGTGACACGGAGCAGGCCGTAGCCCATGATGTTGGTGCCGGGGTCGATGCCCATGATGATTTTTTCCATGTTGCGGATGTGTCTGTTATGGCCACGGGTGGCCGATGGTCGTGTGGTGAATAGGTTGCAAAATTACGAAAAAAGAATGAAGTAGCGTTGTCGGTGGCACGCCTTTTTGTTGAAAAGCTATAAAATCTGGGGCGCTTTAACTCCTTTTAACTCCGCTCGCTTCGTCAGGTGGCTTTTTTTTTGTACTTTTGCACTCGATTTTAAGGGACGTTTCCTCTTGCGAAGCGTCATAATCTCAAATCTAACTTCAACGAATTTAGTTATTCATTGTACTTATAGTATGTATACCAAGCAACAATTAGAGCAGATGGAGATGCCCCAGCTGATGGCTGTCGCCAGCGAATTCGGCGTGAAGGTATCCCCAAACGATGCCCCTGAGACCATTATCTACGCCATCCTTGATGCGGCTGCCGACAAAGTCTCGCAGGAAGAGGCTGCGCCCAAGCGCAAGCGCACACGCATCACGAAGAAGGAGACGGACCATGTATATAGCGTTAACGGTAAGGACGGTGAGAACTTCGACGTCAAAGGCTCCAGGAAGCGTGCGGAGCAGCCCCAGCTGTTCAGCGACGCGCCCGTGGTAAAGGAGGAGCTCGAAACGGTGAAGACGGCCGAGGCGCCTGTCGCCGAGGAGTCCGCTCCCGCCCCCAAGAAGCGCCGCAAGAAAGCAGTGGCTGAGACACCCGCCGAGGAGACACCCGCCGAAGAGAAACCCGCCCCGAAGCGCCGTGGCCGTAAGTCGAAAGCCGAGCTTGCCGCCATTGCTGCCGCCCAGGAGGAAGAGGCTCGCAAGCAGGAAGAGGCCGCTGCCAAGGCTGCTGCCGAGGCTGAGGCCGAGGCTGCTGTCGAGGCGCCTGCCGAGGAGGTTCCCGCTATCCCCGAGGCTGAGGGCGATGCCACTGAAGACGCTGGCGAAGCGCCCGATGCAGACCTGCTGGAGCAGCTGCAGGAGCGTATGGCCCAGCACAACCAAGAGATGCTGCAGCCACAGGTCGACCCCGACTACGTGTGGGAGGGTGACCCTGGCGACGGCACCGACTTCATCACCGTCGTCGACCTGCCCGTCGAGGACCAGTCGGCACTGCCCACGCTCGACATTTTCGACCGTCCGGTGGTGCAGCATCCAGAGCCCGTCTTCCAGCCTGTCGCACAGCCACAGCGCACCAATGGCCAGCAGGCCCAGCGCTACGACTTCGATGGCATCATCACCGCCAACGGTGTGCTCGAGATTGGGCAGGATGGCTACGGATTCCTTCGTTCGAGTGACTACAACTACCTGTCGTCGCCCGACGATGTCTACGTCACTGCCCAGCAGATCAAGAAGTGGAGCTTGAAGACAGGCGACGTCGTCGACTGTAACATCCGTCCGCCCCACGAGGGCGAGAAGTACTTCGCCATGTCGACCGTGAACATGATCAATGGGCGCAACCCGGCTGAGGTGCGCGACCGCGTGTCGTTCGAGCACCTGACACCCCTGTTCCCCGAGGAGAAGTTCAACCTGACGGGCGACCCCGCCACCACCAACCCCTCGACACGCATTGTCGACCTGTTCGCACCCATCGGCAAGGGGCAGCGTGCCCTCATCGTGGCACAGCCTAAGACGGGTAAGACCATCCTGATGAAGGACATCGCCAATGCCATCGCCGCCAACCACCCCGAGGCTTACATCATGATGCTGCTCATCGACGAGCGCCCTGAGGAGGTCACCGACATGAGCCGCACGGTGAATGCCGAGGTCATCGCCTCGACCTTCGACGAGCCCGCCGACCGCCATGTGAAGATTGCCGGCATCGTGCTCGAGAAGGCCAAGCGCATGGTGGAGTGCGGCCACGACGTGGTCATCTTCCTCGACAGCATCACGCGCCTTGCGCGCGCTTATAATACGGTGTCGCCGGCCTCGGGCAAGGTGCTCACCGGTGGTGTCGATGCCAACGCCCTGCAGAAGCCCAAGCGCTTCTTCGGTGC
>JAEEGL014586517.1_pt1 | contig 52932 bp, 33 predicted proteins | sample 9134231 | NCBI WGS metagenome assembly JAEEGL01 (sample SAMN16246548, study PRJNA631951) | gut metagenome | biome: gut microbiome; feature: rumen; material: fiber-attached | host: Bos | place: Iran: Karaj | collected 2018-10 | reverse complement strand
TAGTGGGGATACTTCCGAAAACCGCCTTTCCCCGCGTTGTTTAAAGGCGTTATCACCGTGCGGGCGCGACTTGCGGTGGGGAAATTTCACCCGCGTCCTTTCCGCCCGGGGGGTTGTGCGCACATATCCAATAAGCCCTGAGACGTCATGGCCAAAAGACTCAACTATCTGGAAATACTGAACCGGGACGGCCTGATCAGCCGGACCCAGGTGAAAGACGCCCAGCAGCTGGCCCAAGCTTCCGGGATCAAGCTGCAGGACGCGCTGATCAAGCTCGAATACGTGACGGGAGAACAGGTCGCCAAGGCAATGGCCGAGGAGTACGGCAAGACCTACATCGACCTGCGCGATGTCACCGTCCGGCCGGCGGTCATCGAACTGATTTCCGAATCGATCGCGCGCGAAAACTGCGTTCTTCCGTACGACGAGGACGGCGATACACTGCAGGTCGTCGTGAGCGACCCGAACGACGTGGAGACGTTCGAAAAGCTCCGCTTCATCCTCCAAAAGCCGATCGAGCCTCTGATCGCCTCCAAAGAGGCGATTCAGGAAGCGATCAACCGCCACTACAGCCAGAACATCGCCGAGAGCGCCGACTCGATGATTCACGACCTGACCGACACGGCGATCGACTTCACCCAGGTCGAGTCGGCGGCGACCGAAGACCCGACGAGCGCCACCTTCGGCGACAGCACCAGCGACGCGCCGATCGTCCGCCTCTGCGACCAGATCATCAGCGAAGCGGTGCAGCTGCGCGCCTCGGACATCCACATCGAACCGTTCGAAGACCGCGTCCGGATCCGGTACCGGATCGACGGAAAACTGGTCGAACGCGAAGCGGTTCCGAAACGGTTCCAGGGAGCGCTCATCTCCCGCTTCAAGATTCTCTCGCGCCTCGACATCGCCGAACGCCGGCGCACCCAGGACGGCCGCATTAAACTGACGCTCGGCACCAAAGACCTCGACCTTCGCGTTTCGGTCATCCCGACCAACCACGGCCAGTCGATCGTCATGCGGATTCTGGACAAGGACAACATCCGCGTCTCCCTCCTGCAGCTGGGGTTCAGCCAGCGCGACTACAAGCGCTTCACCTCGCTGATCGCCCGTCCGAACGGGATCATCCTCGTGACCGGGCCGACGGGGTCCGGAAAGACGACATCCCTCTACGCCGCGCTCAACGAGCTGAACACGCCGACACGCAAAATCATCACCGCCGAAGACCCGGTCGAGTATTACCTTCCCGGGATCAACCAGGTCGAAATCAAGCACCAGATCGGGCTCGACTTCGCGGCGGTTATCCGCTCGATGTTGCGCCAGGCGCCGAACATCATCCTGGTCGGGGAAATGCGCGACCTCGAGACCGCGCAGATGGGGATTCAGGCCTCCCTGACGGGGCACCTGGTCTTCAGCACGCTTCACACCAACGACGCGCCGGGGGCGATCACGCGCCTGGTCGATATGGGGGTTCCCCCCTACCTGGTCTCCAGTTCGGTGATCGGGATCATGGCCCAGCGTCTGGTCCGCCGGGTCTGCAAAAAGTGCGCGCACCCCTACACGCCTTCGGCCGCCGAGCTCGAGGCCGCCCGGATCACTCCCGAGATGGCGGCGCGCGGCACTTTCCTGAAAGGGAAAGGGTGCGCCGAGTGCAACAAGTCGGGCTACCGCGGCCGTCAGGCGATCTTCGAACTGATGATGATGTCTTCGAAGGTGCGCGAGCTCGCCTACAAGGGGGCGACGACCTCCGAAATCCGCCGTGCCGCCCGGAGCGAGGGGATGCACGTCCTCTACGAAGACGGGATCTCGAAAGTCCTGAAAGGGATCACCACCATCGAAGAGGTCATGCGCGTCGCGCGGCTCGAAGAGTAACACAGATACCGCAGCACGGATTGACACATTTTACCTTCAACAGCAAAGTTTAACGATCGATAAAACGCCATGAGTACCATCTTAATTGACAAGCTCCTCGAAACCGTCGTGGTCCGCGGGGCGAGCGACCTTCACCTGGCCGTCGGCCAGCCCCCGGTTCTCCGTCTTCACGGCCGGCTCGTCAAGCTGGAAACGAAAAGCCTGGAGCCGGCCGACACCGTCTCACTGATGAAGAGCATCACCCCGCAGCGGTGCCAGCAGGAGCTGCAGGAGCGCGGGGGGACCGACTTCGGGTTCGCGTTCGGCACCAAGGCGCGTTTCCGTGTATCGGTTTTCAAGCAGAAGGGGAACACCGGGCTGGTTCTGCGTCAGATTCCGACCGAGCTCCTTTCGATGGAGCAGCTCGGCACGCCGGCGGTCATGCACGACCTGATCCTCCGTCCCCGGGGGCTGATCCTCGTCACCGGCCCGACGGGTTCCGGCAAATCGACGACCCTGGCCGCGTGCATCGACTACCTGAACACCAACGTCGACCACCACATCATCACGATCGAGGACCCGATCGAATTCTATCACTACCACAAAAAATCGACGGTCAACCAGCGTGAGGTCGGCGTCGACGTCATGTCGTTCGCCGACGCGATCCGCGGCGCGCTGCGACAGGACCCCGACGTGATCCTCGTCGGTGAAATGCGCGACCTCGAGACGATCGAAGCGGCGATCACCGCCGCCGAAACGGGGCACGTCGTTTTCGGAACGCTTCACACCACGGGGGCGCAGGGAACGGTCAACCGTATCATCGACGTCTTCCCCACGAACCAGCAGGACCAGATCCGGACCCAGCTTTCGACCTCCATTCTGGGGATCCTCTCCCAGCAGCTCCTCCCCCGGATTCAGGGCGGGCGTGTTGCGGCGTACGAAATGCTCGTCGTCACCCCGGCGATCGCGAACCTGATTCGTGAAAACAAGACGTTCCGAATCAACTCGTCGATCCAGACCGGGCACAAGCTCGGCATGCAGCTGCTCGACGACCACCTGTTCCAGCTCTGGCGCGACGGGATCGTCACCAAAGAGGACGTGCTGATCAAGTCGAACTTCCCGGACATCCTCGACCAGAAGATCCGCCGCTACGAAGCCGGCCTGGAGACGGGGGGGACGAGGAAGAAGAAGAGGAAGAAGAGCCCGGCAAGAAAAAGTGAGTCGCCGGCGCGGCGTTCCGAACGCACACCGAAGGCGTCCCGCAGGGCAGCACGTCCGGCGGGCGCCGTAACAGACAAGAGAGCAATCCGGCAAAGAGGAACCTATGGCTTCGCGTAAACTCGGTCAAATTTTAGTCGACCTCGGTTTTATTGACGAAGAGCAGCTCGACCTTCTCGTAGAAGAGCAGGCGCAGCGGACGGGCGTGCAGATCGGCGCCGTGGCGGTCGAGATGAACATGATCTCCGAAGACCAGCTCGCCCAGGGGCTGGCCGAACAGATGGGAATCCCGGTCGTCAACATTTCCGACCTGACGATTCCGCCGGAAGTCCTCACCCACATGACCGAACCGATGGCGCGTATGTACAACGCCATCCCGATCAGCTTCCGCAACAACACCCTGACGATCGCCACCAGCCACCCCGAGCGGCTCGAAGTCCTGGACGAGCTGCGCAACTTCCTGGGATACAACATTCAGGCGACGGTCACCACCAAAGGCGAAATCGACTCGGCGCTCGAACGCTACTACGCCTCGAACGAGGGGGACAGCGTCGAGTCGATCATGTCGGAACTGGCGAACGACCAGGAGCTCCTCCAGCAGGCGATGGCCGAAGAGAACGGCGAACTCGACCTGGCGAGCGCCGAGGCGATGGCCGAGAGCGCGCCGGTCCGCAAACTGCTCAACACGGTCTTCCTTCTGGGAATCAAGGACAAGGCGAGCGACCTGCACTTCGAGCCGTTCGAAGACGAGTTCAAGATCCGGATCAAGGCTGACGGGACCCTCTACGAGATGGTTCCCCCGCCCCGCCACCTGGCCAGCGCGATCACCACCCGCATCAAGGTGCTGGCGAACCTCGACATCGCCGAAAAGCGCCTGCCGCAGGACGGGCGCATCCGAATGCTCGTCGCCGGAACTCCGGTCGACTTCCGCGTCAGTGTCCTGCCGACGATGTTCGGCGAGAGCGTCGTCTGCCGGATTCTGGACAAGAGCGTCATTTCGCTCGACCTGAACAACGTCGGCATGTCTCCCGAACTGATGTCGCAGTTCCGCGAAGTGATCAAAAAGCCGAACGGGATCGTTCTGGTCACCGGACCGACCGGTTCCGGCAAGACCACGACCCTCTACTCGGCCCTTTCCGAGCTGAACGTGATCACCGAAAAGCTGATGACGACCGAAGATCCGGTCGAGTACGACATCGACGGAATCGTCCAGATGCCGATCGACGCCGAAATCGGCAACACATTCGCGCAGTGCCTCCGCTCGATTCTGCGGCAGGACCCCGACATCGTCCTGGTCGGCGAGATCCGGGACCAGGAGACCGCCCAGATCGCGGTTCAGGCGGCGCTGACCGGGCACCTGGTCTTCAGCACCCTCCACACCAATGACGCGCCGAACACCATCACGCGCCTGAAAGACATGGGGGTTCCCGAATTCCTGATCACCGCCACGGTACAGGCGATCCTGGCGCAGCGGCTGGTCCGCCGGATCTGCCCCGACTGCCGCGCCGAATACACGCCCGCGCCCGACCTTCTGGCCGACCTGGGACTGACCGAAAAGGATATCGCCGGCAAGCATTTCTACCAGGGGCAGGGATGCGCGAAATGCAACAACACCGGCTACCGGGGGCGCACCGCGATCCACGAGTTCATGATCATGAACGAGGAGATCCGCGACCTGATCATCCGGAACGCCGCGGCGTCGGAAGTCCGCGAAGCGGCCGAACGGAACGGGATGTTCACGCTCCGCACCGCGGGGCTTCAAAAGGTCTTTGACGGTATCACCACCATTGACGAGGTCATTCGCGAAACCGTACTCGATTAAGAAAGCCAGCATTTTAGAGGTCAGAGGCGATGCCGAAATACAAAGTAGAAGCCATTGACGCCAAGGGGCAGGGTTTTACCGATGTCATTGACGCCAAGGACGAAGACGAAGCGAACGCGACTCTGCGCGCCGCCGGCTATCATGTGACGAAGATTTCGCTTCACAAGGACCGGACGGCGGAAAAGAAAAAGAAGAACAAGTCGGGCAAGACCTTCTCGTTCGGGAAGGTCAACTCGAAGGTGCTGCGCGACTTCACGCGGAACCTGTCGATTCTGCAGGACGCGGGCCTGCCGATTCTGCGGAGCCTCAACATCCTGATGCAGCAGTCGAAACCGGGCGCGCTGCGCAACTCGCTCATCGACGTCTGCAACGAGATCGAAAGCGGCTCCTCCCTTTCCGAGGCGATGGCCAAATCGCCCAAGGCGTTCAACCGCCTCTACGTCAACATGATCAAGGCCGGCGAGGCGGGCGGCGCCCTGGAGACGATCCTCCAGCGTCTGGCCGAATTCCTCGAACGCGCCGAATCGCTGAAAGCGCAGATCAAGTCGGCGCTGACCTACCCGATCTCGATTCTGACCTTCGCGCTCGGGATTCTGGTCTTCATCATGACCAAGATCGTCCCGCAGTTCGTCACGATCTTCAAAGACTTCGACATCGAGCTCCCCGCCCTGACCAAGTTCCTGATGGCGACCTCGAACGCCTGTATCCAGTACTGGTATCTGATCCCCGGCATTCCGTTCCTGATCTGGCTCTTCATCAAGGTGACGACCAGCTTCAAGTACATGAAGTTCGGCTGGGACCTCTTCCTGCTGAAGGTGCCGGTTTTCGGCCCCCTGTTCGAGAAGAACGTCGTCGCGCGAACCACCCGTACCCTCGGTACGCTGATCCAGAGCGGCGTGCCGATCCTCGAAGCGATCCACATCACCAAAGAGACCTCGCAGAACGCCGTTTTCGAACGGATGTACCAGCTCATCCTGGAGGCGATCCGCGAAGGGGACACGATCGCCAACCCGATGAAGAAGCACGCCACCCCTCCGATCCACCCGGCGTGCATCTTCTACTTCTTCTGTTTCCTGGGGGGGCCTATCGGGATTTTGATCTTTTTAACGAAGTTCAAAGATAAAATCCTGGGCGACATGGTCGTCAACATGGTCGACGTCGGCGAAGAGACGGGTGAACTTGATAAAATGCTCTATAAGGTCGCCGACGTCTACGACGAAGAGGTTCAGACCTACACCGACCAGCTGATGAGCATGCTCGAGCCGATCATGATCATCTTCCTGGGCGGCATGGTCGGGACGATCGTGATCGCGATCTTCCTGCCGATGATCACGATGATCGAGAACCTGTCGCAGTAAAGCCGCCGCCCGCCGGTCCGGCGCACCCCGTTTTCCGATGATGAAAGAAAAAGCTATGCCGCAACGTTCCACGCTCCCCCGACACGGTTTTACCCTGGTTGAAATCCTCGGCGCCATCCTCATCATTTCAATCCTCGCCGCCCTGATGACCGTCGGCGGCCGCGCCGCGATGCGGTTTTTCCGCGGCGTGAACGACAAGGCGACGATCGACAACATCGCCAAGGCGCTCGAACTCTACAAGAACAAGTACGGGGAATACCCGCCCGACGGGACGGACATGGCTTCGGTCAGGAGACATCTGCTCAAACGGAACCCAGACTGGACCAAACCGGCCAATATTCAAAAACTCAATGGCCTGATGGCATTCCTCGAAACGGCGGCCGACAGCGGCCAGCTGCTGACCTACTGGCTCTGCGGCGAGAACTGGGTCAATCCCGATGCGGTCGACGATGCCGGAACCCCGGCTTTTCAAAAGGGAGAATCGGAATTCATCGACTTGAATCCCGGCTTTTCAAGTATTTCGGAGATCGGCACCGCACATAACGGGGTGAATTACAACGTCGCCGCCCGGGCGCTTTGCAGCGCCAAGGGGTACCCGGTCGTCTACTTCCGGGCGAACAAGGTCGCCAAGGACGGAGTTCGCCGCTGGCTTCATTCCGGCGGTCTGTGGGACGATGCCGGGAGTTTCGAGCCTATTTCCTATGAAAACGGGGAATCCTTCTATAATGAGGTTAAGCTCGCTGAGGAGTGGGAGCCCTACGCGGCGGCCGAGGCCGACTTTAACGTTGACCTTGCCGTCGCTTATTTCAACAACCTCAGCACGGGACCCAATCCGGCGTTCGGGCTTCATCCCTACCGCCACTGCGCGGAACATTCCAGCGATCTGTGGTATGCCCCCGACAGCTACCAGCTGATCCTGCCGGGGGAAGACGGCTATTACGTTCCGAACCCAGACGACCCGACGACACTAAAGGCCGAGCTGGATAACGTGACCAACTTCTGCGCCGGAGCGACGATGGCGGAAGAGGAATTTGAGGGAAAACATTTGGAAAGCGGCGAATGATCGTATGAGAAAAACCTTCACGGCACAAGCGGGACGGATCGTCCGCCGGGGTTTTACCCTGACCGAGCTGCTGCTGGTGATCATCATCATCGCGATCCTTGCCGCGATGACGATGACCGTGCAGCGGAGCGCCATGCAGAGTACCCGCCGTGAACGGACGATCGCCACGATCCGCAAAATCGACGCCGCGCTCACCTCGGCCTACGAGAAGTACCAGTACCGCAAACCGGACGTCAGCTATTTCATCGGCGAGACCGAGGATCTCCTCAGCCGAAGCGCCCGCGGCGGCGAAGCGTTTCGGGCCATGGCGCCGTCCGAGCGGAGGCTCACGGTCTATCACTGGGTCCTCGTGAGGCTTCGCCGCCCGCCATGGCTGGAATGGAACGAACGCTCCTTTTACACAGTGGACGGCGAGCAGACGATTGACAACCAGTTCGCGCCGTACATTCTCCGTACCATCATGCTGCGCGAACTCCTCCTGTGCGATTTCCCCGACTCGCTCGAAGAGGTCAGCTACGAGCCGCTGATGAACAACTCGCCGGTCCACCTGGCATACCGGAAGCACTACGAACAGCTGGAACAGACCGCGGCAAACGCTCCGGACGGCGACATCAGCGCCGACCTCCTCTACCTGGTCGTGATGAACACATCTCCCGAGACGCGCGGGACGTTCCTCGACCGCGAGACAGCCGATACGAACAGCAACGGGATTCCCGAATTCATCGACGGCTGGGGAAACCCGATCCGCTTTATCCGCTGGGCTCCCGCCGTTCCCGAGAGCAACCGCCAGCCGACGCTGACCGAAGGGATTCGGGTGAAACGCTACCGGCAGTTAAGGCGTTATGACCTTGCCGGCCTCGAGCTGAGCGATTCAAACGGTGCCGACTACGCCGACGACGCCTTCTATTCCGAGACGGCCGGTTCATACCCCGTTTCGGACTATGATTTTCTGACCTATTTTGAAGATTACTACCCCGGTCTGCTCGACATCTCGGCGGATCCGTTCGATCCGATGGGATCGCTGAACGGCTGGCTTCTGACCCCGCTCATCTACTCGGCCGGGCCGGACCGGGAATACGGGCTGGGAATCAGCACTTACTTCAACTCCCCCTTTGAAGACGCCGTGGAGTTCAAAATCGGTCTCGGCGACTGGGAGGGGGACGGTCAGGGAAACACATACTCCCGCGACAACATCACCAACCACAATTTGGAATAAAACCGCAAACCGAACGAGATTTACACAATGAATACCGGAAAAAAACGCCCCGCCTTTACGCTGGTCGAACTGATGATCGTGATCGTCATCATCGCCATTCTCGCCGGCCTGACGACCGTCGGCACGCGGATCGCCATCCGCAGATCGAAAGAGGCGACGGTCACCCTCGCGCTCGAACAGCTCTCGATGGCGATCGAAAAATACAAGAACGACATCGGCGAATACCCGCCCGATTTCACCGATTTAAATGCCGTCACGCGCCACGTGCGCAAGCGGTGGCCGCGGTGCGACTACGCCGATAACTTCGTCTCGCTGGCGGTCGAAAACGATGTCTTCGGCTGGGATGTCTCGACCTGCGGTCCCGCCTCGGCGCTCGTCTTCTGGCTCGGCGGGATCCCGGACGCCAACGGCAAGCCGGGGGGATTCTTCCTCTCGCCGACCGATCCGCTCTGCATTAACCCCGGAACCTCAACTCAGCGGGAAGAGCCGCGCTACAGCTTTCCCGACGGAACAGTCGTCTACGGTTCGTATGACTTCGATCAGATGCTGAAACTCGACGCGGGGATCGAGACGGTCACCTGCGGCAACGGACCGGCGTTCCAGCCGGGCAAGGACGACTCGAAACCGGTCGTCTACTTCTGCGCCTCGGCGCCGGCCGAAAACGATCTGGGCGACGGCGACGAAACCGAGAACGGCGCGTATCAGATTATCGTCAGCGAACGGGAAAAATACTGCGCGTTCAAGCGGATCGGGTGCGCGACCCCCTATGCCAAAAACGTGGAAACGACGGATGCGGACTACTGGACCTGGCATGAACCGGAACGGTTCCAGCTGATCCATCCGGGGCAGAACGGGCTCTTCAGCGACAACGACACCGGTGCGCCGGTCTACCCGTATCCGTGCACCGCGTTCGGAAAAACGGAGAGCTCCGACAACACCCTGACAAGCGCCGACGGCGACAACATCGTCAATTTCGCCGAAGGGGGAACGCTCGAATCCCTCTATCCGGAAAAATAAATAACGGCTTTACGCAGAAGAGACGCCCAATGAAAAGCAGACGCCGAAACGGTTTGACACTGACGGAACTCCTGGTGGTCGGGACGATCATTCTCGCCGTGACCGCCCTGAGCATCCCCGTCGTCAAGCCGATGATGGAGTCGCAGCTGACCAAAAACGGCGCGAACATGCTCGCCACGGCGCTTAACCGCGCGCGGAGCCGCGCCCAGGTGAGCGGCCGGCCGTGCGGGGTCCGTTTTGAGTACTGGCCGGGAACCGCCGCCAACCTGCACGACACGCACTACGATGAACGCGCCGGAGACGGCACGGTCATCTGCCGCGACACCTATTACTCGGTCCCCGGCGCCTCGCTTGTGATGCGGCAGGTTGAGGTCCCGCCGGTTTACAGCGGTCTGCTCGGAATCGAAAAGGTCAAATACGAAAACGGCCGATGCGAGTTTCAGAATGACCTCTACGTCACATCGGAACTCGAAAGAAGCGCTTCGGCGAAAATCCAGTTCGGCGGTGACGGTCCCTTCTATGCCTTCCACGGCCGCTCGACCTCGCTGAAAGAGGGAACGACGTACGCGCTTCCCCCCGAACGGGATGTCGAGTATCCCTTCAGGGTACTCCTCGACAGCCGTCCCACGATGGCGATGCCGGTCTGCATGCCGCGCGGAACGGCGGTCGATCTTCAGTTCTCCGGCGTCGGCGACAGCGTCTTCGTCGACACCCTTTCGGGAACCAACGGGTCACCGGTTCCCGAAAGGGTGTCGCTGACTCTCATGTTCTCCCCCGACGGCTCGGTCGAGTCGGTCAACGGGTCGATCCCCTCCGAACCGGTCCATTTCCTGGTCGGACGGTGGGACCAGATCAGCGCGGTCCGCGCCGAAGACGACGCCGAGTCGTATCCGAACTACGCCGACGGCCGGAATTACTGGGTTTCGGTCTTTCCGCAGACCGGCGGGGTCACGGTCAGCCAGGTCAATCCGACCGCCGATGTCGGCTACACCCCTGTTTCCAGGATAAACGATTACAATGAAGAAGTGCCGGATGTCCGGCTTCCCGACGGCGTGATCGCCGTTTCAAGGGAACTGACCAAATAACGCAAAGGTCCCAGAAGATGGCATTCACTCCGCGCAGAACCGGTATGACGCTGATGGAGATCATGATGTCGGTCATGATCCTGGGGCTCGGTCTGCTCGGAATCCTTTCGGTCATCCCGTTCATCGAATACCACTCTTCCCGCGTGGTCGAAAGCGATTTCACCGCCGCGGCGGGAACGAACGCCCTGGCGGTCATCCGAAGCAATCAGTGGGAAAAGCCCGCCACCTGGCAGCAATACACCGACCCGGCAACGCTGACCGACAACATGGTGGTCGGCAACTTCATCTTCCCCCGTTTTTTCGACATTTTCGGCGAACACGGGACCGATGCGGCTGGATTTCCCGACTGGAACATCGAGCTGGGTCTCGACGGCTGGAATGCCGATCTTTACGGACCGGACGTCATACCGCACGTCTATCCCGCCGGAGCGTACGGGTATGTTGACCGGAGCACCGGCGAGTTCGTCGCACCGACGGCGAGGGGCAAAGACATCTGCCGCGGCCGCGACGATCTGGTGGTCGAACGGGACGAAAACTCCCCGGCCCGGCCGCGGCTCCTGCTCGACGAGTCGGGGGACACCGATACGCCCGAGTTCACCGGCGCCTACTCCTGGGCGGCTCTGATGTCGCCGGTCGCCTCCGACCCGGCACAGTCCTACGCGTCGTTCGCCTTCCCCGGAAACAACCGCATCGTCGATAACGGAATCCCGCGCGCCGAAGTCGCCATGAAGGTCGACGTGCTTGTCTTCCGCGGGCGCGACCCGTTGGAGGAGTTCGACACCATCACCGCACCGATGGCCGCGGTCGGCGGAACCGGCTATCTGGGAGGCCTGGTCGAAATCTCCTGCCGCGTGCCGACCGAGTTTGAGAAGTCGCTCAATTCGAGCACGCACATTCTCCTGATCGGCCCGAGCGACGCCTCGGCCACGAATGCCGAAGCCCCCTTCTTCTCGGCGTGGTACAAAATCTCCAATTTCAGCCGGGACGGAAACATCTTTGCCCTGACACTCAGCGGCCCTTCCCTTCCCGCCTGCTGGCTGGAAGGCGCGTCCTATGACCGGTCGGCCGATGTGCGCGCGGTCCTCTTCCGGAACCTGCGCGGGGTCTTTACCCGAACAATCCCGATTTCCGAATCGGAATGATCCAGCATATGTGAGAGCTAGGAGGACACCATGAAACACGTATTGCCGAACAAGGAGCGCGGGGTCGTGATGATCCTGATCCTGGTCTTCCTGACCATGTTCGCCATTATGATTTCGGCGTTCCTGTTCATGACATCGAACATGTCCGACTCCGCTGCCAACTCGCTGGCTCTCTACGAAAGGGGGGAAACCGCCGCCGACCGGTACATCTCGGATATCGACAGCGCCATCCGCACGCTCGTGACCGGAACGAACAACGAGGCCTCGCCGATCGGACCGTTCGGGATTCTGGAAAATCTTTACGGCGACCTAACCGTCATCAACGGCTACGATTTCCTTTCGGCACGGTCATTCAACCTCTACGGAGAATATGACGGCGTCGTTCCGACACGGGTCTATATCGATATTTTTCTCGGACCCGAAGCCCGCCGCTACTGGGACAGCTGCGTAGAGCGCAGACAGGAATGCAACACGAAGATTGACCTGTTCCAGCGTTCGGGCGACCCCCAAAAAATGGCGCTTGTGCCCAATCTTGTCAAGGAGAGCGACAAGCTGGAAGAATACATCCCCGTAAACCCCGAGGATTTCATCCCGCTCATCATCGAAAAAATGCGCGGCTGCGGTTCGCACGTCAGCTTCGGTTCACTTCGCTGGAACAGCAATGACGAGCTGTACAACTCCAATGCCGAAGCGCAGGCTTATATCACGATGTGCAAAACATTCAACCAGCTTGTCTGCGGAACCAGCGCCCGCATTGTCAGCAGGAAGATTTTCAATAACACACAGGACGGTCAGTTTTTCAGGATCGAAATCGCGCTGACCGAAGAGCTGAAACAGTTTCTGACGCTCTGTCCGCATGACGGCACGATGCCTATCTGGCCGAGCGGCGAATACTCCTATCCGGCCGCTTTTAATCTTGCCGCCAACATCCGGCTGAATCCGTCGGCATTCAGCGGAACCGGTGCGGGAGGGTTCGCACCCGAAACGGCTCTTGACGGGCAGCTTGACGCGGAAACTGCTTCCGCCGCCTTCTTCCCCGGAGAAGGCGAAGGGGAAAAACCGGCCGCCGCCCGTCTGCCGTTTGCTTTCTGGGGAAACGCCTCGGCGCCCGATCTCACCCCGTACGAAGATGCCGACGGAAAGATAAGCTTTCAGACTTTTCTGCGGCATCTGACCGACCATGAATTCAGCGTCTACTCGCCGGCCGCGGGGAACAGGGTCTTTCCGAACTACGATGGCGTGTGGCAGTTTCAAAGCGGCATCACGGTCACGCCGCGCGAGCCGGTACGGATGAATCCGGGCTACACGGCGGTCGACCAGCGGAACCTCTTCCTCGCCGGGCTGACGTTTCAGGACAACAAGACAAAGCCGACCCCGTCGTTCGTCCGGCCCGAAACATTCAGGGCGCTCCGCACCCTTCTTGCGGCGGTCAGCGGCGAAAGCGGGACGCGCGGGACCGCCGCCCTCCTGCGCAAGGCGACCCCGCGCCCCCTGCGGATCGACCACTGGGAGTGGACCGGAAGCAACGACCGGCTCCTTCCCTCTCCGTACGGACAGATGACCGATGATCCCGAAACGGTCAAGACGATGGCTCTGAGCGAGCTCGACGCGCTGATTTCCGCCGACGACGAAAAGAAATGGGATGTCGACAACGACAACGACGGCGTCAGGGACGGAATCTGGATCCCCTCGGGCCAGCCGATCCGCGCCGATGAAAACGGCAGGCCGTACGCGACGATGTACTCGTTTACCGTCCTCGACCTCGACGGACGGGTGAACGTGAACACCGCGGGAAACTGGAACCAGCTCCCCTTCCCCGGCAGTGACCTTTACACAAAAATCGAAAATCTCGCTCAGGGTGACACGAACTCCGACCCGAACGTGCCATGGTACCGGTTCGAAAATCTGAAAGACGGATTCGGCTGGTACAGCGATGCCGATGAGGAACTCTCCGAAACTCCCCGCGGGACCGGACTCGGTCCGGCGGGGACCGACCTGACCGCCGCGCTCAAGGCGATGAAGTTCAACACCCAAACGACCGATGACGGGAAGGACACCTACGGCCGGACAGCGGCGAACATCCTCGCCGCGCGCTACATGTCGACGCTGTTCGGGTTTTTGAACAGTTCGGTTCCTCTTCCCGAACAGACCGGCTCCCCCCTCTTCGACGGGCGTGCCCCGGACTGGGCCGCGATCTCGCACCGAAGCCAGCTGTGCCAGCCTTCGGCGTATTTCGCTCAGCCGAACAGCGCTGCGCGGACCGATCCGGGACAGTGGATCTCCGACGACAGCGACCTGCACCGCCGGTTCTATCTCTATACCGACGCGGTTTACCGGGGCGACAGGACAGCTCCGGTTGCCGATCCGAACCTTTTCCTCTTCCCGTGGCGCGGGAAGACGCGTGTGTTTGATTACGGCGTGACGCCCGGCTCGCTCCAATATCCGAAGAATTACGCCTGGTATCCCACGTTCGATTTCTGCGACACCGCGCTCAGGAGCTACGACCCGCTCGGAAACGACCTGCTGACCTACATGCCGGGCTACAGCGAGAATCCGTACCTGGTCAATCCGTACGGATCCACACAAAAAGACACGACCTTTACCGCCGAGACGCTCGAGCTTCTTCTGCGCCCGTTCGACTACGACCGGAAGAACCGCTCGGCCGCGCTCCTTTCGGCTCTCCTGGGCGACAAAACCGCCGAAGCGCTCGACCATCCCGAAAAGGACGAGTTCCGCGCGCTGCGCCAGGAAATCACCACGGTGTCGAGCGATATACCGGTTCCCGCTTCGGCGATTCCGGCCGGCACAGCCGAGGCGCCGGACGGCGTCTTCGGCCTGCGCGAGCTGATCCGGCGCTGCGCCGTCCTTGAGATTTACAAGGCGAACCGCGAATCGCGTTTCGGCGAATCGTATGTGAGCGGGAAGAAGTCGCAGTTCACCGGCGAGACCGGGATTTCCGCCGAAAGCGAGGAAGGGAAGGTGCAATTCCGTGCCTACCTGAGGAATCAGATCGAGGACGATATCGCGGCATTCAAAAGCGGCGCGCTCGAAAAAATCACCGATCAGCTCTTCGCGATCCTGCCGCGCGATATTCAGGAGGGGCGCCGTCTCGACCTGAACGCGCTGTCGCGCAAGGCGTCCTGGATCGACTCGGCCTATGAGGATCAGGGGGACGGCACCTACGTCAAAACCCTCCCGGCCGGCACGGTCGACGACGCAACGAAAGAGGAGTACGAGTACTACCATCAGCTCGGCCTTGCCGAACGGATGAAGTTTGCCCGCGGGCTTTACGTTCTTCTGATGGCGCTCACCTACGAGGACCGGAATGCCGAAACGACCGCCGCGTTTTACGACAACGATCCCGACGCCCGCCTGGCCGACGAGAGGACCTACAAGGACTACCTCGAGGGGTGCGACAAGCCGTATATCGACAAACTCGCCGCCACCGAAGGGTCGGCGGAAACCGCAGACGAGAAAAAGGCGCGGCTGACCGGGGAACTGACCGCCAACCGCCTGGCGCAGTACTGCGTCAATCTGGTCGACTTCTCCGATCCCGACGCCACGATGACCCCCTTCTTCTACGATCCGAACCCGTTCGACGGCTGGTGGTCGTACCGCGACAAAAGCGCCGACTGGATCTACGGCGACAGCCAGCCGGTCGGCGACGGCGAGACGCCCCCCGAACACCAGGGGAACGACAGTTTCGGCTTTGTCCTCTTTACGCCCGATACCGATGCCGACGATGCGGAACGCGATTTCTACGACGCGCTGATCCCCGCGGTCGGCGAGGACGGCAGTTATTCAACATCGTTCCTTTCGACCCCCGACGCGACGATCAGCGACCGGTGCCGGGCGTATATCAACGGCGACCTTCCGGTACAGTTCAGCGACGCGGGCGACACCTTCTCGCAGACGCTCGTTTCGTTTCTCTACGGGCAGTCGATCGACAATCCGCAGGTCGGAAAAGATGATTTCGGGATGCGCCTTGTCTGGGGGATGGAACGGCCCGACCTCCTCCTGACCGAGACGCTGGCGTTCCATGACCTGGGAATCGCCGATACATCGAACGATTCTTCCGGAAAAACGGTCTACGGCGGAGAAGACGAAGACTTCGATCAGGTCCGCCGCCCGCTCGGCTCGGCCTACCTGGAGCTCTACTGCGCCGCCAATCCGAACGTGCCGCAGTCGCCGGAACTCTATGAATTCGACAAGGAGCGGAACCTCTGGAAACTCCTCCTTTCGAAGATGACCCCGCGCCAAACGGACGATTCCCCCTACAGGGGACATGAATTCCCGGTCTGGCGCGTGGCGGTCACCGCGTCGACCGACCCGCGCGGCAACGAGGAGAAAGACAAGGAGCTGACCGGAACCGACGAGGGCGCGGTCGGCCGCAAGCGGACGATCCGCAAGACGAATAACAGCGTCGCCGAGCGGCTCGTCGGCGAGAAAGCCGATCAGCGGACATTCAGTTTCCGCACCCGCCAGTTCTGCGACCTGGAAATCGATGCCTCGGGCGAAAAGTCGCTCGATACGGTGCTGAACGAAAAATGGCGCGGATACGACTACACCGTCGCCAACATCCTGGGACCGTGCGCCGAACCGCTTTCGGACGGAACCCCCGATTTCGGCAATGAAGTCGAAATCGACCGGATCGTCTGGTTCGGCTGGCCGACCAAGCCGGGAAGCTCCGATTTTGATACGGTCGGCAGCTACCCCGACGCGGCCCACATCTTCAGCCGCGTGAAGGAAACGACCGGCGATAAACTCGAAACCGGCATCTTCCCGAACCAGTACCTGGTTGTCGCGCCCGCCGAAAAGCGGCAGATCGGCTCGATCTACCGCGGCTCGAGCTATTTCGGCGTTCCCTCCCCCCGCAGAATCGTGATGACGAAACTCCGCGAGGCCAACAGCGGCAAATGGACCGCGAGCGACTATATCCTTGCGGGAACGTATAACGGGATCGACATCAACTCCGATGACAAGTTCGAGGTAAACAAGCGGGGCTTTAACATCTCCGAACCCCTCTGGACCGAAGCGACCGATCCGTATCCCAACACGATCCCGACGAAAGACATCACCCACGCAGGGGAAAATGTCACCGTGACCGATCTTGACGGCCGGAACAGCGTGCCGGACCAGATATTTGATCTTCCTGCGGATAACCACAAAAACGACCGCTACCCGATCGCCGCCGACCACCTGGCCGGACTCGGAACGGTCCCGGGAATCCGCAGCGCGTTCGTGCAGCGGGTTGCCGACCCGAACCGCCCCTACCACCCGTTCGCCAATCCGTATATCTCGGTCGACTGGAACATGATGGACCTGACCGTCTTCAACGGCGAATCGGCGGGGAGCGGCGACTCGCAAACCGACGAACGCTTCTACACCGCCGACGACAGCGACGAAGTCGACGAAAGGAATCATCTCAAAGTGAAATTCCTCTCGACCGACATGAACATGGATTTCGATACCGACACCACAAACACCAAGAGTATCTTCTCGTCGCGCGCGTGGCTCGATCCGGAACAGAAGGGATTTCTCCCGGAAGACCTCGCCAAAGATCACCGGCCGAACCCGTGGGCGCGGCCGGTCGGCAAGGACGAGCTGAAAAAGGCCGAGTCGGCAGGTCTGCGCGCCGTCGCTTCGAATTCGAGTGTCTACAGCAACCTGACCGACCTTTACGACGCGCTGCCGACCGACCTCGATCCGGGCGCCGCCGGATCCGGAGCAAGGGAACCCGTGGTGCACATCTTCCCGCGGCACACCCTGGGCGCGTATAACGACACCGAAAACCGCGTGACGAGCCTCGACGGCCAGTTCACCGGAGCGGCTAACGCCGATGACCTGCGGGAGCTGTACTACGGCGCCCCGTCCCGCGACGGATCGGACGAAAGTTTTCAGCCGTTCGAGTTTCTGGCGTGGAACGACGCTCCCTTCTCCTCGCCGGCGGAACTGCTTCTGGTTCCCGCGTCGGCGCCCGGCCGGTTCGGACTGGAGTTTATCCGTCACAAGAACGTCAAAGACGCCGAAGACGGAAACGGGTTTGAACTCGCCTCGCTGTATAGCGAAGGAAAGGAAGACGACAAATACGGCAGGCTCGGCCGTTCGCTCGGTTCCGACGGAGGCAACGGCGCGAACCTCTTCGGCTGGGATATCGGCTCTGTCCTGACCGGGCCGTATCTGAACTTCCACCACACAAGCGGCATCAAAGGGGAATCGCTCAATCTGAGCGGCCTCTTCGATTTCGTGACCGTCCCCTCGCTCTATGTGGGGACGCAGATCTTCTGCGGCTACGACGGCAACGGCGACCCGATCTACACTCCGGCGCTCCGCGAGCCGGGAAAGATCAACCTGAACACGATGAAGGAATCGGGATGGAAAGGGATTCTCGGAGACAGCGGCAAGGTCACGGAATTCGCCAAATTCAGCGAGAAGCGGAAAACCCCCTTTAAGGCGGGGAGTTCGGCGGCGCTGAACGCCGATCCCGAAACCCTGGCGAAGACCGGAAAGAGCGAAGGCGAAGAGGACGACGAGGATACCAAAGCCGCCGCGCCGGGCGACGTCACGCTTCTGAGGAACGGACTCCTTGACCGAAAGGGAAAGAAGAACAACATGCTGACCGCGACCGAAGAGCTCCGCAAGCTCGCCGGTCTGACGACGAACCGCTCGAACGTCTTCGCCGTCTGGCTGACGGTTGGCTACTTCGAAGTCGAGCGGGCGCGGCCGGGGATCAACATGCCCCTCTGCGACCCGGACGGGAACAGTTTCCTGAACCCCGATCCCGCGACCGGCCTGCCGCTGGTCGACGCAGACGGCTGCCTTGCCCTTCCTCCCGGGTACAAATACTACGACTACTACCGCGTGATCTACCCCGACGGGTACACCTACGGCAAGGAACTCGGGACCGACGGGGTCGATACCGACGGCATCAGCCGCCCGCGGGCGTTCTATCTGATCGACCGCTCGATTCCGGTCGATTTCCGGCGCGGCCGGTCGTGGAACTGGAAGAACGTCATTCTTCTGGAACGAAAGCTGTAAGATTCTCCTTTTTAATCGGACGGTTTCGTATATAATAGTGACGGGGAGCCCGCCGCGGCTCCCCTCGCTTTGTTTTCTCAGACGGTTCCGTGACCCAAGCTGACCGGTCCCGCGGTCGATGACAGCAATGGCACAAAAGAAAAGTTCCGAAAAGAGCGCCGGTCGCCGATTCGGCTCGAGCCTGGAAGTCAAATGCCTCTTCTTCTTCGGGTTCGCGCTGGCGGCGGTCATCATCGTCAGTTTTCTCCTTTACTACAAACTGACCGCCCGGCAGCTCGATTCGCAGAACCCGCTGACCGGCAAACTCCTCGCCGAGCGGGAATTCATTCTCTGGCATTTCGACGCGGTGCTGAGGCAGTCGAGCCAGGCAGACCCGTATCCGGAACGGCAGCCTGATGCCGAAGACTACGCCACGAGCGATTTCATCGACAACATGAAATATCAGAGCGAAATGCTCGGCAGTCCCGGAAGGCCGGGAGAAGAATCGCGCGAGTCGGCCCGCCTGATCCGAACCAGCGGCCCCTCGAAAACCCCGCCGGACCAGCTCGACCCGTTCGAGACGGAACTGATCGACCGGCTCACCCGCGCCTCCGACGACACCTCCCCCACCTGGCGGACCGATGAGGCGGGAAACTACATCTACTACCAGCCGCTCCGGATCGAAACCTCCTGTCTGAACTGCCATCCCCAGGACGATCACCGCTCGTCGCTCGGTCTGGGATCGCTGCAGGGGCTGATCCGGGTCGAACTCGCCGACCCGCCGTCGAAGAGGCAGATCACCCGCTTCTGGGCGATGCTCCTGGCGGCGGCGATCGTCACGGCGTTCGTCGGCCTGGTCTCGTTCTATGCGATGATCCGCCTGATCATCATCCGCCCCCTGCGCCAGCTGCGCGAGGTGAGCGAGTCGATCTCGCGCGGCGATATCACCAAGCGCGCACAGCTCGAGACCGGCGACGAATTCGAGGCGCTCGGCACGGCGTTCAACCGGATGATGCAGCATCTGATCGCGATGCAGGACGAGCTGCGCGCCACGAACGCCGAACTCCGCGAAAAGGTGGACGAGCTGGCCACACAAAGTCTGAAGCTCTTCGAGATGAACAAGATCAAAAGCGATTTCATGGCGACGATGAGCCACGAGCTCCGCACCCCGCTCAACAGTATCCTGGGATTCAGCGAAGTGCTCGGCTCGATCGACACGCTCAACGACAGGCAGCGCCGCTATGTTGAAAACATCAACAACTCGGGACAGACGCTCCTGAACATGATCAACGACATCCTCGATATGGCGCGCCTTGAAGCGGGCCGGCTCGAAGCCGCGCCGAGCCAGTTCCATATCGCGGCGATCGTCGACGCTCAGGCCGACATGGCGCGCCCGCTGGTCGACAAGAAGAACCTCAGCCTCCTCTGCAATATTCCCCCCGGGCTCCCCCAGATGTATCAGGACGCGAACCGGATCGGCCAGATTCTGAACAACCTCCTGTCGAACGCCATCAAGTTCACCCCGGAAGGGGGCCAGATATCGGTCGATGTGCGCCGCGTGATGGGGGTGATCGACGGGGCGAAAGGCGAACCGGCCCGCGAAAGCGGCGAGACCGCGCCGAGCGCGGAACCCGAGCCGATTCCGCTCCTTGAAATACGCGTCTCCGATTCCGGGGTCGGAATTTCGCCGGAAGACCGTCAGATCATCTTCGAAAAGTTCCGGCAGGCGGGCTCGTCGGTCGACGCCACCATCACACGCGAGTATTCCGGCAGCGGGCTGGGGCTTTCGATCGTCAAGGAACTCTGCCGCCTTCTCGAAGGGGACATCACGGTCGAAAGCCGGCTCGGATTCGGGAGCGTCTTCACCGTCCGCGTGCCGTGGGAGTTCCGCGCGCCGAACCTGCAGCAGTCGCCGCTCCTCTCCGACCTGCGCGAGTTCGGCAAGCTCCGCCCCGAGCGGAAAACCGAAAAGTAACACAATGTGATTCAGACGCCCGCGGAACGCGCGGCACGGAACTAAAATGAAACCTTCGACCCGTGAACTGTTAAAATCGCTCGCGCTCGGCATCGCCGCGCTCGCCGGACTCATTCTCTGGCTGAAATACCAGCCCTCGCCCCCCGCCGACTGGTCCGAAAAGGGAACGGGCGAGGCGCTCTGTCCCGGGTTCACCGATGCGGACCAGCCGCAAAGCGTGACGATCCTCCGGCCGAAAGAGACTGACGGGGAGACGGCCCTTTCCGAAATCCGGCTCGCGCGGGAAAAGGACGGCTGGGTCGTGAAAAACGCCGAGGACGCCCCCGCCGACAGTCCCGACCGGATGGCGGCGGTACTGGCGCCCCTCCGCCGCCTGACGGTCCTTTCGGGCCTGGGCGAGATCAACAGCCGGACCGACGAAGCCGCCGTCCTCGAATTTCACCGCTCGTGCCGGCTCCTCGATCCCGCCGACGCCGCGCAGGCGGACCTTGCCCATGCCGGAGTCCGCCTGACGGTCTCCGGCCGTGAGGGGGAGACGTTCGCCGACCTGATCATCGGCGACGTTCCGGAAGGGAGCGCCAGGGAGCGCGACATACGTTACGTCCGCCCGGCGGGGGAAGACGCGGTCTTTACCGCCGACTTTTCCGGGGAATCGCTCGGCGAGTCGGGACAGGAAAAGGCGCTCCCCTATCTCGACCGCCTTTCAACCGATCCGATCGACTGGATGAACCGGGACCTGCTCCGCGTCAGCCGCTGGAATATCGCACGAATGACCCTCTACGAAATCGCGATCGACTCGAGCGGAACAATCCTCCGGCACCGGGCGCTGACCGCCGCGCAGGACCCGGAAAAGTCGCTCGGCCGCGTCTGGGAGCTCGTGCGCCTGATCACGTTCGATGCCGACGGAAAACCGGCCGAGACCGAAATCAACGACGGAAACCGTGAGACGGACAATGCCTCGCTGAACGAACAGGCCGAACAGATCACCCATCTGCGGTTCGGCCGGCTCGTCCGCCTTCCCGCCGAACTGGCCGGTCCGGCGGCCGCGGGACGGCCCATGTCGGAATGGACCGAACACGCCGGCCTCCTCGCCCCGATGGGATTTCAGTTCGACGACCATGACCCGGCGGACCCCGATTCGGTCGAGCCGTTCCTCCTGGGCGCCGAGGGAACCGCCTCCCTTTCGATGAAAGGGGGACTCCGCCTGACGGTCCTCTTCGGAAGGGAAACCTCCGCCGGACAGGCGGTTCTGGTGATCCCCTCGCTCGACGAGGAGCTCCTCGCCAAGCCGGAGCCGATTCCCGTGCCCGACGGGGCGGACGAGGCGCAGATCAGGCAGATTTCCGACGAAAACCGGCTCCGCGAAAGCGAGTACGCCCTCAGCCGGGGGGAGGCCGAGTCGGCGCTCCAGCAGGCGCGGCACCGGTTCGGCGGGTGGGTCTTCTTCCTTGACGGGGAATGAACTTCCCCGTTTTTCCGGTTCCTCTCATATTCCGGGCGCGGTGTCCGTTCTTTTACGGCGCCGCGCCCCCTTTTTTCTGGAAAAGAAAGCTTAATGAAGTAAAATAGAGGGGGGGATTTCGATGAACGGCAAACGCCCGCGCGGCACGGCATAAAGACAGGCTGAATCTATGACAGACGACGAACGGACCAAACCGGACATTCGGCCGAATGACCCATTGGTCACCGAACTGAGTACAATTCCCTATGTGAACTTCGCGGTTCAGCAGTGCGGGATTTCCCTCATCGAAGGGCTTCGGATCGAGAACAATACCGACGGGGAATATGAAGACCTTCTCGTCATCGTCCGTTCCGATCCGGAGATTTTCGTCCCCCTCCGCCTGGCGATCCCGCGCCTTGCCCCGCACGAAATCTTCACCTTCCCGCAGGAGAGCCTCTTTGTCACGCTCAACGGCACCTATCTGGCCGAACTGAGCTCGACGAACCACGGACATATCCTCGTTCAGATCATGCGGGGAGAGACGGAACTGTTCCGCACGGCAAAACCGATCAGCGTTCATGTGTACAACCGGTGGGTCGGAAGCTCCCCGTTTCAGAAGCTCCTGGCGGCATTCGTCACGCCGAACCTCGAAGTGATCAGGCCGTTTCAGCGCCGGGCCGCGGAACTTCTCGAGAAGTCGACCGGCGACGGCTCGATGGAAGGATACCAGTCCGCCGGCCGCGGCCGCCGCTACGAGATGATCCGCGCCGTCTATGCCGCGGTTGCCGAACGGAACTTCAAGTACTCGGTTCCGCCCGCCAACGACAGCGAGCCCGGGCAGCCGGTCCGGTTCCCCGGCAAGATTGTCAGGGAGATGAGCATGTCGTGTCTCGACGCGTCGCTCCTTTTCGCGTCGATCCTGGAAGCGTGCGGCCTCCATCCCCTGATCGCGCTTGAAAAGGATCACGCGTTCGTCGGATGCCATCTCGACGACAGAACCCTCCCCACCCCCTTCATCGACGATCTGCAGATGATCCGCAAGCGGGTCGAGCTCGACGAACTTCTCTTCTTCGAGGCGACCTGCGCCTGCGGACCGGTTCCTGAGCCGTTCGCCGAAGCCGAAAAGAGAGCCCGCGTAAAATTTCTGGCGGCCGACGGCGCGTATGACGAAACCTTTGAAGGGGTTCTCGGAATCGCCGCGGCGCGGAACCGGGGCGTCGAGCCTCTCCCGCTCAAGGAGGACAGGAACGCCGACTGCATTCCGGACCCGAGCGTGATCAGGTCCGCCCCCCTGCCGAAAGAGGGAGCGCCGCGCCCGCTCTCCGAAGAGCTCAGGCTCGACGACGTGCCGGTTACGCCGCAGGGGCGGATCGACCGCTGGAAGCAGAGGCTCCTCGACCTTTCCCTGCGGAACCGGCTCCTCAACTTCAAGCCGACGCGCGGGGCGATCGAAATCTATTTTCCCGACCCGGCGAAAGTCGAAGACGAGCTCGCCGCCGGAAAGGTTTTTACCCTTCTGCCCGCCGGCTCGCTTCTGAGCGACGAAGACTACCGCAACCGGAACCAGCTGCGCGCGCAGGGCGGCGAGGACCCTCTCCAAAAGCAGATCCGGAGCGATTTCGGCCGGCACAAACTCCACGCCAGGGAGATCAACGATCCCGAGGTGCTCAACAAGTCGCTTTTAACGCTCTACCGCCAGTCCCAGAGCGACCTGGACGAAGGGGGAATCAACACACTCTTCCTGACCCTGGGGATGATCCGATGGCGAACGGCCGACGGGAAAGAGTACAAGGCGCCCCTTCTCCTGGTTCCGATGCGCCTTTTCCGCAAATCGGTGAAGGAAGGGTTCACCCTCGAACGGTCCGACGAGGACACGCTCCTGAACGTCACCCTTTTGGAACTCCTCCGCGTCAATTTCGAAAAGACGATCCGCGGGATCGATCCCGGCGATCTGCCGGCCGACGAGAGCGGGGTCGACGTGCCGCGGATCTTCCAGATATTCCGGCAGGAACTGCGCGACTTCCCCGACTGGGAGCTCCTCGACAGCGAAGTCTGGCTCGGAAACTTCTCGTTCCAGAAATCGGTCATGTGGGACGATCTCGACAAGCACGCGGACGACCTCCTTGCCAATCCGGTGGTGAACCACCTGGTAAACCATCCGGCGGAATCGTTCACCGACGGCATCGAGGAGGTCAGGTCGGAACAGCTCGACACGTCTTTCCCCTACACACAGATCATGACGCCCCTTTCCGCCGACTCGTCCCAGCTGGCGGCGATCCTTTCGGCGGAAAAGGGGAAGAGCTTCGTTCTGCACGGCCCTCCGGGAAGCGGCAAGTCGCAGACGATCGCCAACATCATCGCGCACTGTCTCTACAAGGGGAAAAGCGTTCTTTTCGTCGCGGAGAAGCGCGCCGCGCTCGAAGTCGTCCATCAGCGGCTGAGCAAACTCGGGCTGAGGCCGTTCTGTCTCGAACTCCATTCGAACAAGGCGGGAAAGCGGCAGGTTCTCGACCAGTTCGAAGAGGCGCTCCGTTTCCGCGCCGGGAGCGGCGAGTCGGGATGGCAGCAGACCGCCGCCCGTCTCGAGGGGGAAAAGAAAAGCCTGAACGAGTATGTCCGCCTGCTGCACAGAGTCCATCCGAACGGCCTGACCGTCTACGACGCGCTCACCTTTCTGATCGCGCACCGGGGCGAAAAGTGGGGGAAGTGCCGTTTCGAAGGGGAGGCGCTCACGCTCGAGCGCGAGACCGCCCGGCGGCTCGTCTCCGATATCCCCGACCGGCTCCGGAGCGCGTGCCGGCGCCTTCCCGAATCGGCATGGGCCGATTTCCGGCCGATCCGCACACAGGAGGCCGGCTATACGGCGATGCGCGAAATCGCCGCGATGGCCGAACCGCTCCGGCAGGCGGCTGAACGGCTCAACGCACGGCTGCGGCAGGCTGAAGGCTTCTTCGGTTTTTCCGGCAGGGCCGGTTCACTCGCCGAGATCGAAGCGGCGGCGGCCGCCGCCCGGCGGCTGGCACAGCCGGCCTCTCCGATTCCGGCCGGCTTCTATTCCCCCGCGTGGGAAAGCGACCGCGCGGTTCTGGAATCCCTGCTCGACCTGTCCGCGCGGCGAAACGCCCTTTTGGCCAAACTCCGCCGGCTCGGCCTGGCGCGTCTGCGCGCCGGCGAGATCCCGTCCCTGACCAAACGGGTCAAAGAGACCGTCTCTCCGTTCACCCTTTCGAGCCGGCCCGCCGCCGGCGGCGGAGAGCACGAAACCCCGGTCACACGTCTCTGTGCCGAAATCGGAAAGGCGGGGGGGCACCTCGCCGCCGCGTGCCGCTACGTCGCCCGGAGTCTGGGGGTTGACCTTCCCGAAGAGATCTCCGAAACCGTTCTGGGGAGCATCGCGCGGATGATCAACGAGCTCCGCGGCCCCTATGCCGCCGAGCTGCGGATCGACGCCGACTGGCCCCTCTTCGCCGAAAAGGCGCGTCCCGCCGCCGGGGTCGCCAAAGAATACGCGTTCCTGACCCGTCAGCTGGCGCGCTACAATCCCAAGCTCATCACCGAAGAGGAGGCGGACCAATTATCTGAGCAATACAGAAAGACCGAACATGCGCTGATGCTCGTTTACCCCTTCATGAAGCGTCGGCTGATGCGGCGCGTCCGCCATCTGCAAAACGACTGGAGGGATCCGGCTTCCCACTACGACAACTTCCCCGATCTTTTCAACTCCATGGCGGCCTATGCGTCGGCCGCCGCCAAAATCGGCGATGCGGGCCCGCTGATCCGGAAACACGCGCCGAAGGCGTGGCGCGGCGGTGAAATCGACAGCGAGCTGCTGGAGGAGTATCTCGAAACCGGCGACAATGTCACACGCTACGCGCAGAGGGCGTTCGGCGCGGAATACGAAACCGCGCTGAAAAACCTCCCCGGCCGTATCGGCGAACTGCGCGACGAAAACACCGAACTGGGACGCGCCGCGTCGGCAATCTTCCAGGCCATCGTTCGGATGTACGACAAGCCGCTGCGGGAGCTCTCGGCGCTCGTCTCGGGCGGCGGGGCGTTCGATGAGGCGACCCTCGCCGAACCGGCGTTTTCCGAAACCGCCGCGCCGGCCGGGCCGATTCCGCTGCGCGATCTCCTGGAGACGCTCAGCCAGTACATGGCCGTTCATCCGCGCTGGCGGGAAGCGGTCGATGCCGCGGCGCGGCTGTCTCTCCCGCGGCTCGAATCGGGGCTTCCCGACATCGAAAAGACCGCCGCGTGGAAAGAGGCGGCCGAAAGCGCCGACGCCGCCCTGCGCGGCCTGCCCGCCTCGCTCACCGGCGGGGATCTCGCCCCCCTGCGCGCGCGCCTTGCCGCGATCCTGGCCGGGGAAGAAGGGACCGCGCCGTTTGAATCCCTCGCGCGGATCGGCGCGGATCTGACCGAAGCGGCGGAGGCGTTCCGCGCGCCGCGCGACGCGTTCGCCGCCCGGCTCGATGTGGAACCGGCCGGCCGCTACGCCGACATGTCCGCCGACACCGCCATCGAGCTGGCCGACAAAGTCACACAGAACCCCGACGTCTTCGAGGAGTGGTGCAACTGGAACAGGGCGTCGGCCGAAGCGCGCGGCACGGGCGCTGCGAGCGTCCTGCGCCTTCTGGCCGACCGGAAGATCACGCCCGACGAGCTCGGCGAAGCGTTCCGCTGCGCGCTCAGCGCGAAGATGGTCGACGAGGCGCTCACCCGGGAACCGGTTCTCGGCGATTTTCTGGCGGGGAATCACGAGCAGATCCTGCAGGATTTCCGCGACAATGACGAGAAATACCGCCAGCAGGTCCGGTGCCGGATCATCGCCGAACTCGCCGCGCGGCTGAAGGAGCGGCTCGCCGGGCCGGACGCCGACAGGGAACTCGGACTCCTCACGCACGAACTGCGCAAAAAGATGCGGATCAAGCCGGTCCGCACCATCCTCGATTCTCTCCCGAACCTCCTGACCGCGCTCAAGCCGTGCCTGCTGATGAGCCCGATCTCGGTCGCGCAGTACCTGCCGACCTCCCGCGAAAAGTTCGACCTGGTCATCTTCGACGAGGCGTCGCAGATCCAGACGAGCGACGCGGTCGGCGCCATCGCGCGGGGGAACCAGCTGATCGTCGTCGGCGACCCGAAACAGCTCCCGCCGACCTCGTTCTTCCAGCGCTCGCACGATGAGGATCCCGATGAGGACGAGTTCGAGGACCTCGAAAGCATCCTCGACGAATGCCTCACGGCGCGCCTGCACGAAATCCACCTCCGCTGGCATTACCGGAGCCGGCACGAGTCGCTCATCGCTTTCAGCAACCGCCACTACTACGACAGCGGCCTCTACACATTCCCGGCCGCCGCGGCGGAAGGGGACAGCCTGGGGGTGCATTTCCACCTCGTCCGGGAGGGCGTCTACGACCGTTCGAAGAAGCGGACCAACCCCGCCGAGGCGCGGGCGCTGGTCAGCGACGCGGTGGCGCGGATGACGCGCCCCGAATTTCAGGGGAAATCGCTCGGCATCGTCACGTTCAGCGAAGCGCAGAAAGGGGTGATCGAGGATCTTCTCGAAGAGGAGCGGCAGAATCATCCGGAAATCGACCCGTTCTTCAGCGCCGACTATCCCGAACCGGTCTTCGTGAAGAACCTCGAAAATGTCCAGGGGGACGAGCGGGACGTGATGTATTTCTCGATCGGCTACGGCCGGGACGCCGGCGGAAACATTTCGATGAACTTCGGACCGGTCAACCGCTCGGGCGGGGAACGGCGCCTGAACGTGGCGGTCACACGGGCGAAGGAGGCGATTTTCGTCTTCTCGTCGATCACCGCGTCGGATATCGACCTGGAACGGATCAGCGACAACACCCTCGGCCCGTACCACCTGAAGGAATACCTCGAATACGCGGAAAAGGGGGCCGACTACCTCCGGCGCGATCTCGGCGACGGGGACGAGGGGACGAAAGATCTCTTCGTGCGGGAAGTCGCGTCGGTTCTCCGCCGCGCGGGATACCGCGTCCGCGAAAAGCTGGGGCTGTCGCGGTACAAGATCGACCTGGCGGTCGGCCGGCCGGACTCGGACGGCGCGTTCGCCGTCGGAATCGAGTGCGACGGGCCGACCTACGCCCGCGCCGCCACGGCACGCGACCGCGACATTCTCCGCCAGTCGGTTCTCGGCGGGCTCCACTGGAACATCCTGCGCGTCTGGTCGGTCCAGTGGTTCAAGGCGCGCAGGAACGCCGAGGAGACCCTCCTGCGCCAGGTGGCGGAATTGTTCGCAGGAGACCGATAGGCCGCGCCGGGAAATACAAAAGGAAACAGCATGACGGTGAAACTCTCCCTGATCGGTTCTATCATGTTCCTTGCCGCCTGTGTGTTCCCGGCGGCTGCTTCCGAACCCGGCGGGTTCGCCGGCATCGACCCCGCCGCGCTGACGCCGGAGATCCACCGGCCGGTGCCGGAAAAGTGGGACGAGGCCCACCGCACATGGCAGGGAGTGGCGAGTATCGCCGCCTCTTCGAACGAGCGCGTCTGGGCCGTCTGGTATTCCGGCGGCAAGTCCGGGGCGGGCCCCGACAACTACATCCTGCTGGCCACCAGCGGCGACGGCGGCCTGACCTGGGGAAAGCCGTTCATGGCGCTCGACCGGGACGATGAAATCCGCCTTTTCGACCCGGAGATCTGGTGCGATCCGAACGGCCGGATCTGGCTCTTCTGGGCGCAGAGCGAAAGCACCTTCCGGCCCGGCGCCTCGCGGTTCGAAAAGGAATGGGACGGACGCCACGGCGTATGGGCGATGTACACCGACAATCCCGAGGCGGGGGAGGACGCCCGGTGGTCGGAGCCGCGCCGGCTCTGCGACGGGGTCATGATGAACAAGCCGACCGTCGATTCACACGGCCGCTGGCTCTACCCGGTCGCCATCTGGCATTACGGGAACACCTATTACAAGCTCCCCGAAGAGATGCGCGGAGCCAATGTGTATGTCTCGGACGACGGGGGGGAAACGCTCCGCTACCTGGGGGGGACCGACCGCGGCGGAATGGCCACCATCGCCAACGAACACAACCTGGTCGAACTCGCCGACGGCCGGCTCTGGCTCGTTGCGCGGATCGACGACGGGATCGGCGAGGCGTTTTCCGAAGACGGCGGCAAAACGTGGACCGAAATGACGAAGACCGCGTACAAGCAGTCTTCCTCCCGCACGCAGACCCGCCTTCTGAATTCCGGCAGCATTCTCTTCCTGAAGAACGGGCCGATCGAAGGGGTCGACGGCAAAGACGTCGGCCGTTCCCGGATCATGGCGTTCCTCTCCGAAGATGACGGAAAGACGTGGACCGGCGGACTCACGCTCGACCCGCGGGGTAGCGTTTCGCATCCCGATTTCAGCCAGACCCCCGACGGAACAATTTACATGATCTGGGACCACGACCGCGGCGGGACCGGCGAGATCATGTTCGCGCGGTTCACCGAAGAGGATGTCCGCGCCGGGAAGCTCGTTTCGGAAAAGGCGGTTCCCGCCAGGGCGGTGAACCGGCTCGAGAAGAAATGATTCCCCGATTTATTCTTCTCTTTACCCTCCTATGTGCTATAATCAAGGGGGGAAGGAGGTAGCAACACGGCATCGGATGCCGGAAGCCGAATCTGAAATGCAGCGAAGCAGCCTGTGCGGGAGAACGAAAAATGAAGATGAAATACATTTTATCCGGACTGTTTGTGCTTGCCGCGTTTTTCCGCGCCGCCGCGGCCTCCGAACCGGTTGAGGGGGGCGGGCTCGGCAGCATCGACCCCGCCGCGCTCGACCCGGAGATCTACAGGCCGGTGCCCGAAAAGTGGAGCGAAAAAAACCGCACATGGCAGGGGATACCGAGCATCGAGGTCACCTCGGGCGGCCGCGTCTGGATCGTCTGGTATTCCGGCGGCGAGTGGGAGGGCCCCGACAACTATCTTCTGCTGATCACCAGCGGCGACGGCGGCCTCACATGGAGCAAACCGTTCATGGCGCTCGACCGGGACGATCAGATCCGCCTTTTCGATCCCGCGCTCTGGCGCAGCCCGGACGGCCGGCTCTGGCTTTTCTGGGCACAGGGGGAAAGCACGTTCAGAAAAGACGCTCCGGCGCACGAGAAGACCTGGGACGGACGCCACGGCGTCTGGGCGATGTACACCGAAAACCCCGAGGCGGGAGAGAATGCCCGGTGGTCGTTCCCCCGCCGCCTCTGCGACGGGGTCATGATGAACAAGCCGATCGTCGACAGGGAGGGCCGCTGGCTTTATCCCGCCGCGCTCTGGAACGCCGGGAAAGCGTATTACAACCTTCCGCAGAAGATGCACGGCGCCAACGTGTACGTCTCGACCGACGGGGGCGATTCCCTCCGTTATCTCGGGGGGACCGACCGGGGCGGGCTGGCCTCCTTTGCCAATGAACACAGCCTGGTCGAACTCGCCGACGGGCGGCTCTGGCTCGTTGCGCGGATCGACGACGGGATCGGCGAGGCGTTTTCCGAAGACGGCGGCAAAACGTGGACCGAAATGACGAAGACCGCGTATAAACAGTCGTCGTCGCGGACGCAGACGCGCCGGCTCGCCTCCGGCAATATCCTCTTCATAAAGAACGGCCCGATCGAGGGCGTTGACAGCAAAGACGTCGGCCGCTCCCGGATCATGGCGTTCCTTTCCGGGGATGACGTCAAAACGTGGACCGGCGGCCTCATGCTCGACCCGCGCGAGAACGTCTCGTATCCCGATTTCGGCCAGTCGGAAGACGGCGCGATTTACGCGGTGTGGGACCACGACCGCGGCGGGGCCGGCGAAATCATGTTCGCACGGTTCACCGAAGAGGATGTCCGCGCCGGAAAGTTCGTTTCGGAGAAGGCCCTCCCCGCCAGGGCGGTCAACCGGCTCGAAAAGTGAGGCGGCGCGCGAAAGGGCGGCAGCGTTCCGGACGGGCTCTCTCCCGGAAAAGGGGGCTCGCGCCGCAAGCCTTTCTTATCGTTCGCACTGCGTAAAACGGCGTGTAAGCGGGCGACTTTTTGATTATTCATGAAAGCTGCCCCTCAATCTGCGGGTAACAGTGTTTGACACACAACATTTTGCGAAATCAACGGAAAATGAAGATGAAACACACCTTGTTTGGACTGCTTGTCCTTGCCGCCGGCTTTTTAGCCGCGGCGGTTTCCGCCGGCGGCGACGGGCCGGGAAATGCCGATCCCGGTGCGCTGACGCCGACGGTCCACAAACCGGTTCCGGAAGAGTGGAACGAAAAAAACCGCGCATGGCAGGGAATTCCGAGCATTGAGGCCACCTCGAACGAGCGCGTCTGGATCGTCTGGTATTCCGGAGGCAGAGACGAAGGTCCGTATAACTATCTCCTGATGGCCACCAGCGGCGATGGGGGGCTGACCTGGGGAAAGCCGTTCATGGCGCTTGACCGGGACGATGAAATCCGCCTTTTCGATCCCGCTCTCTGGCGCGGTCCGGACGGCCGACTCCGGCTCTTCTGGGCGCAGGGCGAAAGCACGTTCAGGTCGGGCGCTTCGGCCCGGGAAAAGGAATGGGACGGACGGATCGGCGTCTGGGAGATGCGGACCGGCAATCCCGAAGCGGGCGAGAGCGCCGCGTGGTCGGCGCCGCGGCGGCTCTGCGACGGCGTGATGATGAACAAGCCGCTCGTCGACGGAAAGGGCCGCTGGCTCTATCCCTCGGCGCTGTGGCATTACGGCGAGGCGAAACACGCTCTCCCGGCGGAGATGCACGGAGCCAATGTGTATGTCTCGGACGACGGGGGAGAAACGCTCCGCTATCTGGGAGGGACCGACCGCGGGGGGCTTGCGACACACGCCAACGAGCACAATCTGATCGAGCTCGCCGGCGGGCGGCTCTGGCTCCTTTCGCGGATCGATACGGGCATCGGCGAGGCGTTTTCCGAAGACGGCGGCAAAACGTGGACCGAAATGACGAAGACTCCGTACAAACAGTCGTCGTCGCGGACGCAGACGCGCCGGCTGATTTCGGGAAACCTGCTCTTTTTGAAGAACGGGCCGATCGAAGGGCGGAACGGAAAAGACGTCGGCCGGAGCGAGATTACGGCGTTCCTTTCGGAAGACGAGGGAAAGACGTGGACCGGGGGCCTGGTTCTCGACCCGCGGGAGAATGTCTCCTATCCCGATTTCGGGCAGACGGCCGACGGCGTGATTTACGCGGTGTGGGACCATGACCGCTACGGAACCGGCGAAATCATGTTCGCGCGGTTCACCGAAGACGACGTCCGCGCCGGAAAGTTCGTTTCCGAAAAGGCCCTCCCCGCCAGAATCGCGAACCGGCTGGAGAAATGAGGCGGCAAAACAAAAGAGGGGGTAAAGATGGACAAAACCAAAAGGTACGGTTCTCTGGAGGCGATCCAGAACACTAATTTCATTGACGAAGAAGTTATCGCCTTCGACTTCGTTTTTCGGGGCATGCCCTGCCGTCTTATCGCCGGATATGATGACAACTCCAATCTCGCATTTTTTCTCAGATGGGGAGAGAACGTCGGCCAAATAGGGGAAATCATTTCCCTATCAGATTACAAAGATAAAGTGCTCAAAGAGGCCGAAAGGGATTATATCGGAGAGGGCAATTTCCATGGGCATCTTGACGAAGACGAATACTGCAGCGAGACGGCCTTTCAGGAAGCTGCTCGAAATCTTTTGAAATGGGACCTGTCCTGTCTAAGTGAACACCCGAACGTCGTCAGGGTTCTTAAAAAATATCTCCTGTTTGTGTATCTTAAATACGCATCAGAAACGATTCACAACGCACTTGGCCTTCCCGGCGACAGAAAAAAACCGCTTATTTGGATTTGGAAAAATGAAAAAGACCGAAAAGAGCTTGCAGAATTGGCCGACAGCATCACCGTAGCATTACCGTCTCAATCCGACAACCCACCGGATGCAATAGAGAGTACGGGTTCTGGTGCGGCGTCCAACCTCACAAGCGGGTTCGCGACCGGGTGCGGCTGTTTGATTATCATCATCGTTCTGGCTCTCTGTTTCTCCGGGTGCTGATTCGGGTAAAAGGGAATTCCCGCCGCGGGGTTCCCGTTTTTCCGCGGGCAGGTTTGTTTCCCGGCGGATCTTTCGCTCGTCCCAGAATATAACAATTCCTTATAAGACTGCACGCACAAAACGCCGTTTAAAGGGGTAACTTTTTGAATTTTTGCAAAAATTACCCCCTTAACTTGCAATTATCGCTGTTTGGCATATAATTAAAACTGAAATTAACTGGCTCATTAAGGGGTATGAACCATGAAACTCTACCGGCGGGAAGATTATTTACGGAAAATCAGGGGCTTTTACCGCGACACCGGAATGATCAAGGTCATCACCGGGACCAGACGCTGCGGGAAGTCGTGCCTGATGCAGACGATTGCCGAAGAACTGGAGGAATCGAGTGTTCCCGACGAAAACATCATCAGATTAAACCTCGACAAGCGGGAATTCCGCAACATTAAGACTCCCGACCAGCTCGATTCGCTTATTGAGGAAAAATCCGCCGCAAACGGGATCAAATACCTGTTTATCGATGAAATTCAAAACGTCGAAAATTTTGAGGAAGTCCTCAACGGGTTCCGGGAAGAAGAGGAGTTTTCAATCTTCATTACCGGGTCGAACTCCTACCTGCTCAGCGGCGAACTCGCCACCAAACTGACCGGCCGTTACCTCGAATTTGAGTTATACACGCTCAATTTCGCGGAATATCTGGAAATGAAAGCGTTTCTCGGCAAATCGGTTACGGGTGACCTGACCGCCGAATTTGACCGTTACCTGACCGAAGGGGGATTCCCGAAAGCGCTCGAATACGAAGGTGCGGACAAGCAGATTTACGTCCGGGAAGTCATTCGCGAGATTTTCGAAAAGGACATCAAAAGGCGCGTTGGGATCCGCGGTGTTTCGGTCTTTGAGACCGTTCAGCGCTACATCATCAACAACTTCGGCGCGGTGATGAGTCTGACAAATATCCTGAACGACCTTGCCAAAAACGGCTGTTCGGTCAAAAGGGAAACGCTCCACCGATACATCAGAATTCTCGAAAACGCCAAGATCATCTATCCCTGTCCCCAATTCGACCTGAAATCGCGCAGATCGATAACCGGGGATAAAAAATATTACCTGGCGGATCCGAGTTTCTATTTTGCCGTAAATACCGACCAGCGCATTCATTACGGGCCGCTCCTGGAAAATATCGTTTTCCTCTACGCGAAATCGAAGGGGTACGATATCAGCGTCGGAAGAATCGGAAAGCTGGAATGCGACTTCATTCTCAACCGGAACAGAAGCGACTACGCGTATATTCAGGTTGCCATGACGATCGCCGACAGCCTCGAAACCGAAAACCGCGAATACCGCCCGCTTGAAATGATCAAAGACAATTATCCGAAATATCTTCTTACCCGAAACGATCTCATCCAGCACCGCGGCGGAATCCGCCACGAGAATATCGCGCCGTTCATCAGGGAGGGACGGGAGTTCTGAACGGGACAGGCGGCGTCCCGCCTCTCCGGAACCGGATCACTCCGCCGGAGAGTCCAAGGACGAGGGAAAGCAAAGCAGAACGGCGCCGGCGGCCAGCTCGGCGAGAATCGAAACCACGCGCTGGGCGATCGAGACGACCAGCGCGAGCGCCGCCGCGTCGAGCGTGATCCGCGCGTTTTCGGGATAGAGGAGAATCGCCGAGAAATAAGGGACCATCAGCGCGGCGAGGATCGCCTCACGGACGCCGAGCCCGCCGGGAGAGACCGGAACGGCGAATCCCAGAACCATCGCCATGGCCGTCGCCGCGATGAAGCGGACCGCGTGCTCGGCGAGCGGGCCGGTCTCGATGCCGAGTCCGCGCACCGTCGCCCAGACGAAAAGGCCGAACCCGGTCCAGAGAAGGGTCATGAGCGCCAGGCCGGCCGGAAAGAGCTTCCAGGAGAGACGGTCCAGCTTCTCCCGGACGGCGGGATCGTCCTTTCCGATGCGGAACAGACGCAGTACGCGCCGGAAGACGGGCGGGAGGAGCGGAATGCCCGAAGCCGCCATCACGCCGAGCGCCAGGAGGGAGAGCTTCCAGTGCTCGCCGTATTTCACCAGAACCAGAAGCGCCGAGATGAACGCGCCGACCGCCATCATCGTCAGGGTTTCGTAGAAGACGCCCGCCGCGGCGAGCGAGGCTTTCACGCGCGGTCCGCAGACCAGCGCCGACCGGATGACGACGACCATCGCCTTGCCGGGGACGTATTTCCCAAGCTGGCTCAGATAGTATGACCTGACCGACTGAAAGAAGGACGGCTTCTGGCCGAACGAAAGCAGAACACAGTGCCAGAAGCAGGCGGCGAAGAAGAATCCCGCCAGATAGAGGGCGCCCGCCGCGGCGAGCCATCCGTATTGCAGATTCCATTCATACTGCCGGAACTCGGCGGAGGACCTGGCCAGTTCACGGCCGATGAAAAAGAAGACCAGCAGGGCCAGCGTCCATTTCAGGGCGGCCAGAAGGCGTTTTTTGGCGGCGGGGGTCATCGCGTCCCTTTCACTCCGGCTCGTTCAGCATGCGGTCCAAAAGCTCCATCGGCAGGCCGACCACGTTCGAGGGGCTCCCCGACTTGATCCGCAGCCACTCAATTCCGTCCTGATAGCCGAACGCGCCGGCTTTCCCCTCCCAGGCGCCGCTCTCCAGATACATTTCGACCGTTTCGGAATCGAGGCGGTCCATCACCAGCGTCGTCGTTTCCGAAGCGGTCCGTTCCCGGCCGGAAGGGAGATCGATGAGCGCCAGTCCCGAAATCACGAAATGTTCGGAACCGGAAAGGAGCGAAAGCATCCGCCGCGCATCGGCGCGGCCGGCGGGCTTGCCCAGGATTTCGTACCCGCCCCCGCCGCCGGGAACCGGCACGCACGCGATCGTGTCGCAGCCGATCACCGCCGCCGGGGCGAGCTTCCGCGCCCCGGCGCTTTGCGACACGGCGCGCGCCTTGGCCAGGGCGTTGCGTGTGACAAGTTCCGCCGGCTCGCGGCTGACGCGCGGCGACTCCTCGTGAACCCCCTCGGCGGGGATCACGCAAAACGAGCGCCCCGACTCGGTCAGAAGCGACCGGCGCCGGGGCGACTGGCTGGCAAGGATCAGCGTCTTCAGTCCCATTTCAGAACCGCGCCGGTATCGGCGCTCGTCGCCAGCTTGGTGTATTTCGCCAGGTAGCCCGACTTGTACCGGGGCGGACGCGGCTTGAACGCCTTCTTCCGCCGCTGCATCTCGGCCGCGGAAATCTTCAGGCTGATCTTCCGGTTCGGGATGTCGATCTCGATGATGTCGCCGTCCCGGACGAACGCGATCGGCCCGCCCGCGGCGGCTTCGGGGCTGATATGCCCGATACACGCCCCGGCGGTCCCGCCCGAAAAGCGCCCGTCGGTGATCAGCGCGACCGAGTCGTCCAGCTTCACGCCCTTGATGGCGGCGGTCGGCGCGAGCATCTCCTGCATCCCCGGCCCGCCTTTCGGCCCTTCGTAGCGGATCACGATCACGTCGCCCGCCTTGACCTTGCCGGAGACAATGCCGTTATACGCTTCCGGTTCCGACTCGAAGACGACCGCCGGCCCGGAATGGACCATCATCTGGGGAAGGACGCCCGCCGACTTGACCACCGCGCCCTTCGGCGCCAGATTCCCGTTCAGGACCGCCAGGCCGCCCTTTTGGCTGTACGCGTTGGCGCAGGTGCGGATGCAGTCTTTCGGATCGAACTTCAGCGGAACGTCGGCGGCCGTCTTGTATTTCTTCGGCACGGTCATTCCCTGGTTCGTGCGCTTGCCGCCGGGGGTCACCGCGTAGAGTTCCTTCGCGCGGTTCAGGCACTTGCGGCTGCGCAGGTCGTACTCGTCGATGTTCTGGCCGAGCGTCTTGCCGGTCACCGTCGGAGCGTCCGTGTTCAACAGGCCCGGGCGGCCGCGGCGGATTTCGCCCAGAATGGTGTGGATCCCGCCGGCGTTATGGACGTCTTCGATGTGATACGCGCAGCTGGGCGAGACCTTGCAGATGTGCGGGGTCTTTTCGCTCAGCTCGTCGAACCGGTTCAGGTTGTATTTCAGGCCCGCCTCGGTGGCGATCGCCAGCAGGTGCAGAATCGTGTTCGTCGAGCCGCCCATCGCCATATCGAGAATCATCGCGTTGTCGACCGATTCTTTGGTGATGATCTCGCTCGGCAGGATCGGGAAGTTCAGGTCGAGCGTGCGGGTCCGTTTTTTGGCCTTGCCGTTCTTGTCAATGTATTTCTCGACGACCTTCGGCGCCTCGGTCAGAAGCCCGGCGGCGATTTTTTCCTTCGCGTCCTGGATCCGGACCATTTCAACGATCCGTTTGGCGGCGGCGGCATAGAGCTTTTTCCGCTCGCGGCTGGTGGCCAGCAGGGTGCCGTTCGTCGGCAGGGCCATGCCGAGCGTCTCGCAGAGGCAGTTCATGCTGTTGGCGGTGAACATTCCGGAACAGGAGCCGCAGGTCGGACACGATTTTTCTTCCAGGCGGGAGAGTTCGCGCGCCGAGATCTGGCCGTTCTGGCGCGCCGCGGCGGCGGCGAACGTCGAGATCAGGTCGAGCGGATTCCCGGCGGCGTCGTGCCCCGCTTCCATCGGCCCGCCGGAGGCGAAGATGGTCGGAATGTTACAGCGGACCGCCGCCATCAGCATGCCGGGCACGATCTTGTCGCAGTTCGGAATGCAGATCATGCCGTCGAACTTGTGGGCGGCGATCATCGACTCGACCGCGTCGGCGATGATCTCGCGGCTCGCCAGGGAGTATTTCATTCCGTCATGCCCCATGGCGATTCCGTCGCAGATGCCGATTGTGTTAAAGACGAACGGAACGCCGCCGGCGGCGCGCACCGCCTTCTTCACAAACTCGTTGACCGCGTTCAGGTGAACGTGACCGGGAATGATGTCAACGTGGCTGCCGACAATCGCGATGAACGGTTTTTTCATATCAGCGTCGGAAAGCCCGCAGGCGCGCAGAAGACTGCGGTGCGGAGCGCGGGAATCGCCCTTCTTCACAGAATCGGATCTCATAAAAATGCCTTTCTTTGGTTTGAACTGGAAATGTCGGCGGCATGGGACGCCGCCTCATGAATTATATATCCGCGGCATGAAATTGCAACAGCCCGGCTCAGGCGCCGGAGGGGCCGCGGGCGATGCCATACTGGAAAATTTCCGCCGAAAGCGTATAATGAAACGTCAGCGGAATACGAAACGAAAACGGGAAAAAAGGATAAGCCATGCCGCAGGTACGATTCATCTATTTCGATTTGGGCAACGTCCTGCTGAAGTTCAGCGTACGCCGCCTTCTGCACCAGGTTGCCGAACTGGCCGAGGTCCCCGACGCCGACGTCAAGGAGGCGTTCTTCGACGACAAAAAATACATGGCCTACGAAATGGGCCAGATCGACGGGATCGAGTATTTCGCGCACATCTGCCGCCAGCTCGGCAAGACGGTCCCTTCCGAGGAGCTGGTCGCCGCCGCCAGCGACATCTTCTGGGTCAACGAGCCGATCCTCCCCCTTCTGCGCCACCTGGCGGGCCTCCTCTTCCCGCGCGGGCTCCTGTCGAACACCGGCCCGCACCACTGGACGTATATCCAGACGGCGTTCCCCAAAATCCTGGCGCTCATCCCCTCGCACCGGATCGTCAGTTACGCGGTGCACGCGATGAAGCCGTATCCGGAAATCTACAAGATCGCTCTCGACGAGGCGCGCCGGGAGATCCCTGATCTCAGTCCCGAACAGGTCCTTCTGATCGACGATCTCGAAGAGAACGTCAAAGGCGCCGAAGAGTTCGGCTTTCAGGCGGTCCACTATCAGGACGACGCCTCTCTCGAAAGGGAGCTCAGGGCGCGCGGCGTTCCCCTTCCGGAAGAAAGCGCCTCCTGATTCCGCGTTCCCCTGCCGAAGAAAGGCCCCTTTCCGACCGAGAAGATGATGTCATCCGATTCTCCTCCCGCACCCGGCCGAGACGATCTGGCGTTTTCGTATCTCGAGCAGCTCCCGTATGCGCCGTATCCGTTCCAGGAAGAGGCGATCCTCGCCTGGTTCGATTCCGACGACGGGCTGCTGGTCTGCGCGCCGACCGGCATGGGGAAGACGCTCATCGCCGAAGCGGGCCTGTACGAAGCGCTTAAGCTCGGCCGCCGCGCGTATTACACCACGCCGCTGATCGCCCTGACCGAGCAGAAGTATCAGGAGATCCGCGCCTCGGCCGAGCGGTGGGGGTTCGGCGCCGACGCGGTCGGCCTGATCACCGGGAACCGGAAAGAGAACCCCGACGCGCCGATTCTGGTCGTCGTCGCCGAAATCCTCTTCAACCGTCTCCTGGGCTCCGACGCCTTCGCCCGCGCGGCGGAAAGCGCCCCCAAGGTCCCGGACGGCGCGCTCGCCCCGTTCGTCTCCGAGACCGCGCTTTCGGAACATCAGTTTCATTTCGACGACGTCTCGGTCGTGGTGATGGACGAGTTCCACCAGTTCTCCGATCCCGAACGGGGAATCGTCTGGGAGTTCACGCTCGGCCTTCTCCCGCCCCATGTGCGCACGCTTCTGATCTCCGCCACGGTCGGCAACGCCTACGAGTTCGTCAGCTGGCTGCGCGCCAACACCGACCGCCGCCTGGCGCTCGTGCGCAGCGACGAGCGGAAAGTCCCGCTCGAATTCCGCTGGATCGGGGACGGGCTCCTTCCGGAGGTGGTCGAACAGATGCACCGCGGCGCCGACGCCGAGCGGACGGTTCCGACCCTGATCTTCTGCTTTAACCGCGACCAGTGCTGGGACACCGCCGAGATCATCAAGGGGAAGAACATCATCGACGCGGCGCGCCAGAAGGAGCTGACCGAGCGGCTGGCGGCCTACGACTGGACGAAGGGGGCGGGCCCGAAACTCCGCCAGCTCCTTCTGCGCGGGATCGGCCTGCATCACGCGGGGATTCTGCCGAAATACCGCCGGATCATCGAGTCGCTCTATCAGGAGCGCCTCCTGTCGGTCGCGGTCTGCACCGAAACGCTGGCGGCGGGGATCAACCTGCCCGCCCGGTCGGTTCTCCTGCCGACGATCATGAAAGGCCCGCCGGGCGACAAGAAGATCATCGACTCCTCGACCGCGCATCAGATCTTCGGCCGCGCCGGCCGGCCGCAATACGACGACCGCGGTTTCGTCCTGGCGCTGGCGCACCCCGACGACGTAAAGATCGCCCGCGCGCGCGAAAAGTACGACCTCATCCCCGAAGACACCAAAGACCCGAAACTGCGGGAGGCGAAAAAGAAGCTCAAGAAAAAGATTCCGTCCCGCAACCCGAACGAGCAGTACTGGACCGAGGCGCAGTTTTACAAGCTCCGCGACTCCTCGCCCGGCAGCCTGACCAGCCGCGGCCCGGTTCCGTGGCGGCTTCTGGCGCACATGATCGAATGCGGCGCCGACCTGACGCCGGTCCGCCGGCTGGTCGCGCACCGGCTGATGGGGGCCAAACGGCTGGCGGCGCAGCAGCAGGCGCTCGACGACATGCTCATCACGCTCTGGCGGGGCGGATTCATCCGCCTGGAACCGGACCCGACCCGTTTCGGGGTCGAATCGACCGCGATCGCCGACCGAATCGCGCAGGCGCAGGAGCGGATCGAAAAGGAGAAGGCGCGCCGCGCCAAAGGGTTCGGCAGCGGCATTTTCGACGACGAGGCGCTCGACGGGCTCGATTTCGACTTCGACGACGCGCCGGACGGGTCCGCGCCGGAAGAGCCGGCGCCTTCGGCCGGCGCGCTCCTTCTGGGAAGGGGAAAGAGCCCGGAGCCGCCCAGGGAGATATACAAGGCCGAGCGCGCCTACCCGACCGAATCGCTCAGGCTTCTGACACACATCAAGGGGTTCAACCCGATCTACGGCGCGTTCCTCCTTTCGCACCTGGGGAAAGCCGACCGGGAAGAGCGGATCCAGGCGTTCGAGAGCCTGCTGGAGATGCCGGGAAACGTCGCGCGGCTGGTCCGCGTCCCGCGCTGGGAAGACCTGCCCCCCGGCACGCTGGCGCGGGGATGGCTCGACGCGCGGCTGCTCGACCTGGGGCTCGCCGCGGCCGACGAACTGGTCCCGAAATCGGAGGAGGAAAAAGAGCGGGAGCGGGAGGAGCGGCGCCGGTTCGGCGGCTGGCTCGAAGAGCGGGTCCATCTCCTTTCGTTCGCCGAAAAGCTCCTGCGCCTTTTCGAGTACGAGTACCCGCTCGTGCCGGTCAAGATCACGCCGGTCTGGTCGGCGGGCGAGGTGATCCTCCGCTACCACGGCGATTTCAATAAATACATCGTCTCGAACTCTCTTCAGAAGCAGGAAGGGGTCATCTTCCGCCATCTGCTCCGGCTCATCCTTCTGATTGAGGAGTTCCGGCCGCTCATCCCCGCCGGAACGAACCGTCTCGAATGGGAGAACGAACTGGCCTTCCTTTCCGACGGGCTGACCGCCTGCTGCCGGTCGGTCGATCCGGCGAGCACCGACCAGGCGCTGGCCGACGCCCGGCGGAAAGAGGCCGAATGACCGTGCGGCCGCACGCTGTGTAAAAAGACGGCAGGACGAAAAGCCGCGCGGGAACGCTACGCCGAAAGCGCGCTCTGCTCCCGCCGCTGAAACGCCGTGAAGTCGAACGTCCCCTTCCCCTCCCGGAACGAGACGCGGATCTCGCCGAACTGGGTCGCCTGTTCGGCGCAGGCGAATCCGTGGCGGACCAGTTCCAGGAGCGCCAGGAAGGTGCCGACGAAGGTCGACTTTTTCACCGCCCCGTCGAACAGGCTGCTGAAATCGAGCTCGCGCTCCCGTTTCAGGCGGTTGTATATCCGCTGCATGAAGACCGAGACCGGCGTGTCGTCGTAGACGACCCTATGCTGCATGACCGGCGACTTCTCGCGCAGGATCCGCCCGTACGCGCTGACCAGGTCCCAGATCACGATGTCCTGGATCGGCTCCTCGGCGGGATTCCGCTCTTTCGGAATCAGATCGTTCGAAAGGCGCGGATAGCGCCGCTGCCAGATCCGGCTCCGCTGTTCCAGAAGGCCCGCCCCCTCGCAGAACTTTTTATACGCCAGTAGCTGGGTGACCAGTTCCTGACGCGGGTCTTCGAGCGCCTCCTCCTCTTCCCCTTCCCCCTCCTCCGTCGGGAGGGCCTGGAACGACTTGATTTCGACCAGGGTGCTGGCGGTCACGACGAACTCGCCGACCGAATCGAGATCGAGGTCCTTCAGCACCTCGATGAATTCGAGGTACTGCCGGGTCACTTCGGCGACCGGAATATCGAGAATGTTGACTTCATGCTTGCGGACGAGATACAGCAGAAGGTCCATCGGCCCGCAGAACGCGCCGAGCTGCACCTTGAACTTGTCGAACACCGAAAAATCGGGCTCCGAATCTTCGGCCGACGGGGAAACGGGTTTCTCTTCTGCCACGAAACGACTCCTTAACGCCGGAGAGTAACCTATTTTCCCGCAAAAGACAAGGGCATCTGATTCTTGCTTATTCTTCCCGAAACGCCTATAATAATAAAAACAATCGTCCGGCCGGCTCCCGGCCGGGAGCGCCGCGCCTTTCAGAAAGGCTTTCCTCAATGAAACGCATTCCCCTGTTCCCTCTCCTTTTGATCGGAGCGCTCCTGACAGCGCTTTCCGGCCGGTCCGCGGCCGCCGAAACGTCCCCGGCCGAAGGCGCCGAGGTCGTCAAGGCGATGTCCGAGGCGTTCCAGGCGACGTCCAGGGCGGTCATCCCGTCGGTCGTGAAGATCGTCGTCCGGCGCGGTTCGGCCGAATCGGCCGCCAAAGGGAAACTCGACCTGTTCGGCGACTTCTTCTCCGATTTCACGGGGGGGAAAGACCGGGATGTGCGGAGCGTCGGGTCCGGTGTGCTGGTCAGCCCGTCCGGCATCGTCCTGACGAACCACCATGTCATCGAAGACGAGGGAACGATCACCGCCGAACTCTATGACGGGCGGCGGTTCGGGGTCACTTCGGTCAAGAAGGACTCTCTTTCCGACCTGGCGGTCCTCACCCTCGACGCCGGCCAGGAACTGCCGTATCTGGAATTCGCCGACAGCGACGCCGTCGAGATCGGCGACTGGGTCCTGGCGATCGGCACTCCCTTCATGCTCGAGTCGTCGGTCAGCGCGGGGATCATCAGCGCCAAGAAGCGCTCCCTGCACGACAAGGAGTGGGGGAACTACATCCAGACCGACGCGGCGATCAATCCGGGGAACAGCGGCGGCCCGCTGGTCGATCTCAGCGGCCGGATCGTCGGGATCAACACCGCCATCGCCACCGTTTCGGGGGGCTATCAGGGGATCGGGTTCGCCATCCCCTCGAACACCGCCCGCTGGATCATGAAACAGCTGATCGAAAAGGGAAAGGTCGAACGCGCGTTTCTCGGCGCGCCGGGGATCCCCCTTTCGTACGAAGAGGCGCGGAGCCTGGGGCTCCCCCCGCGGGTCGGAATCAAGACCGATACGCCGTACCGCGATTCTCCCGCGGTGAAGGCGGGGGTCCGGACCGGCGACATCATCCTCGAATTCGACGGCAAAACCGTCGATTCCCCGGAGACGTTCCGCACGATGGTCGAGTGCGCCGATATCGACGAGCCGCACACCCTGACCGTTCTCCGGAAAGGGGAGCCGGAACGGCTGACCCTTTCGGTCAGGCTTGAAATCCGGCCCGAAGGCTACGTCGGGGTTCCGCAGACCGAAAACCTGGTTGAGGAGGGGAAACATCACGCCGACACCAAACTGGGGCTGATGCTGATTCCGATGACCGACAGCGCCGCCCAGCGGCTCGGCGCGGTTCCCGGTTCGGGGGTCGTCATCCTTTCGGTCACCCCCGGCGGCCGCGCCTACCGCGCCGGCCTGCGCGACGGGATGGTCCTGCTCAAACTGAACGACGTTCCGACCCCCACCCTGGCCGACTACAAGCGCGCCGCCGAGCCGGTCTCGCCCGACGCGCCGGTCAAGTTCGAGGTGATCGTGAAGAAGGAACTCCGCGTCTTTACCGCGCCCGCCGCAAAATAGCGCCTCCGCGCCCGGCCGGGCAGACCGGCCCGTCCCGCCTGCCGTTCCCCGACCCGGAAAAAGAAAAACGATGATGTCCGTACTGTTCCGCCGCGAAGAAGAGAAAGATCACCGCGCCGTTGAGGAGCTTATCCGCGAGTCGTTCTGGAATGTGTATCGCCCGGGCTGCTTCGAGCATTACGTGATTCACCGGCTCCGCACCGATCCCGCCTTTGTGCCGGAACTCGATTTCGTGATGGAGAAGGACGGGCGGCTGATCGGCCAGAATATGTTTATGCGCGCCCGCATCAAAACCGACGGCGGCGGACAGCTTCCGATCATGACGATGGGGCCGATCTGCGTCGCCCCCGATCTGAAGCGGCGGGGCTACGGGAAAATGCTCCTCGACTACTCTCTGGAACAGGCCGCCGCGGCCGGATGCGGCGCCCTCTGTTTTGAGGGGAACATACTCTTCTACGGCAAAAGCGGGTTTTCCTGCGCCCGCGACTTTCATATCCGCTACCACGGCCTGCCGGAAGGGGCGGACGACTCGTTCTTCCTCTGCAAAGAGCTTATACCCGGCTACCTGGACGGGGTCAGCGGCGAATACGCGACGCCCGAAGGGTATTTCGCCGCCGAACGGGAACCGGAAGAGTTCCAACGGTTCGACGCGCTCTTTCCGCCGAAAGAAAAGCTGAGACTCCCGGGACAGATCTTCTGACCGCGAGCCGCGGTAGGCGATTAATCCCGTCGAAATTCTAAACGGGACCGACGGCGCCCGCTCGCTGGCGGGCACGCGATCTGACACAAACGTTATTCCAGAGCGAGCCGGGGCGGGCGGTTTTCCCCACACGAATGACGCCGGACGTTCGGTTTCCCGGCTTGAGAAGCAGGGTTTCAAGGAATTTTCCTCCTGGGCTTCTACAGGGTAGCCTGCGCCGGGGTGCGGCAAGGGAACATTTCGGCAAATTTATGGTTCTCGCTGGTTATTTGCAATCAAACGTTTGCAAATGTTTTCAAATATGGTATAGTATATTCGGTAAATAAGCAGATACGGATTTTGCCCCGAAAGGAATGGTTTATTATGGCCAGTACGCTTGTTCAATTCAGAACGGAAGATACCGAGAAAATGAAATCCATTCAGATCCTGGAACGGCTGGGATTGACCCTGCCGTCGTATCTGAGGATGTGCATGTCCCGGCTGAATCAGGAAAACGGCATCCCGTTCAGTATGAAAATCGGAGACGACAGCGACCCCGGAATCGACGCCCTCAAACGGGCAAGCCGTATCGCGAAAGAGTACGGTATCACGGATATGCCCCTGGATGAGATCAATGCCGAGATTGCCGAAGCGAGGAAATAGGTAAGGGGATGCGGTATTACGCGGTTATCGACACCAATGTCCTCGTGTCGGCTGTACTTAAACAGGACTCAGTACCCGGCATGATTGTCGAGCTGGCATTCGGCGGCCTTATTATCCCCGTTCTCGATGAAACAATCGAAAATGAATACCGGAAAGTTTTGACCAGACCGAAATTCCATCTTACGGAAGACATCGTTGAGACAATCGTAGCGACTTTTCGCCGGCGGGGTCTTTACATCAACGCCGACACGATGGATATTGAACTGCCTGATCCCAAAGACAGAGTTTCCTATGAAATCGTGATGGAAGAGAGAAAGGAAAAGAACGCATATCTCGTAACCGGCAATATCCGGCATTTCCCGTCAAGGCCTTTTATTGTGACCCCCCGTCAAATGCTGAACATCATTCTCAAAGAACAGGATTCACAGGACGGAAACACGTAGAAAAACTTAACGCTGTTTCTCATCTGATCCGTAAGAACGTCTTTCGGTTGGAGAAATACCTGTATAAACGTTTTTGATGGGGAACACCGAATACTCCCCGGCAGAAGAGGAAGGCTTAATGAATGCGCGGCACGGCTACATGACCGAAGCGCTGAAAGCCGTCTCAAAATGGGCGCTCGCCCAAAAGGGGGTGACCCGCGCCGGGTTCGTTCCGGCGGGAATGGTCGGGAAAGAAGGCCCCCGGTTCCTGTTCTGGAACGGTCCGAAGCCGGACGGGCGGGTCCGGAGCCGGACAGGCGGTTTGCCCCATGTTAGAAAGCGCTAGCCGTTCGCGCTCGTTGGCGCTCTGGAAGGGACGGCGGGCGGGCCGAAACGACTTGAAACATTCCGGCTTTCACCTTGTAATTGCTTTTCCGTTCATTATAATTTTGATCGTAACGGTAGTTTTCACGGCAGAATAAACCTTTTTCAGAGATTGATCGTCCCGTCTTTCCGCCAAACGGATATGAAACCGGAGAAAAGCATCATGGCCAAACAAAAACGTCTGAACCTCATTCTGATTGCCGTCGGAATCCTTTGCCTGCTCCTTTACGGCCTGGGGTATTTGGGATTCACACTCAAGGCTAAACATCTGCCGGCGTGGTGCCAGTATCTGCCGACCCGCACGTCGTCACAGGCTGCCTTCCTTTTCGGTCTGTTCGGCATCGTGACCGTTTTAACGATACTTGTAATAAACAGCCGTTGGTTTAAGAGCAAGTTCGGAGGATTCAAGAACCAAGAGGGGGACGTTACGCGTAAACGAAAACGCCTGAATATCGCTCTGATCATCATTGCGGTTCTCTGCCCGTTCCTTTTCGGCCTGGGATCCATAGGAAGTATCATCGGGGCCTTCATGGCGGAAGGGAAACTTGTCTGGTGGGAGCACCTGTTCATCATTCTGTCGGTAAGTGTCGTTTCGTGTGCAGGCCTCGTCGGATTCGCCTCCGCGCTGACACTGTTGCTCATCAACCGGAAACGGTTTAAAACGGTATTCGCCTGGTTCGGCCTTCTGTTGCTCCTTCTCGTTAACCTCTGCCTCAGCGCGCCTTCTCTCGCTCTCGTAAGCAAATGCTCCAAAGCGCGCCATCTGTATCCGATGGAATTCCGCCCGTCGATAGGAGAAGAGGAAAACGGCTGCTACAAAATGACCCACAACGACTGGGAATTCATTTTTCTTCTCCGGAGGCCTATGTATATCTCCTTTTTTCGCACTGATGTCGCCGACAGAGATGTGGCGTACCTCTCGGAGAATCGGAACATTTCGGCAAACCTGTACATCAGAGAGTTCCGTTTCCATTCCTGCCCGAACATCACGGACGGTGTCGTTTATTCACTCGCCCGGTTTCCCCGTTTAAAGAAAATCTTCCTCGGGGACAATCCTCAGCTGAAGGATTTCGATTTTTCGGCTCTCGCAGGCTTGAAGAAGCTGGAGACAATCGGTCTATACAAAGCCGGAAATCTGTCGGCGGAAAGCCTGGGATCGATCGCAAAACTTCCCCGTCTAAAGGAACTGAAACTGACCGAATGTCCCCAGGCCGACGACGAGGTCCTCGCGAAAATCGCCGGTCTCAAAAACCTTCGCTGTGTGGAATTGAAAGATTGCGAGAAGATTACGGACGCCGGTATCGCCGAACTTTCAAACCTGCGCTATCTCAAATCCCTCACGATTCACGGCTGCCCTTCCGTGACTTCAGAAGGCGTGAACCGGATCAGGAACGGACTCCCTCAATGCGAGATTGACTGGAAGGACCGGTCCGCAAAGAACTGACAGATTCATCCGACCGTTCTTTTGATCAACAGGAGTTAAGGTTCTTCGCCATGAACAAACAAAAATGCTTCACTCGTGTTTTGACCATCATCGGATTCGCCGCCCCCTTCTTCTTTCTACTGAGCCGTTGGCTCCTCTTCCTGGCGGAAGGGGAAGGCCCCTCCCTCGCCGGGAAAGTACTGGGATATTTGGGAACAGCCGGCCTGTATGCTTCCGGTCCGCTCGGATGTCTCGCGGTCTTAACCGTCGCGGTCATGAACTGGAAAAGGCAGAACCTGTTTGACCGGCTGGGGCTCCTGTTTTTGCTTCTGATCAACCTTGGATTGGCATTTTTCCACCCGCTGGGCGCCGGCGCCTTTCGCGTCAGATCCGACCTCTCCGGATATCCGGACACCATGACTTTTTCCGGCGGATCCCGCGACGGCGAAAAAATGTATCGCCATCCCTCCGAACAGGACTGGATCAACATCGAATCCTCCCGGAAGCCGGTGATTCTCAATTTCAGTTCGTCCGGCATAACCGACGACGAACTTGCACGGCTTGCGGGGAACCGCCGGGTCCGGCGGATTCGGATACACGACTGCCCGAACATCACCGATCGTGTTGTTCAGCCGCTTTCCGAAATTCCCGGTTTGGAAGGAATTGTTCTGGTCGGGTGTCCGCAACTGAAGGATCCCGATTTTTCGGTTCTCAGCAGGCTTAAAAAGTTATCCGATCTCAATTTAACCGGCTCTGTAAATCTTTCCGAACAGAGTCTGGGCTCCATTGCCTCGCTTTCCCGCCTGAAAAGACTTTTTCTCAGCGGCTGTCTTGGTGTTAACGAATCGGTTCTCTCAAAAATCTGCCGGCTTAAACGTCTCCGGCTGCTCGATCTGGCGATGTGCCGCAACGTCTCGGACAGAGCCGTGGCGAAGCTTGCGTCGATGAAGAGTCTGCGGGCCCTTTCTCGTCACGGGTGCATCCTGGTGAGCGGAAAGGGGATCGAACCGCTGAGCAAACTTCCGATCAAAGTCCTCGATTTCCCCGTTCATCTCTATTCCGACGAAGGAATTGACACCATCGTGCTGTTTTCGAACCTTACCGTCCTTTCACTCAATTCCGAACTTGTATGCCACAATCCGGAGATTCATCTCGTAACAAGAGACAAAACAAACCCCATCCCCTTCGATGAGAAAGACCGCCCTCCGATGAGGTCGGAGAGCAGTCTTCTGAAACTCGGAAAGATGAAATCGCTGCGGCGGCTGTTATACAGTGGCAGCCGTGAGAGCAAAGAGTTCAAAGCGCTCCAAAAGAAACTTCCCAAATGTCGGATTACGCGGTAGGATGCGGCCGGACAGGGGTGTCGGCCGCCGGGACAGGTGGATGCATGACAAGAATCGAAAGCCAGCGGCTGGTCTGCTCTCCGGTCAGCGACGGGGAGATGAAAAGGCTGATCGAAAATGAAAAGGATCCCGGCCTGAAACAGGCCTACTCGGAAATGCTCCGGGGGTGTCTCGCCGAGCCGGAAAACCGGATCTGGCACGCGGTCTGGGCGATGGAGCTGAAAGGGCGGCCCGGCACGGTTGTCGGCGACTTCTCCTTTAAGGGGGCTCCTCAAGACGGCATGGTCGAAATCGGCTACGGACTGCGGGAAGAATACCGCGGATACGGCTATATGACCGAAACGCTGAAAGCCGCCCTGAAATGGGCGCTCGCCCGGGAAGGGGTGACGCGCGTCGAGGCCGAGACGGAACCGGAAAACGAGGCTTCCCGAAAGGCGCTCCTCCGCGCCGGGTTCGTCCCGACAGGGACGGCCGGGAAAGAGGGTCCCCGGTTCGTCTACCGGACGGGTCCGGAGCCGGACGGGCGGTTTTCCCCACACGAGCGGCGCTGGCCGTTCGCTCCCGCTGGCCGCTCTGTTGGGTATAAAGACCGGTCCGGAACCGGGTGAACACCCGCCCGCTAGGTTGACAAACGGGGCGTCCGGGGTAAAATGACAGGTTGACATTTACGCCGAATGCCGGCCCCGTTTCGGCCGGCGGAACCCCTTGAACGGAACACGAAAAAAGACCATGAGCGACCCCTATTTCCAGAAGCTTTTCGCCGAGCGGATCGGCGGCGTCAACTACGGCAAAGGAACCGAAATCTATAAGTTCGAGAAGATCAAGCGCGCCAAGCGGAAGGCGCTGGCCGACTTCCCCCAGCGCCATCTGCTCGATTTCGGGATCGGCGAAAACGACGAAATGGCCGACCCGGCGGTCCGCGAGACGATGGCCGCCGAGATCAACAAGCTCGAAAACCGCGGCTACGCCGATAACGGCTGCCTCGAATACAAAGAGGCGGCGGCGCGGTTCATGAAACGGCGGTTCGGCGTCGAACTCGACCCGGTCACCGAAGTGAACCACTGCATCGGCACCAAGCCGGCGCTGGCGATGGTCCCCTCGGTCTTCATCAATCCGGGCGACGTCACCCTCATGACGGTTCCCGGCTATCCGGTCGCCGGCACGCACACGCGCTACTGCGGCGGCGAAGTCTACCGCCTCCCCCTCCTGGCCGAGAACGACTTCTATCCCGATCTCGGCAGTATCCCCGGCGACGTTCTCGCCCGCACCAAGCTCCTGGTTCTGAACTACCCGAACTCCCCCACCGGCCAGGTCGGCACGCCCGCCTTCTTCGACAAGGTGGTCCGGTTCGCCCACGAGAACGACCTGGTTGTGGTGCAGGACGCCGCGCACGCCATGTTCAGCTACGGGCAGCGGCCGATGAGCTTCCTCGAAGCCGACGGCGCCAAAGAGGTCGGCATCGAAATCCACTCGATGTCGAAGGGGTGGAACATGATCGGATGGCGGCTCGGCTGGTTCTGCGGCAACGCGCTGATCGTCCGCGCCCTGGCCGACGTCAAGGACAACAGCGACAGCGGCCAGTTCCTCGCCATTCAGAAGGCGGCGGTCAAAGCGCTCGACGAGGACCGGATCCCCGACGAGGCGCGCGCCAAGTACCACCGGCGGCTGCAGAAGCTGGTCGGCTCGCTCAACAAGTTCGGGTTCGACTGCAAGGTTCCCGGCGGGACGTATTTCCTCTACACGCGTGCGCCGAAAGGCCTGAAGTCCGGCCGCCGTTTCGAAAACGCCGAACAGGTCAGCCAGTTCCTGATCACCGAACAGTCGGTCTGCACCGTTCCGTGGGACGACGCCGGCTCGTTCCTCCGGTGGTCGGTGACCTACCTGGTCGACGGCCCGGCGGGTGAAGACGCTCTGATGAACGAATTGGAAGAGCGGCTCGCCCGGATCAACTTTGAGTTCTGATTAGCGCGGTTTATGATTGACATCAAGGGCGCGCGGGAGCACAATCTCGATCGGATCGACCTGGCGCTTCCGCAGAATCGTCTGATCTGTTTTACCGGTGTGAGCGGCAGCGGCAAGAGCTCGCTCGCCTTCGACACGCTTTACGCCGAAGGGCAGCGCCGGTACATCGAATCCCTGTCGAGTTACGCGCGCCAGTTCCTGGGCCAGCTCCCGAAACCGGAGGTGGAGCACATCTCCGGGCTGAGTCCCGCCGTCTCGATTTCACAGAAATCGGGCGGGCAGAATCCGAGGTCGACCGTCGGGACGGTGACCGAGATTTACGATTTTCTCCGTCTCCTCTTCGCGCGCGTGTCGACCGGCTACTGCCCGAAGTGCGGCCGCGCGGTCACGGCACAGACCCGCAGCCAGGTTCTCGACCGGCTCGTCTCGCTTCCAGAAGACAGCGTGTTTCTGGTCCTCGCCCCGGTGATCAAGGGGCAGAAGGGGGAGTTCCGCGACCTGTTCAGCGACCTGAAAAAGCGCGGCTATCTCCGCGCGCGGGTCGACGGCGCCCTCGTCCGCCTCGAAGACGACCTTCGGATCGACCGGCAGCAGCGCCACACAATCGACGTGGTGATCGACCGGATCGTCAAGTCCGAGGTGAACCACCACCGGCTGGCCGAGGCGGTCGAGTCGGCGATGGCGGCGGGGAAAGGCGAAATGATCGTCCTCTTCGAATCCGGGGCGCGGCCCGCCGAAAGCGGACCGCCCGCGGGGGAAAGGCGCGCCGCCGCGCGCGCGAAAAAGAGCGAGCCGCCGCGCGAGATCCTGTTCAGCTCCGAATACGCCTGCCCCTACTGCGGAATCAGCTTTCCGCCGCCGACCCCGCAGCTTTTCAGCTTCAACAGCCGGCAGGGGATGTGCCCCCACTGCGCCGGCCAGGGATATACGGAAACGTTCGACGAGAAACTCCTGATCCCCGACCCGTCCCGCTCGTTCCAGCAGGGGTGCATCGAGCCGCTCGGCCGGTGGCGCGACATGGGAAAATGGATCCGGAACATCTTCCAGGGCGTTTCCGACGCCGTCTCGAAACGGGACGGGCTCGACAAGAACTACATCCTCGAAACCGCCTGGGAGGAGCTCGGGCCGAAATACCGCAAGCTCCTCCTCTACGGCGACCCCGACATGGAGATCCCCTATTCCTGGGAAGGGGTTTCCGGCCGGTACCGCTGGGCCGACAGGTTCAAGGGCGTCATTCCGATGATGCTCAAGCAATACAACGAGTCGGGGAGCAAGGCCCAGCGCCAGGCGATGGAAAAGTACATGGCGGTCGCCCGGTGCGCCTACTGCGGCGGACGGCGGCTCAACGACCAGGCGTGCGCCTACCGCCTCGACACGTCGTCCCGCGCCGAGGCGTTCCGCGGCCGTTCGAGCCTGACGCTCGCCGACCTCTGCGCCCTGCCGATATCCGGGCTGATCGAATTCCTCGAACACGTCGTTCTCGGCGAGACCGAACGGAAGATCGCCCGCGAGGCGCTGAAAGAGATCCTCGCCCGGCTCGGATTCCTGCGCGACGTCGGGCTCGCCTACCTTTCGCTCGGCCGTCCCGCACCGACCCTTTCGGGGGGTGAAATACAGCGGATCCGCCTGGCGAGCCAGATCGGAAGCGGCCTGACCGGCGTCCTCTACATCCTCGACGAGCCGTCGATCGGCCTGCACGCGCGCGACAACCTCAAGCTGATCGAAACGCTCCGCCGCCTGCGCGATATCGGCAACACCATCATCGTAGTGGAGCACGACCGCGACATGATGCTGCAGTCGGACTACCTGGT
>JAEEGL017056409.1_pt1 | contig 52938 bp, 47 predicted proteins | sample 9134231 | NCBI WGS metagenome assembly JAEEGL01 (sample SAMN16246548, study PRJNA631951) | gut metagenome | biome: gut microbiome; feature: rumen; material: fiber-attached | host: Bos | place: Iran: Karaj | collected 2018-10 | reverse complement strand
CATCTTCCCTGCGGCTTTCTCGTTTGGCATCCGCCCGACAGCAGGCATGGGGCTGGTGTTCAACACGATACCGATGATTTTCAACCAGATGACAGGAGGCTATATCTTCTGTATTATTTTCTTCGTGCTGTTGGCCATTGCCGCGCTGACTTCCACGATTTCGCTGCTTGAGGTTGTGGTGGCCTACCTCTCCGAGGAACTTCATATTAACCGCAAGTGGTCGACGGTATGGGCTTGTGTAGCCACGCTATTCATCGGTAGTTTTGCTTCGTTGAGTTTGATGGAGAACACGCCCTTTGTCATTGGTGGCAGAACGGTCTTCGACCTCATGGATTTTGTCTCATCCAATATCCTCTTGCCCCTTGGTGGCGTGTTGATTGTCATTTTCGTGGGTTGGCGATTGGGCAAGGCCAAGTTCTTCGAGGAAGTAACCAACGAGGGTACCATCAAGGCATCGTTGAAAAAGATTATCTTCTTTATTATTCGATATTTGGCTCCCATTGCCATCACGATTGTGTTCATCAGTGGATTGATTAAGTAACATGGATTCCTTGCGCAAATGGTTTTCCTTCAGCAAAGGCGAGCGCGTTGCCATCGTCACGATACTGGCATTGATACTGGTATTGATTTTGGCCTGTCTGTTTCGTCCGTCGCGCAAGTCGCTGAGCGACGCCTCTTTGCACAATCTGGATTCATTGTTGGCTTTGCGTCAGGCGGCCATCGAGCAGCAACAACAGCAACAAGCTGAGAAGCCTCAAGAGGTGGCGGAACTGCATCCTTTTCCCTTCAACCCCAATACCCTCACGGAAGAGGAATGGCTGCAAATGGGCCTCACCGACCGCCAGGTGCGCAACATCATGAACTACAAGGCCAAAGGTGGCAAGTTTTATTCGAAAAACGACTTGGGCAAGCTTTACACCATCAGCGAGGAAGAGTTTGCCCAGCTTGAACCTTTCATTGTGCTGCCTGAAGTGTCGAGAAGTAAAAACACGAAATCCTCAGAGCAAAGCGGCGTTTCGACAGGCTCAACGACCGCAAAACCCGAAAAGAAAGCCATCCCCATCGTTGACTTGAATACGGTGGATTCGGTTACTTTGGTGGAGTTGCCGCAGATTGGTGGTTATATGGCTTCGCGTATCCTCGAGTTTCGCGACAAGTTAGGCGGTTTCGTCGACTTGGAACAGCTCCGTGATGTAAAAGGCATGGACGAGGCACGTTTCACCACGATACGATCCTATATTAAAATAGGTGAGGCCGAAACACTCAAAATCGATGTTAACCGCGCCGACTTCAAGACCTTGGTGCATCATCCTTATCTCAGCTACGAGCAGGTGAAGCGCATCTTCAACCAACGCGAGAAACGCGGCATGATCAAAAATTGGACGCAACTGGAGGCTCTGCTGAAGGAAGAAGGGGAGGTGAATCCTTTGCTGGAATACTATGTGAAGTATTGAGGAATTTTTCTTATTTTTGCGCCCTATTAAAAAGGATTATCCCGCCATGCGCAAAATCTATATCTTCCTCATCCTCTTGGTTTTGGCACTGCCTTCTCAGGCCGCCTACCTCCTCATCCCTATGGACAACACCCAGACCAACCACCTGAAAGCCTACGGCGTGGCCTATTGGGTGCTGCAACGTGAGGTGGAGATCAGCTGGCTACTGAACTATAGGGGAGGGAGCTACCTGATACCTTATCACGAGATGTTTGAGCGCGAATGCAAGATGCGCAACGTGTCGTACAATGTCATCGCCGACGCGCAGGCCGATGCTATCCTCGCCGAAATCGCCGACCCGGGTGTGAACATGGACGAGATGAAATTGCAAAAAGTGCCACGCATCGCGGTATATGCACCCAAAAACAACCTGCCTTGGGATGATGCCGTCACCCTTGTGCTGACCTACGCTGAAATCCCTTATGATGTGGTCTACGACGACGAGGTGCTGCAAGGCGTGTTGCCCACCTATGACTGGCTCCACCTGCACCACGAGGACTTCACGGGACAATATGGCAAGTTCTGGGCGCGCTACCGCAACTACCCTTGGTATCAAGAGGATGTAAGAATGCAAGAGGCCACGGCACAACGTTGGGGCTTCAACAAGGTCTCGCAACTGAAATTAGCTGTGGTCAAGAAGATCCGTGAATTTGTGGCAGGTGGCGGTTATATGTTCTCGATGTGCTCGGCCCCCGACAGCTTCGATATTGCCCTTGCTGCCGATGGTCTCGACATCTGCGACTATATGTTTGATGGTGACCCCATCCGCAATGGCGACCCGCAACGCTTGAACTACGACAACTGCTTTGCCTTCACCGATTTCAAGGTGTCGACCAACCCACAGGAATACGAAGTCTCCAACATAGACGTTACGCAAGGGCGCTCGCGTCTGGTGAACGAACAAAACGACTATTTCCTGCTCTTCGACTTCTCGGCCAAGTGGGACCCCGTGCCGACCATGCTCACCCAATGCCACGAACGCCTGGTAAAAGGCTTCATGGGTCAGACCACAGCCTTTAACAAGAACTATGTGAAGCCTTCTGTCGTTGTTTTGGGTGACAATGGCGCCTTGAACGAGGACCGCTACATCCACGGCAATTTTGGCAACGGATTCTGGACCTTCCTCGGCGGTCACGACCCCGAAGACTACCAGCACATCGTTGGTGACCCGCCCACAGAGCTTGACATGCACCCCAATTCACCCGGTTATCGCCTCATTTTGAACAACATTTTGTTCCCTGCGGCAAAGAAAAAGGAACAGAAAACCTGAAAATGTGTATATTTGCCGCTTTAAACTGAATTAAATTGCTAAAATCATAGACTATGAGAAGAAATCTACTTGTTATCATCACTTTATTGCTGGGCATCACAGCAATGCATGCCAAGCCCGTTGATGTGTCTACGGCGCAGCGTTTGGGTCGCAATTTCATCCAACATAAGGCCATGTTTGCCAAAAACGCGGTGAACGACCTCGATTTGGCTTATACTTATCGTGCTGAAAGTGGTTTGACCACGGCATACGTCTTCAATTTCGAAGGCGGCTTCGTCATCGTGGCTGCCGACGACTGCTCTTCGCCTATTCTCGGTTATTCCGACCATGGCAATTTCGACTATGAAACTGCTCCAGATGGCCTGCGTTTCATGCTGAGCGAAATTTCTCGCGGCATCGAAACGATGGTGGAGCAAGGTAGTACTGCCTATGGAGACATCATCTGCCGCTGGAAGAATCTTGAGGCCTACGGCGTCATGCATCCCGACAGGAATTTCCCTGTGGTCGGGCCCTTGGTACAGCTGAAATGGAATCAGGATTCGCCTTATAACATGTATGCTCCTGGTGGCTGCCCGACGGGTTGCGTGGCGACAGCCATGGCCCAGCTGATGAAGTATTGGGAATGGCCAGTGACGGGAACAGGTGAACATAGTTATTTTGCGATGGGTTATGGTGAGCAGTACGCCAACTTTGGTGAGACTACCTACGATTGGGACAACATGATTGCGGTATACAACAGTAGCGCAACTCAGGAACAGAAAGTAGCTGTCGCTACTCTTATGTACCATTGTGGCGTATCGGTCGACATGATGTACGCACCCGATGGCAGCGGCGCCTACTCGCCTGATGTCCCGATTGCCATCAATACTTATTTCTCTTATTCCGACAAAGCTACACACATTTCCAAGTCTGGTCATACCTACGATGAATGGATTGCTTTGTTGAAGTCGAACATCGACCAGCATATCCCGGTGTATTATTCTGGCCAAAGCAGCGAGGGCGGTCATGCTTTCGTTTGCGACGGCTACGACAACGATGGCCTCTTCTGTTTCAACTGGGGTTGGGGTGGCGCGTCCAACGGCTATTTCCTCATCGATGGCGAGCATTTCGATTATTCGGGAAGTCAGGCTATCGTCTACGATTTCATCCCGAATTATGTCTATGACGCCATGCCGAAAGCTCCCGAAAACCTGAGCGTGAGCATCGACAACGATGTCTCGCGTATCGGCCACCTCACCTGGACCAATCCTTCCGAAACCATGACAGGCGAGCCTTTGACTTCGCTCGACAAGATTATCGTGAAGCGCAACAGCATTATCGTTAAGGAACTCACCGATGTCGTGCCTGGTGCCACGATGACCTTCGACGACGAAGTGCCTTTTTTCGACCAGTTTGAATACACCATCATGGCCGTTCAGGGCGACAATTACGGACGCTCTACCAGTACCAACGCGGTCTTTGGCCCTTACTGTGATTGGAAGGTTATCATGACCTCCGCCAGTTTCCAAGGCTGGGACGGCGGTGGCATCACCGTTCAGAATGCTGCTGGTTCCTATATTGACTTCCTGACCACCACACAGGCTACTGCCTCTATTCAGACCTTCCAGATGGCATTGGGAAACAACAACCTTTATTGGACTGAGCCTAATTCCGCCATCTCCAACCTCTCATTTAAGATCAGAGATGCTGAAAACCAAATCGTTTACCAGTACGAAGGACCTTCCTCGGGTTTGGAAGCCGGCATTTTGCGTACCTTGAATAACAGTTGTGGCAACGAGAACCCTTGCGAGACACCCGCCAATCTGAAAGCCACTATCGACCCTGAGAATGACCTGAATGTCATCCTCACTTGGGAATCGGACTACACGCCTGAGTTTGGCTACTGCATCTATCGCGACGGCTTCCTGTTCAACATGGCGCATGAGTTGACATACGTTGACGAGAACACCAACATCGGCGGCCACTGCTATTACGTTACCGCCCTTTGCGCAGGTGGTGAGACTGCCAATTCCAATGAATACTGCGTCACTTCAGGTACGGGTTGCGAGCCTCCGCAAGACTTGTATTTCGATTATTTCAATGGGGATAAGGTGCAGCTTTTCTGGTCACCGTCTGAAAACGAGAATGTGACAGGTTATGTCGTTTACCGCAAGACCGATGACACCCCATACAAGCGTATCAAGAATGTAGGTGCAAATGCGACCAACTGCAAGGATACCAGCGTGACCCCTGGCACATCCTATCAGTATGTGGTGACGGCCTATTATCGTGAAACTGATTGTAACTCGGCCTATGCCAACGACCTCTTCGACAAAGACAAATTCTTTATCGGGGTCGATTGGAGTAATGCCGCCAAAGACCTGCAGGCTGAGTTGGTGGAAAACGAAGAGGAGTACCATGTCAACCTGCGTTGGAAGCCTGCCTACCAAGTCACATCCTACGACATCATGCGCAACGGTGTGAAGGTTGCAGAGTTGAATGAGACGTCATTTGTGGATGAAGACCTTGAACTTGGTGAGACTTACTGCTACCAAATCGTTGCCCATGGTGCTGACTTCGAAGCACCTTCCAACGAGGTCTGCGTCACCATACCTGATGCACCTGAACCGCCTGTGTTGCCTTGCTCGGCACCGACTGCACTGAAACAAGGCACGGTTTGGCCTTCCATAGAATGGACTGCGCCGGAAGACCGCACTCCTGATAGCTATACCGTTACAATGATTGACCATCTGCAGAATGATGCCATAACTGAAATCGAAGGTGTGACAGAGACCAATTATGTGGTTGAGGTTTCGTCCGAAGAAGTTGTCTTTGACCGTTCCTTCAAGGTGAAGGCTGTCTATCCCGAATGCGAATCCGAGTTTGCTTTGGCCGATAATGGCAATGACTTCATCCATATCAGCAATGTGTCGGTTGACGAGAATCCGCTTTCCCGTGTGAAGCTTTATCCCAATCCCACCTCGGGTCAGTTGAGCATCGAAGCTGAAGGAATGACTTCCGTAATCGTGTTTGACCTCGTAGGTCAATGTGTGATGCAAATGTCAGCTGAAGACGGTCAAGCCATCCTTGACATGAGCCAGCTGCAGAACGGCATTTACTTCATCAAAGTGAATACCACCAATGGTTCTGCTGTACAACGTGTTGTAAAGATGTAAATAATTAAAAATCAATAATTAATATCAACTTCAATGAAAAAAACACTTTCTATCATGCTGTTGTTGGCCTTATTTATGGGTCAACTCATCGCTTCGCCCGTCGACGTGGATCGCGCCCGTCAGTTGGGATTGAAGTATGTGCAGAACCATTCTGCCAAAAATGTTGCTGAGCTTAGTCTGGCTTATACCGAGATGACTGAGAACGGTGTGCCTGCTCTTTACGTCTTCAATTTTGACGGCGGTTTCATCATTGTTGCTGCCGACGATGTGGCACAACCTATCCTGTCCTACGGCGAGGAAGGCAGTTTTGACGCCACTCAGATTTCTGATGGTTTGGCTTACTATCTGCGCCACTATGCCCGTCAAATCAACTATGCAGTGGAGAACAACCTTCAGCCTGAGTCGGAAGTCACGGCACAATGGGAAAGCATTGCCAGGACAGGTTTCGAGGACAGCCCTCTTCGTAGTGTCCGTGGGGATATTGCTCCTATGGTGACCTTAAGCTGGAATCAGGATTCTCCATACAACGCCTATTGCCCAACGGGTCATGGCGGCCCTGGCGGTCATGCCTATGCGGGTTGTGTGGCTACGGCCATGTCGATGGTGATGAAGTATTGGAACTGGCCCATTCAAGGCAATGGCGAACACAGCTATACGCCTGATGGCTATCCTATGCAAAGCGTCAATTTCGGTAACACGACATACGATTGGGCCAACATGCCTAACGCCTGCAATAATTCCAATTACCAAGCTGTTGCTACACTCATGTACCATTGCGGTGTGTCGGTCGATATGATGTATGGCGGCGGTTCATCAGGTGCTTATTCTCAGGATGTTCCTCCTGCCATTGCCAACTATTTCCGCTACACCGACCATGCTAACCGTATGGAACGTGACCTTTATTCCAAGTTTGATTGGGAAGAAATGTTGATCACAAGTCTTGAGGAAGGTTTCCCGTTGTACTATTCCGGTAGCGACACCGACGGAGGTCATGCCTTTGTATGCTGCGGCTATCGTGAGAGTGACCGCAAGTTCTATTTCAACTGGGGCTGGAGCGGTTTCAACAATAACTATTTTGCCATCGATGCCTTGAACACCTATTCCGGTTATTTCAACAATGGCCAAGCTGCCATCTTCGATTTCATTCCTGATTACATCTATAACGGACTTATCCCTGCTGCTGATGACCTCGAAGTCAATGCCGAAAATGCCCATTCCAAGATGGGTGTGGTCAGCTGGACCAATCCTACGGTTTCTTTGGGCGGCAATGCCTTGGAGAATATCGATCAAGTGGTGTTGCTCCGTAACGGACAACAGATTTTCACGCAAAACAATGTGATTCCTGGCGAAGTCATGCACTTCGAGGACAATGTGGCTGATTTTGATTGCTATACCTATAGCCTTTATTACATGTCCAACAACACGAAAGGCCGCAGGGCTGAAGTCACTTATCAATATGGCCCAACTTGTACCTGGAAAGTGGTCGGACAAACCACTAATTTCCAAGGCTGGAACGGCGGCAAGATTCAGGTGAAAAATGCCTTCAACACCGTTATCCAAGAAATCACCATGAACTCTTCGACGCCTATCAGCCAGCAAATCCGTATGCCCGAAGGCAACGTGACATTCAGCTGGGTGGCTCCTACGGCAACTGTTCAAAGCGTGACCATCAACATCAAGAACTCGAATAATAGTTCGGTGTATACCTATTCAGGTGGTTCCAACCAGATTCCTGCTACACTCTATACGGGTGATAACGATTGCGGCGGCTGCCTGCCTCCGACCAACCTCAGCGGTGAATACCAATGGAGTGGCGATGCCTTTGGCACCTTGCTCACTTGGGATTATGAGGGTGAGCCTCAGTCGTTCAAGGTCTACCGTAGCGAAAACGGTCATGACTATGCTGAAATCGCCACTGTCGACAAGACCCTGCATGAATACTTCGACCAGGTGGATGCTGGCGACTACTACTATCAAGTGACGGCATATCGTAGCTATTGCGAGTCGACTCCTGCTTGGACCAACAACGAAACGGACTACATCCAAGTGGAGGTGACTTCGGTCAGCGAAAACGGTGAAGAAGGTTTCAACGTGTATCCCAATCCTGCCAATGCCTTGATGAGCGTTGAGGCCGAGGGCTTACAACAAGTGACTATCTTCAATGTGATGGGTCAAGCTGTGATGACACATCGTTGCAGCGAGAATGGCGTGGTCATCAACACTTCCGACCTTGCCTCTGGAGTTTACACCATCAGCATCAAGGCTGCACAAGGCACCATCACCAAACGTTTTGCTGTGATGCATTGATTATCAGTACAAAATTGTAAAAACAAAGAAGGGAACATGCAATGTTTCCTTCTTTTTGTATATATTTGCCGCCTAAACAGCTAAAATTCGAGACAATGAAAAAACACCTTTTTGCCCTGTTGGTGCTCGTCGTGTCGGGCATTGCACTTCAGGCGCGTCCAGTCGACCAAGAGACTGCAAAACGCTTGGGACAATCTTTTGTGAAGGCTAATTTCGAGTTCACTCGTCAGAGCTCCGATTGGGATTTGGTTTACACGGCTTATTCCGAAAATGGAGAAGCTTGCTATTATATTTATAACATTGGCGAAACGGGTTTCGTCATTCTCTCAGGCGACGACAACTATCGTCCCATTATCGGCTATTCCGATGAGGGCACTTTCAATCCCAATGATATGGCTCCCGCTTTGGCAGATTATCTGGAAGTCGTCCGCCGAGGGGTAATGGAAGCTGCCACGAAGGTGTCTGCTCCTTTTGCCGTGGCCGCAGATTGGGCCATGTTGGAGAAGAGCGGCCGTCTTGTTTCGCGTCATGGCGGTAGGGAAGACGCTTACCTCGTGCAGACCACATGGAATCAGAACTATCCCTACAACTATTTCTGCCCTGAGGGCGAAGGCGGTCCTGGCGGACACTGCTACGCAGGTTGCGTGGCAACAGCCGCTGCCCAGTTGATGAAGTATTGGGACCATCCTTTGCAGGGACAGGGAAGCCATACTTACTATCCTGAAGACCATCCGGAATACGGCCCCCTGACCGTCAATTTCGGCCAAGCGACCTACGACTGGGAAAATATGCCCAATTCCATCTCTGCCAACTCTCCGATCGAGCAGATTGAGGCTGTGGCTCAGCTGATTTATCATGTGGGTGTCAGTGTAGATATGAACTACCGTCCTACGAGCAGTGGCGCCGTCACGGGAAAGCTTTGTCAAACCATGCCTGCCTATTTCTTCTATACTAACCGTATGGACAACCTTTATCGAGAGGATTATACCCATGAAGCCTATATGCAGTTGATCATTGTCGCAATCGATATGAGTTGGCCTATGGTACATCGCGGCGGCGGTCACGCCTACGTGCTTGACGGTTACAACGACAACGACATGGTACATTTCAACTGGGGCTGGAGCGGCAGCAGTGACGGTTGGTTCAACATCGACGAACATGGCTATACAGACGGCGAAAGCGTCATATACAACTATGTGCCAGCTGAGATTTATGCGGCCACAGCCAATGCGCCTACCAATATGAATGTCGTTCCTGCTACCGATGGCACGCTTTCGGCTTCCATCACTTGGAAGAACCCTACGCTCACCTTGACCAGCACTCCACTGACCGCCATTGACCAAATTGTGGTGACTCGCGATGGTCAGGTGGTTTACGCTGAGGACAATGTCGCTCCTGGTGCCGAGATGAGTTTTGTGGACGAAACGGTTCCGTATTATGACTGCTTCGACTATGCTGTCTATGCCGTTATAGACGGACAACATGGCGCATCGGCCAAGGTCGAGAAAGTGCTGGTAGGCCCCTCATGCGAATGGAAAATCATTATGCAATCGACGGCTTTCCAAGGCTGGGCTGGTGGCTATGTGTCGCTGTATTCGGTCACGGGGAAGGAAATCCAGCGCTTCACCATCACCAATTCCGTTCCCTCCACACTTAATTTCCTTGTGCCAGTGGGAATGAATAGTTTCGGATGGACCGCTCCCAGCGCCACTGTCGGTAATATGTCGTTGGTTATCAAGGATTCTGAGAACAACACGGTGTTTACCTATCAAGGGAGCTCCAACGATATGGCAGAAGGCATCTTCTATGAAGTCAACAATGGTTGCGGCAATGAAATAACCTATCAGTCGCCTTATCAATTGAGGGCAGAGAAGGAAGGAGATAATGCCGTCCTGACATGGGTTCACGATGGTGCTGCACCTGATTATGGTTACAATATCTATCGCGATGACCGTCTCTATGGCTTCTCAACAGAAATGCGTTTTGTCGATGAGAACCTCGATGCAGGCCATTGCTATACGGTGACTGCTTTGGGTCTGGGTGGCGAGACAGGCCATTCCAATGAGACCTGTGCCTCGGCGGGCGACTGTATGGGTGCCACCAATTTCGATTATGAATATGTCGGCAACAATTACAAAATCAAGCTCAAATGGGACAAGCCGGAACCTGCAGATGGGCTTTCAGGCTATTATTTGTTCCGCAGGCAAGGCGAAGACGGCGACTATGAAAGAATCAAGTTGCTGGGTGCTTCTGCGACCAGTTACACCGACAATACTGCCAACCAGGAAGGCCATTATTTCTACCGTCTCTATGCCTACTATAGTGCCACCGACTGCACATCGGCACCCGCCTCGGTGAAAGGCGATCCCAATTTGTTCTACTTGAAAGTGTATTATTCGCCCACGGAGGTGATGGAGAATGAGGTTCAGAGAGTCAGTTTGTTCCCGAACCCTGCCGACCAAAGCATCAATATCGAGGTGGAAGGCATGACCCATGTGACGGTGTATAATATGCTCGGACAATTCGTTTACGATGCTGATGTTGAAGGTGATATGATGAAAATCAATGTGTCAGATTGGAATGAAGGCATCTATCTGATAAGAATAGAATCGGCACAAGGTCAGTTGTCGCGTCGCGTTTCAATCGTCCATTAATGGAGTTTTTTTCAACTTTGTCGGTGGTCGAAGCGATTGGTTTTGAGAAAATGACTATATTTGCACCCTTAAAACAGAATCTAATCTAAAATTCAACTACAATGAAGAAGTATTTAATGAGTCTGCTTGCCTTGGTTTTTGGCATCGGTATGGTGCAAGCCAATCCGGTCAATGTGAGCCAGGCTAAGTATGTGGGACAACAATTTGTCCAAGCCAACTTCCAGCAGTCGCGCCAGATGGATGACCTTACCTTGGTCTATACGGGCACTTCCACTCGCGGCGATGCCTGCTTCTATGTGTTCAATGTCGGCAGTAACGGTTTCGTCATGGTGTCGGCAGATGACTTCTATCGTCCTATTATTGGTTATTCCGATGAACGCAACTTCGACACGAACATCAATCCTGAATTGGGCTACATGCTCGACCAGTTGATTGCCAGCCGTACTGGAAGACTCACGGGCAAAGCCGCTCCCAAAATCGCTGCTGAATGGGAGAGCGTGATGAACTCAGGAAGACTGATTTCACGCCATGGTGGTCGTGAGAAATTCTATCTCGTGCAGACCAGATGGGATCAGGGCACTCCTTACAATTTATATTGCCCTGAGGCAGCTGGCGGTCCTGGTGGCCGTTGCTATGCAGGCTGCGTTGCTACTGCCATGAGCCAGATGATGAAGTACTGGAATCATCCTGTAAAAGGAACGGGTTCCCATACCTACAATTCAGGTGGCCCTGGTTATCCTTCCTATCCTGGCCTTTCAGCCAACTTTGGCGAGACCACTTACGATTGGGACAATATGCCGATCTACCTTTCGAACAACTCACCTCAAGAGCAAATCGAAGCTGTTGCCACGTTGATGTACCATTGTGGCGTTTCTGTGAATATGATGTATGCTCCTGACGGCAGCGGTGCCTATTCGCAGGATGTCCCTCAAAGCATTCGTCAATATTTTAGTTATACCAACCAAGCAGTATATAGAAGTAGAGACAGCTACACATACGATGTCTGGGCTTCTATGTTAAAGGAGTCGTTTGACATGGGCTGGCCGCTCTATTATTCTGGCCAAAGCTCTGAAGGTGGTCACGCTTTCGTGTGCGACGGCTATGATGACAATGGTTTGTTCCACTACAACTGGGGTTGGAGCGGAAGCGGCGACGATTATTACGATTTCGATTTGATGGATTACAACACGAGCGATGGTGCCATCTTCAATTTCGTTCCAGACGGTGTTTATAACACCACTGCTCAGGCTCCCACCAACCTCGTCGTGACCCCTGCCGCCAACAACGTGCTGTCGGCTACGGTTTCATGGACTAACCCATCAAAGACTTTGAACAACAGCAATCTTTCCAGCATTGATCAAATCGTGGTTTGCCGTAACAATGAAATCATCTACACGGAAGACAACGTTACACCTGGCGCTAATATGACCATTACTGACGACCGCGTACCGCGTTTCGATGCTTTCAAATATTCGGTTTATGCTATTTGTGATGGCGCTCATGGTAAGGTTGTTGCTGTCAACAACATTGCTTTCGGTCCCACTTGCGGCTGGACAATCAATATTACCCAAGCTTCGTTCACAGGTTTCCGTGGCGGTAAGATCCATATCTACAATGCCGCTGGTACGGATTTCATGCAGGTGACAACCACCACATCCTCCGTACAGTCCTTCCCGATCGACATGCCTGTGGGTCAGGTTTCGTTCGGTTGGTCGGCTCCGACAGGTGCTGCCTTCTCAATGGCCTTCTCTATCAAGGACTCGCAAAACAATACGGTCTACACGTTTAGCGGCAACTCTGATGATTTCCCGGAAGGCATCTTCTTTGAGACCAACAACGGTTGCGGAAGCACTGCCGGCCAAGGCGTTCCTACCAATTTGGTGGCCCTTGTTGATGAAAACAACCCGAACAACATCAATGTCTCTTGGGATCCTATTCGTCCTGACGGCTATGGCTACACGGTGTATCGCGACGGTTTGCTCCATCGCCTGATTCCCGAAGGCACTTCCTTTGTCGACGAAAACGCTCCTGAAGGTGGTCACTGCTATGTGGTCGGTTATCTCTATTATGGTGGCGAAAACGGCCAGTATTCCAATGAGTCATGCGCTTCTGCCGGTGCTTGCCATCCCGCCACTAACATCGACTTCGAATATACGGGTGCCTCTTACAAGATCAAACTGAAATGGGACAAGCCTGAGCCCCACGACGGTCTCTCCGGCTATTACCTCTTCAGAAAGTTTGGTGAGGACGGCACTTATGAGAGAATCAAACTTTTGGGTGCATCAGCCACTTCTTACACTGATAACTCCGCTAACCAAGAAGGTGACTACTACTATAAACTCTATGCCTATTATGGCGATTTGGATTGCACCTCGTCACCGGCCTACTGGATTTATGACCACAACCAATTCTATCTCCATGCACCTTATTCCTATGACGGTGTCAACGATATGGAGTCGAATGGTGTTTCCGTGTTTCCGAATCCTACCGTCGGCCGCTTCACTGTGGAGGGTCAAGGCTTGAACCACATCACGGTTTACAACTTGATGGGTCAGATGGTGTACGAAATGGCTTGCCAAGGCGAGTCGGTCGACATCAACTTGAGCAACGTCGAGACTGGCGTCTACATGGTGCGCATCCTCACCGACAATGGCGATGTCACCAAGCGCATTACGGTGATCAGATAATCCAATCTGATACAGATTTCAAACGGTTGCCTCTTTTACGGGGCAACCGTTTTTTTTTGTTACTTTTGCGCCCCGATGAAAAGATGCATATTCATAATGCTGATGCTATTGTCTTTGGCTCCATTGATATGGGCTCAAGGCAACTATCGCCCAGGTGATGTGGTGCCCAAACCCTATCTGAAGGTCTACGGCTATGAACGTTTTTTCAGCATTTCTCCCATTTCGGAGCCACTCAAAGTTTTGATGGAAGGTCGTTCCATGCACCAGAAAGGACACGTTTCGTGGGACAACCTACGCTATCTAAGAGTCTTGCATTGCGATGCTGATGGCAATTCCGTTGTTGGAGAGTTGGTTTGTGCTGCTGCCATTTCTAGTGACTTGTTAGAGATTTTCAAGGTTTTGTATGAGGCAGGCTATCCCATTGAGAAAATGCGGCTTGTCGATTACTATGATGGCGACGACGAAGCCTCGATGCGCGACAATAATACTTCATGTTTCAATCAGCGAAGCATTACCGCTGGTGGGAGGGTGTCGAAGCATAGTTATGGGCTTGCCGTTGACATCAACCCCAAATACAATCCTTATTATAAGGTGAGGGGCAAAGTCCTTCTAAGGCCCGAGGGGAGTGAGGAGTACTTAGATAGAAAAGTCGCCACTCCTTATATGATAAGGAAAGGCGACTTGTGCTACCGTTTGTTCAAGAAACACGGCTTCTACTGGGGCGGCGATTGGTTAGGGAGCAAAGACTATCAGCACTTTGAGAGAGCCCTTTCCCAGACCTCGAACCGGTAAGAATAATCCACTTGCGGATCGTCGTCAATCACCTCCAAATCCACTAGATTCCATTCTTCGAAATTGATGTAGGGGAAATAGGTGTCAGCTTCAAACTCTTTGTCCAAGCGGGTCAGGTAGAGCTTGTCTGCTTTGGGTAGGAACTGCTCGTAGATGCTGCCACCACCCATGATGAAGACCTCGTCTTCGTTTTGCGCCATCTCGATGGCTTGAGGAATAGATGTGGCTAACTCGTAACCTTCGGGAGCCTCGTCCAGACGGTCAGAGATGATGATGTTGCGGCGGTTGGGCAAAGGTTTCTGTCCAGGCAGCGAGAGCCATGTGTTATGCCCCATGATGACGCAATGCCCCGATGTGACCTTCTTGAAGTGCTTCAAGTCGTTGCTGTTGTGCCAGATGAGCTGGTTGTTGATGCCTATGGCGCGGTTGGCGGCCATGGCGACGATGATGGATATTGTCATACGGATACTTCTCCTTTTATGGTTGGATATGGATCATAATTCTCTAACGTGAAGTCATCAAATTTGAAGCCAAAGATGTCTTTGACCTCAGGATTTATTTTCATTGTGGGCAGTGGGCGAGGTGTGCGCGATAATTGTAGCTTCACCTGCTCGATGTGGTTGTTATAGATGTGCACGTCACCGAAGGTATGGACGAAATCGCCGGGTTGCAAGCCACATACCTGCGCCATCATCATGGTAAGCAGGGCATAAGAAGCGATGTTGAACGGCACGCCAAGGAACACGTCGGCACTGCGTTGGTAGAGTTGGCATGACAGCTTGCCGTCGGCCACATAGAACTGGAAGAAGGCGTGACAGGGTGGGAGCGCCGCCTTCCCAGCTGCCACGTTGGCAGAGAAATTTTTCTCATGTTCGTCGGGCAACACGCTTGGATTCCATGCGGTCACGATGTGCCGGCGACTATTGGGGTTCTCTTTAATGCTTTTGACCACTTCGGCAATCTGGTCAATACCCTCATTGTTCCAGTTGCGCCATTGGGCACCATAAACGGGACCCAAATCTCCGTTGGGGTCGGCCCATTCGTCCCAAATCGAGACTTTGTTGTCGTGCAAATACTTGATGTTGGTGTCGCCACTAAGCAGCCACAACAATTCGTGGATGATGCTTTTCAGGTGCACCTTCTTCGTCGTGACCAAAGGGAAACCCTCAGAAAGGTCGAAACGCATCTGATAGCCGAATACACTGATGGTGCCCGTGCCAGTGCGGTCGCCCTTCTGATGGCCGTGGTCGAGGATGTACTGTAATAGGTCTAAGTATTGCTTCATTTAGAATGATGAATGCTGAATGCAGAATGTAGAATGCAGAATTAAGAATTAGTTTTTTTCGGGAGTGTGCTTGTACTTGAACAACAGGGCAAACAGGATGCCTACCACTAAAGCGAAGGCCGCAAACACATACCAAGCCGATGACCAGCCGGCCATCAATTCGTTGAAATCGGTCTTGCCGAGGGTGAAGTGGTTAACGACCGCTTGTGCACAGAACGATCCTATAGTAGCACCGAGACCGTTGGTCATCATCATGAACACGCCTTGCGCACTGCTGCGGATCTTCTCATCGGTGTTTTGGTCGACGAAGAGCGAGCCGCTGATGTTGAAGAAGTCGAAGGCCACACCGTAGACAATCATCGAGAGGATGAAGAGCACAAGACCGAAGCCCGTCGGGTTGCCTGCACCAAGGAAGAAGAAACGCAAGGCCCATGCGCCAAAAGCGATGAGCATCACCTTCTTGATACCGAACTTTCTGAGGAAGAAAGGAATCAACAGGATGCAGAGGGTTTCAGACACCTGCGAAATGGACGACAGGAACACGTTGTTCTTGACGGCGAAAGCGTTGGCGTATTCCGGCGACTGTCCGAAGGCATCCAAGAAAGGTGTGGCGAAGCCGTTGGTCACCTGTAGGCACATGCCCAATAGGAAAGAGAAGAAGAAAAACACGAACATCTTGGAATCCTTGAACAAGGAGAAGGCACGCAGGCCAAAGGTGTCGACAAACGACTTGCTTTCCACATTCTTGTTGACAGGGCAATTCGGCAAAGTGAAGGCATAAATGGCAAGAATGATGCCCCAAGCGGCAGAGACAAACAGTTGCTCGTAGCCGTTTTTATAACCCGTGAAGTTCACAATCCACATGGACAGGATGAAGCCGATGGTGCCGAACACACGGATAGGAGGGAAGGCCTTCACCGTATCAAGACCAGCTTGGGTCAGGGCGTTGTAGGAGACTGAGTTGCCCAAGGCGATGGTCGGCATGAAGAAGGCCACGCTGATGGCATAATAAGGGAACAGTTGCCCGAAAGTGACAGCACTGCCGTATTTGTAGCCCATGTAACCCGCCAATGCCATGAAGATGGCGGCAAGGAAATGGCAGATGCCCAACAACTTCTGTGCTGGAATCCAACGGTCGGCCACGATGCCCATCAAGGCAGGCATGAAAAGGGAAACGATGCCTTGGATGGCGAAGAATTTACCGATGTTGGCACCCATGCCGATGCGGCCGAGATAGATGCCCAAAGAACAGAGATAAGCTCCCCACACCGCAAAGATGAGGAAGTTCATCACGATAAGTCTGAATTTGATTGCTTTCATTGTATTGGATATTAAGATTTATTTCCTTTTGTTGATTTCATCCCGAATTTGAGCCGCTTTCTGGTAGTCTTCGTTGTCGATGGCTTCCTGAAGCAGCTCTTCCAAAGTTTCAAGGTTAAGCAAATCGAGGCTGGTCTTTAAGGTGCTTTTATTAATAAGGTCTCCCTCAGTTTCGTCAGCCTCTTGTTTCTCCATGTCGTCCATGATAATTCCCGCTTCTTCCATCACGCTTTCATAAGCATAAATCTCGCAGCCCAAGCGCACGGCGATGGCGATGGCATCGGAAGGACGCGCATCGACCATCGTGAGGTCATCGCCTTGTTTGCAGACCAGCATAGCGTAATATACGCCGTCTCGGAAACGGTTGATGACCACCTCCATGATCTCGATGCCAAATTCCTTGGCGAAACGGATGAAAAGGTCGTGGGTGTGAGGACGGCCGTTCTTGTGCTTCTCGATGCCTACGGCGATGGACTCGGCTTCGGCACTCCCGATGACGATGGGCAGACGGCGTTGCGAGTTTTTGTCACCCAAAATCAAGACATACGCTCCTGTTGAGGATTCGCTGTAGGTCAAGCCGATGATTTCCAAACTGACTTTGTTCATTTTTGCTCGTTTTGGGAAGGATGAGAAAGCGTTTTCGCTCTAAAGCACTGATTATTAAGCCTCTTTTTGAAAACAAAACCTTCTTCCTTCAATCGTCAAAAGTAGGGACTTTTTGGGAAATGCGCAAAAAAAGTTGTTTTTAGCAAAAAATCTATGCAAAAAACTTTCATTTCAATTTATTTTGTCCTTATTTTTGTCCCGTCTAAGACAATAACATTAAGGGCAAATTAAGTTTAACTAAATTATAACCTTATGAGTAACACTATTGTTTACATCGTGTTAGCCGCCTCAATCCTGGCGCTGACATTTGCTTTCATCTTCTACAAACAGATGATGAAAGAAGACGAAGGTACGGACTTGATGAAGAAAATCGCTGCGTATGTCCGTAAGGGAGCTATGGCTTACCTTAAACAACAGTACAAGGTGGTGATTATTGTGTTCATCATCTTGGCAGCCATTTTCGGCATTATGGCCTACTTCAAATTACAGAACGGCGTCGTGTGGTTCGCTTTCCTCACGGGCGGTTTCTTCTCGGGCTTGGCGGGCTTCTTCGGCATGAAGACAGCCACCTACGCCTCAGCTCGTACTGCTAATGCAGCCCGCAAGTCGCTCAACAGCGGTCTTCAAGTAGCTTTCCGCTCGGGTGCCGTTATGGGTCTCGTTGTGGTGGGTCTTGCCCTGCTTGACGTTTCCGTGTGGTTCCTCGTGCTGAATGGCACTGGTTTACTTGCAGCTGTCGGAGCTGAGAAAGACCTGATTACTATCACTACCACCATGCTGACCTTCGGTATGGGTGCTTCCACGCAGGCTTTGTTTGCCCGTGTGGGTGGCGGTATCTACACCAAGGCTGCTGACGTAGGTGCTGACCTCGTCGGTAAGACCGAGTACAACATCCCTGAGGACGACCCGCGTAACCCCGCTACCATCGCCGACAACGTTGGTGATAACGTTGGTGACGTGGCCGGTATGGGTGCTGACCTTTACGAGTCCTACGCTGGCTCTATTCTGGCTACCATGGCCTTGGGTGCTTCCGCTTTTGCTACGGCTGCCACTCAAAGCGCCGCTGGTGCAGAGATGCAGTTGAAAGCCGTGTTTGCTCCTATGCTGATTGCTGCCGTTGGCGTGCTCCTTTCTTTGATTGGTATTTTCATGGTCCGCACGAAAGAGAATGCAGGTATGAAGCAACTGCTTGGTGCCTTAAGCCGTGGTACCAACACCGCTGCTGTCTTGATTGCCGTTGCGACCTTTGGCATCATGTATTTCCTCTTCGGTAAAGAAACCGGCGAGTATGCCAATATGTGGTGGCAGACTTCACTTTCTGTAGTAGTCGGCCTGTTGGCAGGTGTCATCATCGGTAAATCTACGGAATACTATACCTCCCAGAGTTACAAGCCTACCCAGAAAGTGGCAGAGAGTTCCAAGACGGGTCCTGCTACGGTCATCATCTCAGGCTTGGGTCTCGGTATGCTCTCCACCGCCATTCCGGTGGTGACTGTGGGCTTCGCCATTGTTTTGGCTTACCTTTGCGCCAATGGCTTCCATATTGCTTTCACACCTGAAAATCTGTCGCATGGCCTTTACGGCATCGGTATCGCCGCTGTTGGTATGCTCTCCACATTGGGCATCACCCTGGCTACTGACGCTTACGGTCCCATCGCCGACAATGCTGGTGGTAACGCTGAAATGAGCGGCCTTGAACCTGAAGTGCGCAAACGCACTGACGCTCTTGATGCTCTGGGTAACACCACTGCTGCTACAGGTAAGGGTTTCGCCATCGGTTCTGCCGCTTTGACGGCTTTGGCACTGTTGGCCTCCTACGTTGAAGAAATCAAGATTGCCCTTATCCGTGTGGGTCAAGCTTTGCCGAACGGCGTGGAAGCTGCCAAAGCCTCTTTGGTCGACTTCATGAACGCTTACAACGTCAACCTGATGAACCCCATCGTCCTCGTTGGTATCTTCATTGGTGCCATGATGGCTTTCGTGTTCTGCGGCATGACGATGAACGCTGTGGGTCGTGCAGCCCAAAAGATGGTAGAGGAAGTCCGCCGTCAGTTCAGCACCATTAAGGGTATCCTTGAAGGCAAGGCCGAACCCGACTACGAGCGTTGCGTGGCCATTTCCACGAAGGGTGCTCAGCACGAGATGCTGGTGCCTTCCATCCTCGCGATCCTCGTCCCGATTCTGACAGGTGTCATCTTGGGTGTTCCCGGTGTCCTCGGTCTGTTGATCGGTGGCTTGAGCACGGGCTTCGTTTTGGCTGTCTTCATGGCCAACTCGGGCGGTGCTTGGGATAATGCCAAGAAATATGTCGAAGAAGGCAACTTCGGCGGTAAGGGCTCTGACAACCACAAGGCCACTGTCGTTGGCGACACCGTCGGTGACCCGTTCAAGGATACGTCAGGACCTTCGCTGAACATCCTCATCAAGTTGATGAGTATGGTGAGCATCGTGATGGCCGGTTTGACCGTTACTTGCCACCTGCTGTAATGGCTTGAATATTGGAATGAAAAAATCCTCCGAGGAAACGCTCGGAGGATTTTTTTTGGTACGGTTTTTGAATAATTCGAAAAATTGTTTGAAAATTTGGAAGGTTTGAACAACGAACAACAATAATTACTAATTTTGCAACAATTTTAAATCAATAGAAAATGAAGAAAGTGATTTATCTGCTTGGTATCATGCTCCTTATGGCTGGCGTGGCCAAGGCTCAAGACAGCAAAGTTCCGATGGGACCAGAGATTGAATTTGAAAAAGTCGTCCACGACTACGGTGATGTGCCTTACAACGGTAATGGTGAATGTGAGTTCCGTTTCACCAATACGGGTACTGAACCTCTGTTGGTGCAGAAACCCAAGTCTAGCTGCGGCTGCACGATTCCCTCATGGCCTAAGGAACCCATTCTTCCTGGCGAGTCTGATGTCATTAAAGTGACCTATCGTACCAACCGTGCTGGCAACATCAATAAGACTGTCACGGTCACCTCTAACGCAGTTAAGAATTCGACCGTGGTGTTGCGTATCAAGGGCCGTGTGCTTGACCAGCCTACCGAGGCACTGCCAGAAAAGAAGAATGATATGAACGGTTCTCCCGTCAACAACCATTAATTTGAAAATTAAGTAATTATCATAAAAGCCGTCTAATGTTTGCGTTAGATGGCTTTTTGTTCAAAATCAAATATTTATGCCAACAATATCCAAAAAAGGTATGGAATTGCCACAGTCGGCAATTCGTAAACTTGTCCCGTTTGCCGATGCTGCCAAAGAGCGCGGCATTCATGTGTATCACCTCAACATCGGTCAGCCCGACATCGAGACCCCGAAGGGCGCCTTGAAAGTTCTGTCTGAGACCGCCAAGGAACTTCCGGCAAGCAATGGCGTGTTGGAATACAGCCACTCGGCTGGTATCCCTTCCTATCGTCGTGCGCTCTGTAACTATTACCACCGCCACGGCATCGATGTGACGCCCAACCAGATTCTTGTCACCACAGGCGGTAGCGAGGCCTTGCAGATGGCTTTCACCGTGTGCTTGAACCCTGGTGATGAAATTATCATCCCGGAGCCTTACTACACGAATTACAACACCTTTGCCAAGTTGTGCGACGCCAAGATCGTCACCATCCCCAGCGACATCAAGACAGGCTTCGCCCTGCCGCCCATCGAGGACTTCGAGAAGGCCATCACGCCGCGCACCAGAGCCATCATGATTTGCAATCCCAACAACCCAACAGGTTATCTTTATACCCATGAGGAATTGTTGAAGGTGGCTGGTCTGGTCAAGAAGTACGATTTGTACCTCTTTGCCGACGAGGTGTATCGTGAGTTCTGCTACGACGGTCACAAGCACTTCAGTGTGATGCAGCTTGAGGGTTTGGAGCGCAACACCGTTCTGTTCGACTCTGTTTCAAAGCGTTACAGTGCTTGTGGTGCCCGTGTGGGTTGCATGGTGACCCGCAATAGCGAAGTCTATGCCACCGCCATGCGTTTAGCTCAGGCTCGTCTGTCTCCGCCGAGCTTTGGACAGATTTTCGCTGAAGCTGCAGTCGATACTCCGCAGTCCTATTTTGATGGTGTTTACAATGAGTACATCACTCGTCGCAATGTCATCGTCGAGGGCGTCAACAAGATTCCTGGCTGCTACTGCCCGATGCCGAAGGGTGCTTTCTACACCGTCATTGACCTGCCGATTGACGACAGCGACAAGTTCTGCCAGTGGCTGCTGACCGATTTCAGTTACAACGGTGCCACGGTTATGTTGGCTCCTGCCACGGGCTTCTATGCCGATCCAGAGAAGGGTCGCCATCAGGCTCGTATTACCTACTGCCTCTGCATTGATGACCTCAAGGCCGCCATCAAGTGCTTGGAGGAAGCTTTGAAGGTTTATCCTGGTAAGTTGAGATAAAGTAATATATTGTTGTAGGGCTGTCGTATCACGGCAGCCGCTGTTAAAAACAACGGCGGCTCCGACAATGTGACAGCCCTACATGTATTAATTCAGAATTCCATCCAATGCCGCCCGAAACTGTGGCATGGGACATTGGGTGTCGCGCTCTATGATGAGCGTTTTTAATCCGGCAAAAGGCCTGATTTCTTCTTCAATGTCATTTAATGAACGGTCTCTGCCAAAATAAGCGAGAGCAAAGGCTTCCCATAATTTGATGGCAGTAGCCTTCTCCATGTGGAAGGTCTCTTTGATAAAGGATTCTTCACTAAGGTTGCAGCTTAAGTAAACCATCCCTATGTCAAAAAGGGGGTAGCCATAGCAAAAGTCGCCGAGGTCTATGAAGTAGCGATGATCACCGGTGAAAACAGCATTAGAGAATTGGAGATCTCCATGGATGGCCGTGTCGGCGTCGGGAACATCAGTGATGAAACGGTTAAGCTTATCTTTCTCGTCAGCAGTAAAGAATGGATTCTCGGACAATAACCTGTAGTAGCGTTCTTTCACGCTCTCAAACTGATTGGTATCGACATGTGTGGCGTGCAGTTGGAGGCACATTTCTGCGAACTCTTCGGCATATTGCTTTATCATTTCGGGATGGTCGCCCGTGGCGCGAGAATAGGAGACCTTGCCAGGTATGCGACGGAAGCGGATGCCATAACGACCATCTTCGGTCACCACATATTCGCCAGGCTCGGGCGTAGGAATGCCTATGTCGTACACTTTGCGGGACAGCATCATCTCGTCCAAAGGCTGTTGGACTTTGCCTGAGTGATAAAGCTTAAGCATGACCGTTGGGTCGGTCTTGTGGTCGTAACTCTCACCGTTGGCACCACCGCCAGACAAGACATAGTCGTCTAAAGATATCTTGATTGCTTCCATCTGCTTCGCATAGATTACAGCTGCAAAAGTAGAAAAAAGAATCTGAAATCGTTTTGTTATTCAAGTTTTTGTAATTTTGCTGCAACAAATCGAATCGTAATGAATGGCAAATCGTTTTCAGTCAGGCTGAGTTGGTGGATTATCGGCATCGTGTCGGTTATCTCGATCCTTGCTCAGGTGGCGGTGTTTTTTGCTTATAGATCCTTTCTAGAATCACCGCTGTTGCGTTTTGTCATGATGGCCATTGGTTTGGCCAGCCTTGCAGCCATTTTCTTTGCCTGTCGGGCAGTCATCAATCACATGTCACGGCCCATCTCTGAGCTTTCCAATGCCGTGCTCAAGATGGCCCAGGGTGACTTGAAAGCAAAATTGCCCGAAATCAAGAGCGAGGATGAGATGCAACGTCTGCGCAACAGCTTCCAAACCATGCAAAACTCCCTCCATGATTACATTGAAGAGCTGAAGGCCACAACAGCTGCCAATGAACGTATACAGTCAGACCTTGCCTTGGCCCGCAATATCCAGAGCGGGATGCTGTTAAAGGAATTCCCTCCGTTTTTATATGCGATGCTCGATCCTGCCAAAAAAGTGGGTGGCGACCTATACGACTATACCTTAAAGGGAGACCAGCTTTATTTTGCTATTGGCGATGTGTCGGGCAAAGGCGTCGCGGCTTCATTGGTGATGGCTATCACGAGGGTGATGCTCCGTTTCGTTGTGGGACTGGGACTGCCTTTGGATGAAACCTTGCGCCGTATCAACGACAGTTTTAGCGAATCCAACGAGATGGGAATGTTCGTGACACTGTTCGTTGCCCGCCTTGACCTTAAGACAGGCCACATGGACTTTTGTAATGCAGGGCATAACCCCATTCTGATTATTCCTCCAGATGACGAGCCTTATTTTCTCCGTTGCAAAACCAATATTGCGATGGGTGTGTATGGGAATTTTGAATATGAGGCCGAGCAAATCGACTTGAAACAAGGCACCCGCATCATTGGCTATACCGATGGTGTGACTGAGGCCGAGAAAGCCGATCAGAGCCAATATGGCGAGGAGCGCTTATTGGCATGGGCGAAAAATTTGTCAGAGACGCTTCCCGAAACGTCTCCCCAAGAAAAGAGTGTAGTGGAAAGTCTGCACAATTCGGTGACAGCCTTTGTTGATGGCAACCTGCAGAATGACGACATAACCATTATTAGTATGAAGTTATGATTAAGAAACGATTCAACCCAATAACGGACCGAAGTAGCGAAATCATCGCCTTCCTGATGGCCTCGCCCGACATGCCCAAGGACGATGATTTGCGCTTTAAGATAGAGTTGTCTATCGAGGAAGCCGTAGAAAACGTGGTGCAGTATGCCTACGAAGGCGGTATCGGTTGGCTTGAGGCGGGCACAAGCTTGGATGATCAATCCTTGATTCTCACCATCGAGCTACGTGATGCAGGTGTGCCCTTCAATCCCTTGGAAATGGAAGATCCAGATATCACCTTGAGGGCTGATGAGCGTCCCGTTGGTGGACTTGGCATCTATCTCTGCAAAAGCATGATGGATCGCATTAGCTATCGATATGAGGACGGGAATAACATATTGATTATGGAAAAACAAATAACAAATTGATAATATGATTGTCACAATAAACAAACAAGACGAAAAGACCTTTGTGGTGCTTGATGGGCGCATCGACAGCTCCAACGCCGACCAGTTCCAAAAAGACGTCGCCCCACTGATGGAAGGAGACAATCCCGACATCGACATCGACTGCACGGACATGACCTATACCTCATCGCAGGGGCTCCGTGTGTTTCTCCTGTTGCAGAAAAGCGTCTCGTCGCGCAATGGCAAGATGGTGATGCGCAACATGGACCCTCGCGTGAAGGAAGTCTTTGACATCACTGGATTTTCCAACATTATCACCATTGTCTAAAACAGCAGACCACTATGATGCTCGACATGCAAAGTGAGATGATTCTCAACGAATATCGCGAGAAACTGCCCATCTACGAGAAGATGAAGACGGTCATTCTCCAGTTGTTGCGCACTTATCTCGACGAGAATCACGTCATCGTTTCCGGACTGGAGGCTCGCGTCAAATCTGAGCAAAGCCTTGCTGGAAAGATGGAACTGAAAAGCTATAAATATCACAGTTTGGAGGACATTACCGATGTTGTTGGTGCCCGCATCATCACTTATTACTGCGACGAGGTCGACATCATCTCAGCTTTGGCCGAGAAACTGTTTGAGATCGACTGGGAAAACTCCGTCGACAAGCGCAAGATGTTAGAAATTGACCGTTTTGGTTATTTGTCGCTTCACTATGTCTGTCGCATTCCCGAGGCTTTGTATAAAGACCCGGAAATTCCTCAAATTAACCAAATCCGTTTTGAGCTACAGATGCGTAGCACTCTGCAACATGTGTGGGCCAACATGTACCATGACATCGGTTACAAAAGCGATGTGGAGATTCCTCTTGAATACCAACGCAACATGACTCGACTCGCGGGAATGCTGGAATTGGCCGACGAGCAGTTCAGCCATATTCGCAAGGAAATCAACGGCTACAGACGCATGGTGCAAACGATGGTGACTAACGGCAACTTCGATGAAGTGCCACTCAATGGTGATACATTCCGAAGTTTCCTCAAATTGATGCCTTTCAAGAACCTCGCAAACAAGATTGCTGCCATCAACCAAGGTGAAGTCTACGAGGACAATCTCATGCCTTATTACAACGTGCTGCTGCACATGAACATGAAAACCATTGGTGACATAGTCAGGATGTGCAATGACTACAGCGAGAGCGCTTATCAGTTGGCACTTATTCAGTTGGCAGGCACGGGATTGGACATCGTGGCCTATTCGGTGGCTGTCCAGAATCTATGTATCGTTTTCATTTTGGAAAAAGGCTATGGCGAGGCCGGTTTAGTACGTTTGTTTGAAGCGCTTTATGGCGAAAACGACTACCATCAACAACGTGCCAAACGCATCTACGAGCAAGCTAAAAAAATCAATCTGATTTAATAACTATGAACAACCCATTGGAAACTACTTTCTTCGACAAGGCAGCGAAATTTGCCGTCGAAGCCCATCGGGGTACCGAGCGCCGTGGCAAAGGATACCCCTACATCATTCACCCTATGGAGGCCGCTAGCATTGTGGCCACCATCACTAACGACCAAGAAATGTTGGCCGCCGCCATTTTGCACGACACCGTCGAAGACACCGACGTGACCCTTGAGCAGATTCGTGATTTGTTTGGTGACAGGGTGGCCGAACTCGTTCAACATGAAACTGCACCTTCGAATGAAAGTTTGACTTGGCGCGAGAGAAAAACGGCACAAATCATGCAGCTGGCCAATGCACCTCATGACAGCAAAGTGGTAGCGCTTGGCGACAAGCTCTCCAATATGCGCGGCATCGCTTGGGATTATCGAAAAATTGGCGATGAGGTTTGGAAATTATTCCACGCTTCGAATGGCAAAACCGATGTGGAATGGTATTATCGCTCCTTGGGTGAAGCGATGTCTGATTTGTCGGAAACGCTAGCTTATCAGGAATTTGTTGTTTTGCTCGAAGAAGTATTCGGGGAAAAGGTTTAGGCTCATTTTTTGTTATTGCAGGCTTCTGAAAGAATGTCATTCCTACGCTGGGTTGTGCGAGGGCATGGAATCTATTCTTTCTGAAGCCGTCAAATAAAGTACATGCCTTTTGAACCGCCTCCTATAGATTCCCGCCTTCCCCACATGCCTGTGCTGGAATGACATAGGAGGCTAACTGTTAATATAACAAATACTTCGCTCTAATAGTCTTGAAAGCCTCAAGGTCGTTTTTCCATGAAGCGCGAATTTCGTCTGCGCTTTTCCCGCTTTCGATGTCTCGTTGCAATTGTTTGTCGCCAGAAAGCAGACGGAAATAATCTTTGAAGAAACCTTTGTCTTTTAACTGCTGATAGGCTTCGATAATCCATTCCAAATGGAGTTGGTTGTCGTTGTGAGCATAATCGTGTGCATATTCCACAAGCTTTTCACCGCGGCAACGCTGCCCTTCAAGCAAAGGTTTGGAGGCACCACTAGTACTTTTAGGCGTGAAGGTATAGCTGCCTCGAATATCTGGATGACCGTAGATCTGGAAAGGCGTCTCCGTGCCACGACCCACACTGACATTCGTGCCTTCAAAGAAGCAAAGGGTAGGATAGAGGTACACCGATTCCCAGTTGGGCAAATTGGGCGAAGGCTTCAATGGCAACTCGTAGATGGTGTTACGGTTATAATTATTAATAGGTATCACGGTGAGGTCGCAGGTGATGCCGTTCTTCAACCAGCCTTCGCCGTTCACCATCTTGGCATATTCACCTATGGTCATGCCGTAGACGACAGGCACTTGGTGCATTCCAACAAAGGACTTGTTTTCGGGTTTCAAAACAGGCCCGTCAACATAAAAGCCGTTTGGATTTGGACGGTCGAGGACGATGACAGGGAGGTCGTTTTCTGCTGCGGCCTCCATCACGTAGGTCATGGTGGAGATATAGGTGTAAAATCGCACGCCGACGTCTTGCAAATCAAATAGAATGATGTCGATGCCTTGCAGCATTTCTAGCGTAGGTTTCTTGTTTTTGCCGTATAAAGAAACTATTGGCAAACCAGTCTTCTCGTCCTTACTGCTGTTTACCTTGGCACCAGCATCGGCAGTGCCGCGGAATCCATGTTCTGGCGTGTAGATTTTCTTGATGTTGATGCCCAAAGAAAGCAAGGTGTCCACCAAATGTGTTTCGCCGATGATGCTGGTCTGGTTTCCGACGATACCCACCCGTTTGCCCTCGATTAGTGGCAGATAGTCTTCGAGTTGCATGGCGGCAGAGACATAATGCTCTTTATCAACAAAAGCCAATGAGGGTTCATCGTCCATTTTGAAGATTTGGGCTTGTGTTGGCATCAGAAAGGCCAGACAGAAGGATGCTATAGCAAATAATAGTCGTTTCATTTCGGTTTTATTTTTACTTTTGCAAAATTATTGAAAAACCTGCAAATGTCGGGCCCAAAATTCATAGCAGACCGGATTTTTTCGCTCTCAAAGGAAAATCTTTCATCGACGGTAATGCGACTAGCCGTCATGAGCGTGGCTTTGGCCATCATCGTGATGCTTATCGCTTGGGCGGTTGTGGTAGGTTTTAAGAACCAGATTCGCGATAAAGTGATTGGCTTTGTGGCCCCGATTCATGTGCAGGCCTTGGACAAGAACGAGTCGGTGGAGGAGACCCCGTTTGTATTGGACTCGTTGTTAATCAGTCGGTTAAATGCCGTTGATGGCATTAGCCATTATCAACAGGTGGCCAACAAGGCGGGCATGATCAAGACCGAGGAGGAGATTCAGGGCGTGGTGCTGAAAGGCGTGGATGAGAATTATGACTGGACGTACTTCAACACTTGCCTCGTTGAAGGCCAAACACCTAAATACACGGCAGAGGAACGCTCTACTGAGGTGCTGGTTTCCAAAGTGATTGCCAACAAGATGTTGCTGAATGTGGGTGACGATGTGCGTGTGTGGTTCATCGATAAGGACAATCAGGCGCGTGGACGAAAGTTCACGGTTTCAGGTATTTTCGAGACAGGGCTTTATGAGTTTGACGAGCGGTATGTCTTCGCCGACCTCAACCAAATCCGCAAACTGAACGGATGGGAGGACAATGAAGCCGGACTGATGGAAATCGCATTGACCGATAATGCCAATGTGGACCAAGTCAACGAAAAGCTGTATTATGCCTTGCCTTCCGAATTGGCTTCTTATACTGCCCGCGAGAGCAACCCTCAAATTTTTGACTGGCTCGACCTTCTGGATACCAACGTTTGGCTTATCATGGCATTGATGTTGCTTGTGGCAGGCATTACGGTCATTAGTATGTTGCTGATTATCATCATTGAACGTACTTCGACTATTGGCTTGTTGAAAGCCATGGGAGCCAGTAACAAATTCGTTCGCGAGGTGTTTTTGCGCCGTTCGTTACGCATTCTGCTTATCGGAATGTTAATTGGCAATGTCATCGGATTGGGCTTTTGTCTCTTGCAGAAATACACCGGGCTCATCAAATTGGATGCTGCAACGTACTATTTGTCTGCTGTGCCCATCGAGTTGCATCTCAGTACTGTCGTTTTGATCAACTTGGGCACTTTCCTGCTTTGGGTGTTGATGCTGCTCATCCCGACTTCGGTCATCAACCGCATCAGTCCCACCAAGTCGATTCGGTTTGAATAAGCGAAAAATTCTCGTTTTTTGACTGACGTTCCAATAAAATGCCTATTTTAGCGGCCGAATCAACATAATTATGATGAAAGACTTTACCATTCAACCGCTGAAAGGCTACGGTGAAATACCTTTCGGAATGACCCTTGACGAGACCGTCAAGAAATTGGGTATGCCTGACTTCTACGAGGAGTTGAGCGACATGGAAGAGACGGGCAACCGCTCTATCTTTTATGAATATGAAGAACTTGAGACGAACATTTATTTCGAGGGTGTGACCAAGTCGGTGGTAGCCTGCTTCGAGACCGAAAATGAAGAGGCTACGCTTTACGGTGAGAAAGTGTTCAATCTCAACAAGGAAGCGATCATCGTTTTGATGGAGGAGCATGGCTTCAAGGAATTGGAAGAAGAAATTGAGGATGAAGAGCTGCGTGTTTCATTCGAAGATGGTTTGATTGATTTCTTCTTTGAAGATGACATGCTGACGGCTGTAAGTTGGGGTGTGTTGGTTGACGAACAGGGGGACATCATTTGAGAATCCAAGATAAATACGACGCTTTTGTAGCCTATTTTGAGGAGCACATGCCTGTCGCTGAGTCGGAGTTGCATTACAAAGACCCGTATCAGTTGTTGGTGGCGGTGATCCTCTCGGCGCAGTGTACCGACAAGCGTGTGAACATGACCACACCAGCCTTGTTCCAACGTTTCCCGATGGCACAGGACATGGCAAACTCGTCGGTGGATGAGATTTACACCTATATTAAAAGCATCTCTTATCCGAACAACAAGGCGAAGAACCTGTTGGGCATGGCGCAGACTTTGGTTCGCGATTTCAACGGCATCGTTCCCAATAATCTGGAGGACTTGCAGAAGTTGCCTGGCGTGGGACGCAAGACTGCCAATGTAATGATGGCGGTGGCCTTCGACCAGCCCGCTATGCCGGTAGACACGCACGTTTTCCGTGTTTCCAACCGCATCGGCCTCACCAAAAACTCAAAAAACGTGCTGGAAACGGAAAAGACCTTGGTGGCGCATTTGCCGAAAGCTGTGATTTCTAAGGCGCATCATTGGCTCATCCTTCATGGGCGTTATGTTTGCCTTGCTCGCAAGCCGAAATGTGAGGAATGTGGCATCACGACAATTTGCGATTATTATAAAAAAGTGTTGAAAATCAATAAATAATAAGCATCATGGAAGATTACGATAATTACTCAGAAAAACCCAAGAAAAGAGGTATCGGGAAAAAGATCCTTACCACTTTAAGTATTATCATCGTATTGGCTGCGGCCGTCTTTATCTTCTTCAAGTTTTTCTACGTCTTTGGCAGTGGTGTGAAGGCGGGCGAGCTCAACTTGTTCGTTTACAAAGGCTATGTGTTCAAGACATACGAAGGCAGGCTTATCCAAGCAGGCTACAACTCCAAGAACAGCAATAATACCATCCAATCGAACGAGTTCAACTTCTCGGTGAAGAGTGAGAGTGTTGCCAAACAATTGGAACGTTGTACAGGTAAGATGGTAGAGCTGCACTATAAAGAGTATCTTGGCACCCTGCCGTGGCGTGGCATGACCAAGTATGTGGTCGACAGCGTCTATTCGGTCAGTACGCCGAATGAGCCAGTGGAGTTGCCGGTGGCTGTACCGACGGAGGTGTTTTAATTGCTCCTTGAAACCTCCAATTTACCGATTTCCACTTCGTTGTTCTCGGAGATAATCTCAATCCAGGTGTTGTCTTCGCTGAACCACTTGTATTGTGAGCCGATGCGGAAGATGAAGGTCTTCTCTTCTTCGACGGCTGCGATGGGCAATACGAAACCACCATTCTTACCGCCGGCACCGCCGAAAGATACAATCATCGGGAAAGTCTTCTCAGGGTGCGGGTTACGCACTTTGATGATGATGTAGTTGGAACGGCGCACGGCCACGTCAATCTTGTTGAACTCGAAGCGTTGGGCTTGTCCCGCAGCCAACAGCATAGGCTCGCTGTTCAGTTCATACAACTTGTTTTGCTCAATGATTTCGCTGATGCGGGCAATCATTTCGGTGGGGTAGGTTTCCAAACCAAGTTCCTCGGCCTTGGTGTAGGCCTCAATGGCTTTGTCGAAAGTGTTGGTCTTGAAGTTGGCGTCGCCCTCCTTAATGAAGGTGTTGTATTGGGTGCGTAAGGCAGCAATACGGTCGCTCTCCGACTTCTCTGCGATGGCCAACTGTGCCATGGCAGTCGGGTCCTCGGGCTTATAAGCCAAAGCGGTCTGATAGTGTGTGATGGCCTCGGCGAATTTCTCGGCACTTAAAGCGCTGTTACCTGCATTCATGGCATTGTTGAAGTTGGCTTCCAGCTCAGCTGCCATCTGTGCGAAGATACCGTCGATTTCTTGTATTTTGGCTGTGGCAGTGGCATTGCCTGCATCAAAAGCCACGACCTCTTGGTATTTTACTTTGGCGTTGGCATAGTCCTGTTGGTTGAACAGTGCATCAGCAGCATCCAGCATCGTCTTGATGGTGGCTTGACGTTCAGCTTCGGCAGCGGCGAGTGCGGCTTGTCGTGCGGCTTCCTCTTCTGCAGCTATTCTTGCCGCCTCTGCCTCTGCAGCCAAACGGGCAGCTTCTTCCTCTGCTGCAATGCGTGCAGCCTCTTCAGCGGCCAGACGAGCGGCTTCTTGCTCTGCAGCAATCCTTGCGGCCTCAGCTTCTGCTGCTAATCTTGCCGCTTCTGCCTCGGCAGCCAATCTGGCAGCTTCCGCTTCTGCTGCCAACCTTGCAGCCTCTTGCTCTGCGGCGATACGAGCCGCCTCAGCCTCGGCAGCCAAACGCGCTGCTTCCTGTTCAGCAGCGATGCGGGCGGCCTCTTCTGCATCTTGTTCAGCGATGAGCGGGTCAAGGCGGGCAATCATATCGGTGGCATAGGGGTCACCTTTCACCACTGCAAGCGCACTTTGGTATTGGGATTTAGCCTCCTTGTAAGCCTTGTTTTCATAGAGTTGGTCTGCAGTAGCGATGATGCCGTTGTATTGGTCAGCGATGCCTTTGGCTGTTTGGTATTCATTGCGTTTGGCATTGGCTTCCATGTCGTTGGGGAAGAGCTCCAAGGCTTGGTCGAGCTTGCCAATGGCGGCCTCATAATTCTTACGTAATCCAAACTGACGGGCTTCTTCCATGAGGTTGTCGAAACGGGTAACTTTCTCATTGTAGAGTTGTTTTTTCTGCTTGGCTTCTGCCAGTTTCTCCTTAGGAAGCTTGTCGTTAGGGAAGATCTCAATAGCCGTTTCAAACTGCATGATGGCGGCGTCGAAGTTGTCCTCGGCAAGTAATGTCTCACCTTGACTCATGGCGGTGTCGAAAGCGTCCTGCTTGTCTTGGCGTTCCTTCAGGATGGCACGCACCTCAGTAGCTTGACCGCTAACATATTTGTCTTCGGGGAAAACCTTCAAGGCTGCTTCGTATTCCGTTAATGCTTCCTCATATCTCTGTTGGTTGTAGAACTGGTCGCCTGTGTCGAGGTGGGCATAGAACACCTCTTGACGGGCACCGTCTTCTTGAATCTTTTTGACGGTTTCGTCCAGTTTCTTTTTGGCTGTCGGGTCGTTGGCTTTTTGTTTCAGTGCCATCTCATAATAGGTCTTCGCGCTGATGAAGTCTTTGGCGGAAAACTTGTCGTTGCCTTTCTTCATCAACGACTCGTAGGATTCGGCGTTTTGGGCAATGACGACATTGGCGCTCAACAACAACGATGCGCCAAAAAGTATAGTAAAGAAAAAGGATTTTCTCATTTTATTCGTGTATATTTGTTTGTTAACGATGCTCCTTTGTTTTTATTGTTTTTAACACCATGAAAACGTCATTGCGGACTTGATCTGCAATCTCCTAAACGTTTGGGTGTCGTCTTCGCGATTAGGAGATAGCGGATGTTCCTCCGCCATGACGACATAAGGGTGAAGTGCATTGCTTTCCAGTTAGGTTTGTCATATCCTCCCGTCTTTAATGGTAATCGTTCTGTCCGACATTTTGGCCAGTTCCGGGTTGTGCGTGACGATGACAAAGGTTTGGTTCATCTCGTCGCGAAGGCGGAAGAAAAGTTTGTGTAGCTCTTGTGCTGATTTGGAATCAAGGTTGCCCGAAGGCTCGTCGGCCAGCACTACCGCAGGTTGGTTGATTAACGCTCTGGCCACGGCAACACGTTGCTGTTCACCCCCTGAGAGTTGGGATGGCTTGTGGTCTTTTCTGTCTGTAAGATTCAGGTAATCAAGTAGTTTTTCGGCTCTTTCCATGGCTTCTTTCTTTCCCATGCCGCCAATGTAAGCAGGAATGCAGATGTTTTCGATAGCAGTAAACTCGGGCAAAAGATGATGGAATTGGAACACAAAACCAATTTTCTGGTTGCGGAAGGCGGCCAAGTCAGTGTCGTTCAGTTTGCCGACTTCTGTGCCATCAATGGTGAGTTGTCCATGGTCGGCTTTGTCCAAGGTGCCGATGATGTGGAGCAGGGTGGACTTGCCTGCGCCCGAAGCACCAACGATGCTCACGATTTCACGTTTGGCAATGTGGAGGTCGATGCCTTTGAGAACCTCAAGGTCGCCGTAGGATTTATGTATGCCGGTTGCTTGAATCATACCTGTCAAATTTGGCTGCAAAAATAGGCAAAATGTTGCAAAGTGGGTGAGAAACAAAACAAAAAGGACTTCCGAAGAAGTCCTTTTGTATGGTGACCCGGTTGGGATTCGAACCCAAGACCCACAGCTTAGAAGGCTGTTGCTCTATCCAGCTGAGCTACCAGGCCATCCCTTTTGCGGGTGCAAAGATACGGAATTATTTTCAAGTGTGAATTGACTTGCATGAAAAAAAATGCAAATCGGCTATATTATTCCTCCGTCTTCGGAACGAAGGGGATATGCGGACGCTTCGGTCGGATGGGTTTTTCTTGCTTGGGAGCTGCAGTCGTTTGTGGACGTGACTTCTTGACTTGCAACTCGTTACCCATGAAAACTGTCTCGTCAGTCTCCACGATGGCCTTATAAGCCTCGTTGTCATTGGGCATCTCAACGAAACCGTAGCATTTCGAACGTCCCGTCTCGTGGTCCATGATGACCTTACATGAATCCACGGTTCCGAACTGTTCAAACAAGGCCCTTAAATCTTCTGCAGTAGTCTTAAATGCAAGTTTGGCGACAAAAATCTTCATAATGAAAAAATGTTAGTTGAACTGCAAAGATATTAAAATAATTGATTGAGGAGAATAAAAATTTCAATTTGTTGGAATATTCTTCCAATCGAACGGACATTTTGGTTGGAAATAGAAATGAATGCGTTGGTTGGAACATAAAAAAAGACCACTTGAGCGGTCTTCAGCTTCTTGTGGGGGAGGGTGGACTCGAACCACCGAACGGATTCCCGGACAGATTTACAGTCTGTTGCAATTGCCACTATGCGACTCCCCCAAGAATGAAAGAACTTTTGTCTTTGTTTGAGCTTGCAAAAGTACATCTTTTTTCCTTTACCACGGCAAAAACCGCGAAATTTTTCGCAACTTTGCGGCATCAAACCTATACGACAATGAAATACGATTTCGATAAAATCATCAATCGCGCTAATACCAACTGCGTGAAATATGACTTGCGCCAACAGGTGTTTGGTAATCCCAACGTTTTGCCCATGTGGGTGGCCGACATGGACTTTGAGACCCCCGACTTCGTCCGTAAGGCCGTCATCGAAAGGGCTGAACATCCCGTGTATGGCTACCATTTCAAGGATAGACCTTATTTCCAGTCCATTGCAGGATGGCTAAAGCGTCGTCACAATTGGGAGGTGCCGACGGAATGGATGTCGTTCACTCCAGGCGTAGTTTGCGGTTTCAATATGGCAGTGTTGGCTTTCACCCAACCTGGTGATGAAATCATTATCCAACCACCCGTGTATCCACCATTCCATCATGCCGTTAGTAGCCATGGACGGAAGTTGGTTTACAACACCTTAATTGATAGAGGTGATGGCTATGAGTTCAATTATGACCAACTGGTTGAGCAAACAAAGACAGCTAAAATGCTGATTCTCTGCAATCCTCATAATCCCGTAGGACGTTGCTGGACGCGGAATGAGTTATTGCTTTTGGGTGAGATCTGCATGAAAAACAACGTGTTGGTCATTTCAGACGAAATCCACTGCGATTTGGTGTTGCCTAGCTACCGACATCATCCCTTTGCCTCGTTGGATAAGGAATTTGCCCAAAATAGCATCACTTTCCATGCAGCTTCAAAGACCTTCAACCTTGCTGGTTTAGCCACCTCAACGGCAATCATTCCCAACGAGGAGTTGCGAAAGACTTATGTCGATTATGTTGAGGCCTTGGAGGCTCATCTTGGTCATATTTTCGGCAAAGTGGCGACACAAACCGCCATGACTCAAGGCGATGAATGGCTGGAACAACTATTGGGTTATGTTCAAGGCAACATCGACTATGTCTCCGATTTCCTGACCACAAACTTGCCCAAAGTGAAGTTCCACAAACCTCAAGCCACCTACATGATGTGGCTCGACTTCAACGGCTATGGTCTTTCGGAAAAAGATCTTTGGCAAAAGATGACCCAAGAGGCACAATTGGGTCTCAATCGTGGCAAGGACTTCGGCGAAGAGGCTGGCAGCGGTTTCTTCCGTATCAATTTGGCTTGCCCGAGAGCGACGGTGGAGGAGGCAATGAAACGATTGAAAGTCGTGTTCGGATAAACAAAAAAGCCGAGGCAACACCTCGGCTTTTTTCATAGCTTAACCTTTAGGTTATTTCAGTTTCTTGTAGCCATACACCGCGAGGTCGCCCAGCTCTTCTTCAATGCGGAGGAGTTGGTTGTACTTAGCCATACGGTCGGAACGGCTCAGCGAACCGGTCTTGATTTGGCCGCTGTTGGTAGCCACGGCGATGTCGGCAATGGTGGCATCTTCTGTCTCGCCCGAGCGGTGGCTTGTGACGGTGGTGTAGCCGTGACGGTGGGCCATCTCGATGGCATCCAAGGTCTCGCTCAGTGAGCCGATTTGGTTCACCTTAATTAATATAGAGTTGGCGCAACCTTTCTCGATACCCTTGGAGAGGAAATCAACATTGGTGACGAAGAGGTCGTCGCCGACGAGCTGGCAGCGGTCGCCGATGCGGTCGGTGAGTTTCTTCCAGCTGTCCCAGTCGTTCTCGTCGAGGCCGTCCTCGATGGAGTCGATGGGGTACTTGTTGATGAGTTCTTCCAGGTAATCAATCTGTTGTTCAGAGCTGAGGCATTTGCCGTTGGGGTCTTTCTTCTTACCGTCTTTGAGTTGGCTGTAGTCGTAGAAATACTTTCTGCCTTTGCGGAAAGCGAACTCCGATGCGGCACAGTCCATGGCGATCTTCACATCCTCACCAGGCTTGTAGCCAGCTTCCTTGATGGCTTCACAGATAATAGAGAGGGCATCTTCGGTGTCGTTAAGGGCAGGGGCAAAGCCGCCTTCGTCGCCGACGGCGGTACTGAGACCACGTTTCTTCAAGAGCTTGGCCAAGGCGTGGAACACCTCTGCACCCATGCGCAGACCCTCGCGGAAGCAAGGAGCACCCACAGGACGGATCATGAACTCTTGGAAGGCAATAGGGGCGTCGCTGTGCGAGCCACCGTTGATGATGTTCATCATCGGGACGGGCAGCGTGAAGGCGTTGGTGCCACCGATGTAACGGTAGAGCGGGATGTCAAGGTAGTTGGCGGCAGCCTTTGCGACGGCCAGCGAGACGCCGAGGATGGCGTTGGCACCGAGCTTCGACTTGGTCTTGGTACCGTCCAAAGCCAACATCTTGTGGTCGATGGCGCGTTGGTCGAGAGCCGACATGCCGACAATCTTCGGGGCGATGATCTTGTTGACGTTCTCAACGGCTTTCAGGGTACCCTTGCCGCCATAACGTTTCTTATCGCCGTCACGCAGTTCGAGGGCTTCGTGTTCGCCGGTCGAGGCACCTGAAGGCACCGAGGCGCGACCCATGACGCCACATTCCAAAGTAACATCCACTTCAACCGTGGGATTTCCGCGAGAATCCAGGATTTCGCGGGCAATGATTTTTTCTATTCTCATTTCGTAAGTATTTAATATTTAAAGATTTAATATTTGAAGATTTCAAGGTGCAAAAGTAGTAAAAAAGTCATTATCCCATCTTGCCTGTTTTCATTTCATTTTCCAAAATGGAATAAACGTATTTTGGGCTTTGGAAATACAAGCCGCTTTCTGGTCGGTTTAAGGCAGCGTATGTGTCTGAGTTATAGAACGTATCGAAAGCAGTTTTCATATCCATGTTTAGACGTACCATCAACAATGAAATGAGGTCGCGGGTCAAAATATCGACCATAAACTCAAAGTCTTTTTTCTCTATATTCATAACTTCTTCAGTTTGCTGATGGCTAATTCAGTACAGAAAGCGAATTGGAAAGTAATGCCTTTCATATAATGCAGTCTGCGCATAAACTCTTCAATGTCAATATAGCCTTCACGAAGGTTGAACATTTGTCGGCCAACTTTGTCGTTAGCAATGGGACCATAAACAATATCGTAATTGTGAATGTTGACTTCAGAATCAGTGTCCCTGTTGGAAAAGATGAACTCGGCCCATTCACGAGAATAGTCGTCAAAAGTTTTCACTTGAAGTTGACTATCATTCAATAAGGTTTCGTCAAATTCAAACGATGTGATGAAAGGTTTTCCACCGAATCGGTCTACTGTGAAAGTGGCCATTTCTTCGGCTTGTTGCATCTCTTTGGAAAGATAAAAAGCTTTGCCGAAATCCTTGTTGGGCCTAGATTTACTGAGATCAATCTTCTGAATTTCAATATTTGAGCCGTGATAAAGTATCATGAAAGTTGTCCTCCGTTTCTTCTGCAATAATCAGACACACTTTGCACCATGTCATTGAACGATAAGGTGTGCATGATGCCATAGTTCCTGTCTAAAAACGATACACCATCATAGCGACTAATGTAGCGGTACGCTTGAACTGGAGTTAGCTGATAATGAGCAGCAAACAATTTGACAACCATAATCAGATACTCTATTTTGTCTATGGTCAGTTGCGACATTTCTCAATGTATTGATTTTGCAAAAATAATTATTTTCTTGAAAATCGATTAAAACAGCAATCCATTTTCTTCTGGCGAATGCAAAACTCCAATCATCTCTTCAAACTCAGCCTCGGTAATGATGGGAATACCCAAAGACTCAGCCTTTTTGCGTTTTTCTGGGCCCATCTTGTCGCCTGCCAAGACATAATCTGTCTTTCCAGAAATGCTGCCCACGTTCTTGCCGCCGTAGGCCTCAATGGTTTCCTTGATGCCGTCACGGGAATAATGGGAGAACACGCCACTGACCACGAACGACTTGCCAGCCAGCACCTGCTCCTTATCGGACGCGGCTTGCTCGGCCATGGCAAACTGCAGTCCAGCTTGTTTCAACCGATTGACGATTTCAATGTTGCGTTCGTCATCAAAGAAATTACGTACAGAGAGGGCAATCTTCTCGCCAATCTCGTTGATTCCGGTCATCTCCTCAACGCTGGCGCCGATGATGTGGTCAATGTCATGCAAAGCCTTGGCCAACACCTTGGCTACCGACTCGCCCACAAACTTGATGCCTAAGGCAAAGAGCACTCGCTCAAACGGCACCGACTTCGACTTTTCCAAGGCATCCAAGATGTTTTGAGCAGTCTTTTCCTTGAAACTGACCTTGCGTGTGGCTACGGGCATCAGGCTAAATTCGTCTTCTATGGTGATAACCTTCTCCAAACCGAAGAGTTTCTCGTAGGTAAGGTCGTACAAATCAGCGACATTACGCACTAGGCCCTCCTCATATAGTAGTTCTACTTTGCCTTCGCCGAGGCTCTCAATGTTCATTGCCTTGCGCCCAATGAAATGCTCAATGCGACCTCGGATTTGAGGTGAGCAACCTGAACTGTTGGGGCAATACCATGCTGCTTCGCCTTCATTTTGAACCAACAGACTGCCGCATATCGGGCAGGTCTTGACAAACTCCACGGGTTTTGCACCTGTCTGACGTTTGTTGAGGTTTACGCCGATGATTTTCGGAATGATTTCGCCACCTTTCACCACAGTGACGGTGTCGCCGTAATGCAAATCGAATTGGCGGATGAAGTCCTCATTATTTAAGGTGGCGCGTTTTACCGTTGTTCCCGCCAATTGCACAGGTGTAAGGTTGGCAACAGGCGTTATGGTGCCATGTCGTCCCACTTGGAAATCGACGCTTTGCAGCTCGGTTTCCACTTCCTCGGCCTTGAACTTGTAGGCGATGGCCCATTTCGGCGACTTGGCCGTATAACCCAAGGCTTGTTGCTGCGCATAACTGTTGACTTTCAGTACGATGCCATCGATGGCAAATGGCAGTTCATGGCGTTTCACGTCCCAATAGTCGATGAACTCGAAGATTTCGTCGATACTCTTGCAAAGTGCCATGAAGTTGGAGATGTTGAAGCCCCATTTGCGGGCGGCTTGCAGGCTTTGGTAATGGGTTTGGTAACGTTTTTCGAGGCCGTCCATCATCATGTAATAGCAATAATTGTCAAGTCTGCGGCGCGCTACTTCTTTGGAATCTTGCAATTTCAGCGTTCCCGCTGCAGCGTTGCGTGGATTGGCGAACAAGTCGTCTCCAGCCTCAGCACGGGCTTCGTTCAAGCGGTCAAAACTCTCGAAAGGCATCACAATTTCGCCGCGCATCTCGAAGAACTCTGGATAGTCGCCGTGCAGCTTCAATGGCACGGTGTGGATGGTCTTCACGTTGGTGGTCACGTCGTCGCCTTGTGTGCCGTCGCCACGGGTCACCGCACGCACGAGCACACCTTTTTCATATTGCAGGCTGATGGAGAGTCCGTCAAACTTCAGCTCACAGCAAAACTCCACCTCTTCGTCAATTGTCTTTTTAATACGACTGATGAAGTCTGCAATCTCTTCGCGACTGTATGAGTTGGCCAACGAGAGCATGGGATAGCGGTGTTTGACGCTTTGAAATTCCTTGGTGATGCCGCCGCCCACGCGTTGTGTAGGCGAGGCAGGGGAAAGGTACTCAGGAAACTCCTTTTCCAGCCGTGCCAGCTCTTCGAGTTTCATGTCGAACTCGTAGTCGCTGATGGTAGGTTTTGCGAGGATATAATAATTATAGTTGTGTTGCTCCAGTTCGTCGCTCAAGGCGGCGATGCGCTCGCGAGCCTCTTCTTTGGTCATAACCTAATGTAATTCAAAGGGTCGACATTGAGAATGATAAGCAACAGCCAAATAAAGGCGATGGATATGACAATGCCCAGGAGAGTCATCAAGGCCCCTTTGAAATTGCGCCTCACGCAGAGAATGAGCAAGATACTTAGTACAATGAAGACGCTCTCATACCAAACGCAAATGCCTAAGCCCAACATAAGACCTGCTATGAGAAATGATGTGCGGTGGACGTTTTCTTTGAGGTTGTTTTGGCGCAACACTTCCTGTCTCAGTATCACATTGGAACCGTATAACAGCAAAGGTAGTCCAAGGAAGGCACTGGTGTTCTCAATGATTCCAAACGAGGGCATGATTATGCTAAAGGCAGGAATGAGCGCCAAAAGCCATGCGTTTTGTTTGTTGGAAGTCAGGTCGCAAATGCGATACACCATGGAAACCGTGAAGAGGGAGACTATGGCATAAAGCGACCGGCTGAGGAGCATCATGCCCTGCGTTTCGCTAATGCCGAACCATGATTTCACCTTGTCCAAAAAGCCGATGAACAGGGTAGGATGTTGCAACTCACGGTTGGAACCGAAACCAGGAACGAAAATCACGACGATGATTCGTATGGCAATGGCAATCAGCATCAGGGTGGTGAAAGGATGGCATTCCTTGAATTGTTTGAATCTTTGGAGCATAATTCATATCGTTTGAAATGCAAAAATACAAATTTTTCGTAATTTTGCACCGTTTTATTACTAACGAAAAATCTAACCAATAATTATTACAAAAATGAAAAAACTAGTGAAAATGTTCGCATTGGCCGTGATGATGTTTTTTTGCAGCCAAGCGATGGCTCAGACTCGTGGTGCCATGTTTCTGGGAGCTTCTTTCCCGATGAGTGATTTTGCTGATTTTGATGGATTTGACGATTTTGCCTTATCTTCGTTAGACCTTGATGACGACGATGCTGGTGCTGCCATCGGCTTCAATGCCGGTCTCAAGTGGTATTTCAATGTAGGTGTCCAGGGTCTGGGTGTGATGCTCTCCGTTGATGGATTTTACAATGGACCGAATTCGGATCTGAAGACGGCTTATCGTAATGGTGAAAGCACAATGGGAAACCAATGGCTTGGAGGTAGCTTTACCTATGACGCTACTCCCAAGTATATCAGTGTTCCTGCAATGGTAGGCCTGAACTATATGTATAGGATTAATCCTCAGTTGGGCATCTATGTTGAAGCCGGTGCAGGTGGCAATTGCCGTTTCATCACTGATATGAAAACGGTTGGTACGTTTACCATTTCGGGTATTACAACAAAGACGGTGACCACCCAAAGCTTTGATCCGGCCTTCTCCTTTGCATATCAGGCAGGTATTGGCTTTGAAGTGGCCAGGAATTTTGTAATAGGTTGCAGTTTCTATGATCTTGGTGCCGCCCAAGTGAAGGGCGACCAAACCGTGAAAACCACTATTGGTAATAGTTCGCCTAGCAGCAATACCAGCTATAATGAAATGGGCAAGATGCATCCTGTGATGATCTTGGGTCGTATCGGTTTCAGCTTCTAAACAAAGCTATTCATCGAATACTGAAAGGCGAAGCGTCGGGTTGACCGGCGTTTCGCTTTTTACGTTATGACAAGCGGCTTTGAGGCCATAGCCGACTGATTCTTCACCTTTGATTCCTAATGTATGGGCATGAATCACCCCAGCGAAGAACGCATCACCCGAGCCGGTCACATTGACGGCCTCAGTCTCAATCGCGGGAAAGTGACGGAAGGCTTTTGCGGAACAAAAACAAACGCCGTCTTCGCCCATGGTGAGATAGATTTCTTTGATTCCCTTGGAAATCAATTGTTTGGCTGCCTCTTCTGTATTCTTCTCACCCGTCATGGCCTGGGCTTCAGCGAGGTTGCATTTCAGCGCAAAAACCGTTTTCTTCCACGAGTTTCTAAAGGCATTGGATAGGAGCAAGGCTCGGTTGGGTGAAACGGTGTCAATGTAAAGCGGCACAAGGCAATGGTCAATGAGGAAGGTGAGGGCCTCGACGCTGAGCAGGGTGTCGGCGACAACCATGTCGGAACGGTTAATAGCATCGATTCTATTACGAATCCAGTCCAAATCGAGGCAACCATTGAGTTGGATGTCGGAAACGGCAGAAAGCATGTTGCCGACTTCGTCGTTGAAACTGAGGAAAATGGGACTTTTGGCATTCTCGTATTGTGAGGAAAGCGAAAGGTCAATGCCTATCTGATAGCATTCCTCTATCATGTTTTGGGCAAAACCATCGTCGCCGAACACGGTGGCCAATTGAACTTTATGACCCAACAGGCAAAGATTATGCGCAATGTTTCGGGCCACGCCACCATGATGGAAGGCGATAGACCCAGGAGTGCAGCTTTTCGCAATTGGTTCAGAATGTGGCACTACGGCAATGTCGATGTTGGACTCTCCTATGACGGTGATGCTCATGATTTCCGTTTTGAGGCGGACAAAAATAGAAAACTTTTGCGATAATTTTGTTTTCTCGTTTTATTTTTGTTATTTCGTGGCTTCAAATCAATGTGTTATGGCACAGAACAAGAAACGGAAGCGTCGCAATTACCATTACCATGCGATTACCTTCAAATTGTCGGCAGGGCAATACCGTTCGTTGCGCAATTACTGCAAGGCACGTCGGACGACACCCATCAAGCTGATCAAAAAGAATATTGAGCGGTTCATCACGGCCTACGAATACGAGGTACCGCAAGATTTGTATCTCACCGAGAATCAATTGGACCTGTTTTCCGAAACCCTTCTGTAGACTTGACGGCTGCTGAGCCCGTCGAAGCACCGTCACGAACGAACTCAATCGTTATTTCTGACTGAAAGGAATACGATTCTGTATCGACCGTCCCAAGGTCACCTCATCCACATATTCCAAAGCATCGCCCACGGCAATGCCTTTTGAAATTACCGAAATCTTCCCTTCATAATCTTTCAGTTGCCTGAAAATGTAGAAGTTGGTCGTGTCACCCTCAATGGTGGCAGGCAGGGCCAAAATGATTTCCTTGATGTCTTCTTTTTGCGTGCGTTGCACCAGTTGCGTAATCTTCAAGTCATTGGGTGAAATGCCTTCAATCGGGCTGATGACCCCGCCCAAGACATGATATAGTCCGTTGTAGGAAGCCGTTCGTTCGATAGCCAACACGTCGCGCATGTCGGCCACCACGCAAAGCGTGTTCTCGTCACGGCGCGGGTTGCTACAAATGGAGCATACCTTGGTGTCGCTGATGTTGTAGCACCGTTCGCACAGCATGATGTTGTGCTTCATTTTCAGCAGTGCGTCAGCGAGTTGCTCAGTCTCAAGGTCTTCGCTATTGAGCAGATGCAATGCCAAACGCAGCGCCGTCTTTTTGCCGATGCCAGGCAATTTCGAAAGCGACTCCACCGCGTTTTCCAGCAATATGGATGAATATTCGGCCATACAATAATCGCGGCAAAATTAAGTTATTTCCTTAAATTTGCAGCCTCAAAACCGAAGAAAACATGAAAAGATATTGCTTTATCCTTGCAGCATTGTTATTTGCAATTTCCGCCGTGGCGCAGGACTTCAACCAAACCGATGCAAAAGGTCGCCGGCAAGGGCCTTGGCGCGACTTTTATCCCAACGGGCAGTTGCGTTACGAGGGACAGTTCAAAAACGATAAGTGCAAAGGCATTTTCCGTTACTATGACGAGCAAGGCAACTTGAAGGCTACCAACGAGTTTGACAAGACAGGGGAGAGGGCCTTGAACAAAACCTTTGCCCCGAATGGTAGGGTGATAGCCACGGGTAATTACTTGAACCAGAAGAAAGAAGGAGAGTGGAAGTACTATGACCCCACTTCGGGACAGCTTCGTTTAGTGGAGGACAACAAAGACGGCAAAGTGCACGGATGGTCGAGGATCTATAATCCCAATAATGGCGTGCTTGCCGAAGAGACGCAATTCGTTGAAGGCCTTCCCGAGGGCAAGTGCAACAAGTTCTCTGACACAGGCATATTAATAATGGAGTGCCAATACCACAACGGCCTGCTTGAGGGCCCTACCAAAACCTATTATCCCAGCACAGCCCTGAAGGAAGAGGGACAGTACGCCAAAGGCAAGAAATCAGGCGTTTGGAAGACCTACAACGAGGAAGGCGAGGTCATTGCTGAGGAGACTTTTGGAGAACAAGAGATTCACTAATTACACCTTTTCAAATAATCCTCCAAGTTTGGCCGGCCATATTGGTCGGCCAATTTGTAATATTCGCAGGCCTTGTCCTCGTTATGAATCATGTAATACGTCCTGCCCAAGTTGAAGTAGGCATCAGCATAGTCGGGCTTTAGCTCGACGGCCTTAAGGAAGTCTTCGATGGCTTCTTGGTATTTCATGGCATTCACCTTGGCACAGCCTCGATAGTAATAGGCCTCGAAGTTGTTTTTGTCGTATTTGATGGCTTTGGTGAGGGTCTCCTCAGCCTTCTTATAATCGCTGTAACGCAGCAACTGTTTGGAGCCTTCTTCGGTGTAAAGGCGCGATTTCGCGGGGTTCTCACAACCCATCATAGCAATTAACAGTACTGTCGAAAGGAGAAATATCAGTCTTTTCATCGCTTCAATTTTTTGCAAAAATAACAAAGAATACGGGATTAGGAGTGTTGTTGAACGATGTCTTTCACGGTATCAATGATTCCATTTAGTTTGGCCTCGCTTTTGGCTTCACATAAGAAACGGAGATAAGGTTCTGTGTTGGAAGGCCTTATGTTGAGCCACCAGTCGGGATAGTCGAGGCGGTAACCGTCGAATTCGAGGAAACGTTCAGGCTTTTCAATCTGCATAAAGTGATTTTTGACGGCATCCATGGCCTCCTGCTTGCGTTCGATCTTGAAATTGATTTCGCCCGAGTTGGAATAGGGTGAAATCTCGTCGATAATTTGACTCAAAGTCTTGCCTTCCTTCTTGTGCTCGGCCAACAAGCGAAGCACGACGGAGGCGGCCAACAGGGCAGAGTCGGAGTAGTAGAAGTCACGGAAATAGTAATGGCCTGCCAATTCACCTCCATAACAGCCGTCCAGCTCCCTGAGTTTCAGTGCGGCATAAGCGCGACCCACGCGCCAAGTCTCTACCTTGGCTTTGTACTTGTTCAGGTATTCCTGAATGGCACGTGAGCTACGGATGTCCTGCAACACAATGCCTTTCTGGTGCTGTTCACCAATGAAGTAGTCGCCTAAGAAGGCAATGATGAGATCGGGACTGATGAAACGGCCTTTCTCATCGATGAAGGTGATACGATCGGCATCGCCGTCAAAGAGCAGGCCGATGTCACATTTCTCCTTTTTCACCAAGGCTTTGATTTGCTCCTGAGCATTGGCTTCCAAGGGATTTGGCTCATGGTTGGGGAAATTGCCATCCAAAGTGTCGTTGATGTAATGCGCCTTGCCAATCAAATCGTGGACGAAGATGGACGACATGCCGTTGCTGCAGTCCACGGCAATGTTGAGGTTGTCGTGAGGTCCGACAAATTGCTTTTGGAAAGCGAGATAATCGGCATAGACATTCCTTTCCTTGATTTGGCCTTTCACAGCGCATGGTGTTGTGGCCTTGTCGCTTGCCACCAAAGCTTCCAATCGGTTCAGTCCAGTGTCATAACCCACGGGCAAGGCTTCTTTAGCGGAGATTTTCAGTCCATTGTGATGTTTAGGATTATGGGAAGCCGTGATTTGTATGGAGGCTCCGTAGCCATATTTCGCTGTCGACCAATAGACCAAGGGCGTGGTGGACAGGCCGATGAAATCCACGTTTTTGCCACGGTCGGTGAGGCCTCGGGTGAGATTATCAAAAAGCGTGGGCGATGAGAGACGCATATCGCGCCCCACGAGATAAGTGTCGGTGTCGAGCACATCAGGCAGGAAATAGCCGATGCGGTAGGCGATGTCTTCGTTGAGGTCGGTGCCCCATTCGCCACGGATGTCGTATGCTTTAAATGCTTTCATTTTATCAGTTGTTTAGTTATTCAGTTGTTCAGTTAATGCAGGTTGCTGAGCCTGTCGAAACGCCGTCACATTTTCGGTCGGCCCTTCGACGGGTTCAGGGACCTTAGCTATTTAATTCCTCTTTGGTTTAAGGCTTGTTGATATTTGGCTGCGTTGCGGTTGTGTTCGGCTAAAGTCTTGGCAAAGTTGTGATAGCCTGAGAAGTCCTCCTTGGCGCAAAAATAGAAATAGTGATGGTCTTCGGCGTTCAGCACAGCCTTGACGGCAGTAATGGAAGGAACGCAGATGGGTCCAGGAGGCAGGCCAGGATATTTGTAGGTGTTATAAGGTGATTCGATTTCCTTGTGGCGGTCGAGCACGCGCTTGATGGTGAAGTCGTTCCATGCGAAGACGAGGGTGGGATCGGCTTGCAGCAGCCAGTTGTTTTTCAACCGATTGAGATAAACGCCAGCCACATGAGGCATTTCGTCGCTCATGTTGGTCTCCTTGTTGACGATGGAAGCCAATGTGCTGACTTGAATAGGTGTCAAGCCTTTGGATTGGGCCTGTTGCTTACGTTCCTCAGTCCAGAACTTGTTGTATTCCTGAAACATGCGGACGACAAAGCCTTCGGCATCGGTATTCCAATAGAACTCGTATGTGTCGGGCAAAAACAGGGCAGGGATGGTGTATTTGTTGAAACCGAGCTGGTTGATGTAATCCTGATTGTGAAGCAAATTGGAGATGGAAGTCGAGTCGGCTTCGATTTGCGTGGCAATGCGTCCTGCCAGCATATTCACGTCGCGGATGTTGTTGAAAGTGACCTTCACAGGGGTCTGTAATCCGCCCCGCAACATGTTGACCAACTGATTGTTGCTCATACCGTTTTTCACCACATAGTGGCCAGGATGAATGTTGTCAGGCAATTCTTTTTTATTCGCTATCCAGTTGAAACTCTTTTCGTTGACGATGAAATGCGCATCTGCCAAGATGGCTTTCAGCTGATTGTAGTCTGAGCCGGTCGGGATAAACAGCTCAACATTCTTTCCATCAGCGGTTTGAACATTGGGCGACATGATGGTCTTGTAAAGCCAATAACCGAAGGCCAAGGCAAAAATCAACAAGATGCCTAAGACTAATAGCACCGTAAACCTGGCTCGCTTGCCGTTTTTCTTTTTGCGGTTTCGTTTTTCTTTTGGGAGTGTGGTTTGTATTTTGATCATAGCTTTTCTCTTTCAATAAGTTGATACTCAAGTTCGTCAACAAATCCTTCCGACGTCTTAATCCAGTCCTTTCGCCTTCCACAAAGCTCAAATCCTTGGCCAAGAAACAATTGCTGGCTCTCAGTGTTGGTTTCGTCTATGGAACAATACACTTGGTGGAGCAATACATCATGGAAAAGATTTTCAACACACAATGCCAATGCAGCCTTGGCGAAGCCTTGTTGCCGGAATCCCTTGTCGATGAGGATGCCCAATCCAGCGCGTCTGTTGAAAGCATCGTAATCGTAGATATCGACACAACCGATGGTTTGTCCGTTTTCAGTCAAGTCAATCATCAGCCGGAGTTGCTTTTGGGTAGGCAAGTCGTTGTTGCTCAAAAGAAACTGTTCGATCTGAAAACGGGAATAGGGTGTATGCGTCCCACTGACCCGCCAGATGTCGCGGTCGTTTTCCCATCGGAAAATCTGCTCGGCATCCTCTGGCTCGGCGCATCGGAGCGTTATCGTGTCATTTTTGATGAACATCTGTTCTATACATTGAAAAACACTTGTGTTTTCAGTAGGCTGGCACATATTTTGATATACCCTTGCCGCTGAATTTTTCGACAAAAATACGCTTTTCAGCGCAATAAAGGTTGAAAAAAAGCATTAATGAGACTATAAAAAGCAAAAAAGTAACCTAAAATTTGAGATAAGATGAGAAAAGTGAGTATGATGTTGATGCTCGTCGGACTGTTGATGGCGACATCGTGTGGCAACCAAACCCAAAAAACGAATGAAGAAACGAACCCAACTGAACAACAAGAGCCCGTTTCACAAGTGGAACAGGTTCAGGAAGCCCGTGTGCAACGTACGGCATTTTTGCCTGCGGAAAGCACTCCCGATTTCGTTGATGCTGCCGAACGCAGTGTCGACGCAGTGGTGCATATTATGACCAAAGTGGTAAGACAGAGCAACACCTATGAGGATTTCTTTGGAGCTTTACTCGGCCAAATCTATGGTTATCCTGGCCAGACTCGTAATAACACTATGGTCGCTTATGGTTCTGGTGTGGTACTGACTCCCGACGGCTATATCGTCACCAACAACCACGTTGTGGAAGGTGCTGACGAGGTGGAAGTCACCTTTAATAATAAAGTGAAGAAGACCGCCAGTATTATCGGTACTGACCCAACCACCGACTTGGCCTTGATTAAAGTGGATGCAACCGATTTGGAGTATCTTACCTTTGGTGACTCCGACAATGTGCGCATTGGCGAATGGGTGCTGGCTGTAGGTAATCCTTTCAACCTGACTTCTACCGTAACAGCTGGTATTGTGAGTGCCAAGGCGCGCAACCTCAGCATCTTGGGTGAAGGCACGTCGGTCGAATCCTTCATTCAAACCGATGCAGCTGTCAATCCTGGTAATAGTGGTGGCGCTTTGGTGAATACGAAAGGCGAACTGGTCGGTATCAATGCGGCCATTGCTTCACATACCGGCTCCTACGAAGGTTATTCCTTCGCCATTCCTTCCAACATTGTCCGCAAGGTGGTCGACGACCTATTGCTGTATGGTACGGCACAACGTGGCTATCTCGGTGTGCAGATTGCAGAGCTCACGCAGGAACTTGCCGATAAGGAAGGCCTTGAAAACATTGAAGGCGTGTATGTTGCAGATGTTACCGAAGGCGGCGCTGCCAAATTGGCAGGCATGAAATCAGGCGATGTGATTACCGCTATCAATGGCAAAAAGGTGAACTCGACGACCCAGTTGAAGGAGAGCGTTGGACAATACCGTCCAGGCGACAAGATTGATGTGGAAGTGAATCGTAACGGCCATCATCACCATCATGAGTTGACGCTGCTCAACGAGGCCGGCAATATTGATGTGGTCAAGAAAGGCGACAGCTTCTATAACTCCGAATTCGGGTTGATGCTGCAGCCCATCAACCAGAACGACATGAACCGTCTCAACATTTCGAGCGGCCTGAAGATTGTGGAAATCCGTCAAGGACGTTTCAAAAACTCTGGCATTCCCGTTGACTTTGTTATCACCAAGGTGAATGGTATTGCCGTCAACGATAAGACCGACCTTGAAAACGCCCAAAAGAACAGGCATTCACGTCGTACCACTATCGAGGGCGTTTATCCCAACGGAATGAATGCCACCTTCTACTACAACAATTAATGTTGATTCAAGAAAGAATTTTCTGAAAATCAAAAACTTCGGTACGGTTTTTGATAATGTTTATACTTTGTGATTCAAGGAGGTCACGCCTTGTGACCTCCTCTGAAGAGCGGATTATGCAAAAAATCATGTGGGAGAGATATGAAGAGTAAGATATTGAATATGAAACAATAAACAATAATAAGATTACGAAGAAATGAGACAACTGAAAATTTCAAAACAGATCACAGACCGCAATGCGGGGACTTTGGATAAGTACCTCGCCGATATTGCGAAGGAGGCGTTGCTGACCACCGATGAGGAAGTCGAGTTGGCGCAACGCATCAAGCAAGGCGACCAAGCCGCTTTGGACAAACTGGTAAGGGCCAACCTGCGTTTCGTCGTTTCGGTGGCCAAACAGTATCAGAACCAAGGACTTAGCCTACAAGACTTGATTAATGAAGGCAACCTCGGTTTGGTGAAAGCGGCACAACGTTTCGATGAAACCCGTGGTTTCAAGTTCATTTCGTACGCCGTATGGTGGATCCGTCAGAGCATCCTTCAAGCCGTGGCCGAGCAGGCGCGCATCATCCGTCTGCCTATGAATCAAGTGGGCGCTTTGGCGAAGGTGAAGAAGGCTATTTCGCTTCTTGAGCAGAAGTTGGAACGTCGTCCAACACTCAAGGAGATATCCGATGAACTGGGTATGCCTGAGGACAAGGTGGACCAACTGTTGAGCCTTAACTCGCGTGCCGTCTCAACCGACGCTCCTTTGGACGATGAAGACGATGCCAACTTTTTGGACGTCTATGTCGCAGAGGACGAGGTTCAGACCGATTCAGCTGTGGAGCTGGAGTCGACTAGCAAGGCCATCCGCAGTTCGTTGGATATGCTCAACGAGAAGGAACGCACCATTATCTGCATGTACTTCGGATTGGGCACTTCGCGCGAATACTCTTTGGAGGAGATCGCAATGAAGCTCAACATCTCGCGTGAGCGCACTCGTCAGATCCGCGACCGTGCCTTGAAACGATTGAAGTCGGAGCCCAACTCTCCGCTTTATCAGATGTATATGAATCAATAAGTGAAAGGCTCTTCGGAGCCTTTTTTCGTATTAATTGCAACACTCAGGAACAAAAATCGGTTTGGAAAGAAAAAAAGATTATTTTTGCTGCACGATAAAACCATATTTGTTGCATGTGACTAGTTGAATGGTGCATATCAAAGCAAAATAGGAGTATTCTATGAAACAATTATTCAAAGCATTGCAATTCATCCGTCAATGTGATCGTCGGTCGTTTTGGCTGCGCATTGTGTATGTGATGATATCGAGTGTCCTTCCTTTGCTAAATCTCTATATCCTTAAGTTTTTGGTTGATTCTGTCTCCAATGATACGGTTCCTGTGCTTTTTGGGGTAGAGGTGAATTCTTATATACTACTAGGCATTTTTTGTTTGATATTTCTTATTAATCGGATGGTTACTGTCTTAGATGGCGTCAATAGCGACATCATGACACAACGTTTGATGGACTATATCAGCGACAGGATACAAAGCCAATCTGCGAGACTGGATATGTCCTATTTTGACAATCCCGAGTATCACGACACTTATCATCGAGCTCAAACTGAAGCCAATTACAGGCCCATGCGAATATTGGATGGATTTATGGGACTGATTGGTTCTACCATTACAATTGCTGGTATAGTCGCCATGCTTTGGACTGCATCTAAGTGGATTATTCTAGTCATGATTGTTGCTGTGCTGCCTTCCTTTGTCGTTCGAATCATCAAAGCACGGAAAATCTATGCATTTCGTCGAGAAAACACCCAGAATGTTCGCCGAACGAATTATTATTCTGCTCTATTGAACAGCAAGGATTATGCTAAGGAGATGCGTACGTTTGGCCTTGCATCATACTTTCGTGAGCGGTTCGTCAAGATCCGTAAAGCATATGTCTTGGATTTGTTACGTATTTCGCGCCGTATTGCCGTTTATGATATGACGAGTGCCCTTGTCGAGATGGCTGCGCTGTTTTTTGTCACGCTTTTTCTCATTAATAGCACATCGGATGGAGCCATTACAGTTGGTTCCTTCGTGATGCTCTTTGAGGCTTTTCGGCGCGGACAAACACAACTTTCCAGCTTGGTCAGCAGCGTTACTAGCTTATATGATAATAGGTTGTTTATTGGCAATTTGTTTGAGTTTCTGGATCTTGAACCCACAATCTGCACTCCTGAAAACCCGATTCCATTTCCTGAGAAGGTGGAAAGTGTTGAGTTTAGGGATATCACCTTCCGTTATCCGAAAATGAGTCATGATGTTTTGAAACATTATAGTCTTGTTGCCAAAGCAGGAGACGTGACCCAGATTGAAGGAGAAAACGGATTTGGAAAGACAACTTTGCTGAAACTGTTGCTCCGATTGTATGAGACTGACGAAGGCTCTGTTTTGATTAATGGTGTGGATATTCGCAACTATGACTTAAAGCAACTTCGCCATGGAATTGGGGCTGTTTTTCAGGATTTTGTCCGTTTTTATTGTACAGCGGAAGAAAACATTTCTTTTGGCGATGTGTCACATCTTGATCCAGAAAGAGTAAAATATGTCGCCGGTCTGACAGGTGCCGACAAATTCATCGAACGATTGCCTAAAGGATATGCGACCCCATTAGGTCGTTTGTTTGATGACGGAGAGGAGTTGAGCATGGGTCAATGGCAACGTGTGGCTCTCGCCCGACAACTGTATGGAAATTCTCCCGTGTTGATTTTCGACGAGCCTACTGCCTGGATGGACGTTCCGTCGCGTGACAAGTTTTACCAAACACTGGAATCGTTAAAAAACGAGGGAAAGGTGATTATTTTGATTAAGCACGTTTAATAATAGAATTGAATCACAATATATTAAAACCATGAAATACGAACTCATTAAATTGCCCTATGAGGCAAATGCTTTGGAACCGGTCATCAGTAAAGAGACGTTAGGCTTCCATCATGGCAAGCACTTGAATGCTTATGTCAACAACCTCAACGGCCTTATCGAAGGCACAAAATACGAAGAGATGCCTTTGGAGGAAATCGTGAAGACTGCCGACGGTGGTGTGTTCAACAATGCTGGCCAGATTCTTAACCACAATCTGTATTTCACCCAGTTCCGTGCTCCGAAAGCCGACAACAAACCTACGGGTGTGATTGCCCAATGGATTGACCAACAATTCGGCTCCTTCGATGCTTTCAAAGAAGAGTTTACGAAGAAAGGTGCCACCTTG
>JAEEGL013266569.1_pt1 | contig 52946 bp, 41 predicted proteins | sample 9134231 | NCBI WGS metagenome assembly JAEEGL01 (sample SAMN16246548, study PRJNA631951) | gut metagenome | biome: gut microbiome; feature: rumen; material: fiber-attached | host: Bos | place: Iran: Karaj | collected 2018-10 | reverse complement strand
ACAAAATATGATTTCGATTTTGAAAATCAAGAAATTAAGGAAGAAACTACAAAGCCTCAAGAAAAATCAGAGAAGAAAACTAAACAAGATTCATCTTCTGATGACCAAAGAGTTAAGGAACTTGAGGAAAGAATTAATCAAATGCAACAAATGTTCGCAAATCAAAGCGCGAATAATTTCCAAAACAATCAACCAGGCTTTAACCAACCATATCAAGGCCAGCCTTATGGCCAACCATATGGTCAACCAGGTTATAACCAACCATATCAAGGCCAACAATTTCAAGGTCAACCATATGGAGGCCCAGGCTATAATCAGCCATATCAAGGTCAACCATATGGAGGGCCAGGTTATAATCAACCATATCAAGGTCAACAATTCCAACAACCATATGGTGCCCCAGGTTATAATCAACCATATCAAGGTCAACCATATGGAGGGCCAGGTTATAATCAACCATATCAAGGTCAACCATATGCTCAACCTAATCCTGCTCAAGGCTTCAATCAAGCTCCAGCTCAAGAGCCTGTAGCTGAAGAACCTAAACCAGTGAAAAAGAAGGTTGTAAAGGTAAAGAAGGAACCTGAAGTGGTTGAGGAAGAAAAGGTTGAAGAACCAGTTGAGGAAGTGGTTGAAGAAACTAAAGTAGAACAACCAGTAGAAGAAACTGCTCCTGTGGAGGAAGAAAACAATACTGCTGAGGAAGCTCAAACTGAAGTTGATGATGAACCACAAGAGGAAGTCGATGAGGAATATGAAACTGAATCTCAGTTTGATATTGATCATACTGACATGCCTAATCCAAAAGGGATTAAATTGGAAGTAAAGAAAAAACCGGTTCCTAAAAAAGAACCAGTGAAGATTAATGTTGACGAAAACAACAATTAATAAAAATAGAACTGTCATTTTTGAAGTGACAGTTCTTTTTTTAATATGTTAAAATATAATCATTAAGCCTATAAATACACCTAATATTACACAAGGTACTAATATTATTCCATATTTAATAAAGTCGATGAAATTAAAATCAACTTCATTTTTCTTTAATATGGACATCCACATAATACCTGCAAGTGCGCCAATTGGTGTTAAGTAAGCTCCAATATTAGAACCGGCTATAGTTGCGTATACTGCAAGTTCTGATTTACCTTCAAGCACGCTAGTAAATAAGACAGACATTGGAATGTTATTAATAATATTATCAAATAGAGTAGAAGATATTAAATATGTTAATGACTCTGTGTATTTGTTAGTAGATAATTTATCTAAGAAATTAGATAATTGATTAATATATCCATTTTGTTTTAATGCTAATACTAAAATAAACATTGATAATATAAAAGGAATTAAATTATAAGGTAATCTTTTATATACATTTAATATATAAGATTTTTCTTTATATTTTAAGCTAAACACGAATAATATAATAGATAAAATTATTGCTGAAGAAAGGCATATTAGCCACATTTCGAAATTAATATAATTAGATATAACAAGAAGTATTGTTGTTATAGCTAAAATAATTAAATTAATTATAACTAGTGGAGTGCTTTTTAAAGTTGCTTTCTCCTCGTTTGGAATATAATTTATTTCTTTATTTAATGATTTTCTAAATATTAATAAAACTACTACTAAAGAGAATAAGGCTCCAAATAATGTTGGAATAGCCATATGGATGAAATAATCTGCAAATGAAATATTAAAGCCTGAAGCTAAATATATATTTGTAGGATTACCTATAGATAGTAACATTGAATATGTATTTGCATTAACAAATTCTACAATTAAATATGGTATAGGATTAATTTTAGCTTTCTTTGAAAAATTAATAATAAAAGGTGTAAATGTTAATATAACAATATCATTTGATGTAAATATGGTTAATATAGATATTAACGCATATAAAATAAAGAATATTTTATATTGATTAGACTTACATTTTTCTAATGCTTTTTCTGAAATATATGAGAAGAATCCTAAATTATCAAGTGAAATTGATAGCATTGATAATGAAATAAATAATATCAATATCTTAATTGGATTCATTTTGCCTTCAAATATACTACTAAATAGGCTGTTATATTCGATAGAACCAGAAAGTAGTATAATTAATGCTCCTATAAAAGAAATAAGCCAAAATGACTGAATATTAATATTTTTGATTTTGATACTTGGCTTAAATAATATCCGAAGTATCATAGTTATTATTGTAATAATAAATATTATTAATGAAACCATATTTTTACACCCGCAAGATATTATATACCAAATATTATTAATATCAATAAAAAATTATAAAAGGATGGATATTTTCCACCCTTTATTTGTTTATGCTCATTTCGATTATTTTTTCACATAAAGAAGAATAATCATATCCATCCTCATAGGCCTCAGCACTAAAATGTGCATATGGACTTAATGAAGGAGAAGATTCACATTCTATTAAATAAATATTATTATCCTTATCAACTATAAAATCAATTTTAGAATAAGCCTTTAATCCTAATACCTTAGTTGCCTTTAAGGCATATGCTTGAAGCTTATCTTTTAATTCATCATCGATATTTGCAGGACATCTTTTAGATTTTACTGTAGATAAATCTAGGCTATTTTTAGGATTTAATGGTAATACCTCAAGAACAGGAAGTACATTACCATTAAGTGTTGATACTGCAAATTCTTTTCCACAAATGAATTCTTCAATGATTATTTCATCATCCCATTTAAATGCGTCCATAGTTGCCTTTTTAAATGCTTCATCATCCATTGCGGCAGATACACCAACACCTATACCAAATGAATTAGGTTTAACTATAACTGGATATGACATATTAAAGCTTTTAGGGAATTTAATTTCTTCGTTTTTGAGTAGAGAATAGCCCTTAGAAAGAGGTATATTACATCTTGCTAGTAAATCCTTAGCCATAGATTTATTGTTAGCTTTAAAAGAAGAATTATAATCATTTCCAGTATAATCGATACCAAGCAAATCAAATGTTGATTGTATTTTACCATTTTCACCATCTAGACCATGAAGTGCAATGAATACTAAATCACTTTGGTAACAAATATTTAATACATTTGGACCAAAATATGAATTGGATTGATACATCCTTCTTTTTTTAACAGCCCATAAATCTGGAAGCTCATCAGTGATACTATCAACTGTTAGACTATATTTTTCTGGATTATCAAAGGCGTTTGAGACATCAAGCTCCTCATCTGAATAGCCCATATATGAATCAAGAAGAATAACATTATGTCCTTTTGATTTTAATTCATTTGCGATTAAATATGCTGAATGTAGTGACATATTTCTTTCAATAGATAAGCCACCTGCAAGAACAACTATATTTAAATTTTCTATTAAATTATCATTTTTATTTATTAGATTTTCTTCAGTTAATTTGATGCCTGAGCCATCAAAATTAACCTCTAATGTATTTAATCTTTCCTTTACAAGTGAAATTATATTTAATACTCTTGATACCTGTTCAGCAGATAGTTCAACCTCATATTTTTTCTTAGCTATACTTTGAATCTTTTTAACAACGATCTTATTTACGTGAACTATTAAGAAATTAGATAAGCCTAATAGCATATTTAATTTCTTAGAATTCAATAAATCATCTAGCATATTTATAGTATCTACTAAAGCATTTGCCTTAAAATATGTCATTATGCCCTTTAAGGCATTTAAAAAGTTTGGATTTTGTTTTGAATATTTTATAGCAAATGAAAGAAGATATGCTGCATTATCTACATAATCTTCATGACCTAATTGATCACATAAATATGATATGAAATCAGGAGTAGAGATTTCTTCGCCTATACTAAATGCTTTTTCAACTAAATCACCAACAAGCTTATTATTTTTAGATCTTTCCTTATCATTATCTGCAGATCTAATCATACTGTTGATAAATTGATTTAATATTTGCATCTCTGGACGCTGTCCATTAGGGTTAACAACCATTCTATAATTATGATCATCTATAAAATCGAAGAAGGTATTTGGACAGTGGCTTTCAGCAAAGCCTCCAGCGCCATAGTTGAAGCCGCAGTAGAAGGTCTTTTGACCAATATCATTCATCAAAATATTAACATAGTCAAAGTCGATATTATGGTTTTCAATAACACTTTGTCTTTCAACAATTTCTTTTTTATAATAATCCATAAATTTATCAGAAAAGCCTTGACCATCAAAAGAGACACATCTATCAACTGTATTATTTAATATTGTAATATATTTAGCCTTATTACCGCCTTTAGAATGGCCAATAACTGTAACATAATAATCTTTTAAATTATGTTTTTCATATACAGCCTTATACCATTCAAGTGCGTTTATTTGTTGTAATGAATCAATTTGGTTAGCACCTAAAAAGTCATCAGTCCACTCAGCTGCCGCAGTACCTCTATAGGCAACTACAGCCTCTTTCATTTCTTCATTAACGAAAATGGCTGATAAGCCTAAGCCTCCACCAAAGGCTTGGTCTAGATGAGAATCAATAATTTTAGCATCCATGATTCTCTTATTTAGCTTTATGGCATTAATCATATGTTTCCAATCAATGCCAGGCATAAAGCTTGCATAATATTTTTCATCATCAATTAGCTCAAAATCTATAGTTTCAAGTAGCTCTTTAACAGTTTCACCATTATGATGAATAACCTTTGACATAGGTGGAATATCATCTAAATATGTTAAATTTTCTATTAATAATAATTCATCAACTTTATATGTCATATTAAATCTCCGATAAACTAACTTATTTTTAATTATAATATAATTTTTTAATATATTAAATTACAAATTTTAATATTTGTAATATTAACATAAAAAATATATAATAAAGATTGATATTAAGCAATTTAGAGGTTAATAATTATGATACTAAATAAAGATGTTGAAAAGATTTTAAATGTCATAACTGAGATGTCTAGAGAAAACAATTATTATAAATTGTTAGAAGAAATCCTAGAGATAGCTATGGAGATATCTAATTGTGATGGTGGTACTTTATATCTACTAAAGGAAGATAAGCTAGAATTCTTTTATATGATCACGAAATCAATGAATATTAAAAAGGGTGGTATGGATGAAAAAATCGATTTACCACCTGTAGATATTAATGCCCCTGCCGTAGCCGCCTTATGTGCCAAAGGTAAAAAGGTTATTAATGTTGCTGATGTATATTCAGATAAGAATTTTAACTGGACTGGACCAATGAAATATGATTCACTTACAGGCTATCATACAGAGTCAGTTTTAGTTTTACCTTTATTTGATAGAGAAAAAAATGTATTAGGTGTTATGCAGCTAATAAATGCAGTTCTATTTAAAAAGGTAGTTCCTTTTACATATGATGTAGAAAAGATATTATATTCTTTAGCATCTTTATCCGGTATTTTACTTGATAATGTTAATTTATATACAAATTTAAGAGAATTATTAGATTCATTTGTTAAGGCAATGGTTAAGGCTATTGAATCTAGAACTCCATATAACGCATCACATACAGCTAATGTAGCCAAGATCTGTGGTGATTTTGTAGATTTCTTAAATGAGAAGAATTATGATGAAATTACAGCATCACAAAAAGAAGAGCTAGTTATGGCTGCCATGCTACATGATGTTGGTAAGATGATTATTAATGAAAAGACATTAAATAAGGCAACAAGATTTGCTGATAAATTTAATAATATGATGCTAAGATATGATTTAATTTCAGCAAGCATTGAAAATAAATATTTGCAAAAAGAATTAGCTGAAGATGAATTTGATAAAGAAATTAAATTTATAAATGATGTTAAAGAATTTGTTGCTAGATTGGAAAATCAGCCATATTTACCTGATGCTGATTTAGAATTTATTGAACAAATTAAAAATAAAGAATATGAAACTAAATATGGCGTTTTAAAAATATTTAATGATGATGAATTAGAATGTGCTTATATTAAAAAAGGTACTTTAACTGCTGATGAACGTCATGAAATTGAAATGCATGTTACATATACTGATGATATATTAAAGGAATTAAAATTTGGTAAAAAATATTCTAATGTTAGATCTATTGCCGCATCTCATCATGAATATTTAGATGGCTCTGGCTATCCAAATCATTTAAAGGGAGATGCATTATCTAAATATGTTAGAATAATAACTATCGCCGATATTTATGATTCACTACTTTCTGCTGATAGACCTTATAAGAAGCCAATGCCTAAGGAAAAGGCCTTAAGCATTTTAAAGGAAATGGTAGAAGAGGGTAAGCTAGATAAGGATTTAATTACTAAATTTGTTGAATTTGCTGCTTAGGAGATGATTTTTGTGAAATATCATGTTATACCTAAATTAAGCGAATTAGATAAATATTTAGAAATATCAAATAAATATAATTTAGGATTTGAATATAATGAATTTTTTAATCCTAATATATTAGATTCTCTTGATTTAGATAAAATAATAGAAGATTATAAAAAATTAAATAGAAAAAAAGATACACTACATGGTGTATTTTATGATATATGCTTAGATTCAGTAGATGAAAAAATAGCTAAAATTTCATATGAAAGAGTTAAATCGTCGTTTGAAATCGCAACTAAGCTAAATTGTAAGGGAGTAGTTTTTCATACAAATTATATTACTTGGATGAAATCTAAAGCATATCAAAAAAGATGGATTGAAAAAAATAAGGAAGCTTACTTAAAACTAATAGATGAATATCCTAATTTAGAAGTATATGTTGAAAATATGTTTGACCTAGATCCTTATTTACTTAGAGATTTAATGGATAGTATTAATCATGAAAGAATTGGAGTATGCTTAGATGTTGCTCATGCATCTATATCAAAGGTTGATATAAAAATATGGTTTGATGTGTTAAAAAAATATATTAAGCATATCCATATTAATGATAATGATTTAATTGAGGATTCTCATCAAGAATTAGGAACAGGTAAGATTAATTATAAGAAGGTATTTAAGTATATTAATGAATTAAATGATGTATCAATTTTAATTGAAATAAGTGATTTTGATAAAACATTAAATTCGATTCATTATTTAGAAAATAATAAATTATTATAGGTAGGAAAAATGAAATGGTTAAAAATGGGATTGATTATGAAACTTATTTAAAAAACTATCCAAACGAGGATGGCTATTTTGGTAAATATGGTGGAGCTTATATTCCTGATGAATTGAAGCCAGCCTTTGAAGAAATAAATTTAGCATATCAAACAATATGCCATTCTTCACAATTTATAAACGAATTAAGAAGAATAAGAAAGGAATTTCAAGGAAGACCTACTCCGGTTTATCATTGTGAAAGATTATCTAAATATTGTGGTGGAGCTCAAATTTATTTAAAAAGAGAGGACCTAAATCATTCAGGTGCTCATAAAATTAATCACTGTATGGGTGAAGGCTTGTTAGCTAAATTTATGGGTAAAAAGAAAATTATAGCTGAAACTGGTGCAGGTCAGCACGGTGTAGCACTAGCTACTGCGGCAGCATATTTTGGCTTAGAATGCGATATTTATATGGGTGCAGTTGATATTAAAAAACAAGCACCAAATGTATCTAGAATGCGCCTTTTAGGTGCTAATGTGATTGAGGTAACTGATGGTCAGCAAACCTTAAAGGAGGCAGTAGATGCAGCCTTTAAAGCCTATTTAAAGGAATATAAGGACTGTATTTATTGTATAGGTTCTGTTGTAGGACCTCATCCATTTCCATTAATGGTTAGAGATTTCCAATCAATTGTTGGAATTGAAGCAAAAGATCAATTTAAGGAAATGACAGGGTTGCTTCCTGATGTTGTTTGTGCATGCGTTGGTGGCGGATCGAATTCTGCTGGCATGTTTATACCGTTTTTAAATGATCCAGTTAAAATTGTTGGTGTTGAGCCACTTGGAAGAGGACCTAAAAGAGGAGAACATGCCGCTTCAATGAAATTTGGAACTGAAGGTATTATGCATGGTTTTAATTCAATTATGCTAAAGGATGAAAATGGTGAGCCTGATTTAGTATATTCAGTGGCTTCAGGCTTAGATTATCCATCTGTTGGACCAGAGCATGCTTTCTTAAGAGATGCTGGAAGAATTGAATATGATGCTGTTTCAGATGAAGAAGCATTAGAAGCATTCTATACCTTATCTAGACTTGAAGGTATTATTCCAGCCGTTGAATCAGCACATGCTGTTGCATATGCTATGAGACTTGCAAGAACTACTAAAAAGACAGGTACAATCTTAGTTAATTTATCTGGTAGAGGCGATAAGGATATGGATTATATCATTGAAAAATATGGCATTGATTATTTAGAAAAAAGAGGAATTAAATTATAATCGATTTTTATTGTAAAACAATATAAATTATTATATAATTTTTATTAGTGTAGGAGGATATTAAAAATGTTATTTGCTTTAGAAGGCGGAGCATTAGTTGCTTTAATTATTGCCGGTGTAATTGTATTATTAATTTTCTGTGTAGTAGTATGGTTTATTTCAACAAGAAATAGATTCATCAGACTAGAACAAGATGTAGAAAATTCTTTATCAAGAATTGATGTTTATTTAACTAAGAGATTTGATTTGTTAACTAAACAATTAGGTGCTGTAAAGGGTTATATGAAGCATGAAAAGGATACTTTAGTAGAAGTTATCGCTATGCGTAATCAAGCACCTGGTAAGGCTGCTTCAATTAAGGAAAAGGCTGAATTCAATGAAGAATTAAATAGAGTTGCAAGCCAAATTAATGTTGTTATGGAGCAATATCCAACATTAAAGGCTGATGTAGCATTCAAGGAATTACAAGGTAATATTTCTGAGGTTGAAGAAAATCTTCAAGCAGCAAGAAGCAATTACAATGCTAATGTATCTAATTTCAATAAATCAATTCTTCAATTCCCTGCTTCTATAGTAGCTGGTGCTAGATTTACTAAGAAGGATTATTTCGAAGCTGAAGAATCAAAGAAAAAAGACGTTGAAATTAAATTCGACTAGTTTTTTAAAGGAGATTCTTATGAATCTCTTTTTTTTAAGTTATGGAGGAAGCTATGAAAAATTTAGAAGAGCTTGAACAACAACGTATCGAAGTTGTTGCAAAGGGTAAGAAGTTTACTACATTTGGAATAATAGCTCTAATACCAGGAATTGGTTTAGGAGCTTGGGGGTTATTATCTGAAGGTGATTTCCGCATGTTCCCATTAGTTGGAGGTATTATTTTACTTTTAATTGCCTTTGGATTAATTGGATATGGAAGCAGTATAAAAGCTAAATTTATTTCTAAAATTAAAAGCGAGCTAATGCTAACATTAATGGCAGAAGCGTTAGAAACTACTGAATTTACATATGAAAAGAATTCTGGTATAAGCTTATCAACAATTTTATCTCCTGGTATTTATCAAAGACCAGATAGATATCATTTATCAGATTTCTTATCTTGTCAATATAATGGTATACCATATCAAATGTGCTTTGCAAATTTTGAGGAGGAGCATCAATATACTGATAAGGATGGACATACTCGTACAACATATGAAACATATTTTAAGGGTAAAGTAATTGTTATTGATTTTAAAAGACAAATCAATACTGCCTTTGCCATAATTGAGGGACATCCAAAGGGATTAAATGTTAGAGGATTAACTAAGGTTGAAACAGAAGTATCTATTTTCAATAAGAAATTTAAATCTTATTGTACAGATACTGAACATTTTTTCTATTTTATGACACCATCATTAATTAATAAAATAATGGAATTAGAATCAAAATTTGGAGGAACACTTCAAATAGTTATGGATGGAGATCTACTATATGTATTTATCAATGATTCTAGAAAACTATTTAATATTGATTTAAATAATTCATTTATAGGAGAAACTGGTTCTAGCCTTGAACAAATAAAAGGTGAAACATTAATTCCTGCAGCTATTATAAATGAATTCCACTTAGATTCTGATAAATTTAATAAAGACAAGAACCTTGAATAGAATATAAAACATTCTATGAGATACATATGTTAAATTTTTAGCAAAATATGACATAATACAAGTGTCTAGGAGACAATAAATCGTTAAGAGAAACGAAAAGAGATGATTGGTGTCATCTCTTTTTCTTTTTTATCTTTTAGACTTGTTGATTTAAAGTGGAAAACGGGTTATTATTATATTAAATATGGTGGCCTTAGAATGAATAATTATATAGAGTATTTGCTGAAATAAGGAACAAATGAAATGTCAAATTTGTAAAAAGGATTATTATATCAAAAGAGGCTTTTTAGATCTATTTAGAGAAGAAAATACTTATATATGTAATAGCTGTTATAACAAATATAAAATAGAATTATCACATCAAGAATTCATGCTAGAAAATTATAATTGTATTGTTGTTTCTATGTTTAAGAAAAGATATAAGATTGATTATAGAGCCTTTTTCTTAGAATATAGTCAAATCGCAAGAAGTCTATATTTTAAAGAAAATTATGAATTAATAATGCTTGATTTTGTGGATTTATCTTATAATTTAGAGCTTTTAAATATGTATGCTAATTTACTTCAAAGTAACATAATTGTTTTATGTTATAACTATACTGAATAATTAATTAAAATTACTTTACTATAATTTAGTTTTTTGCTATAATAAAGTTAAGAAAAGCTATTCTAGAAAAATCATAAAATTAGTTTAAAACTACATTGATTATTTAATGGTTGTTAATCTTTAGTAGTTATAAATTAATACAACCAAAATTTAATATTTAAGGAGTGATATTATATGAAGATCGAAGTTGTAGGAAAAAATGGATTTACACCTTCAGAGGCTAACAAGGAGTATGCTGAAAAGAAGCTTGCGAAGCTACAAAATTATCTAAGCGATTATGATAATATTTCTGCAAGAGTTGTTTGTAAGGTATACAAGGATTTCCATAAGGTGGAGGTAACAATCCCTTCAAAGAATATCATATTACGTGCTGAGGTTTCAGCTAATGACATCTATTCAGCATTAGATCTAGCAATCGATAAGCTAGTAAAACAAATTCGTAGATATAACGATAAGATTAAAGATAAGATGGGCCGTGAGGGCATTAAGAATTCTTTAGTTTCTGAGGAGGATGAACGAGTAGTTAGAAAGAAAGAATTTAATCTTCAACCTATGAGCGTTGAAGAAGCGATCGACCAAATGGAAGCATTAGGACATGATTTCTTTATCTATCTAGATAAATCAACTAGAAAGACAAATGTAATTTACCTAAGAGCTGATGGTGGATATGCAGTAATCGAGACAGATTCAAAATAATTAAATATATATATTTAAGCACTACAGCCGTAGTGCTTTTTTATTTGAATTTTTGATTGAAAATTTGGCCATTATATAGTATTATAACTATTAGAGTTTTTAAGAAATATTAGGTGATTTAGTTATGGGATTAAAAAAGTTATTCGATTCTGGTAGAAGAGAAATGAAAAGATGCGAAAAGCTTGCATATAAAATTGAAGCTTTAGAACCAGAAATTCAAAAATTAAGTGATGATGAGCTAAAGAATAAAACCGTTGAATTGAAAGAACAATTAAAAAACGGTAAAACTTTAGATGATATATTAGTTGAAGCATACGCTGTTGCTAGAGAAGCTGCATTCCGTGTTACTGGTATGAAGGCATTCCATGTACAGTTAATTGGTGCATGTGCTATTCATGGTGGTAATATCGCAGAAATGAAAACAGGTGAAGGTAAAACTTTAACAGCTGTTTTCCCTGCATATTTAAATGCACTTTCTGGAGAAGGTGTTCATATCGTTACAGTTAACGAATATCTAGCAGGACGTGAAGCTAATGGTCAAATCGGTGAAATTTATAAATTCTTAGGATTAACAGTAGGTCTTAACTTAAGAGAATTAGATAGAGAAGGTAAGCAAGCTGCTTATTCTTGTGATATCATGTATTCTACAAACTCAGAATTAGGTTTCGACTACTTAAGAGATAATATGGTTCCTTCATATGAAGAGGTTGTTCAGGTTAAGGGCTTAAATTATGCAATTATCGATGAAACAGACTCTATTTTAATTGATGAAGCTAGAACACCACTTATTATTTCAGGTCCAACTAAGGATGATAATGGTTTATATGAAAGAGCTAATGCCTTTGTTAAAGCATTAAATAAGGATGATTACAATATTGATATTGAATCTAAGACTATTGCTTTAAGTGAAGAAGGTATTAAAAAGGCTGAAAAATTCTTTAATGTTGATAATATTTATGACTATGAGCATACAGCTATAGTTCATAGAATTAATAATGCCTTAAGAGCTTGGTACATATTTGAAAATGGTAAAGAATATGTTGTTCAAGATGGTGCAGTATTAATTGTTGATGCTTCAACAGGTCGTATTTTAAAAGGAAGACAATTCTCTGAAGGTTTACACCAAGCAATTGAAGCTAAAGAAGAAGTTGAAATTAAAAAGGAAACTATTACAGTTGCTACAATCACATATCAAAATTTCTTCAGAATGTATAAGAAGTTATCTGGTATGACAGGTACTGCTAAAACTGAGGAAGAAGAATTTATTGATATCTACAACATGTATGTTGTTGAGGTTCCAACAAATAAGCCTGTAATTAGAGTTGATGCTCCAGATTTATTATTCTTAAATCCAAAATATAAATTTAAAGCATTAGTTGAAGATATTAAGGAACGTCATGCTAAAGGCCAACCAGTACTAATTGGTACAGCTAACGTTGAAACATCTGAGCTTGTTCATGAGATGCTTGTTAAAGAAAATTTACCACATGAAGTATTAAATGCTAAAAACAATGAACGTGAAGCTGAAATCATTGCTCATGCTGGTGAAATTGGTGCTATTACACTTTCAACTAACATGGCTGGACGTGGTACCGATATTAAGCTAGCTCCTGGTGTTGCAGAATTAGGTGGTCTTGCAGTATTAGGTTCTGAAAGATTTGAATCAAGAAGAATTGATAACCAGCTAAGAGGTCGTGCTGGACGTCAAGGTGACCCTGGTTATTCAAGATTCTTCATTTCAGCTGAAGATGAATTGATTGAACGTTTCGGTGGCGATTCATTTAAGAATAGATTAGCATATATTATTAGAACTATGTCTGATGGTGATGAAGATAAGGCATTAGAATCTAAGATGCTAACAAAGCTTGTTACAATGGCTCAAACAAAAATTGAAGGTATTAACTTCGATAGCCGTAAGAATATTTTGAAATATGATGATGTAATTCGTCGTCAAAGAGAAACATTCTACCGGGAGCGTCAACAAGTTATTAAGGCACAAAAGCTTGAGGACTTATTAAAGAAATTAATGAATTCATCAATTAGAGACATTGTTGAAGCCTTTGTTGAAGAAGGTAACTTTGATGATGCTAAGGTTGCAAATGCATTTAATACAAAATATTTTAGACCTAATATGGTTGATGTAAATGTAATTGCCGGCTATGAGGATGATGAAGACATCATTAAATACTTGGCTGAAGTTGCTTGCAAGGATTGGGATATGCGTTATAACGGCTTTAAGGCTGAACTTGATAGAGTAATTCCTGAACAAGTTAAGACAGAAGATCCAGATATTGTTGAAAAGAATATGCAATTCTTCATTAAGAGAATTATTTTACCTATCCTAGATAGAAACTGGAGAGAGCACATTGATGAAATGGCTGGATTTAGACAAGGTATCGGTCTACAATCTTACGCTCAAAAGGACCCTCTAGAAATTTATCAAAGAGAAGGTTATGAAAAGTTCCAACGCTTAATGAGAAAGATTAACGAAGAAATTTTAGTTACAGCAATGCATACTGGTATGCAAATTAGAAGACCTGAGGTTGTACAAGAACCTAAGGATGAAGATACAATGAAGGGCTTATCTACAAACCAAGATTTATCTACAGTTAATAAGCAACAACCAGTTAGAAATGAAAATAAGAAATTCGCTGATGTTGGTCCAAATGAACCATGTCCATGTGGCTCAGGCTTGAAATTCAAATTCTGTCACGGATTAAAACAAAGATAATTAAATTAGAAATCACCTCGCGTGATTTCTTTTTACTAAGGGGGATTATATGAAAAACTATACACTAGTTGAAACAAAATATATTGAAGAAATTGAATCAGAAATAAATGTTTATAGCCATAATAAAACAAAGGCTAGAGTATGTACAATTAAAAATAATGATGAAAATAAGGTGTTTTTAATTGGCTTTAGAACACCAGCTATTAATAATTGTGGCTTAACTCATATTTTGGAGCACTCAGTATTATGTGGCTCTAAAAAATATCCTGTAAAGGATCCATTTGTTGAATTATTAAAAAGCTCATTAAATACATTCTTAAATGCTTTTACATTTCCAGATAAGACATGCTACCCTGTAGCTAGCCAAAACTTAAGTGATTTTAAGAATTTAATGGATGTATATTTGGATGCAGTATTTCATCCTGCAATTTACGAGCATGAAGAAATATTTAGACAAGAAGGCTGGCATTATCATATTTTAGATGAAAATGAACCTGTTACATATAATGGTGTTGTTTATAATGAAATGAAGGGAGCTTTCTCAAATCCATCTGATATAGTAACAAGATTAGTAGGACAATATTTATTCCCTGATACATCATATGGATTTGAATCTGGAGGAGATCCTAAATATATTCCAGATTTAGATTATAATGAATTTTTAAATTTCCATTCAAAATATTATTCTCCATCTAATTCATATATTTATATATATGGTAATTTAGATATGGAAGAAAGATTAGATTATTTAGATAAAGAGTATTTATCAAAATATGATTATATAGATTTTGATACAACATTAAAGGATCAAAAGCCATTTGAAAAACCAGTATATGCTTCAAGCACATACGCTCTTCAACAAAACGAGTCATTAGATAATAAAGATTTCTTAACATATAATGTGGCTTTACCTTCAAAGCTAGAAATGCTAGAAAAGTCAGGCCTATCCATTGTTGTTAACGCACTATTTAATGTTCCAGGTGCGCCTTTAAAACAAAAGATAATTGATAAGGGCTTAGCTGATGATGTAGAAGCATATTTTGAAACAGAGCTTTATCAACCAATGCTATCAATAAAGCTTTCAAATTCAAATAAAAATAAATTTGATGAATTTATTAAATTAATAGATGATGAATTTGGCTCATTAACTAAGAAGCTAGATAAAAATTTAATCGCTTCAGTATTAAAATTCTATTCATTTAAATCTAGAGAAAAATTATTCTCTATGCGCTTTCCAAAGGGCTTATCTGTAATTTTAGGAAGCCTTGCAACATGGTTATATGATGATAAGGATGCATATAGTGCACTAGAAGAAATTAAATATTATGATGAATTAAACAATAAGCTAAATACAAATTATTTTGAAGAATTAATTAATAAATATTTTGTATTAAATAATCATAAGGCTTATATTTCACTTGTTGCTTCACACGAAGCATCAAAGGAAGCTGATGAAGAATTAAAGCAAAAGCTTGAAGCATTTAAGAATAGCCTATCAAAGGAAGAATTAAAAGCTTTAGTTGAAAAGAATAAGAAGCTAATTGAATATCAAAATAGTGGAGATACTAAAGAAGCTTTAGCAACTCTTCCAAAATTAAAGCTATCTGATATTTCAAGAGAGCCTATTTGGGGTAATTTAGAAAAGAAAGATAATTATTTATTCTCAAATTATAATACTAATGGTATTTCATACGTTTCATTTTATTTTGATGTGACTAATATGGAGGATGATGATGTTAAATATTTATCATTATATTCTAATTTATTTGCTAAAATACCTACAAAGAATAAATCATATTTAGATATATCAAATTATATCTTAAATAATGCTGGTGAATTTAATAGTGAATTTAGCGTATTTACTACATCAAATGGTGAAGTTAAAAAATATTTTAGAATATATTTTTCATGCTTAACAAAAGATGTTGATAGATTAAATGAATTCTTAAAAGAAATATTAAATGAAACTAATTTTGATGATGAAAAGAGTTTGATTGAACGTATTACAGAATTAAAGATTCAAGCTGAACAATCAATATCTTATAGTGGTCATGTTTTTGCAGCTAATAGAGCTTATTCAAAAATTAATCTAGAATTCTATTATAAGGATTTAGTAAGTGGCTTAAGCTATATTGATTTTGTTAATGAATTAATTAAGAATTTTGATTCATTAAAATCTAATTTAATTAACAAACTAAAGAATGCTAAAAATTATTTTGGTAATAATAATTCTATAGTTGGATTTGTTGGCTCAAATGAAGATTTAGCATCAGCAAAGAATAACATTAATTCATTTGTTTCATCACTTAATAATGTTACATTAAATGGTAAAACTAAATTTAATTTAGTATATGAAGCAGAAGCTATTAAGACAGCATATAATGTAAATTATAATGCTTTAGTAAGTAAGGTTAATAATAAATATAATGGCAAATTAATATTACTTGCTCAAATCCTATCTTATAATTATATGTGGCAAAATATTAGAGTCTTGGGTGGCGCATATGGAGCCTTCATTAGATTTGATCAAAATGGCTATATTCAGCTTGGAAGTTATAGAGATCCTAACTTAAAGAAAACTTATGAAACATATAATAATATAATAGAATATATTTCAAAGCTTGATTTAACAGATGAAGAACTATTGAGCTTTAAGATTGGTGCTATGTCTAACTTAAACATGGTTATGCATAATAAGGATTTAGGTGTTTATATGCAAAAGAACTATTTAATGGGAAGAACATATGATGCCTATAAAAATGTAATTGAAGAATTACTAAATGCTGACTTAAATTCATTAAAGGTAGTATATAAGGATTTAGATTTTACTAAATCATCAAAGACTACATTAGGTAATGAAAAAAATATTGAGGAAAATCTTGATTTATTTAATAAAATTAGAAATCTAGGTGTTTAATTTGAATAAGGAAGAAAAGAAATTATTAAAGCTAGAAAAGAAAAATGAAAAATTAAATAAAGAAGCCCAAAAAGAAGAAAAGAAGCTAGAAGAATATAATCAAAACGCTCCAAAAAGAATTAAAAAGAAAAAGAAAAGAGAGCTTCATAGACAAATTAATGAAGCTCCTAAAAGAAGCGTTTTAGAAGAAATAGGTAATGCAGTAAGCCATGGTGTAGGTGCAGTCTTTGCCATTGTTGCACTAGTTTTAATGCTTACACATACAAATACAGGCTTAGGTATTGCAGCATCTATTATTTATGGTGTATGTATGTTTATGACTATGATTAATTCATGTTTATATCATGCATTTAGAGGTGGCTCAACAGTTAAAAGAATTTGGAGAAGATTTGATTATTCAGCTATCTATCTTTTAATTGGTGGAACATTTGCTCCGCTATTCTTAATCTTCTTAGAACAGTATAATTCAACACTTGCTATTACACTATTTATATTACAATGGGTAGTAATTATATTTGGTATAACAATGAATGGTGTATTTGGCCCTGGTAGAATAAAAGTATTAAATTATATTTTATATTTTGCAGTAGGCTGGAGTGGAATTGTATTTATACCATTTTTCATCAATTATAATATAACATTATTAATATATATATTAGTTGGTGGAATAGTATATACCTTAGGTATGATACCCTTTGCCTTTAAGAAAATTAAGGTTACCCATTTTATATTTCATTTAGTTATATTAATTGCTTGTGTAATACAATTTAGTGGTATATTTATTTGTTTATATTTGTAAAATGAAAGGATAGTCAAACTATCCTTTTTCTTATAATAATTTTTATGAATTTTTATGAATTTTATTGAATTATTTTAAGAATAGATATATAATAATCTTTAAGGAGATTATAATAATTATGGAATATATTATCGAAACTAAGAATTTAACAAAGCAGTTTCCTAATAAATTAGCCGTAGATCATATCAATATGCATATTAAGCGTGGAGATATTTATGGCTTTATTGGAAGAAATGGTGCTGGTAAAACTACAGCTATGAAGCTAATCTTAGGATTATTAAATCCAACAGAAGGAGAAATTAGCTTGTTTGGAAATGAAAGCTTAAATAAGGGAAGAACTAAAATTGGTTCATTAATTGAAGATCCAGGTCTTTATAAAAATGCTTCAGCATTTGAGAATATGAAGAGATTTTCAATTCTTTATGGTGGCACAGATGAAGAGATTAATGAAATATTAAAAATAGTAGGGTTAGATAAAACTGGAGATAGAAAGGCTAAGGATTTCTCTTTAGGTATGAAACAAAGATTAGGTATCGCAATTGCTTTACTTGGAAATCCAGAAATATTAGTTTTAGATGAGCCTATTAATGGTCTAGATCCTGCCGGTATTAAAGAAATTAGAGATGTTATTTTAAGATTAAATCAAGAAAAACAAGTAACATTTTTAATTTCATCTCATATTCTAGATGAGCTTGCTAAAATAACAACTACATATGGCATAATTAATGATGGTAAATTGGAAGAAATAGATGCAGCTGAATTAATGGAAAGATGTAGAACTAATTTGAAAATTACGGTTTCTGATGTCAATAAAGCTGTAGAAGTATTAAAGGAAAATAAATTATTAGAAAATTATACATCAGATTCTGATTCAATAACTATGTATGATAATTATGATAATCCAGCATTAGTTAATGAAATATTAGTAAAGGCTGGAATAAAGGTTTCTGAATTATCTACTTCAAGTGCTGGATTTGAAAATTATTTCATTGAAAGGATAGGTAGATAATTATGGGAAAGCTTATTAGATTTGAATTTAGAAAATTATTGAGATCAAGATATGCATATATTATTTTAGCTATATCATTATTTTTGGTTATTATTAATGGTTTGACTTCAAATTTTGTTGCTGAAATGGCTCAAGCTTATGGCGAAGAGATTCAAGTATCATCATATGCCTTTGTAAGAGGAACATTAAGTTCAACATTTATGCTACTTTTAGGTATATTTATTGCAATATATGTATGTGAAGATTTTTCACATGGAGTATTAAAAAATATTGTTGGTAAAGGCTATGCAAGAGAAAAAGTATTATATTCTAAATATATAGTATCTTTAATTGCAACATTTGTTATTGCAGGGTTAACATTTGTTTTAGCTTTAGCATATGGTAATATTGCTTGGCCAGGAACTGCAAATACTACCGATAATATAGCAGTAATAATCATTGGTCAAATAATTGGTTTAATAACATATCATGCATTATTCTTTGCATTAGCATATACAATTAGAAAGCCAGGCTTTGCAATTGCTGTTAATGTTGTTTCTCCAATTTTGGTTAGCTTAGTGTTAACATTAGTAGATACAGGCTTAAAAAATGCTAAGATGGATTTTAATATTTCTCAATTTTGGCTAGATTCTACATTTAATGTATTTACAACTGCAGGAAGTGATTCTAACCTATTTGGTAGAAATATTGTAATATTAATTGTTTATTTTGCAGCTGCATTTGTGGCAGGTTTATTAATTAATAGAAAAAGAGAAATTAAATAATTATAATATTGGCTGTGAGATTCACAGCCGTATTTGTTTATTTAATATAGACTTTTTGTCATACACATATTAAAATTATAAAAGAGGCGATAAAATGGACGAAAAGACAAAGCACTATTTTAAAGAATTACCAGAAGAATATGAAATGGATTATGAAATAGATGCCAAGAGTGCAAAATTTACTATAGTTTATGGATTGATATTAAATTTAATATTAGTTATAGGTACAATTGCTATATGCTTTGCGATTAGAAATATTAGTATTAGTGATTTATTTGGTCCAAATAGAACTATAAAAATTAATATTTTGGCTTTATTGGCTTTCCTTGCAAGTATGGTTGCTTATATGGTTTTACATGAGTTAACACATGGATTATTCTATAAAATATTTACTCATGAAAAGCTAACATATGGATTTACACTAACTGTTGCTTATTGTGGATGCCCAAAGCTATATGTTAAAAAATGGCCAATGTTTATTACAACACTTGCCCCATTTGTGGTTTTCTCGATTGCGTTTATAATACCATTATTCTTTATTAAGGATAATGCCATATATGTTATTATGTCTATTCTTTTAGGTGTCCATATAGGTGGCTGCATTGGTGATTTATATTGTGCAGTTTTAATGCTATTTAAGTATCATAAAAAGAATTTATTAATTAATGATACAGGTCCTAAACAAACCTTTTATGTTAAAAAATAATTAGGAGATATTTATCATGAATAAAAATGTTGCGATTATAGGTGCTGGTGCCTGTGGCTTAATGTTATCAACAATACTTACAAAAAATGGTATAAAGCATACCATTTTTAATACTGGAAAAATTGGTAATAAAATATTAGCCTCTGGTAATGGTAGATGCAATATTTCAAATTATAATGTTACTAGTGATAAATATCATAATAAGAATATCTCTAAAATTGTAGAAGCATATAAAAAAGAATTATTTTCTTTATTTACTGATTTAAAAATATATACAAAAATTGATGATGAAGGAAGAATGTATCCTATAAGTGAATCATCACTTTCTGTATTAAATATATTATTAAAGAATTCTAAAGCTAAATTTGTAGATTTAGAAGTTTCTAATATTAAAAAAGAAAATAATAAGTACTTAATTAATGATGAATTATTCGATTATGTTGTTATCGCAATAGGTAGCCCTGCAGGATATAAGAATAAAGATTCATTTAAATTATTAGATAATCTAAATTTAAAATATAAAAAATTTATGCCATCACTTGTTGGCTTTAAAACTAGCTTAAAAATTAAAGAAATTAGTGGAGCTAGAGCGAAGGCTATGGCGTATTTATATAATGATAATAAAGAAGTAGCTAATGAGGCTGGTGAGGTAATTTTTAAGGATGATGGTATATCAGGTATTTGTATAATGAATTTATCTAGCTATTATAATCATATAGATAAGAAAAATCCTTATATTTTACTTGATTTAGCAGATAAGGATTATGATGATTATTCATCTGTTTTAAATCCAAAGCTTTTAAATTATATTAATAAAAATAATATTAATCCTCATAAATTTATTATTCCAATTACAAATACTTATTCTTTAGAATTTGCTCAAGTGGCAAATGGTGGAATAATTGAGGAAGAGATTAATGATAATTTATCTTTGAAAAAATATAAAAATATATTTGTTGGTGGAGAGGTTATTGATGTTGATGGCCTATGTGGTGGCTATAACTTGATGTTTGCCTTCGCTTCAGCAATTAAAATATCAAAGGAGATTTTAAAATGATATATGAAATAGATAATTTTAAAATTAGTCCTAAAGATAATTTAGAAAGTAAAATATTTAATAAATATAAAACAACTAAATATAAGATATTAAGGAAATCTATAGATGCAAGAAAAAAAGAAGATGTAAAAATTATTTATAAGCTTGCAATAGATACTAATTTAAATTTAAAAAACGAAAAGAAATATCAAGAAGAAAAGATAGAATTAGAATATCCTAAATGGAATAAAAAAAGACCTGTTGTTGTAGGCTTTGGACCGGCAGGTATTTTTGCAAGCCTATATTTAGCTAGATGTGGAGCTAATCCTATAATTGTTGAAAGAGGCTCAACTATTGAAAAAAGAATTGAAAATGTTAATGAATTTTTAAATAATAAAAAGCTTAATCCAAATTCAAACGTTCAATTTGGCGAAGGTGGAGCAGGTACGTTCTCTGATGGTAAGCTAACTACTAATGTAAAAAATCCATTAATTAAATTTATACTAAATGAATTTTATATTCATGGAGCTCATGAAGATATTTTATATGATGCTAAACCACATATTGGAACTGATATATTAAGAATAGTAGTAGAAAATATAAGAAAAGAAATAATATCACTTGGTGGAACATTCTATTTTGACCATCAATTTTTAGATGTTAAAAAAACAAAAGATGACTTAGAGGTTTTTGTTTCTGAAATAGAACCTATTATTACAAATGACCTACTTTTATGTATAGGCCATTCAGCACGTGATACAATTAAGCATCTATATAATGATTTAAAAATAGAAATGGAGCCTAAGGCCTTTTCTATGGGCGTTAGAGTAGAACATCCAGCAAATCTAATAAATGAATCTCAATATGGTAAATTTTATAAGGATTTACCGCCAGCATATTATAATTTGGCATGTCATTTAAATAATCGTGGTATTTATACATTTTGTATGTGTCCTGGTGGTTATGTTTTAGCTTCAGCCTCAGAGCCTAATACAATTGTTACAAATGGTATGAGTAATAATAAAAGAGATAATTTTAATTCTAATAGTGCTATTTTAGTAGATGTTAAACCTGAAGATTATTATAAAAATTCAGTTTTAGATGGACTAGACTATCAAGAATATTATGAAAGAAAAGCTTTTGAAATATCTGGTGATTATAAGGCACCTGCAAATTTAATTAAAGAGTTCTTAAATGATGAGATAGCAACTAACTTTAGAAGTGTTAAAACAACATATCCTCATGGTATTAAATTTGCTGATTTAGGCAAATGCCTACCTGATTATGTTATAGAGGGATTAAAGGGTGGAATAGTTGAATTTGATAAAAAATTAAAGGGCTTCAACTACGATGATGGTATTTTAATTGGTATTGAATCTAGATCATCATCACCTGTAAGAATTAAAAGAGATGAAAGCTATCAAGCAAGCATTAAAGGTATTTATCCAGTAGGAGAAGGGGCAGGCTATGCAGGTGGTATTACATCAGCTGCCCTAGATGGACTTAAGGTTGCGATGTCTATAGCTAAAGGAGAGAAAAATGACTAATTTAGAAAAATATTTAAAGGATCAGGAATTATTAAAAATATATAGATATGCAGATTTTGTTATTTCATATGATGAAGAAACTGTTTGTCCAAAGAAGGACAAAAAGACCTCTTTAGAGGTTTCATCATATTTTGTTAAAAGAATAATTGAAATAACAAATTCAGATGAATATTTTAATAATTTAGAAAGCTTAGCTAAGGATGATAGCTTAGATGATTTATTAAAACAAAAAATAAATAGAGAATATAAGGATTTGTTAAAACAAAGAAGAATTCCAAAGGATTTAATTTATGAAGAGGTTGATTTAATAGATTCAGCTTCACTTTCATGGGAGGAAGCTAGAGATAGTCTAAATTTTAATGATTTTATTAATAATTTAGATTTATTAGTAACTGTAGAATCTAAAAAGGCTAATTATATTTCAGATGAATTTAAAGGCTATGATGCAATTCTAGATGATATGGAAGAATCTTTCACTAAAAAAGAATATGATGAGCTTTTTGATTTAATTGAAAAAGAAATATTACCTTTAGTTACAAAAATACTTAGTCAGCCTAAGAAGTATAATGAAAAAATAAAAGATATTAAATTTGATATTGATAAACAAAGAAAGCTAACTAAGCTAATTTGTGATTTGATGGGATATGATAATACTGTTGGCTGTGTTGGTGAAACAATTCATCCATTTACTAACGGTATAAATATTAATGATGTAAGAACTACAACTAGATATGATGAAAAGCTATTATTTTCTAATTTATATTCAGTTATGCATGAGGTTGGTCATGCAACATATGAATTGCAAAATGATCCTAGCTTTTCAGAATCAGCATTAATGGGTGGTGCTTCATGTGCTATGCATGAATCTCAATCTAGATTTTATGAAAATTATTTAGGTAGATCTAAAGCCTTCGTTAAATTCTTATACCCTATATTAAAGGATTTATATAAAGAAGAATTAAAAGACTTCACATTTGATGATATTTATTATTATGTAAATGATGTATCTAATCAGCCAATTAGAACAGAGGCCGATGAACTTACATATCCATTCCATATAATTATTAGATATAAGATTGAAAAGATGCTATTTAATAATGAAATTAAGGCAGAAGATGTTGAAAAGGTATTTAATGATTTAATGAAAAAATACCTAAATTCTACACCTTTAAATCTAAAAGAAGGAGCCTTCCAGGATGTACACTGGACAGGAGGCTTTGGTTATTTCCCAACATACGCCCTAGGTAGTGCAATGTCAGCTCAATTCTATTACTATATGAAAAAGGATTTAGATGTTGATGCATTGATGGAAAAGGGTGACTTTAAGCCTATTAATAATTGGCTTAAGGACCATGTTCATAAATATGGTAGATCTAAATCACAATTAGAAATTATAAAGCATGCAACAGGTGAGGAATTTAACCCTAATTATTATATTGAATATTTAAAAGATAAATTCAAAAAAATATATAATATTTAAATAAAATTAAAATAAAAATCTAATTTTTGAATAAATGATAAATGAAAATTAGATTTTTTAATTATAAAATAAAATTTTTAACGAATAATTGTTGACTATTTAGAATTATTGTTATAAAATGTAACAAACCGAAGAGAAGGAAGTTAGCTATATAGCGCATTTAAAGAGAGTAGCTGGTGGTGGAATAGCTATAATAAGCGGATATAGAAGTGGGCCTTTGAGGGTAGAGGTGAAATAAAAGTAGCTAAAACCGGGAGCTCCCGTTATAGAGCTAGAATGTGATGGCATTCGAATGAGGTGGGCTTATTATAAGCCAATTAAGGTGGTACCGCAGGTGATTATTATACACTTGTCCTTTATGGGACAAGTGTTTTTTTTATTTTAAGGAGGATTTGAAAATATGATTACAATTGAAGAAATTAAAAAATATTTAAATTATGATATCGTTCCAATTAAAGAAGAGATGTATTCAGATTTTACAACTCCTTTAAATGTATTAAGAAATATAAAAGAAAAATATAATCAATTTTATTTACTTGAATCTGTTGAACAAAATAATTCAGGAAGATATTCATATTTAGGATATAATCCAATTCATATGATTTCATGTAAGGATTATATAGTTAATTTAGATGGTAACAAGTTTAAAAGTGATAATCCTTTTGATGAGGTCAAAAAGCTACTTTCTAAATTTAGAGCACCTAAGCTAAAAAATATGCCACCATTTTGTGGAGGCTTAATTGGTTATGCAGCTTATGATTCTTATAAATATTTCGAGAAGAAGCTTAAATTAGAATCAGAGGACATAGCTAAATTTAATGATTATGAATTTTTATTATTTGATAAGGTTATATGTTTTGATTCATATACTCAAAAGATTTATATTATTGTAAATGTTAAAACTTGTGATTTAGAAAATAATTATAAAAAGGCATTCGAAGATATTAATAAAATAAAAGAATTAATAACTAAAATGCCTAATTTAGAGGAAAAGAAAAATATAATAATTAAAAAGCCTGAATCTATTGATAATTATGATGAATATGAAAATAAATTAAATATTGTTAAGAAGCATATTTATGATGGCGATATATTCCAATGTGTATTTTCTAGAAGATTTGAAGGAAAGATGGAAGGAAGCCTATTTAATGCCTATAGAGCTTTAAGAACAATAAATCCATCACCTTATATGTATTATTATAAAAATGATATTTTAGAGATTGCTGGATGCTCTCCTGAAACTCTTGTTTCAAAGGAAAATGATGAAATAACAACATTTCCAATTGCTGGAACAAGACCAAGAGGAAAAACAATTGAAGAGGATTTAGCCTTAGAAGAAGATTTAAAGCATGATGAAAAAGAGCTTGCTGAACATAATATGCTAGTAGATCTTGGAAGAAATGATATCGGTAGAGTTTCAAAATTTGGAACAGTTAAGGTTGTTGAGTATCAAAAGATATTAAGGTATTCCCATGTTATGCATATCGCATCCACTGTAAAAGGTATTGTAAAGGATAATTTAAGTAGTATTGATGTTCTAAATTCAATATTACCTGCAGGAACCTTATCTGGGGCTCCTAAGCTTAAGGCTTGTCAAATAATTGATTCCTTAGAAAAAAGGCGAAGAGGGATTTATGGTGGAGGCTTAGGCTATATTGATTTTACCGATAATATGAATATGTGTATAGTTATTAGAACTATTATTAAGAAAGATGATGATATATTTTTACAAGCTGGTGGAGGAATAGTAATAGATTCTAATGTAAAATCAGAATTCTTAGAAACTGAAAATAAGGCAATGGCTACATTTAAGGCTATGGAAAGGATTTAGAAATGATTTTATTAATTGATAATTATGATTCATTTTCATATAACCTATATCAATATATTGGAACTATTAATCCAAATATTAAGGTTATTAAAAATGATGAATTAACAGTAGAAGAAATAAAAAAATTAAATCCAAGCCATATTGTAATTTCACCAGGGCCTGGAAGACCAGAGGATGCTGGTATAATAGAGGATTTAATAAAAAATATAAATGATATTCCAATTTTAGGTATATGTCTTGGCCATCAGGCGATATGTGAGGTATTTGGATTTGAAATAACAAACGCTAAAGAGATATATCATGGTAAGAAGGATAATATTATAGTTGATAACAATATAGATTTATTTAAAGGCTTAAATAAAAATATAGATGTTGCAAGATATCATTCTTTAATTGCTAAAGGTAAATCTAATTATTTAGATGTTATAGCAAAAACTAAAGATGATGAAATAATGGCTGTTAAGCATAAAAAATATCGGATATATGGATTACAATTTCATCCAGAATCAATATTAACAGCTGATGGTATGAAAATATTAAAGAATTTTTTTGGGAGAGAGTGATTATGAAGGACTTATTATTGAAATTAACTGAAGGTAAAAATTTAACTGAAAGAGAAGCATTTGATGCTATCCTTACAATAATGAAAAATGAAGCTGAACCAGCATTAACTGGAGCTTTCCTAACAGCTTTATCAATTAAGGGTGAAACACCAACAGAAATTATTGGTGCCTCACGTGCAATGATGGAGGTTGCTGAAATTATAGATCCAGGCTATGATGTTTTAGATATAGTTGGTACAGGTGGAGATAGATCATTTTCATTTAATATTTCATCAGTTTCAGCAATAGTTATCGCATCTTGTGGTGTTAAGGTAGCTAAGCATGGTAATAGAAGTGTATCATCAAAATGTGGCTCAGGTGATTTATTTGATGCCTTAGGGGTAAAATTTGATTTCGCCTCAAAGCACGCAAAAGAGGTATTAGATAAGGCTGGAATTGTATTTTTATTTGCCCCAGTATATCATAAGGCAATGAGATTTGTTGGACCTATTAGAAAAGCTTTAGGTATCAAAACTATCTATAATATTATGGGACCACTTATCAACCCAATGAATGCTAAATATATGGTTTTAGGTGTATATAAGAAGGAACTAGTTAGACCTGTTGCTGAAGCATTAAAGGGTAAAGGTCTAAAGGGCGCTATGGTAGTATATGGTCTTGATGGAGTTGATGAGCTAAGTGTTGCGGCAAATACATATGTTGCTGAATTTAGAGATGGTAGTGAAATTGAAGAATATGAGCTTAATCCTGAAGATTATGGCATTAAACTTTCTAAACATGAGGAATTAATTGGTGGAGAACCAGAAATAAATAAGCAAATTGCCCTAGATATCCTAAATGGTAAAAAGGGAGCAAAAAGAGATGTCGTTGTCCTAAACTCAGCATGTGCTCTACATGTATATAAAGGTATAAGCATTAAGGATGCAATTAAGGAAGTAGAAAACGCAATTGATACTAAAAAATCATTAGAAACTCTTAATAAATTAATTGAGGCTACAAATGATATTAGATGAGATTGTTGCTAAAAGAAAAATAGATTATCAAAATTTAGAAAAAAAGATTCCTTTAGATGAACTAAAAAAAGATATTATAGTAGAAAAAGAATATAAACTATACGATTTATGCAAGAAAAAAGATTTTATATTTTTTACTGAATGTAAGAAGGCTAGTCCATCTAAGGGAATCATATCTAATGATTATCCTTATGTTGAAATCGCAAAAAAATATGAAGAGGCAGGCTGTGATGTAATATCATGCCTAACTGAACCTAATTATTTTTTAGGCAGTAATGAGCATTTCATAAATATTAGAAAGAATGTAAACTCATTAATGCTTAGAAAGGATTTTATATTTAGTGAGTACCAAATATATGAATCTAAGAAAATAGGGGCAGATGTAGTTTTACTTATCTGTTCAATATTAAATGATGAAGAATTAAAAAAGTATTTAGATTTAGTTCATGAGCTTGGAATGTGTGCTTTAGTTGAGGCACATGATGAAGAAGAAATAAAAAGAGCTATAAATGTTGGTGCTAAGGTAATTGGTGTCAACAATAGAAATTTAAAGGATTTTAGTGTTGATTTTGAAAATGCATTAAGCCTAAGAAAAAAATATCCAGATATTTATATGATTAGTGAGTCTGGTGTTAAAACTATTGAAGAGGTTAAAAAGATTAAAAGTGCAGGCTTAAATGGAGCTTTAATAGGAGAAGCACTAATGAAATCTAATAATCCATATGATGAATTATTAAAATATAGAAAGGCTTCTGCGATGCCAAAAATTAAATTTTGTGGAATTAGAAGAAAAGAAGATGTCGAATATGTAAATAAGCTTCTTCCAGATTACATTGGATTTGTCTTTGCTAAATGCTCAAAAAGAAGATTAACGATGACTGAAGCTTTAAGATTAAAGAAGAATCTAGATCCAAGAATAAGAGTTATTGGTGTATTTCAAAATCAAAATATAAGCTTTATATCTAAAATTGTTAAGAATGGAACAATAGATATTATTCAGCTTCATGGCGATGAGGATGATGATTATATTAAAAAATTAAAACAAGAATTAGATATAGAAGTGATATCAGTATATAGATGCTCAAAATATGCTGAATATGTAATGTATGATTCTAAGGAGCCAGGCCAAGGAATAAAAGCTACGTATAGAAATAAAACAAAAAATAAGCCATTCTTTTTGGCTGGTGGAATAAATATATCAAATATAGATGATATATTGCTTTTAAATCCTTACGCAATTGATATTTCTACAGGTATAGAAACAGATGGATGTAAGGACTATCAAAAGATGGAACAAATAATAAAAAGGGTGAGAGATTATGAGTAATACTAAATTTGGCGAGTTTGGTGGACAATATATCCCAGAAACATTAATGAATGCTGTGCTTGAAGTAGCAAATGCTTATGAAAAATATAAAAATGATCCGGAATTTATTAATGATTTCAATAAGCTATTAACTGAATATGCAAATCGTCCTTCAATGTTATATTATGCTGAAAAGCTAACTAATAAACTAGGTGGAGCTAAAATCTATTTAAAAAGAGAAGATTTAAATCATACTGGAAGCCATAAAATTAATAATGTATTAGGTCAATTATTACTTGCTAAAAGAATGGGAAAAACTAGAGTAATAGCTGAAACTGGTGCTGGTCAGCATGGTGTGGCAACTGCTACTGGTGCGGCTTTATTAGGACTTGAATGTGAAATATTTATGGGTGAAGAAGATACTAAGCGTCAAGCTTTAAATGTATTTAGAATGGAGCTATTAGGTGCTAAGGTTCATAAGGTTACATCTGGAACTAAGGTATTAAAGGATGCTGTAAATGAGGCTATGAAGGAATGGAGTAAAAGAATGGATGATACTCTATACGTTTTAGGTTCAGTAATGGGACCACATCCATTTCCAACTATGGTTAGAGATTTCCAATCTGTAATATCTAAAGAAATAAAACAGCAGATTTTAGAAAAGGAAAATAAATTACCTGATATGGTTATTGCCTGTGTAGGTGGTGGCTCTAATGCCATAGGTGCATTTTATAATTTTATAAATGACAAACAAGTAGAGCTTGTTGGCTGTGAGGCTGCAGGAAAAGGTATAGATACAAAGCTTCATGCTGCAACAATAGCTAAGGGTAAAATTGGTATTTTCCATGGAATGAAATCTTTATTCTGTCAAAATGAATATGGTCAAATTGATGAGGTATATTCAATTTCAGCAGGCCTAGATTATCCTGGTATTGGACCAGAACATGCTTACCTAAATTCAATTAATAGAGCTAAATATGTTCCAATTACAGACGAAGAAGCAGTTAATGCCTTTTTAGTTCTTTCTCAAACTGAAGGCATTATTCCAGCAATAGAATCAGCCCACGCTGTTGCGTATTGTCTAAAGGTTGCCCCTAAAATGAGAAAGGATCAAATAATTGTTGTTAATCTATCAGGTAGAGGTGATAAGGATTGTGCGGCAATAGGTAGATATTTAGGAAGGAGTGATTTAAGTGAATAGCTTTAAAGATGTTTTTAATAAAAAGGCTTTTATAGCTTTTATTACTTGTGGTGATCCTAATTTAGATTCAACTATAGAGTTTGTTGATAAACTAATTGAGGCAGGAACTTCTCTAATTGAGCTTGGTATTCCTTTTTCAGATCCAATTGCTGAAGGTGATGTAATAAGTGAGGCCGATATTAGAGCGTTAAAGTCAAAAACTACAACTGATAAAATATTTGAATGCGTAAAAAAAATTAGAATTAAACATCCTAATTTCCCTTTAGTATTTATGACTTATGCCAATCCAGTATTTTCATATGGATATGATAAATTCTTTAAAAAAGCTCAAGAATTAAATATGCTTGGTGCTATTATTCCAGATTTACCATATGAGGAGCATGATGAAGCTCAAGTTATTGCAAAAAAATATAATCAAGTTGTTATATCTATGATTGCTCCAACAAGTGAGGATAGAATTAAAAAGATAGCTGAAGGATCAGATGGCTTTATCTATTTAGTATCATCACTTGGAGTTACAGGAATGAGAGATACATTTTCTTCAAATTTAGAAGAAATAGTTAAAAAGATTAAGGAATATACTAATACACCTATTGCTATAGGCTTTGGTATTAAAAATGAAGAACAAGCTTATAATATGTCTAGAATTGCTGATGGTGTAATTGTAGGCTCAGCTATTGTAAATATAATTGCTAAATATGGTAAGAATGCATCATCATATATCTATGAATATGCTAAAAAGATGGTAGAAGCTTGTAATAAATAATGAATTTATATTTTATTTAAAAGATGCTATAATATTTATAGCATTTTTTTATTTTTGAGGAATAAATATATGAAAAGGATAATGGGTATTATTATACTACTATGCTTATTAGTATTTAGTTTAACAAGCTGCAAGAAAAGTGCAATTGAAGGAACATATTATAAGCTAGTAAATAATGTAGTAAAAGAAGATGAATATTTAATTTTTAGTAAAAAAGGCTTTAGATTACATTATGATATGAATGGAAAATATTCTGGTGAATGTTTAGATTTTTGTGATACTTATGTTAAATTTAGTTATCCAGTTGAATGGTATGATTTTGGTAAAAATAAAAATACAACAATAAATAAAATTATAACATTATATCTTGAAGGAGATATATTAAGCTCAAATCCTGATAATATTTATTATGGAGAGGTTTATTGCAGAGCTGGGTATGATCCTAATAAAAATAGCTAAGGAGGGCTTATAATGAAAAAATATATTAGATTATTTTTAACAATATTCGTATTATGCTTTTCTATCTTTTTATTTTCAAGCTGTAGTGAAAAAGAAAACCTAATAGAAGATACATTTTATATGATTAAAAATAATGTTTTACAACCAAATGCCTATTTTACATTTGAAAAAATAGATGGCGTAATGCATTGGTCTGATAGCGATGGTGAAAGTGGTACATGCTATAGCTATACTAATAATTCTGCGAAATTTGGAATAATACAAGAAGTAAATGCTGATAAACTTCATGTTACAATCACTGCGACAGTTGAAAAAAGTGGTCGTATGGAAATGATTTTGCATATTGAGGAAAACAATGTTGATTTAATGCCATATTATTTATGTAATTCAAAATATAGACCAGATAATTTATATTATCACATAATTTATTATGATACTTTAACTCAAAAAATTGTTAAGCAGGATGAATATAATGAAATAAGATATTATCCAAAGCTTAAAGATTCAAATATGTATTTTGCTGGATGGTATTTATCTAGCCTATATGCAAATAAGGCTGAGGCTGGCTCTAAAATTAAAGATACATTAATTTTATACTCTAAATGGGAAGAATTAAATGATGATAATTCGGTTACAGTATCATTTGAAACTAATGGAGGTTCTTCAGTTAAACCAATAAAGGCTCCTAAAAATGGATTAATAAAATCTATTGATTGTACGAAGGAAGAAGCTGATTTTGTAGGTTGGTTTGTTGATGAAGAATTAACCAAAGGCTTTGTTTCTACTTATGAAGAAGATATGGTCTTATACGCAAAATGGAGAAAGAAATGTCGTGTAAGATATATAGATATTGATGGCACAGTTTTACAGGAAGAATCTATTAAGCAAGATGAAATTACAAGCTATAATGGAAAACAATTAGATTATTATTTTGCGGAAAATGGTGATTTATATAGATTCTTAGGTTGGGATAAGGATGTTTCAAAAGTTACTGATGATGTTGATATAAATGCAAAATATGAGCTTTTGGTAAATGATGGAAATGGATTATATTTTTCATTGTCTGATACTAAAGATTATTATATTTTATATACAAATGATTCAACAGCTGAAGAAATAATTATCCCTGATACTATTAATGAATTACCAGTTAAGGAAATAAAAACAAATTCTTTAAGAAATAGTACTGCTAAAAAAATAACGATACCAAACAGTGTAGAAAGGATAGAAAAAGGAGCTATAAATGGATGTTCAGCATTGGAATATTTAACTATTCCGTTTGTAGGCGATAAAAGAAGAGACGAAACAAGCCTATATAATTATCCAATAGGATATATGTTTGGTGATGATGAATATGAAAATAGTATTATGGCTGAATACCAATGTGTTGAATCTGGTAGTGTATATTATAAATGTAATGGCTATTTTCCAAATAATTTAAAGGAAATAAGAGTTACAGATGCAGCATATATTTTAGGTGGGTCATTTAGAAACTGTCCAGTTGAAAAAATAGTTATAGACAAATGTGACTATTTAGGTTATGAGGCCTTCTGTGGCTGTACATTAAAAGAATTTGAGCTTCCAGATGATTTAGGCGTCATAGGCGATAATGTGTTTACTTATTGCCCAAATTTAGAAAATGTTGAATTAAGTATAAAAATAGAAAAATTATCAAATCATACTTTTAGAGGCTGTCCAAATCTTAAGACTGTTAAATTAAATGATGGCCTAAAGGAAATTGGTGAATATGCTTTTTATGAATGTGAAAAATTAGAAAAGGTTATCTGTAATACTAATTTAGTGACTATTGGTTTTAGTGCATTTGGCAATTGTTATGCTTTAAAAGAAATAACTTTTGGTAATAATTTAAGATTTATTCAAAATTATGCTTTTCAAAACTGTGGTAGTTTAGAAACAATTGAATTACCTGCCTCTTTACTAAAAATTGGAAGCTATGCATTTAGCTGTAGTGGCTTTAAAGAAATTAGTGTACCTGATAATGTAACAAATATTGGTGAATGGGCATTTTCATCATGTAAAAATTTAACTAAGATTTCTTTACCATTAAATCTTTATCAATTAGGAAGTTATTGTTTTAATGGATCTGATTCTTTAAAAAGGCTAACATTACCTAAAAATTATAATTCTTATGATAGTTGGACTTTTTCGGGTAGTTCTATTGAAATCCTTGAGATACCTGATGATACAGAAACGATAAGTGGTGAGTTTATTCTTATTTTTAGTAATATTAAAACATTGATAGTATCTTCAAAATTAGTAAGTATTAGTTTCCCGGATGGATATCGTTTAAGTTTAAAAAAAATATATACAAAATCTAGTGAAAAATTAGAAGATTTATTACTTAAATCTTTAGAAGATAAAAAGATTTCAATTTATTATCTAACACCAAATGGTGAAAGCGAAGCAAGAAGTGGCTCATGGTGGTATTATGATGATAATGGTGAAATTGTAGAATTAATAATTAAATAAATAAAAATGGTTGAGATTTTTCTCAACCATTTTCATTATTTTAATTTATTTAATATTCTATCAACTATTGCCTTTGGTACATATTTAGATATATCTAATCCATATTCTACTAGTTCCTTGACTGCTGAAGAAGAAACAAATTGATTCTTACTAGAAGGAAGTAAAATAAATGTTTCAATAGAAGAATCTATATCTTTATTATACTGGAATAATGAAAATTCATTTTCATAATCTGAATAATTTCTCATTCCTCTAATAATAACGTTAATCTTATTTTCCCTACAGTAGTTTACAACTAGTCCATCATATGAGGCAACAACTACATTACCTAAATTAGCTGTTGAATCCATTATCATTTCAATACGCTCTTCAATAGTAAAGCTTGATTTTTTAAACATGTTACTTGCTACAACAACATGTACCTCATCAAATATCTTAGAAGCTCTTTTTATTATATCTAAATGTCCGTTAGAAATTGGATCAAAAGACCCAGGATAAACACATTTTTTCATATTATCACCAGTATTATTATATAATATTTAAAAAAATTACTCAACTTATGAATTTTTAAATTTATTTGAAGCCCTTTTTGTGTTAAAATTTAAGTTGGTAGGTACTTTATATGAAGACAATTGTTATTGCTACAAATAATAAGAATAAAGTTAAAGAATTCGCATCACTTTTTAATAATCCAAATATTGAATTTAAGACATTAAAGGAGATTGGTTATAATAAAGAAATTATAGAAGATGGAAGCTCTTTTAAAGAAAATGCATATATCAAAGCTCATCAAGTTTCAAAAGATTTAAATCTAACAGCTATATCTGATGATTCAGGGCTATGCTGTGATGGACTAAATGGTGCGCCAGGTATATATTCTGCTAGATATTCTGAGAGTGGTCTTGATGAAGATAATAATAAATTATTATTAGAGAATTTGAAAAATGTTAAAAATAGAAACGCTCATTATACATGTGCTATATGTATATGCCATCCAGATGGAAGCTATAAAATAGTAGAAGAAATATGCGAAGGTATAATAATTGATGAATATAGAGGTAGCAATGGATTTGGCTATGATCCTATCTTTTATATACCAGAATTTGATAAAACATTTGCTGAGGTTTCCTTGAATAAGAAAAATGAAATATCGCATAGAGCTAAGGCTATTAGAAAAGCGAAGGAGCTAGTTGATGAAAATTTTGATTTTAAGTGATTCTCATTCAAGGACTATAGATTTTAATTTTAATGATTTTGATTATGTAATCCATGCTGGAGATACATATGAGGATTTAGAAGGTAGATGTATCTATGCTAAAGGCAATTGTGATTATCATGGCCCAAATGAGGTTAAAATTAATTTATTTGATAAGAAGTTCTTTATTACACATGGACATCTATATGGCGTAAAAAATGGATATGATAGAATAACCTATAAGGGCTTTGAGGAAGAAGCAAATTTTGTTATATTTGGTCATACTCATATTCCATATTTTAGTAAAGAAAGAAATGTAATATTTATAAATCCGGGAGCTTATTTAGATGGGCACTACCGGATACTATATGATGACTATATAGAATACTATGAATATAGTAGAAAGAAAACAGTAAAATTTTAGAAAGGATTTAAGGCGATGATTATTGATGAAGTATTAAAGCTTGAAAAAAATAATAGCTCAATAAGAAAAATTGATCTTTTTTTAGGCTGCCAGGTTAAATATTCAAATGAATATTTTAAAGCTTTATGCTATAAGGTTCAAATACTTCATCATTTAGGAAAGAATAATGATGCCTTAAAGCTTTTATATGAGGTAGTACCTAACTTCCCTGAAATATCATCAGAAGGTATTATAGATATATGTGATGGTATTATCGATTTATGTATTGATTTAAAAAGATTTGACCAGGTTTATAAATATATAAAAATTAAACAAAAATATTTACCTATATCTAAATCAGTTTTACATGTTAAAGATAATATCAAATATTTTATGGCATTAAAGCAATATGATAATGCTAAAGAATCTTTAGAAAAATATCTAGATGATGATATTACTAAAGAAGAAATGATATTTGCTAAAATAGAATTAGCTAATATCTATTTAATTTTACATGAAAAACAAAAATATTTAGAAATTATAGAAGATGTAGAAAATTATTATCAAGCTAATTTAGAAATAGAAAAGCTAGCTGATATTGGCTTAAATAAACTGTTGATATCTTATGATGAAAGAAATTATTTAAAGGTAATATCAGATGGTAATAGATACTTAAATGATGATAGCCTAGATTCTCATCATAAGCTAAAAGCAGCATCACTATTGATGAATTCATATATTATCAATGGTGATTATAAAAGAGCTGGTATAATTGAGGCAGAATATAATGAATTTATAAATGAAATAGATTTAGATGATTCTATTGAATTTATAAAAATAGCTATAGATTTATATAATAAGACTCATACATTATTCCAGGTAAAAGAATATGAAAATAAGCTTGATGAGCTAGAAGGATTAAAAAAACAAGCTAAAAAAGAAAATAAAAAACAAAAGAAGCAAGAAGAAATATTTATTCCTGATATCGAAGAAAAAGAAGTAATTGAGGATGAAGATGATGACATTAGACCTAATATCTTCAATGTTACTGAAACTACTATAAAGGAAGAAATCGAACAAAAGAAAAACATTATTAGTGTAAATAATGTTTCTATTTCATCAAATTATGAAAAGCTAGAGGCTGTTTTTAATACAATTAATGAATGTGATATGTCATTAAAATTTAGAGAAATATTTAGAAATATGTCTATTACACTTTCTAAGCTTTATGACATTAAAGAAATTTATATTTTGTATTATAAAAGAGCTTATGTTGGTCTTCATTATAAAACTGAAAGAGTATATGATAAAACCCTTGAATATGAGGATTTAGAGGATACTATTAATTTAGCTTCTATATCATATGATTCAGAGGTATTCTTAGATAAAGAAAATAATAGATTTAATAAAAATATTGTCACTGGTAGTGAATATGAAGAAGATATTTATGCTATATCTATTCCACTAAAGGATGATTTGAAAACAATAGGCTCTATTGCCTTTTATTCAGATAAGGATTTCTTAGAGGAAGAATTAGTATATGAATCACTAAAACTAATATCTTCAATGCTAAATACTAGACTTGTAGTAAGCCTATATCAAGATGATGTTATTTATCAAAATAAGAGATTATTCTTTATAAATGATAATTTTAATAGAGGTTTTAAGGAACAAATAGATGGCTATATCCATCTAAATACAGTTGGCTCTAATCTTTTAGGTATAGAGGCAGATGTTAGACTTGATGATTATTATTTAAAAATGAAATCAATTGATGTAGCTAAATATAAGAATTTATTAAATAATATTTATAATTTAAATCTTCAAAATGAAGTATTAGAATATGATTTTAAAAAGGATAATACTTATTTAAGAATAAGAGAAACATTCTTCTTAATGTATAATGAAGGTGTTTGTTCACTTTTATCAATTTTAGAAGATATTACAGAAGATGAAAAGAATAAGGATGATTTAATTAAGCTTGCTTATACAGATCCAGTATCAAAGCTTGATACACAGGTTAAGCTAAATGTAGATTTAAATGATATATATAAAGATAATATTTTAGCTTTAGCTATCGTAGATATTATTGATTTTGATTTATATAGAACACTTTATGGTTATAATTTTACAAATCAATTAATTTATGCAGTAGGTAAGGAATTTGTAAATTATTATAGTAATATATTTACATTTTCAGTTTATCATTTAGAAGTTGATAGATATGCGATATTATTTAGAAATATTAATGATAAACGATTGATTGATTCAAATTTAAAGAAAGCATTTGAGCATGTTAGAAATGAATTATTTAAATTAAATTCTAGAGTAAATTTGAAATTTAATGCTGGAGTTTATAGACTAGGTAAAAATGCTAATTTAGAGGATTCATCAATTATTATTTATAATGCCTTTGATGCTTTAGATGACGCTAAAGATTTAAAGAGTTTAGAAGATCATATTTGTCATTATGATGGGTTAAATCATAAGAACAGATTTAGGGAAAATTCATTAGTTACACATATTTCAGAATCACTAGATCATGGTAATATGAGTATATGCTATCAACAGATAGTTAATTTAAGTGATAATTCAGTATTTGGTTATTTTGCTAAAGCTAATTTGGATAATTATGAAGCTGATTATGATGTTATTTATAATGTTGCTAGAAGAAAAAATATTATAACAACATTAGAAAAATATGCTATATCTAATTCAATTAGAGAATTAAAAATGCTAAAGGATGAAACTAAAGGCTATATATTTATAGTATTAGAGGTAGGAGAATTAACATTAAAGGAGAACTTCTTATCATTTATTAGAGCTCAAAATAATTATTTTAAGATTTCACCAAAGCTTATTTGTTTAAATGTTAGTGATGCAAATGATGAAGTTGTTAAGGCTTTAAGAAGTGATGGATATAAGATATCATCTAGTAATATAGTTGACTTATATAATGATGATATTGATGTATTTTTCCTAGATTCTAATAAAATATCTTTAGAGGCAATAAGTGAAGTAAAGGATTTATGTGAAAAGAAAAATGTCACATGTATTATTTCAAATATTGATGATAAGAATGATGTTTTAGTTGCTAGAAAAGAAAATATTAGCTTAATATATGGTAAATATTTTAAGAAGCTTATTAGAATGAAGGATATAATAGCAAGGAATAAGGTGTAGGTTATGAGAGATTTGAAAAGTATTAAAAGGGTAATATTAAAAATAGGCTCATCATCAATTGTTAATGGTGACTTATCAATAAATTATAAGCTATTAGATTCTTTAATGAATTCCTTTAAAAAGCTTCAAGATGATGGCATTCAGCTAGTTTTAGTAACATCTGGTGCTATCGCTTTAGGAAGAAGTGTATTAGGCTTAAAAAATAAGCCAAAGACAATGGCTTTAAAACAGGCTTGTGCGGCTATTGGTCAAGCAAAGCTAATGGAAGAATATAATAATATTGGTCAAAAATATAATGTTAAATGTGGTCAAATATTATTAAATCACGATGACTTCCAAATAAGAAAAAGATTGAAATTCTTAGAGGATTGCTTAGAGGAATGTTTAAAGAATAATGTAATTCCAATTATTAATGAAAATGACGCTTTAGCAGTTGAAGAAATAAAGGTTGGAGATAATGATACCTTAGCTTCACTTTTAGTTCCTACAATTGATGCTGATTTATTAATTTTATTTTCAGATATTGATGGACTATATGATAAAAATCCAAAGCTTTATGATGATGCAAAATTAATAAATGTAGTAGATAAAATTGATGATAATATTTTATCTATGGCAGGAGATGCAACCTCAAATGTTGGTACAGGTGGCATGCAAACAAAAATTAATGCAGCTATTATGTCAACATCTGTTGGCTGTAATATGATTATTTGTAATTCAAATAGAATCAATGATTTAGAAGCCATTATTAAAGGTGAAGAAATAGGGACATTATTTAAAGCTAAAAAATCTATTTCAAGCTATGACCATTGGATCTTATTTAGATCTAAATCTAAAGGAAGTATTATTGTTGATGATGGTCTTAAAAAAGCTTTAGATGATAAGAAGGTTTCTATTTTACCAAAGGGTATTTTAAAGGTAGAAGGTTCATTTTTAGAAAATAGTATAATTGATGTTTTAGATAAAAATAAAAATGTTATTGCTAAAGGTATTACTAGATATTCATCAACATTAATTGATGATATCAAAGGCTTATCAAAGGAAGATATTAAAAATGAAAAGAATATTGATAAGGCTATAGTTATTCATGCTGATAATTTAGTTATTATAAAGGAGGTTTAATATGCTAGATGATGATTTAAAGTTAGTAAAAAAAGCTCAAAAAAAATTGGCATTATTAGATGAAGAAAAAAGAAATGATTGCTTAAAGAAAATATCTAATGCATTACTTAAAAATAAAGATGTTATTCTAGCAGCTAATCAAACTGATATCCTAGATGCTAAGCAAAAGGGTATTTCAGCCTCTTTTATTGATAGATTAACATTAAATGAAAAAAGAATTGATGATTTAGCGAGTTCTATCTTAGAATTAATAAATCTTGATGGTGTTGTTGGTAATTTAATTGAGAGAACAGAAAGACCAAATGGGCTTATTATTGAAAAGGTATATGTACCATTTGGCGTTATAGCAGTTATTTTTGAGGCAAGACCAAATGTATGTGTAGATATAGCTACATTATGCTTAAAAACAGCTAATGCTTGTGTATTAAAGGGTGGTAAAGAATCTATTAATACCAATAAAGTGTTAGTTAATATAATGAAGGATGCCATAAAGGATATTATAGATTCTAATGTATTATATTTAGTTGAAAAGACTGATAGATCTATTACAGATGAATTAATCACAAAAAGAGGTCTTATAGATTTACTTGTTCCAAGAGGATCTTCAAGATTAATTAATTATGTAATTTCAAATGCTAAAATTCCATATATTGAAACTGGTGCTGGCGTTTGTAATTTATATGTTCATGAAGAAGCTGATATAAATATGGCTATAAATATTGCAATTAATGCAAAATATCAAAGACCATCTGTATGTAATGCAATTGAAAATTTGGTTGTTGATGAAAAAATAGCAAATGCATTTTTACCTAAGCTTTATGATGAATTTAACAAATTAAATATCAAAATACTTGGTGATGAAAAGACGCAAGAAATTATTAATGTAGGCTTAGCTACAGAAGAAGATTTCTATACAGAATATGGTGATTATATTATCTCTATTAAAATTGTTAAGAATTTGGATGAAGCAATTAGCTTTATAAATGAACATTCAACAAAGCATAGTGAAGCAATTGTTACAAAAAATAATGATGCAGCAACAAGATTCTTAAATGAAATTGAAAGTGCATGCTGCTATCATAACGCATCTACTAGATTTTCTGATGGTGGATGCTTTGGCTTTGGAGCTGAGGTTGGTATTTCAACCCAAAAGCTTCATGCAAGAGGTCCTATGGGCTTAAAGGAAATCTGTAGCTATAAATATATTATTAAAGGAGATGGCCAGGTAAGATGAGCTATAAACTAGGTATTTTAGGCGTAGGTAAAATGGGTGGAGCTATCTTAGATGGTGTTGTTTCATCTAAAATATATGATAAAAAAGATATCCTTTTATATACACCAAATGAAGAGTGTAAAAATAAATATATGAATTTAGGCTTTAGCTTTGCAAAAAATGAAAAGGATTTATTTTTAAATTCAAATATTATTTTAATTGCTATAAAGCCGCAGGTGTTTAAAGAAGCTTTAGCTTCTGCAAAGGATATTGATTTTAGTGCTAGAGGAGTTATATCTATTGCTGCTGGTAAAAAGATAAATGAATTAGAATCATATTTTAAAAATGCAACTGTAATTAGAGCAATGCCAAATCTACCTGCATCTATTAGATGTGGTGCAATTACAGCTTGTGCAAATAGATATGATAATTTATTTGATGAGGCATATAAGATTTTATCTTCAGTTGGTTCAGTTAGTAAGATAGAAGAAAATCAAATGGATGAAACACTACCTTTAAATGGCTCTATGCCAGCATATGCATATTTATTTGCGAAAGCATTTATTGATTATGCAACTAAAAATAACATTGATTATGATGTTGCACTTGATTTGACATGTAATTCAATTAAGGGTTCAATTGATATGATTTTAAATAATAAGGATATATCTATTGATACATTAATTAAAAATGTTTGTTCAAAAGGTGGAACAACTATTGAAGGTTTAAATAAATTATACGATAATAGATTTGAAGATATAATTTATGAATGTGCACTAGCATGCACAAATAGAAGTAAGGAGTTGAGTAAATAATGGATAAGACAGAAGAAAAGATGACTCTAGATGATTATATTGAAAAATATAATACTAAAGAAAATACGACTTTAATCAAAACAGGATTATTCTTATTTGAAGCTGTTATAGGTGTTGTACTTTTTGTAAGCTTATTTTTTATAGTATTAAAATTATTTGATATCCATAAATATGCAGGATATGTAGGTATTGGTGTTGCAGCTATATTGTTCTTATGCTTATATATTATTCCTATTGTTAAATTACATAAAACAAAAGCCTTTATGACAAATGTCGATAGAACAAATGCTAAAAAGGCTCAAAAATATAATAGAGAATTAAGATATGAAATTGCTAATAAGATGATTGATATCCAGGCTAAAACTGGTGAAGATAGCTGGTATAAAAAAGAAAATGTTGGAGCACTTGCTATCGCAGTTAATTCAAAGAAGGATGCTGATGTTAAGCAATGCTTAACTAATATTTATCAGACAGATGTTAGAAGCTATTCTAATAAGCTTATTAGAGATTATGCTTTAAAAATAGGTATTACAACAGCTGTTTCTCAATCTGAAGCATTAGATACTTTCTTTGTTGTAGTATATGAATTAAATCTAATTAAAAAATTAGTTTATTTATATGGTTATAGACCATCTGATGCTAAATTATTTAAGATTTATAGACAAGTAATTATAAATTCATTAATTGCTTATGGTGCAAGTTCTGCGACAAGTTCGGTTACATCTGGTATTGTTAAAACTATGGGCAAGGTTGGAAGTATGGTTCCTCTAATTGGTACATTAATTGAATCTGCATCTCAAGGTTTAATTAATTCAACAATGACAGTAATTATTGGCTTCCAAACTAAAAAATATTTAACTAAGGAATATCATCTTCAAGATATGTTAGATAATATTGATTTATCTGATTTAGAGGAAGAAGATGAAAAGGAAATTATTGCTTCAGTTAATGAAGAAATGAAATCTAAAGAAAAGCAAAAGAAGGCCAAGCTTCAAACTGCATAAAAAAAACTGTATTGGGGGATAATAGTATGAGAAATTGCGAAGCAGTACAGAAATTAACTAAACCTATCATTTTTATATTGATAGGCTTTTTGCTTTTGTTATCAGGATGTAAAAATGTTGGTGATAGCAAATTAAAAGAACCAACAAATTTGAGGATTACTGATGATGAATACCTAGAGTGGGATACTGTTTCAAATGCTAAAAATTATAGTGTATATGTCAAAAAAAATAATGAAAAATCCTATGTTTATGAAACTGATGACACAAAACTGGATGTATTTGAGGTGATGGATGAAGTAGGAAAGTATGAATTTAGTGTATTAGCTTGTGGTGATAATAATTATTATGATTCGGATTATTCGTTAATATTGAATTATGAAATTGATTCTCAAATTGATAATTTAGATTTTTCGTTGGTAGACGATTATTATGAACTATCAATAAAAGAACCAAAAAAAATACAAGGTAAGTTGATATTACCAGCGTATTATAATGGTAAACGAGTTGATATAAATGAAAAGATTAATTATCAGTTGTGTGATAATATGACGAGTATCATCGTGCCAGATACTATGACTAATAATGGCGTGTTTTTAAAATGTGCAAAATTATGCAGAATAAAATTATCAAATGGTTGTACAATATTAAAACAATCTACAATTAAGGATTGTGATTTATTAAAAGAAATATCTTTACCCCAAAATGTTACGACGTTACAACCAGAGGCTATAACTAATTGTAAATCTCTTCAAAAAGTATATATTGGGCAAAGTGTTTCTAATTTATCTAATAGAAATTTTAGCAATTGTGATAATATAGATACAATATTAGTAGATGAAAATAATGAAACGTATAAATCAGTTGATAATTGCATATTGAGAACGGAAGATTATGCGATTGTATATGGAAATAAAAACAGTAAAATACCATCTATTTCCACCAAAATTTGTGATTATGCTTTTATCGGAAGTTTTTTTGATGAATTAATAATACCATCAAATATTAGAACGATAGGGTATGCTGCTTTCTCAAATTGTCCTAATCTTAAAAAGGTAATTATAGAAGAAGGTATCGAGGAAATAGATAATGCATTTATAAATTGCGGTTCTCTTGAAGAAATATATTTACCAAATTCAATTAAGAATTTAGGAAAGACTTTCTTTTTTGGTTTAAAGAGCTTGAATAAAATAAATATTAAAGATGACAATCACCAATATATAATTGATGGTAATTGTTTGATTCGTAAAAGTGACTTAAAATTAATTTTTGCAATGTCAAATCCTCATATACCAAATTATATAAAAAGTATAGGATATGGGGCGTTTAGTTTAACTTCTGAAAAAGAAATAATTATTCCTGATAGCGTAGAAGCGATTGATGAGTGCGCATTTAGACAATCCAATATAGAAAAGGTAGTAATGGGGTTGAATTTAAAAACAGTAGGTACTTCAGCATTTGAATATTCATCAAATCTAAAAGAAGTAGTTCTTAATCAAGGATTAATTGAAATAGGTGATTACGCTTTCCTACAGTGTTATCAGTTAGAAAATATAACTATAGCAAATACAATAAAAACAATAGGTGAATATGCTTTTTATAATTGTTTATGCAGTATACTATTGCCTAATAGCATTGAAAGAGTTGGAAACTATGCATTTTATTATTGTACGATATATACTAATTTTGACTCTATCGAATTTAATGCTTTTAAAATTAAAAATCGGAAAACTCCTGACTCGGTTTATTTATATTATGGTTTTAAAGGTTGTTCCATATTTCTTTCTTGTGATATAATAAATAATTATGTTTATTCTTTTATATACAGTTTTGATGACGGAGAAGAAAAATATAATTTCAAGCCTGTTTTTGACATTGGAAGTGGTGATTTAATAATAGATATACCATTTAGAGAAGGATATGAATTCTTAGGATTTTCTGAAGAGGAGAATTCGGATGTAATTAAGTATAAAGTGATTTTAATTGAAAGTGACTTTGAAGTTTCTAATGGAGAATCTCTAATACGTTATAGAAAAAAATATTACATACCATTTGATTATGATACTATAGTAGGTATTAATATAGATGAAGTTTTATATTCGGTATGGAAAAAGGTGGAATGACATGTTATTCTAAATTTAATTTGATGTGTTGATTAAAAATAAAGAAAGGAAAAAATTAAAAAGGTGACTTTGAAGTCACCTTTTGTTTATTTTTGTTCTCTTAAGATATCTGCAAGCTCATAAATGAAAGCTTCAGTCTTTTCCCAGCCTAAGCATGGGTCAGTAATTGATTTACCAAATACATTTCCATCAACTTTTTGACAGCCATCTTCAAGATATGATTCAATCATTAATCCTTTTAACATCTTTTTGATATCTGGATTAACTTTAGCTGAATGAAGTACCTCTTTAGCAATTCTAATTTGTTCTAAATATTGCTTATTTGAATTTGAGTGGTTACAGTCAATAATAATTGCTGGATTTTTATATTTATTTGGATCATACATTGAAATTAATCTTTTTAAATCCTCATAATGATAATTAGGAGAAGATTCACCATGCTTATTAACATAGCCTCTTAGTATTGCATGAGCTAAAGGATTACCTTTAGATTCAACCTCCCAGCCTCTATAAATAAATGTATGAGAGTGTTGAGCAGCATTAATTGAATTTAGCATAACATTAAAATCACCTGACGTTGGGTTTTTCATACCAACGGGTAGATTTAAGCCAGAAGCAGTAAGTCTATGTTCTTGGTTTTCAACTGATCTTGCACCAACAGCTACATAGCTTAATAAATCTGATAAATATCTATGGTTTGAAGGATATAGCATTTCATCAGCAGTAGAAAAACCTGTTTGCTTTAAAACATCCATGTGAAGCTGTCTTACTGCTATTATACCTTTTAATAAATCTGAATCCTTATTTGGATCTGGCTGGTGTAGCATACCTTTATAGCCATCACCTGTAGTTCTAGGCTTATTAGTATATACTCTTGGAATGATTACGATTTGGTCAATAACCTTATCTTGAACCTTTCTTAATCTTTTACAGTATTCAAGTACAGCATCCTCTCTATCAGCAGAACAAGGACCAATTATTAATAATAATCTATTATCTTTACCTAAAAATATGTTTTTAATGACTTCGTCATTTTTTTCTTTTATTTTGGCGTATTTTTCTTCTAAAGGATATTGCTCTTTAACTTCCATTGGGATAGTTAATTTTCTTTTAAACTCCATATTCATAAGCGTTTTCCTCCAATTTTTAATCTATTTTAACACTTTAATTATATAATTAAAAGTTAAATTTCTTGAAATTATAAAATATTGTAATAAAATATTAGTTGGAGGATTTATTTTATGAATAAAACATTAGTATTAGTAAGACACGGCGAAAGTGTTTGGAACAAAGAAAATTTATTCACTGGCTGGACAGATGTTGATTTATCTGAAGTTGGTGTACAAGAAGCAAAGACTGCTGGTAAGTTATTAAAAGAGGAAGGATTTAAGTTTGATGTATGTTATACTTCATTTTTAAAAAGAGCTATCCATACATTAAATAACATTCTAGAACAAATGGATTGTGAATACCTTCCAGTATATAAAGACTATAGATTAAACGAACGTCATTATGGTGCTTTACAAGGTTTAAATAAAGCTGAAACTGCTGAAAAGTATGGTGAGGCTCAAGTTAAGCTATGGAGAAGAAGCTATAATGTATGTCCACCTGCATTATCTGAGGATGACAAGAGAAACCCAGCTTTACAAGAAGCTTATAAGAATATTGATAAGAAGAACTTACCTTTAACTGAAAGCTTAGAAATTACAGTACAAAGAGTAGTTCCATTCTTCAACGAACAAATTAAACCATTATTAGATGCTGATAAGAAAGTTATTATTGCTGCTCATGGTAATTCACTTCGTGCTTTAGTAAAATATTTAGATAACATTTCTGATGAAGATATCGTATCTTTAAATATTCCTACTGGAGTACCTCTAGTATATGAGCTTGATGACAACTATAAGGTAGTTTCAAAGAGATACTTAGGTAATCAAGACGAAATTGCCGCTAAAATGAATAAGGTTGCAAATCAAGCAAACGCAAAGAAGTAATTTTTTTAAAGTATAATCTATTTAGATTATGCTTTTTTTATTGAGTTGAGTAAATTTTTGTAGTATAATTTCACTTAGAGAATACATTTTTAAAGTGAATAATTTGGAGGATTTTAACTATGGCTAAGAAATACGTATATCATTTTGAAGAAGCTTATGGTTTAGGAAAAGAATTACTTGGAGGAAAAGGTGCTGGTTTAGCAGAAATGACACACATTGGTGTATCAATTCCTCAAGGCTTTACTATTACAACTGAAGCTTGTGGTCTTTATTATGATAACAATAAGAAATTACCAACTGATTTAATTGAAGATGTTTATAAAGCAATTAAGGAAGTTGAAGCAAAAACAGGTAAGAATTTTGGTGGAGATACAAAACCACTTTTAGTATCAGTAAGAAGTGGTGCTAGAGTATCAATGCCTGGTATGATGGATACTATCTTGAATTTAGGTTTAAATGATAAGACTGTTAAGGTTTTAGCAAAAGAAACTAATAATGAAAGATTCGCATACGATTCTTATAGAAGATTTATTTTAATGTTTACAAACATTGCTAAGGGTCATCCAAGAGATAATATGGATAAGATGCTTGATGATCTTAAGAAATCTAAAGGATATAAGCTAGATACTGAAGTTACAGCTGATGAATTAAAGGTATTAGTTGAAAAGTATAAGGAATATTATAAGAATACATTTGGTGAAGAATTCCCAACTGATCCTTATAAGCAACTTGTAACTGCAATTGAAGCAGTATTTAGATCATGGGATAACCCAAGAGCTAACGTATATAGAATGATGAATAACATTCCATATTCTTGGGGTACTGCAGTAAATGTACAATCAATGGCTTTCGGTAATAAGGGTGAAACATCAGGTACTGGTGTTGCCTTCTCTAGAAACCCTGGTACAGGTGAAAAGGTTGTATCAGCTGAATATTTACCAAATGCCCAAGGTGAAGACGTTGTTGCAGGTATTAGAACACCTCTTGACATCAATGAATTACAAAAGAGAATGCCAAAGGTTTATGATGAATTCATTAAGACAATTAAATTAATGGAAAACCATTATAAGGATATGCAAGATATGGAATTTACTGTTGAAGAAGGTAAATTATATTTCTTACAAACTAGAAATGGTAAGAGAACTCCTCAAGCTGCTTTAAAGATTGCTTGTGATTTAGTTGATGAAGGCTTAATTGATGAAAAGGAAGCAGTATTAAGAATTGATGCTTATTCATTCGATAAATTATTACTTCCAGGATTCGATAAGGATGATTTAGCTAAGGCAAAGCCAATTGCTAAAGGTTTAGCTGCAGGTCCTGGTGCAGGTTCTGGTAAGCTAGCATTTACAGCTGAAGAAGCTGAAGCTAGAAAAGCTAAAGGCGAAAAGGTTGTTTTAGTAAGAGCTGAAACATCACCAGAAGATATCGTTGGTATGGTTGCTTCTCAAGCTATCTTAACAATGCGTGGTGGTATGACATCACATGCAGCCGTTGTTGCTCGTGGTATGGGTAAGTGCTGTGTATGTGGATGCCAAGAAGCTATTATTGATGAAGAAGCAAGAACAGTTACTATTAATGGAAAAGTTTATACAGATAAGGATGTATTTTCTATTGATGGTTCAACTGGTAATGTATATTTAGGCGAAATTAAGACTGTTGAACCAGATTTAACTTCAGGCTACTTCGGAAGATTAATGAAGTGGGTTGATGAAAATAGAGCATTAATGGTTAGAACAAATGCTGATAATCCAAGAGATGCAAAGCAAGCTAAGATTTTCGGCGCTGAAGGTATCGGTCTATGTAGAACTGAGCATATGTTCTTCGATAAGGATAGAATCTTCTCAATGAGAAAGATGATTTTAGCTGAAAAGGTTGAAGATAGAGAAAAAGCATTAGCTGAATTAGAACCAATGCAACAAAAGGATTTCGAAGACTTATATGAAATCATGGATGGTATGAATGTAAACGTACGTTTACTTGACCCACCTCTACATGAATTCTTACCTCAAGAGGATAATCTAATTGAAGAATTAGCTAAGTCTTTAGGCAAGAGCGTTGAACAAGTTAAGGATAGAATTGCTGAATTACATGAAGCTAACCCAATGATGGGCCATAGAGGTTGTAGACTTGCTGTTACATATCCTGAAATTTGTGTAATGCAAACAACAGCTATTATTAAAGCTGCAATCAATGTTCAAAATAAGACTGGTAAGAAGATTGAACCAGAAATTATGGTACCACTTGTACTTGAAGTAAAAGAATTAAAATTCGTTAAGAATTTAATTTGTGCAACTGCTGATAAGCTAATTAAAGAAGCAGGCGTTAATTTAACTTACCATGTTGGTACAATGATTGAAATTCCAAGAGCTGCTCTACTTTCTGATGAAATTGCTAAGGAAGCAGAATTCTTCAGCTTTGGTACAAATGACTTAACACAAATGACATTTGGCTTCTCAAGAGATGATGCTGCTAAATTCTTACCTGCATATTATGAAAATAAGATTTTAGAAGAAGATCCATTCAAGACTCTAGATTACAATGGTGTTGGTAAGCTAGTTAAGATGAGTGTTAGAGATGGTAGATCTACAAGACCAAATTTACATGTTGGTGTATGTGGTGAAACAGGTGGAGAACCTAAATCTATCGAATTCTATCATAATGCTGGCTTAGATTATGTATCTTGCTCACCATTTAGAGTTCCAGTAGCAAGACTAGCTGCTGCTCAAGCAAATATTAAAAATCCAAGAAAGTAAAATAATTAAGTGCTAAACTAAAAAAGTTTGGCACTTTTATTTTTTATGATTTGAAATAATCCTATAAATGTTTTATACTATTTTTTGGATTTAGGAGAAGTAATTATGATACATCCAATAAAACATTTTATAACAATAACAAGACATCGTCATAAGGTAATGTGGTATTGCTTTAGATGTGGACTATATAAACAAGCACTTGCTCATGATTTATCTAAATATGGCTTTACTGAATTTTGGCTTGGAGCGAAAAATTATTTAGGTACTAAAAGTCCTCATCATAAAGAAAGAGAAACTAAAGGTTATAGTGAAGCCTGGATGCATCATAAGGGAAGAAATAAGCATCATGTTGAATACTGGATTGATGTTAATTTAGAATCAAAACAATATGAACCAGTTAAGATGCCAGATAGATATTTAGCTGAAAGTATATGTGATAGAATTGCAGCATCAAAAAATTATAATCGTAAGAATTATAAAAGACAGATGGTACTAGATTATTTCAATAATGAATCTAGCTATCTTCCAATGCATGAAGATACTAGAAAAGAAATGAAAAAGCTGATTGAATATTATGTAGAAAATGGTGAAAGAAAAACATTTAAGCTTATTAAGAAGAATTATAGAAATAAGAAGGCTACATATTAAAAGGGAAACAAAAATTTTTGTTTCCCTTATTTGTTATATGAAGCTTAATTTTGTTTAATATCTTTAACTAGATTTGGAACAGAAGGCCGTGGCTGATAAACTTCTATTAGAGGTTCATTATATTTAGCTCTAATGTAATTATCAATCTCATCAGCTGTAGCCTTTGTTGCCGCAACAGCTTGAACAACTGTTTTAGCACCTGATACTACATCACCTGCAGCGTATACACCAGGTCTTGTTGTCGCACCAGTTTCAGATGCTTGAATAAGACCTTTTTTATTTGTATCAATTTGTTTTGTGTTATTAACGATATTTGCTTGAGCACCTTGACCAATTGCGATAATTACAGAAGAAGATGGAATCTTATAAGCATGCTCTGAATCATTTTTATATTCAACTGTGCCATCTTCATTTTCTATTTTTAGAATTGGTTCAACAATAATACCATCTTTTTCAATTTGAGTAGTATTTAAATAATAATTAAATTTAACACCATCAACTAAGGCTAAGTTAACTTCCTCATCTAAGGCAGTAACCTCTTCTCGACCTCTAAAGAATATTATATCAACTTTCGCATTAGATTTTCTTAAAATAGTTCTTGCAGCATCCATTGCTACATTACCAGCACCAATTATTACTACATGATCTCCTAGATTTTGATATGAATCAGGATTTTTTAAATAATCGATTGCGAAATGAACATTACCAAGTGTTTCACCTGGAATTCTAAGTCTATTTGGCTTCCATACACCAGTACCGATAAATATTGCATCATATCCATCTGCAAACATATCATCGATAGTAATAGTAGGACCAATTAATGTATTAGGTCTAAATTTAATACCTAATTCAGTCATCTTATTTAATAGCTTATCTAGTAGAGACTTTGGTAATCTAAATTCTGGAATACCATATCTTAATACTCCACCAATTTTATCCTTTGAATCAATAATTGTAACATCATATCCACGTCTTGCTAAAATAATAGCTAAAGTAAGTCCGGCTGGACCTGCACCAATAATACCAACTAAATGTCCATTTGGAGTTGGCTTTTCAAATTTTGCTTTTTCTAAGTAGAATGTTGAAATATAATTTTCAACCTCAAAGAATTTAATAGGAGCACCTTTTCTATTTAAAACACAGTGTCCCATACAATTTTTTTCATGTGGACAAATAAGTGCACATATTGCTGATAGAGGATTATTTTCAAAAAGCTTTGCACCTGCCTCATCCATTTTTCCATCTAAAAACATCTGCATAACTGTAGGAATATCTGTTTTAATTGGACAGCCTTCCTTACATAACGGTTTTTTACATTTTAAGCATCTTTGAGCTTCATTAAATATATCTGCCATAAAAAATCCTCCTTATTATTTATTATATCAAAAATTCTTTATTAAAAATAGTTATTTTTATCATAATATGTTAGAATATTATTATGAATAAATTTGAATTTTTGGCCGAAGAAGATGGCCTTTTAAAGGATGAATTAAATAAGAATATATCTAAAAGATTATATAAAAGCCTTAAATACTATAAGGCTACTATTTTGGTTAATAATATTGAAACTAAAACATGGCAAAATGTTAAAAAAGGTGATTTTATTACTGTCTATTATAATAGAGATATAGACGTCAACTGGCCTTTATATGAATCTAAATTAGATATCAGATATGAGGATGAAAATTACTTGGTTGTAAATAAAAGGAAACAACTACTTACTATACCAACTAAGGCAGAACCATATAGTCTATATCAAGAAGTTTTATATTATTTAAAAAATAAAAATGAAAATCTTGATATATCTATATTAAATAGATTAGATAAAAACACATCTGGTCTTTTAGTTGTTGCTAAAAATAGACTTGCCGCTAATAGTCTTACACCAATCCATGAAAAAATAAAGAGAAAATATATAGCTTTATGTGAAGGTTTATTTGAAGAAAATTGCGGAACAATTGATTATAAAATAAAAAAAGATGGCGATTCACATAAAAGAATAATTTCAGATGATGGACAAATTGCAATTACACATTATAAAGTCTTAAGAGAAGAAAATGGAAATTCAATAGTTGAATTTGTTTTAGAAACTGGAAGAACTCACCAAATAAGACTTCATTCAGCATCAATTGGACATCCAATAGTTGGTGATAATCTTTATGGTAATTATGAAGGCGATAATCTTAAGCTAGAAAGCTATTATGTTGAATTTTATAATGAATTTAAAAAAGAAAAAGTTATTTGTAAATTAGATATATAAATAATCATCAAATAAGATTATAATTAAAAGTGTTTTGGAGGATTTATATGCTAAAACATTTGTGGATGAAGTTAAAGGAAGCATTAATTTCGGTTGTTCCCGTATGCTTAATTGTTACAATTTTATATTTTACCCCAATTGTTAATTTAACGCCTGATGAATTAGGTGTTTTTATTGTTTCATCAATATTTTTAATCTTAGGTATTGGTTTATTTAATTTAGGCGCTGATATGGCTATGAGTGTTATGGGTGAGCATGTCGGTTCAGCTTTAATTAAATCTAAAAAGCCTATAGTCATAGTATCAGTTTTATTT
>JAEEGL011226046.1_pt1 | contig 52958 bp, 47 predicted proteins | sample 9134231 | NCBI WGS metagenome assembly JAEEGL01 (sample SAMN16246548, study PRJNA631951) | gut metagenome | biome: gut microbiome; feature: rumen; material: fiber-attached | host: Bos | place: Iran: Karaj | collected 2018-10 | reverse complement strand
CTGGAAGTCGAAGCGCTCGTTGAGCTGCTTTGCGGCGATGTCCAGGGCCCAGTCGAGCTTCTGGAAGAACTTCTTGATCCGGAGGCTCTTGTCGGGCTCCTCGTTCATTGCTTCGATGGCGAGCTTGACGATGTTGATGGTGGTGAAGCTCAGGTTGCCGCGGCCGATGGAAGTCTTCGGACCGAACTTGTTGCCGTACACGCGGGTGCGGCAGCCCATGGTAGCGACCTCATGGACGTAGCGCTTGGGATCATTCGGATCCCAGGCGTCATCCTGGTTAAAGGTGGCGTCGAGGTTGAGGAAGTTCGGGAAGAACCTCCTTGCACTCACCTTGCAGGCGAACTTGTAGAGGTCGTAGTTGCGGTCTTCAGGGAGGTAGCTGACACCTCTCTTCTTTTTCCATATCTGGATAGGGAAGATGGCCGTGGAACCGTTGCCGACACCTTCGTAAGTGGTGTTGAGAATCTCGCGGATGATGCAGCGTCCTTCAGCGGAAGTATCTGTACCATAGTTGATTGAAGAGAAAACAACCTGGTTGCCGCCGCGGCTGTGGATGGTGTCCATGCTGTGAACGAACGCCTCCATTGCCTGGTGGACGCGGCCGACGGTCTGGTTGATGGCGTGCTGCAGGGCCCTTTCGCTGCCCTGGAGCCCGATGAGGTCACGCTTGATATAGTCGTCGATGGCGGCAGTCTTCAGGGCGCTGTAATCCACGTTGAAGAGGGCGCTGACCTTGTCGATCTCTTCCTCGAGGGTCTTGCGGACATAGGGCGCGAGGTAGAAGTCGAAAGCCGGGATGGCCTGGCCGCCGTGCATTTCGTTCTGGACAGTCTCCATCGAGATGCAGGCAAGTACCGATGCGGTCTCTATCCTCTTGGCGGGACGGGACTCTCCGTGGCCTGCTTTCAGTCCGTGCTCGAGGATGATGTCGAGGGGGTGCTGGATGCAGGTCAGGGACTTGGTAGGGTAGTAGTCCTTGTCGTGGATGTGGATGTAGTTTCCGGCGACGGCTTCCCTTACGTCTCCAGACAGCAGGCACTCGTCAACATAGCTCTTTGTGGCCTCGGAGGCGAACTTCATCATCATTCCGGCGGGAGTGTCGGCGTTCATGTTGGCGTTCTCACGGGTGATGTCGTTGGCCTGGGCGTCGATGATGGTCTGGAAGATCTCGTTGGTCTTGGCCTTGCGGGCAAGGTTCCTCTGGTTGCGGTAGGCGATATACTTGCGGGCGACTTCCTTGCGCGGACTCTTCATGAGTTCCATTTCCACGCAGTCCTGGATGTCCTCGACGCTCATGTCGTCTTTCTGTATCTTGGAGATCGTATCCGCGATCTTTGCGGCAAGCACGATGTCTTCACCGGCTTCGGTGACGTCCATCGCCTTGAGGATTGCGGCGATAATCTTCTGGGTGTTGAAATCTACGCGTCTTCCATCGCGCTTGATTACATTCTTTACCATAATAGAGTGAGTTGTTGGCAGCGCCGGCCTTCGGACCGGATGCCAGTGGTTTATGTTTCAGTTGTTGTTTCCCGGCTGGAAGGAGATATCCTCCGAACCGGGAACAAATATAAGACATAAAAGAATGACTTTGTAGAAATCCTTCCGGAAAAGTTATCAACAATTTATAAAAATCCCTGTTAATTCATTGATTAACAGGGAGATATAATTGATTTTAAATTAGAATTATTCTAAATTAGAACAAAACTGTTACATAGGTGACCGAGTTGTCAACAGGCGGTATCAACCGACCACCCAGACCAGTACGTGGCGCTCGAATGTCATGTATTCGAGCTCGAATTCCTGCTCCTCTTCGTCCTTGTCGATGAAAGTGGCTTCGAGTTCGCCTTCGCCGCGGGGACGGAACCTCTCTATCTCGATCTGCTCGGCGAAATCGAGGTTGTAGACGGAGAGCCTTTTGAAGATGGCTTCCTTGGCGCACCAGTAGATGGCGAGCTGCTCGTTCCTCTTGTCGTCTTCGAGGTCGTCGATCTCGTCTTCGGACAGGGCTTTCTTCTCGACTGCGGAGAAGTCCCGGTCCAGGGATTCGATATCGATGCCCACGTCTTCCTCGTCGTGGAGGATGACTGCGACGAAGCGGGTGGTGTGGGTGATGCTTATGTTGATGGGGTTGTTCTCGATGTAAGGCTTGCCGTTGTCGTGGTGGCTGAGGTAAACCTTTTCGTCAAACATCGTGTTGAGCAGGGCCCTGACCGCAAGCCGCTGCTTCCGCAGGGATTCGCTGCGGATGAACGAGATTTCTTCCATCTCGTCGGTCGGGGTGGCGCTGAGTTCCATCAGCTGCTCTTCGGTCTCTGTTATTTCCCAGATACCGATTTCGGCGTCGTTTTCAAGTTTTTTCTTTAGATATAGTGCCATTAAACAGTTGTTTGGAACGAAAATACGGATTCGGCCCGGATTACATCATCCGGGCTGCTGCGGGTATTGTACACACTTGCAAGTGGGGGTCGTCAGATGCGGCGGCCGCCATTAATTTACCTTCGGAGTTGACTGGACTGGGAGGCTCCATACTTTCGTTTGCAATTAACGGGGCAAAGATAACAAGTCCTGATGTAATTACCAAATCAACATTGTATCTGTTTCTGCATTTTCCCTTCCGGGGACGGGGTACCTGTTATCTTTGCCCTTCGGGCTATGTCTTACCGGGGGCCGGATCCCCCGGACCCCCTGTGTCGGCCTGCGGCCTCCGAACAAGTCCTGATGTAATTACCAAATCAACATTGTATCTGTTTCTGCATTTTCCCTTCCGGGGACTGAGTACCTGTTATCTTTGCCCTTCGGGCTATGTCTTACCGGGGGGGCGGATCCCCCGGACCCCCTGTGTCGGCCTTCGGCCTCCTGACAAGTCCTGATGTAATTACCAAATCAACATTGTATGAAATACATTCTAATTATTTTCGCTATATTTGCCGGAGAACCGTTTAGATTTGGGAATTATGAGAACATTCTATTATTTAACGATGGTTGCAGGAGCCATGATGGCTGCTTTGTCCTGTACTCCTGAAGGATATGAGAAGGAAGCGGATCCCGCTGCCGGCAGGGATTTCCTCAAAGTAAAGTCTATTTCCGTGGAGGAGCACTCCACCAGTATGCTGGACAACAAGACAACCGGAACCGTCTCGTTCACCTGGGATTCGAAGGGGCGCATAGTCAAGGAGGATATCGTACGCGTGAGCCTGATAGTGCCGGCGACTTATTCTTACACTTTCCTTTATGATGACGCCAGCCGTACCTGCACGGTCAAGAGGTCTGACCTGAAGAATTACGAGATTTACCGTTTCGACCGCAAGGGATACCTTGTATCGACTGAAGGATATGATGAAGAGGGCAAGCCGACTCTCGGACTTCACAGGGTGGTCAAGGACGGCAGGGTGGTCTCCCAAGCTATCACTGGCTATGACACCAAAAAAGGCAAATGGGTCGACATCATGGCTGATAAGTATGAGTGGAATCCGGATGGCGATATCGTCAAGGAAGTTCCCCCTTCGGTCAACGTGGTTTCTCCGGACGTCCAGCTCTACGAAAAAAATTATACTTATACTGAGGACGGCAAACTCAACAGGCTGCCTTTCAGGGTTTCACGTTCGATGATGCTCGTCTCCAACCATTTCGAGTGCCCTGCGATGATCCCGACGCATACGATCAGGAGCATAGCTGAAGACGGAGGCAAGAACGAGACCGAGACATACACCTGGGTATATGATTCCGATGGGAACCCGTCAGAGATTTCCATCTACCAGAAAAACGGCCCGGAAAACGGTTATTATACAACCATCAAGCTAAATTATTAGGGATACCGTCAACCGACCGGAAAGCCCTCAATCCGAATCTCTGATCCGTGGCGGCTATCTGGTTGATTGACAGCTGTTTAAGCACATGCCCTCCCCTTTAAACAAGGGGAGGGCTTTTACATATCTACCTCTATATCAGGACTTTAAGTGCCACGGGATGCTGTCAGGCAGCCACACTTTACGGCAGTTACAGGATGACGGGGGTCTCTTCTTTCCAGAAGGGGTAGCGGATGTCCTGAAGGCCGATGCCGGTGACGTCATCGAAGACGAAGGCAGGGCGGAAATCATCGTCGAGGAGCGTCAGGGTGATGTTTTTGAAGGAGATGCCGTCCACATGGCGGACGTAGAAGGCCCATGACGGCGTCTCTCCGAACATGGAGTATTCGGGGTAGGCGTTCATCTGTTCCGGAACCAATTCCGGATGAGTCAGCGGAATGTAGCCCATGGCTTTGGAGGCCCCTCCGGGGAAGACTAGTTCGATGTTTTCGAGACTGACGTTCTGCACTTTATGACCCGGGATGCCGGTTATGGAACTGGCGTAGGCGTTGTGGAAGGTGTTGTCAATGGGGCCGCGTACGTCGTAGGCTCCGTCTGGCCGTTCCTGCAGCGTGGTGCAACTGATGTTGCGGAGAACTATGTCTCTGACGGTTCCGGGTTTTTCTCCGGAGCGGTGGCCCAGGCGGACGAAAATTGCGTTGCCGGTATTGCGGGCGACTATCCCGTCCACGAGGATGTCTTCGATATCGCCGCCGTCCACGGATTCGATGGCGATGGCGGAGCGGAAAGTATCCCGGATACGTATGTTCTTGATTGTTATGCGTTTGAACCCGCCGTTGGAGGCGGTCCCGAATTTGATTGCGCTGGCGCTGCTCCTGACCTCGCAGTCTTCCAGCAGGATGTTCTCGCAGCACTTTCCGGGAAGGTCGGACTTTAGGCACAATGCGTCGTCCGCGGCATCGATGCTACATCCGGTTATGACGACGTTACGGCAGTCGGTGAGGTCGATTCCGTCATTGTTCCAGTACGCGCGGTTGAGGAAATCGATGTTCCTGATGACCATCCCGTCGCAGAGGTTGAAGGATAGGCCCCAGCCGGCGCTGTTCCTCATATGCAGGTCTTCGATGGTTATACCTTCGCATTCGGAGAAAAACAGCAGTTTGGGCCTGTACAGTTCGGACGGGCGGCCACGGTAGACGCTCCTCTGCGACAGCGGGTCGTTTTTGATACGCTCCCTGAGCCATATATAGCCCTGGTCAGGAATCTTGCCTGCGAGGCAAAGGCTGTCTACCCGGAGTGCAAGTTCCCGCCCTTGCCCGTCGATTAGCCCGAAACCGCTGATTTTCACGTTCTTGACCCGGTATCCGGTAATCAGTCCCATGCGGTTGGGGTCCACGAATCCGGTCGCTTCATCCTTGGTCTCCAGCTGGCTGTAGTCGGCGGGGTCGGTGCTTCCGAGGATAACAGCTCCGCCTTCGAGCCGCAGTTCCACATTGTCCTTGAGATGGATCTGGCCTGTCAGGTAGTTTCCCCTGCGGAAGACGACTGTCCCGCCGCCCTTGGAACTTACCTGGTCGATGGCTTTCTGGATGGCCTGAGTGTCGAGTGTAATGCCGTCAGCCGCAGCGCCGAAATCGTTGACATATACGGTTTTGGTGGCTGCCTCGGACACAATTGGCAACAAAGGCAGCAGCAGTAGGAGCAATCTTTTCATGGCGAATTATTCTATGTCCTTCAGGATAATGAGGGACTTGACCGGAGCGATTTCCTCGAGTTGCCGCCTGCCCTGGAGCGCGTCCAGTTCAACTACGAAAACGAAGTCCCTGACTTTGATTCCGTATTCTTTTCCGTTGACTGTAACCTTGTGTTTCTCAAGACCTTCAGCTATTCCTTTGGCGGTGCCTCCGGTGGCCAGTACATCGTCGAAGAAGGTGACGTAGAAAGTATCGCCTTCCGGGACTCCCGGTGCTATGTCGGAGAGGCGGAAGAAAACCTGGTCCCTGCCATATTCCTTGACTATGTCGACGCTTACGAGGTCTCCTTCCTTGTGGGGGAGCTTTCCCTTCTTCCGGATGGGGATGACATTGTTGACATTGTCACACTCGGTCAGCATGGGCGCCGCAAAGAGGAAGCCGCGTGCCTCGGGAGCTGCGATGTTGCCGGAGGCGCAGAGCGCTCCGAGGTCGTTGATGATGTTGCGGAAAACGGCTTTGTTCTGCATCAAAGGGATGATATCCACGAAGTTGACTCCCTCGATGGGAAACCCGGGATAATACTTCAGAAGGTCTTCGTACATGACAGTGAATAAAATTGTTGAAAATTATGTACACAAATATAGACTCTTTTTCCGGGAATGTCACTACATTTGTGAACGTAATCTTAACAAATTCCTATTTATGAAGAGAAAAGTTATCATTGCGGCTGCACTCCTGATGTTGGCCGCAGCGTCTGCGTTCGCACAGAACGTACAGCTCCACTATGACTTTGGAAACCTTCTTTACAAGAGCGGCTCCAAGGATTTGACTACACGTCCGCGCCTTACGACCACCGTCGAGATGTTCCGCCCGGATGACTTCGGAAGTACCTTCTTCTTCATAGATATGAATTACGGCGCCTTCGGCGTGCATTCCAACGGCGGCGTGGTCGGTGCATATTGGGAAATTTCCAGGGAACTGAAATTCTGGGATGCCCCCGTTTCCATACACGTTGAGTACAACGGCGGTATGGACTTCATCCCCAGCGGCACGATTTACGACGATGCCTGGCTGGGAGGTGCCACCTATTCATTCGGAAGCAAGGATTTCAGCAAGACATTCTCGGTGTCGGCAATGTACAAGTTCATCCCGAACAATCCTTCGCCCCATAACTTCCAGGTGACCGGCGTGTGGAACGTTTGGTTCTGCAGGAGAGCATTCCTGTTCAGCGGATTCATCGATTTCTGGAGGGAGAAACGCCCTTGGCAGGGGACCGACTACATCCTCCTCTCCGAGCCCCAGATCTGGTATAACTTCAATACTATCAAAGGTATGGAGAAGGTCAACCTGAGTATCGGAAGCGAGGTTGAGATTTCCAACAACTTCGCAGGAAAGGGCTTCTATGCCATTCCGACCGCAGCCCTCAAGTGGACCTTCTAGTGTTGCAGGAGAACATTAAAACCAAATCCTTATAATGAAAGCGCTAGGAAAACTCTTCGGATTCGATGCTTCGTCGATGAAGGTCGGAACCGAGATCATGGCAGGAATCACCACGTTCCTGACAATGTCCTACATCCTTGCGGTCAACCCGTCCATCCTCAGTGCGACGGGAATGGAGCAGGGTGCAGTCTTTACGGCGACGGCGGTATCGGCGATCCTCGCTACGCTCGTCATGGCCATCGTGGCCAAACTCCCGTTCGCCCTGGCTCCCGGAATGGGACTCAATGCGTTCTTTACGTACACAGTCTGCCTCACGATGGGCTACAGCTGGCAGTTCGCTCTCGCAGCCGTGTTCATCGAGGGTATCATCTTCATCATACTGACGGTAACGAACATCAGGGAGAAACTGGTTGAGGCCATACCTCTGAATATGAGAAAGGCGATCGGGGCCGGCATCGGATTGTTCATCGCCCTCATCGGTCTCAAGGACGGCGGTATCATCGTGGACAACGAGGCGACCCTCATCTCTCTCGGCAAGATCACTTCGGGAGAAGGTCTCCTCGGCATCATCGGTATATTGATTACCGGAGCCCTGGTGATCCTCAATGTCAAGGGCTCCATCCTGATCGGTATCCTTGCCACCGCCCTCATCGGAATCCCGATGGGAATAACCCATTTCAGCGGCGTGCTTTCCGCCCCTCCGTCCCTCGCTCCCGTGTTCTGCAAGTTTGATTTCTCGCAGATCCTCTCTCTGGACATGGTGGTGATAGTATTCACCTTCCTGTTCATCGACATGTTCGACACGATGGGCACCCTGGTGGGAGTCACCACCCAGGCCAAGATGGTGGATGAGAACGGCAAGCCGAAGAATATCAGCAAGGCTTTCCTCGCCGACGCCATCGGTACCACTTTCGGCGCAATGCTGGGTACATCTACGGTGACCACCTACGTTGAAAGCGCCAGCGGCGTGGCTGCAGGCGGACGCAGCGGACTTACGGCCTTCTCGACGACGGTATGTTTCGTTGTGGCCCTGTTCTTCGCGCCCCTATTCCTGTCTATACCGAGCGCGGCCCTCTGCCCTGCCCTCGTTATAGTAGGATTGTTCATGATGAGCCCCGTCAAGGACATCGACTTCACCGACTTCTCCGAGGCCATCCCGGCGTTCCTCTGCCTGATCCTGATCCCGTTCGCATACAGCATCTCCGACGGTATCCTCATCAGCATGATCGCATACGTGGTCCTGAACATGCTCTGCGGAAAGTTCAAGAAGATCACCCCTGTGATGTATATCCTCGCGGTGCTCTTCATCCTCAAATATATCTTCCTGTAGGGTTTCGTCCGAGGCTTTACCAAGAGGCCGCCCCGTGTTTCGGGGGCGGCCTCTTGCCTTTTTTGAAATATCTTGCTATTATTGCAGAAACAAACACTTTGCAATATGAAAAAGTTTCTGGCATCCGTTTCCTTAGCCCTCGTCATACTTTCTGCCATCTCTTTGACAGGCTGTCAGAAGGAAGATATCAGTAAAATGCCTGCGTATGCAGTTGCAATGAAGTCGACAGATTATTCTGGAAGTAATTACATGTATCTTTTTTACACTGACAGGCAAGTTTCCGAAGGCTCTTTTGAAACCAGCAAGAAACTTGCGGCACCGTTTATCCGCATCGGCTTTCCTGCCGATGTCGATTGGGAGAAAATCCTGGGAGACTGGACGATAGTCAATGATGACCCGTCTCTCGGAGGGAAAAGGGAAGTTGATGTATATGATACCGTCGAAGGCTGGATAAAGGAAGGAACCGTTTCTATCACCGCCACCAATTTATATATAGATGGCAAAACCAAGAAAGGAGCCAGATATATGGTCACCCATTCGGGCCATAGACCCTTTGCCGAAGTAGAAGAATAAGGGGCGCTTGCCCGTCTTGTCGGGGTGATGTGACTCGAACACACGACCCTCTGGTCCCAAACCAGATGCGCTAGTCAACTGCGCCACACCCCGGATTCCCGTAACGGAACGGACTGCGAATCTACCACGTTTTTTTGAAATATCCAAATATAGGTCAAAATGAAGAAAACGTTATCAATCATTTCCATTGCGGTCATTGCGGTCGCGGCTGTGCTTTGTTCCGGCTGCACCCACGATGATGCTGACAACACAATAACAGCCAATTACGGGGTTTATTGTATCAACGGTTCATATGAAGACGGGACGGCGTACGGAAGGATGTACCTTTATCAGAACGCAAGCAGTTACAATGCCGTGACAGGAGGTATGTCCGGCGAGTTCATGCGCTTCGAGTTCACCCTTCCGAAAGGGGCCGGGTCTATATTTGGCCAGAAACTTAAAATTGTCGGGAGCCCGGAAAAACCGGGCACTGCGAATTGCTTCAGCACAGGTATGCACGCGGAGATGGGCGGCTGGATCGATCAAGGGACCATTTCCTTTGATGAAGGGGGAGGCGTTTCCGGCAAGTTGAAATACTCGGGCAAGATATACAATATCATCTTCGATGGTGAGCTCAAAAAGGTTGAGAAAGCAAACGGTTGATCTGACATGATAATAAAAGCTGAAGGGATCGTCAAGAGTTTCGGGACGCTTAAAGTGCTGAAAGGCATATCCATAAGCGTCGCCGAAAGGGAGGTGGTGTCGATTATGGGTTCGTCCGGGGCGGGAAAGACCACCCTGCTGCAGATACTTGGGACCCTGTCCACACCGGATGAAGGTTCTCTGGAGATATCCGGCACCGATGTCCTTTCCCTTTCGGCAAAGGACCTGTCGGCATTCAGGAACAAGAATGTGGGATTCGTTTTCCAGGCGCACCATCTGCTGCCGGAGTTTACGGCCCTGGAGAATGTGATGATTCCCGCTTTCATTGCGGGGAAAAAGGAAAAGGAGGCCCGCCCGAGGGCTGAGGCCCTTCTTTCGGACATGGGCCTTTCCGAGAGGCTGAACCACAAGCCTTCTGAACTCTCCGGCGGTGAGCAGCAGAGGGTCGCGATTGCGCGCGCCTTGATGAACAACCCCTCGATCCTTTTCGCGGACGAGCCTTCAGGCAACCTGGACAGCCGTACAAAGGAGGAGATCCACCGCTTGTTCTTTGACCTTAGGAACCGTTACGGCCAGACGACGGTGATCGTAACGCACGATCCTTCCCTTGCCGGAATGTGCGACCGTACCCTGCATATGAAGGACGGGCAGTTCGAGCCGTAGCTTCAAGTACTGCGGCCAAAAACAATACCGGAGGATGATTCCTGTTCCAGGCAATCATCCTCCGGTTCCTTGGGGAGGGAGTTGAAGTCCGATAGTTTAAGCAGCCTGTACGGCTCAGTTCATTTTCTTCTGGTCCTTGTTCCCCTGGAATGGGCCGCCCTGAGGGCCGGGCCTCGAACCACCTTGGTTAAGCTTGTGAATCTGTGAGCGGCGGAACTGCTCCTCAGCTATAAGAAGTTTTGCCAGCTTTGAGGGTGAAAGCACCTTTGAAAACTTTGCAATATACTCTTTTTCAATCACTTCGCTTTTCCCAAGTGTAGATACGTATTTGTCTGTCAAAGCGGAAATCTCGCTTTCGGGGGAGTTCCCGGAAAGCGCCTTGTTGAGGGCGTGGAAAGCCTTCATCGATTCTGAAAAGCATTCCTGCCTGTATTTCTCAAGCTCGTTGTAGAGAGGCCAGAAAACCTGGGCTTCCGCCGGTGTAAGGTCCATCCTGGAAGTGATCCATGCGATTTTTTCGGCCTTGACCTTCTCCCTCCAGCTCTGTCCTTCGGGTCTTGAATTGTTCTGTGCGGCAGCGGGTATGATGGTCCCGAGCATCAGCGCAACTGCGGCTGCGATATTAATAATCCGTTTCATTTTCAGCGTAGTTTAAATATTCGGCTGTGGTTCCGTTGTCAATGAGGTACTCGATGATGTCTTCGCCGGAAGGGCTTTCCTCGGCTTCCGCAAGGTAGTACTCCTGCGGCAGGTTGGCCTCCATGATAATTTCGGCGAAAGCATCGTTATAGTCGCTGTCCGGAACCTGTGACGGCGTGACGGTCTTGAGGATGAAGTTTCCTGCCACGACGATGGCTGCCATCGACGCGGCCAGCGCCGCATACGGCCAGGGAGAGGTACGCCATCCGCGAGCGGAAGACGTCCCGGTCCCCACCGATGCAGGAATTCCGGAGAGCCTCTCGCGGAGGTCTCCGAAATATCCTTCGGGAACGCTGATGTTGTGACGAATATCGTTCATTTTCATTCAATAACCAGTTCTTTGACACGCGGGAAGCCCCGAAGTCAAAAGTCAAATGATTGATTTTTCAAATATTTCCTGATTTTCTCGGATGCAATGTGATATGAGGCCTTGAGGGCGCCCTCGGAGGTGCCGAGGATTTCAGCCATTTTCTCATAGGGCATCTCCTCGTAGTAGCGCATGGAGAATACGATGCGCTGCTTTTCGGGAAGGCGCAGGATTTCCCTGCGGAGCGCGTTCTCGGCTGCGGTGCCGTTGAAATACGGATCGGAAGCGACTTTTCCGAGGGCCTCCTCTTCCGCGGCCCGGAAATTCAGGAAAGCCCGTACTTTCTTCTTCCTGAGGAAGTTGAGAGTCTCGTTGGTGGCTATCCTGTAGATCCATGTGTAAATGTCGGAGTCCCCGCGGAACGAGTCGAGGCTCTTCCATATCTTGATGTAGATTTCCTGGACAAGGTCGTCGGCATCCTCGTGGGACTCTACCATCGGTCTCACGTGCCAGTAGATCTTCTCGCTGTAGTCGCTGACGATCTGGTTGAACCTTGCCTCGTTTTCTGTCATCTATTCCGTATCGTCGAACGTGAATGAGTCCCACGGAAGGGCTGCGTCTTTCCCCTTGTCCAATACTTCCGCGGCATGGACCAGCATCGGAAAATCTTTCAAGTCCGCCTTTCCGGCTGCAGCCTTGATGAACAGGGCCTTTGCCACGCGCCTGGACACTACCAGCGACTCCAGGGTGACCCCGTCCAGGATCCTCATCGCTTCTTCGTAGCTCTTTCCTTCTCCAAGCAGTATGCCAATCTTGCGGGTACGGCCGCCATAAACCGTGACGTAAAGGTCTCCGATGCCTATGCTTTCGCTGTCTGACGAACCTCCCTGCAGGGCCATTAGTTTTTTCATTTCGCGGACCGCCTGGGTGAATGCACCTGCCTGCGAGTTGTAGTGAAGGCCCGCCTCTGGTCCGTGCTCCCGGTTGACGAGGCCGATTGTCATAGCTACGCATAGGGCGTATGCGTTCTTAAGGGCGACGGCGCTTTCCAGGCCCGTGACATCCTTTGTCAGCGAAATATGGTAATAGGAAGTTGCCATGGCATCGCGGATCATCCTCAAGGCTGCGGTGTCACGGCCGCAGAAAGCTACCGAACTATGGTCGTGGAATACCAGTTCGTAAGATGTGCACGGGCCTCCTATTGCATTGATTGAACGGAAGATACCTTTTTCTGCAAGCTTCTCTTCCCAGTATGCGGGATAGGAAACCAGGGTACCGTCTTCCTTGCAGATAAGCCCTTTAGTGACAGTGATTACCGGGACGGACGGGTCAAGTTTCGAGAGGATTCCGTCGAGGAACCAGTCCACTCCGAAGGACGAGACTCCGCCTATGACGAAATCAGCCCCCTTGACGGCTTCCTTCCACCCGGAAATGTATTCGTATCTGACGCCCTCGGGAAAAGGCCTGTCGAATTTAGGGTGCTGCCCGCTCCTGAAGCACTCTGTTATTATGTCCCCGTCCAGAGGCGATCCTACCAGGACGACCTCGTTCCCGTTTTCCGCTGCCGGGAATGCAAGGGCCGACCCCATCATCCCGCTTCCGATGATAACGATTTTCCTTTTCATATTATCCAGACTTGAACTGAAAGTCGATCCAACTCCATATCCTGACAAAGTTAAGGCTATTCCACAAAAAAATCAAAAGTGTCGTTAACGTCCGCAAAAACGGGACGATAACGACATTTTGGGCCTAAAACGTCGTTAAAGGTGTTAGATTTGGGACGATAACGACACTTTGAGAACTGAAACTGTTACGAATCGGGGAAGTCATCCATCAGTTGCGTTGCTTTATTGTATGGGATGCCGACTATTCGGGCGAGTTGCGCCATATCTGCCGAAAAACGGAATCTTAGTTGCCTTAACAAGTCCGCCATTTGTGGCGGAGAGAGTTCTGTAATACTGTTTTTACGGAAGAGAGAGATGCATAAATCCCCGGCGGCGGCAAGGATTATCTGGTCGCGGAAAGACGGGGTTGTGGATTCATCTTTCCTGGCTTTGGAAGAACGCATCAGGAAATAGTTGAGTCGCTTTGGGGAGCGGAATATGGCTTCCACTTCCTTGACCGGGATATATGATGACGGGTGGATATAACCATCGATGCTGAGCATATAGGCCGCTGGCAGTTTAACGTTGCTATGAATCAGGGCGACCTGTTTTCTGTAGGATAACTTGCCTAGCATTGTCCCGGATATGGTTGTCTCCGAGAAACAGACGGCTCCGGACCCCCATGGGTATTGGGAAGGTGAGAGGCAGATATTTGCCGATACGGGATTCATCATCACATATGCGATTGCCTTTTCAAGAGATTCATTCTTTGTTTCTATCTCACGTATGTCAGCACTATTGTTCCTCAGTAACTCAACAATGCCGTATTTCTTCCTGCAATAGCGGCTGAAGAGACTAAGTGTACATGGTTCGACATCAGGACAAAAGCCAGGATGATTACTCCTGCCTTGCGGGAACAAATCGCGGCATAATTCATTCCTGCGGCAAAGTCTTCCCGAGTACGGAACCAAAGCCGGTCGGGAAGACCCTCCGTTGATACAAGAAAGTATGCCATCAGGATCAACTTTTCATTTTGGGAGGACGTATTCCGGGAGAGAATACTTTGACATTGCCTCCGTTTTTCTCAAATTGTCGGCGCGACTGCTCAAAACAACGTGCCAAGGCAGCCGATTCTTCATCCAGTTGCCGGATCATTTCCTTGCGGTTGACGGACAGGGTCAAGTCTGCGATGGACAGCATACGGATCATCGCGATGACTGCTTGCTCGTTTCCGCCCCAGAGTCTCGTCGCCATATTGAATGTGACGGTAGGAAGGAGTACGGGAAATTTTTTTTCCAGGTTTTTGACATCCGTATTGAAACGGACCACATTGTCTCCGTCGAGGAGCACTTCGAGAATCTTTTTCATAGTTCGAGACGCACATATCGTTCAACACACTGCAAAAGTAAACTTCATTCTGCAAAATAGCAAGCGGATTTCCACAATTTTGTAAAATTAGTAGAAAATTTCTATCTTTGCCGTCACAATGCTCAAACACGACAGGACTATAATTCACGTGGAGTTGAAAGACACCCACGAGCACTACTATTTCGGCAGCGCTGCGGCGATGTACGAGGATGCCCGGATGCGGGAACTTCTGGAAATAAAATACCAGAGTTTCCGTACGAAGAGGGTTTCCCAAGACAATCCTTTTGAAAACGGAAGGGTGATTGTCCGCAAGGGAAATCTCAATACCATAGTGCACGATACAGTGGAAAAAGCGCCGGCTGAAGAACGTTGAGGTTCCACTCTGAAAGATTCTTCGTATCTTTGCAGTTTGAGAAGGGGAAGACATATGAAAAACATACGTAACTTCTGCATTATTGCCCATATAGACCACGGGAAGAGCACTCTCGCGGACAGGTTGCTGGAACTTACCGGCACGCTGGAGGCGAGGGATATGGAGAACCAGGTCCTGGACGACATGGACCTGGAGAAAGAGAAGGGCATCACCATAAAGAGCCACGCCATACAGATGGATTACCGTCGTGACGGGGAGCTCTACCGCTTGAACCTCATCGACACACCCGGCCACGTGGACTTCTCCTATGAAGTCTCACGCTCGATAGCTTCCTGCGAAGGGGCCCTGCTCGTCGTAGACGCCACCCAGGGCATCCAGGCGCAGACTATATCGAATCTGTATCAGGCTGTTGATCACGGACTTGAGATAATCCCCGTGCTGAACAAGATAGATATGGACGCCGCCCAGCCGGAACTCGTTACGGACCAGGTCTGCGACCTTCTCGGATGCGACCCGGAAGACGTCTACAGGGTTTCCGCCAGGACCGGAGAAGGAGTCCAGGCCGTCCTGGACGCCATCGTGGACAAGGTCCCTCCGCCGGAGGGAGACCCGGACGCTCCGCTCCAGGCTCTCATCTTCGATTCAGTCTTCAATCCTTTCCGCGGAATCATTGCCTATTTCAAGGTCGTGAACGGATCGATCCGCAAAGGCGACAAAGTGAAGTTCTTCAATACCGGAAAGGAGTACGAGGCGGAAGAGATCGGTGTGCTGAAACTTAAGCTCAGGCCTTCATCGGAGGTCACGACCGGAGACGTAGGATATATCATTTCGGGCATAAAGGCGGCCGTGGAAGTGAAGGTGGGAGATACCATCACCCATACGGAAATGCCTTGCAGCGAGGCGATTGCGGGCTTCGAAGAGGTGAAGCCCATGGTTTTTGCGGGCATGTATCCGGTGGATGCGTCGAAATTCGAAGAGCTCCGTTCCACCCTCGAGAAGTTCCAGCTCAACGACGCCTCTTTCGTATATGAACCGGAAAGTTCGCTTGCCCTCGGTTTCGGTTTCCGCTGCGGTTTCCTCGGGCTCCTGCACCTTGAGATAGTCCAGGAGAGGCTGTTCCGCGAATTCAATATGGACGTCATAACCACGGTCCCCAACGTGTCCTACAAGGTCTATACTACAAAAGGCGAGGTTATGGATGTGCACAACCCTTCCGGGCTGCCGCCACAGAGCATCATCGACCGTATCGAGGAACCGTACATCCGCGCCCAGATAATCTCGAAATCCGATTTCTACGGGCCGATAATGAAGTTGTGCATGGACAAGAGGGGCATCCTGACCGGCCAGCACTACATCACTACCGACAGGGTGGAACTGAACTACGACATGCCCCTGAGCGAGATAGTCTTCGACTTCTACGATAAGTTGAAGTCGATTTCAAAGGGCTATGCATCTTTCGATTACCATGTCACCGGCTTCCGTCCGGCCAGGCTCGTGAAACTGGACATCCTGCTGAACGGAGACCCCGCAGACGCCCTTTCAACGCTCATCCACGAGGACCACGCTTATGATTTCGGCCGCAAGATCTGCGTCAAGCTCAAGGACCTGATCCCGCGCCAGCAGTTCGACATTGCGGTACAGGCGGCCATAGGGGCAAAGATCATAGCCCGAGAAACCGTCCGCCAGGTCCGCAAGGACGTTACCGCGAAATGCTACGGAGGAGATGTCACCCGTAAGCGCAAACTGCTTGAAAAACAGAAGGAAGGAAAGAAGAGGATGCGCCAGATAGGGACCGTCCAGGTGCCCCAGAGCGCATTCATGGCAGTTCTCAAACTGGATTGACGATGTTCAGCGTAGCCATCCTGATGACCATCTACAATAGGCGGGAGAGGGTTCTCGCCAGCCTGGAGGAGATAATCCGCCAGAGCGAGGCCCTTGCATCAGGCGGGGAATATTCATTCGACATATATGTCCACGACGACGGCTCCACGGATGGAGCCGGGGATGCGGTGGAGAAAGCGTTTCCGTCGGTCATCCTCCTCCGCGGGGACGGCAACCGTTTCTGGAGCAGGGGACTGAGGGCGGCCTGGATGGAGGCGGCAAAGAAAGGCTACGACTTCTATATGTGGACTGACTATGACTCAGTGCTCCGCGAGGATGCGATGTGGAACCTCCTGGACACCTCGTCATTCCTTGCAAACAAGGCCATTGTCTGCGGCACCGTTGCCAATCCCGACGGAGTGCTGATGTACGGAGGCCGTTCCAGGAGCGGGAAGATAATCGAGCCCGACGGGTACGTGCCAGTGCCGTGTTATCTTTTCGACGGTCACCTGGTCCTGGTCCCGAAATACGTTTTCCGGAAGGTCGGCCTTCTGGACGAGCGCTTCCACCAGGGCCTCGGCGACTATGACTATGCCTACCGGTCCGGCAAGGCGAGGATCGACAGGGTGGTCGCCGCCGGGATACTCGCAGACTGTTCCAGGAAGGTGACCCTGCCCTCGTACCGTGATGCATCGCTTACCCTGAGGGAGCGATATGAAGCCCTTTCCAAGCCGAAGGGGAAGCCTTTGAAAGAGAATTTCCTTTTCGACGTCAAGAGCAAAGGCCTTTTCAAGGCAATATGGAACTTCCTGAAAACCAACTTTCAAGTACTATTTCCGAAACATAATGGCTAATAAGGTAAAAGCGGCTGTGAAATCGATGCGCCTGAGGACGCTGCCCCTGTCTATGGCGGGGGTGCTGCTGGGCATCCTGCTCGCCGTCGCGGATTACAGGGTCAATCCTTGGGTGGCCGTGCTCATAGTGCTGACCACTGTATTGCTGCAGATACTTTCGAACCTGAGCAACGAACTCGGCGACGTCCTCCACGGGACCGATACGGCTGACCGCCAGGGACCGCAGTACGGTCTCAATTCAGGAGTGCTCAGCATAAAGGAGATGAAATGGCTCATCGCCGGTGCCGCCACCGCAGCGGCCCTGAGCGGCCTCGGGATGATAAAGGTTTCGTTCGGCACCCTTCTCGGCATCGAGTCGCTGTGCCTCATCCTTCTCGGCGCTGCTGCCATAATGGGCGCGATGAAATATACCCTGGGCCATAATCCCTATGGCTACAGGGGCCTCGGAGACTTCTATGTATTCATTTTCTTCGGCCTGGTTTCGGTACTCGGCTCATACTTCGTTTCCGCCCATACAATTGACACCTGGAAGCTTCTCCTGCCTGCTGCATCAATCGGCTTCTTCAGTATGGGAGTGCTGAATGTCAATAACATACGGGATATGAAGACAGATGCGGCCAACCGGGTGACCGTGGCATTGAAGCTTGGTCTCCGGAATGCCAGGATATACCAGACCGTGCTGATAGTCCTCGGCTGGGCGGCTATGGCCACATATGTCCTTCTCCGTTTCCCCGACATCAGGCACTGGCTTTTCGTCCTCGTCCTTCCGTTTTTCATCAAGCACCTGCATGGGGTATGGACCCGGACCGACAGGAACCTGGATCCGATGCTGCCGCTACTCGTCATATCAACATTCGCTTTCGCAATACTCGCGGGAGTCGGTTTCGTACTTTATCTGAAATGAAAGACAACGACTGGAAAAGCAGGCTCGGAGTGGTTTTTTCCACGAATCCGGATTTCCAATATGCCAGGGCGGACGATGAAGCCCCGGTGGAGACGCTTCCGCCCGGAAAGCAGAGGCTCATCGTCGGTATCGACCGCAAGGGCCGCGGCGGCAAGCAGGTGACTCTGGTGACCGGTTTCAAGGGGGCCGAGGAGGACCTCAAGGAACTCGGACGCCTGCTGAAAGTCCGGTGCGGAGTGGGCGGAACCGCCAAGGATGGGGAGATAACGGTCCAGGGCGATTTCCGTGACAAGGTTACGGCCATCCTCCTGGAACTGGGATATAACGCAAAGAGAGGCAATTAGTTACAATGGTCCTGGCAACGATAATACACGATATCGGAGAGGCGTTCCGGGAAGGAACGCTGCTGCTGTCGCCCGAGAGGATCGAGGCCCTGCCTTCCCTCTCCGGAGGACTTCCTCTTGCCGGACATCTGATGATATTGGTTTTCACCGTGCTGGCCATGCTGCTGCTGGGCAATTTCCTGAACGTGGCCCCATATCTTGCGGACATTTTCCTCCGAGCGAGGGGGAGTGCGGCCCTGGAAGGCAGCGTACGGGTCAGCCGCGACCGGAATATCGTGGCTCTGGTGCTGATAATCCCGTTCTGCCTGCTGATGTACAGGTACCGCCTCTGGGATCCATCATTCCTGGAATGGTTCGACGGCAATATAAGGATACTGCTGATATCGGCCTGTTTCGGCGTTTACCTGCTCATAAGGGTGGCGTTGTGCTTCGCCCTCGTGCCGAAAAGGTCCAACCACGACAATTATTTCCTGGCCCGAAGGTCGGCATTCAACTTTTTCATACTCCTAGTGCTCGTGCAGCTGCTGACGGTCGGAATATGCTACCTCGCGGGCGTTCCCGAGAACATCCAGAGGATGATCCTCCTGGCGGAATTCGGGTTCATCTATCTGGTACTCATCGTCCGCCGAGGACAAATTTTGAGCGCATATTGCAATCCTTTGGCAACTTTTTTGTACCTTTGCGCCCTCGAAATCCTGCCAACCGTCCTCTTCGTGATTCCGGCGGTGGCGTTGTAGACTTTGAACAATGATGATTAAGAACATACTGATCTCACAGCAAACTCCCCGGTTGATGACTCAGTACCAGGCAGTTACAGACAAGTTCGGAGTGAATTTCGACTTCCGTCCCTTCTTCCGGACCGAGGTTGTGAGTCCCCGTGAATTCCGTGCCCAGAAGGTCAACATACCCGATTACACTGCCATAGTTTTCTCCTCCAGGCACGCTATCGACGCATTCTTCAAAATCTGCGAAGACATCCGCTACAAAGTCCCTGAGACTCAGAAGTATTTCTGCACGTCGGAGATTGTGGCGATGTACCTTCAGAAGCATATCGTATACCGCAAGCGCAAGATTTTCTACGGGAACGGTTCTTCCGCTTCCATACTCGACCTTATCGGAACCAAGCACAAGGGCGAGAAATTCCTGATAACCACCTCCGATTCCGCCGACACGGCCTCCCTGACATCCCTTTTCGACGCCAAGGGGCTGGATTATACAAAGGCGATCCTGGTGAAGAGCGTTACCAACGACCTGAAGGACGAGGTTGACCTCTCTTCCTACGATATGATGGTCCTGTACAATCCGTCGGACCTCAAGTCGCTGAAAGAGAATTTCCCCGCCTTCGAGCAGGGCGGCCTGAAAATCGCGACTTACGGCAAATCCATCGCCAGGAGCGTCGAGGAGGCCGGTCTCCGCATCGACCTCAAGGCTCCTACACCCGAGGCTCCTTCGGTGGCCAAGGCCATAGAACTTTATCTACAGACGCTTTGACCCCTTCCGGCAATACCCTTTCCAAGGATGAGAGGCTAAGCTCCAAGGTTGCCATATCCGCCCTTATGAAGGGAGGGCGCCATGGAGCCGCAGGCCCCCTGAGGTATTGTTTTGCCGTGAGGCCGGAGGGCGGTCGGAACCGGTTTATGGTATCGGTGCCGAAGCGCAATTTCAAAAGGGCGGTCAAGCGGAATCTCCTCAAACGCAGGATCCGGGAAAGCTACAGGCTCCGGAAAGGCCTTCTTCCTCCCGTCGGCGCAGACCTTCTTCTGGTCTACCTTCCGAAAACCATTCTGCCATTTTCCGACATATACTCGGCGGTGGGCGACGTCCTTTCCGAAGTAGCGGCGCTGACAGAAGGCAAAAAGTGATGGGAAAGGCCGCTCAGATCATACGCAAGATATTGATATTCCCGCTGGTAGTGCTCATAAAGTTCTACCAGATATGTATTTCCCCGTTGAAGCCGCCGTCCTGCCGCTTTACTCCGACCTGCTCGCAGTATGCGCTTGAGGCTATCCGCAAGTACGGACCGTTCAAAGGCGGATGGCTGGCCCTCAGACGGATACTCCGCTGCCACCCTTGGGGCGGCTCCGGATATGACCCTGTACCCTGACCCTTATGCCGAAGAAAGAATCCGTCCGCAAGATGTTCGATGACATAGCTCCCGGCTACGACCGGCTGAATCACATCCTGTCCCTGGATGTAGACCGTTCGTGGAGGCGGAAGGCCGTGAGGGCGACCGTCGGTCCAGAGGTTATGTCGGTGCTGGACGTAGCCTGCGGGACCGGGGATACAGCCATCGCCGTGGCGAAGGCTCTTCCAGAAGGAGGGACCGTCACCGGGGTCGACATATCGGAGGGAATGATGGCCCTGGTAAAGGATAAGGCCATCAAGGCAGGAGTCGAGTCGAGGGTCCGGACGGAGACGGCGGACGGTGAGGACCTGCCCTATGAGGATCGTTCATTCGACAGGGTGACCTGTTCGTTCGGCATCCGTAATTTTGAGCACAAGGAACTGGGCCTCAGGGAGTTCCGCCGTGTGCTGAAGGATGGAGGCAAAGCCGTGATACTGGAGCTTTCCCTGCCGCGGAACGCCGTCGTCCGGTTTTTCTATGATCTGTATTTCCTTCATGTCCTGCCGTTTGTCGGAGGCCTTGTCTCCGGACGCAGGTCCGCATACCGCTACCTTCCTTCTTCGGTACATACGTTCCCTAAAGAAAAGGAGTTCATGGAAATGATGCAGGAAGCGGGTTTCCGCAATGTCCGCTCAAGGAGCTTTTCCTTCGGGCTGTGCAGAATGTTTACGGGTGAAAGGTAATTTTTGCCTATATTTGTATTTTGCGAAAGATATTATTTATGGATAACAATAAATTCAAATTGTGGAACCGGATCGTGGCGGCGCTCGTTTTCGCCGTTTCCGCTTTCACATACCTTTCTACCATAGAACCGACGGCATCTTTCTGGGATTGCGGCGAGTTCATCGCATCTTCATACAAACTGGAGGTCGGTCATCCTCCGGGAAACCCTGTGTTCCAGCTGTTTGCGAGATTTTTCTCGCTCTGGGCCGGCCCTATGAAGGCGGCTGTGGCCGTCAATGCGATGAATGCCATACTGTCCGCCCTGACCATTTTCTTCCTGTACCTTACTATCGTGTTCTTCACAAAGCGGCTTGTAAAGCCGGGCGAGGACGGGAAGTACGGGGCTTCCGAAGCAATAGCGATTTTCGGTTCCGGAGCCGTGGGCGCCCTTGTCTACTGCTTCTCAGATACATTCTGGTTCTCCGCGGTGGAAGGCGAGGTCTATGCCATGTCGTCGCTCTTCACGGCGATGGTTTTCTGGGCGATGACCCGCTGGTACGATGAGGCAGACAGGCCACATTCTTCGCGCTGGATAGTTCTGATAGCCTTCCTGATGGGCCTTTCGATAGGCATCCATCTGCTTAATCTGCTGGCGATTCCGGCCCTGGTATTCATGTACTATTACCGGAAGAAGGAAGACGGGCAATATACCTGGATGCAGCTGCTGGGGATGCTGGCCCTGAGTGCGGTGATACTTGGTGTGCTGGTATTCATTTTCATACCTTACCTCCCCAAGACTGCGGCATTCTTCGACCGTATCTTTGTCAACGGATTCGGCCTTCCGTACAATTCCGGGGCGGTATTCTTCATGGTCGCCCTGCTGGGACTCTGCTTCTGGGGCCTTTTCGAGTCCTTGAAAAAAGAGAAAGTCCTGTTGAACACAGTGCTCCTTTGCCTTACGTCAATCGTCGTGGGCTTCTCGCTTTTCAGCATCGTCATCATCCGTTCGAGCGTAAAGACTCCCACCAACGAGTACCAGCCCGACAACCCCTATACCCTGGTGCGTTACCTCAACCGCGAGCAGTACGGCAGCGTCCCGCTCCTTTACGGACAGTATTTCGATGCACCTTATGACCTGAGTATCAAGAAGTACTGGGCTCCGCTCGACGGCAAGTACTATCACGCTGACGGACCTGCCGACGCCAAATACAAGTCTGAGGGAAAGATGCTTTTCCCGAGGATGTGGAACGGTACCGACGGCCGATACATAGATTTCTACGAGTCATACACCGACGGCAAGGGCGTCCGCGTCCGCGGAGCCGAGCACCGGAAGCCCACTTTCGGAGCCAATATGCTGTACTTCTTCGACTACCAGCTCAACTGGATGTACTGGAGGTACTTCATGTGGAATTTCGCGGGTCGCCAGAACGAGGTGCACAGCCCGGTTCCGGGCTCGCTCTTCTACGGCAACTGGGAGAGCGGCATCAAGCCTCTCGACCGCCTGCGTCTCGGTAACCAGGACGATGCGCCGGCAATCCTTTCGAAAAACAAAGGCAAGAACCATTATTTCCTGCTGCCGCTGCTGCTCGGCCTTATCGGTCTCATTTTCCAGTTCGACCGGGACAAGAGAGGCTCCTGGCTGGTGTTCCTGCTGTTCTTCATGACCGGAATCGCGGTGGTGCTGTACCTTAACCAGCCCCCGTACCAGGTAAGGGAGAGGGACTATGCCTACGCAGGATCTTTCTATGCGTTCTCGATCTGGACGGGCCTTGCCGTAGCCGGGATACTGGCGGCCTTCTCCGAAAGGCTCTCCGGCAAGGGAAAGGTCGCCGCGGCCTGTGCTGTCTCCGCCCTGTGCCTCGGCGTGCCGGCCCTTATGGCCGCCCAGAACTGGGACGACCACGACCGAAGCCACCGCTACACTGCCGTTGAGATGGCACGTAACTATCTGAATTCCACCGGGAAAGACGGCATACTCATCACCCACGGAGACAATGATACCTTCCCTCTCTGGTATGCCCAGGAGGTTGAGGGAGTGAGGACGGATGTCAGGATCGTGAATACGTCACTGCTCGGTACGGACTGGCATATCGACCAGATGAAGTACGCCTGCAACGAGTCCTCCCCGCTGCCCCTGACGGTGCCTCTGTCACAGTACCTTTACGGTACCAACGAATATGTGTTCATCGTCGATGACGACAACAAGCCGGTGCCGATAAAGCAGGTGATGGACACCTTTAAGAATCCGGCCAGGAAAGTCGACCTTTCCAGCGGCAGGAAGGTGGATTACATCTGTTCCCGCAAGATCATAATCCCGGTCAACAAGGAAAATGCGCTCCGCAGCGGCATAGTTCCTCCCGCTTTCGCCGACGATATCCCGTCCGAAATCGTGCTGGAGATGTCCCCGGGCAAGAATTTCGTGACCAAGCCCGAGCTCTTCGTCCTGGACCTCCTGTCCAACTATCAGTGGGACAGGCCGATAAACGTGCTGAATATGGGTGGAGACCTCGAAGTCGGCATCAAGGACTACCTTATGTACGAAGGCTTCTCCTACAAGTTCACACCTCTGAAGAACAAGATCACTTCGACCGATCCCGGAAAGGTGGATGCCCTGGAATTATACTCCAAGATGACCGGCACATACAAGTGGGATGCCTTGAAGAGGACTGATTATCTCGTTGATTACCAGAATCTTTACACATTCCTTGGCGTTCTTTCCCAGAGGGCTATGTACGTAAGCGTTGCGAAGGCTCTTATGGGTATCGGGGAGAACGAAAAGGCTCTGGAGATACTTGATCTCTGCCAGGAGAATGTCCGCGAAGAGAATTTCCCGCTGGAGTCGATTCCTGTAGGATTCACTTCGAACGACTATATGGTAGTCCAGATGGTCTCGGCCTACTATAAGCTCGGGGCTCCCGAAAAAGCCAGGGAACTGGGTATGAAGATGGGACGTGAACTGCTGGACTCCGCGAGGTTCTTCCTGGAGTTCTACGACTATTCCAGGAGTGATTTCGAACTCTGCGGACAGTATATCTATTTCCTTGCCGATGAGATGAGGAAGGGTGGTGACACCGATTTCGCCTCCAGCCTCGAGTCCGGCCTTGACGTCCTTGTCAAGATCGGGACTCCGGAAGAGGCTCCGGCGTCTTAGTCTTATCGCTTCAGTCTGACGAATATGCTCAGGGGCAGCACTTTACCGTGGCTGTCCCGGAGCGCCAGTTCTCCCGATGACAGCCCGGCGGGAGATGCTCCGAGACCGAGGGCTTCGGTAACCACGGTCTCTCCGAGCGTCGCTGAATATCCGTTCGAATAAAGGTTCAGCACGAGGAAACTGTCTTTCGGGGAGAGGATGGCCCCGACCCCTTTCATCATTTCGAAAAGCAGGGTGTCGAGCTTCCATTTCTCGCCGTCCGGGCCGTGTCCGTAGGCCGGAGGATCCAGGATTATTCCGCTGTAGGTGTTGCCCCGACGCTGCTCCCGGCGTACGAATTTCATCGCGTCTTCGACCACCCATCGGGCTCCGTCGAGGCCGCTGCGGGCCATGTTGTCGCTGGCCCAGGATACAACCTGGCGGACTGAATCGAGGTGGGTTACGTCGGCTCCGGCGGCTTTTGCCGCTATGGATGCGGCGCCGGTGTAGGCGAAGAGGTTGAGGACTTTCGGGGCGGGGAGGCCGTTGGCCTTGTGGATCCTGACGAGGCGGGATGTCTCCCTGAATATGAATTCCCAGTTAGGCGCCTGTTCGGGGAAGACTCCGACGTGCTTGAATGCCGTCATTCCGAGCCGCAGGGTTATGTCGAGGTCGGAGGCGGCCCCGTCCGGTCCTTTTTCTCCCTTGTACGTTATTGTCCATTGGCCGTCCATCTTCCGGAGGGGTTCCCAGGTGCCGGTGTCTTCCTTCCCGGCCTTGCCGAAACCGGCTCCGGGAGTGAATCTGGTATGTGCGGTCCTAAGCCACTGCTTTTCATCCAGAGTCTTGTCCCACAGGGCTTTCGGTTCTGGGCGGATGAGGATATATTTACCGAATCTCTCCAGTTTCTCTCCGTTTCCGGAGTCGAGGAGCTGGTAGTCTTTCCAATATTCGGCCGGGAATTCAACGGTCATGGCGCAGTCGTATTAACGATTATACTGCAAAAATACGGATTTTCAACGATTAATCACGCGGGCTAATCTTCTTTGAATCAAATTAATTTGCTATTTTTGTAAACTATTCCAAAAACGGACAGTAAAGAACAATTTAATAATCATTATGCAACAGTACATTGACCAGTATGACTTCACCGGCAAGAAGGCCATCGTGAGAGTCGATTTCAACGTTCCGCTGGACGAGAATTTCAACATTACCGACGACACCCGCATCCGCAGGGCTATGCCTACGCTCAAGAAAGTCCTTGAGAAAGGCGGTTCGCTGATAATAATGTCCCATCTGGGCCGTCCCAAGAAAGTGGATCCCAAATTCTCCCTGAGCCATATCGTCGACCACGTGTCGGAGTGCCTCGGAGTGCCCGTGAAATTCGCTCCCGACTGCCAGAAGGCTGACGCTGAAGCTGCTGCCCTGAAGCCCGGAGAGGCCCTCCTTCTCGAGAATCTCCGCTTCTATGCCGAAGAGGAAGGAAAACCCCGCGGTCTTGCCGAGGATGCTTCCGACGAGGAGAAGAAAGCTGCCAAGAAGGTCGTCAAGGAGTCCCAGAAGGAGTTCGTGAAGAAGCTTGCCTCCTATGCTGACTGCTATATCAACGATGCATTCGGAACCGCTCACCGCGCCCACGCCTCCACCGCCCTCATCGCGGATTATTTCCCGAACGACAAGATGTTCGGATATCTGATGGAAGGCGAGATCAAGGCCATCGAAAACGTCCTGAAGAACGCTGAAAGGCCCCTTACCGCAATTATCGGCGGTTCCAAGGTGTCTTCCAAGCTGGCTGTCCTTAAGAACCTTGTCAGCAAGGTCGACAATCTCATTATCGGCGGCGGAATGGGCTATACGTTTATCAAGGCCCTCGGTGGAAACATCGGCCTGTCGCTCCATGAGGACGACCTCATCCCGGACGCCCTGGACATCCTTGCAACTGCTAAGGAGAAGGGCGTAAAAGTCTATCTGTCAATTGAAACCGTTGCCGGACAGAAGTTTGACAACGATACGCCCCAGCGTATTTTCAAGACCAATGACATAGATCCCGAATGGGAGGGAATGGATGCCGCCCCCGTCACTCTCGAGGCTTGGAAGAAGGTCATCCTCGCATCCAGGACCATCCTCTGGAACGGTCCGGTCGGAGTGTTCGAGCTGCCTAATTTCGCAAAGGGGACCCTCTTTATCGCAGAGGTACTCGCCGAGGCTACCAAGAACGGCGCATACACCCTCGTAGGAGGAGGCGACTCCGTCGCGGCTGTCACCCAGATGGGCTATGCCGACAAGGTCAGCTATGTCTCCACCGGCGGCGGCGCCATGCTCGAAGCCATTGAAGGCAAGGAACTTCCCGGCATCTCAGCCATCCGCGGCTAATTATTCCGAAATATTTTCTCAGTCAATTCCGGCTTTATGGAACTCCTGTTTGTCAATTGGCATTTCAACCCTGCCATCCTTAGCATCGGCTCTTTCGAACTGAGATGGTACTCCGTCCTGTTCGTTTCCGGCTTCATACTCGGATGGTTCATCGTAAAGTGGATGTTCAAGAGGGAGGGAGTGAGCGAGAAACTGCTTGACCCGCTGCTCTATACGCTGCTCATCGGCACTATCGTAGGAGCGCGCCTCGGTCACTGCCTGTTCTATCAGCCGGATTATTATCTCGGCAGCTGGAAAGGTTTCCTGGAGATATTCATGCCTTGGAAAGGCGGACTCGCGAGCCACGGCGGCACGCTCATGCTGTTTTTCGCCCTGATATGGTTCGCCAGGCACTATGGCCGGAAAGAAGGCTTCGACTTTTTCTGGCTGCTCGACCGCCTGAGCATCCCCGTGAGTTTCGCGGCGATGTTCATCCGCCTCGGAAACCTTTGCAACTCAGAGATTTACGGTAATGAGACCACTCTTCCCTGGGGCTTTATCTTCCAGCTCCGGGGAGAGGTGGTCCCGAAACATCCCACCCAGCTTTACGAAGCTCTCTGCTATCTCCTCCTAGGCCTGTTGCTGCTGTACCTCTACAGGCATCATCTGGGCAAGATGCACCGCGGTTCGTTCATGGGCATCTTCTTCATAGGCTGTTTCGGATCCCGTTTCCTGATTGAATTCATCAAGGAGCCTCAGGTTGCCTTCGAGGCCGGAATGAGCCTCAACATGGGCCAGCTCCTGAGCATTCCTTTCATAATCACGGGCATAGTATTCATCCTATATGCCGCTATCCGGAAGGTACCGTCGGCACCTGACAAACCCGTTACGGCGCCTCTGAAGAAGGAACCTACCCATTATGCCAAAAGCTTGAGAAAAGATTGACTATGAAAAGAATAGCAGCCCTGGCCATCGCCATCGCCGCCTGCATTTCCTTCGCAAGGGCACAGGAGTATGTCCCCACCGAGGGCAATCTCGAGGCACGCAAGACATTTCAGGACAACAAGTTCGGTATTTTCATCCACTGGGGTATCTACAGTATGCTCGGAGACGGGGAGTGGGTTCTCCACAACAGGGGGCTGGATTTCAGCGAGTACAGCCTCGCGGCCCGCGGCTTCGATCCCGCCCGCTTCAACGCTGAGGAGTGGGTGAAGGCGATATCCTCCGCCGGAGCAAAATACATCACCATCACTTCCCGTCACCACGACGGTTTCTCGATGTTCGGAACCAAGGCTTCGCCGTTTAATATCGTGGACGCGACGCCTTTCGGCCGCGACGTCATCGGAGAACTTGCCGCGGCTTGCCGCAAGTACGGTATCAAGCTCCATTTCTACTATTCGCACCTTGACTGGGGACGCGAGGATTATCCCTGGGGCAATACCGGCCGTAACAGCGGCAGGAAGCATCCCGAAGGTGACTGGAATTCGTACTTCAAGTTCATGAACACCCAGCTGACCGAGCTGCTGACGAACTACGGCCCCATAGGCGCCATCTGGTTCGACGGCATCTGGGACCACCCGGAAAAGGGCTTCGACTGGCATCTCCGCGAGCAGTACGATCTCATCCATTCCATTCAGGATGACTGCCTTGTAGGCAACAACCACCATCTGAACCTGAAGGCCGGAGAAGACATCCAGATATTCGAAAAAGACCTTCCCGGAGAGAACAACGTCGGTTTTTCTGCCGGCATGAAGGTCGCCGATGTCCCGCTTGAGACCTGCGCAACTATGGGCCACGCATGGGGCTACAGCATCCCGGACCAGAAGCTCTACCGCAGCGCCGACGAACTGATAAGGGAGATGATATCCGCTGCCGGCCGCAACGGCAATTATCTGCTGAACATCGGTCCGAGGCCGGACGGCTGCCTGCCTGAGAAGGCCCTTGACAGGCTCGCCGCCATAGGGAAGTGGATGAATATATACGGAGATACCATCTATGGCACCCGCGGAGGCTTCATAGCCCCCCACGACTGGGGTGTTACGACGATGAAAGACAACCGCCTGTTCGTGCATCTGTTCAAGTGCCAGGATGACTCTCTCTTCCTTCCTACCGGAGACCGTAAAATACAGTCTGCCAAGATGTTCCTTTCCGGGCAAAAGGTTAAGTTCACCAAGGTTGCAGGGGGGATTGTGCTCGCCCTTCCCAAGGAGCGCCAGACCCCTTCGACGGTCATCGAACTGAATTTTTAAAATTTTTATAAAATAATACTGCACAAAATACCGCCGGAGCACTTTTTTTGCAGTAAAACCGGCGGTTTTTTATGTTTTGATATGACAAGTAGAATAATCGGGTACATATCGGCGGCCCTTATGACGTTTACTGCCGTCGGAGCGAGGGCTCAGTATGTCCCGGAGGCGCCGTCCCAGATGCGGACAGACTCCACGCTCGTCCTTACCCTGGAGAAAGCTATCGAGCTGGCCCTGGACGAGAATGTGTCCGTAAAGGTGGCGGACCTCGAGATCAAGAGGACGGAATATGCCCGCAGGGGGGCCTACGGTGCGCTTTTCCCCCAGATTAACGGATCCGCGTCCTTCCAGAGGACCATCAAGAAGCAGGTTATGTATATGGACGGGATGTCCGGCGGAGGCGGAAGCATGTTCGAAAAAGCTTTCGAGCCTCTCTGGAAGGCCATCGGCGAACTGTCCGCTGGCACCGGAGTTCCTGTCACCATCGACGGCGGCGGTTCGTCTGAAGGGGAGGGGGAAGCACCCGCTTCCTCGGGAGGAATCGAAGTCGGACGTCTCAATACGTTCAATGCCGGCATCAATGCGTCGATGCCGCTTGTCAACGCCCAGCTGTGGCAGAGCCTGTCCCTGACCGGGGACCAGGTGGAACTGGCGGTGGAACAGGCGCGTGAGTCGCGTCTCGGTACCGTGACTTCCGTAAAGCAGTCGTTCTATTCGATCCTGCTGGCCAAGGAGGCCCTTGCAGTCTATAAGAGCGTGTATGACAATGCCGTAGAGAATTGCAGGCTCACCGAGATGCGTTACAATGTCCAGAAGGCCTCGGAGCTCGATTATACCAGGGCGAAGGCGAACGTGGCCTCCGCCATTCCGAACTATTACAACGCCGAGGGTGCAGTCCTGCTGGCCCTGTGGCAGCTCAAGGCCGTGATGGGAATTGACCTGGACACGGACGTGGATATCGAAGGTTCGCTCGAAGACTATGCGGCAGCGCTTGAGGGCGGACTCTGGGCGGGAGAACCTGAGGAGCTGGACGGCAACACGACCGTACGCCAGCTTGCGATCCAGGCGGAGCAACTCGCGAAGACCATCCGTATGCGCCAGTTCGCTTATCTGCCTACCCTCGCGGTGAATTTCGCGTACAGCTACAACGCGATGACCAATGACTTCAATTTCAGCGAGTACCGCTGGACTCCTTATTCCTATGTCGGACTGTCGCTCAGCATTCCCATCTTTTCGGGCGGACAGCGTTATCACGATGTGAAACAGGCAAGGGTACAGGCTGCGGAACTCGACCTTCAGAGGGTGAATACCGAGCGCCAGCTCCGGATCGGCATCCGGCAGAATCTCCAGACGATGGAAACCGCCAGGAAGACCTATGACGCCGCTATGGAGGCCCTTGTTTCGGCTTCCAAGGCATATGACATTGCCGAGCAGTCCTATGGGGTCGGAAAGAGCACCCTGACGGACCTCAACAACACCGAGCTGGTGCTGGTCCAGTCCCGTCTGGCAGTGTCGCAGGCAATATTCAACTATTTGAATGCCAAGGCTTCCCTTGAGCAGACCGTCGGTTACGACTTCATTGACGAAAACGGAAAAACCGACCTCGGAAACAAAGAAAAATGACAAAAAAGGATATGAAAAGAACCCATTTGCTAATAATTCTCGCGGCTGCCTTCGCCGTTGCCGCCTGCGGGTCCAAGAAGACCGGAAGCGCTGTAGGACAGGTTACGAGCGCCGTCGATGAGACCGTCCGCAATGTGGAGGTGACCGTCGCGGAGTCTCGCCCGGTCCCGCAGGAGAATATCTATTCCAGCACGGTCGAGGCCTGGGCGACCAACAATATAGCTCCCCAGACAGCGGGGCGCATCCGCAAGATAAACGTCGAGGTAGGGGATTACGTTTACAAGGGCCAGGTGCTGGCCGAGATGGACCGGTTCCAGCTGGAACAGTCCCGCCTCCAGGTGAGGAACGACAGCATCGAGTACGTCCGCCTGAAGAGCCTGCTGCAGAAGGGCGGCGTGACCCAGTCGGATTTCGACGCTTTCCAGCTCGCGTATGACATGCACCGTTCAAGCTACGAGAACCTGCTCGAGAACACTGTGCTCAAGAGCCCCGTAACCGGTTATGTATCAGCGAGAAACTATGACAGGAACGATATGTATTCGATGGCCCAGCCCCTGTTCACGGTGCAGCAGGTCGTCCCGGTGAAGCTCCTTGTCGGAGTTTCCGAGAGCGAATACACCAAGGTCAAGAAAGGGGACCAGGTGACCCTCACGGTCGACGCTCTTCCAGGAAGGACCTTTACCGGCAAGGTGTCCAGGCTCTATCCTACCATCAATCCGGCCACGCATACTTTCAACGCCGAAGTTACGGTTAACAATACCGACAGGGCTCTCCGTCCGGGTATGTACGCCCGTGTGAAAGTTACCTTCGGAGTGTCGGACAGTGTTGTTCTCCCCGACCAGACGGTAGTCAAGCAGGAAGGCACCGGACAACGATTCGTGTATATCTTAAATGACGATTCTACAGTTAGTTACGTCCCTGTCACCCTGGGCCGTCACATCGGTCCCGAGTGGGAGATCCGCGAAGGCGTGGCTCCCGGACAGACCGTCGTAGTCAAGGGTCAGGCCCAGCTCAAGGACGGATCCAAGGTGAATATTATCAGTGAGTAGGCGATGAGCATTTACAGGACATCAGTAAACCATCCGGTAACGACGGCGCTGGTCTTCCTGGCCTTCGCCATCCTCGGTATATTCTCCCTGACGCGGCTGCCGGTGGACAACTTCCCCGATATGGAGTCCAACGTCATTATGGTCATGTCATCCTATCCGGGGGCAAGCGCAGAAGACGTCGAGACCAACCTCACCAAGATTCTCGAGAACTCCCTCAACGGAGTCGCAGACCTTAAGGACATCACCTCCCAGTCAAAGGAGAATATCTCATTCCTGACCCTCGAGTTCCGCTATGGAATCGACATAGACGAGGCTACGAACGACGTCCGCGACAAACTGGACGCCGTCAACTCCCGTCTCCCCGATGGGGCGTCGGTGCCTGTGATATTCAAGTTCAGCGCCGACGATATGCCTATTATGATCCTGTCGGCGACGGCTACCCAGAGCGTCTCGGCGCTCGACAAGATACTCGACGACGACGTCGCGACTGCCCTTGCGAGGGTGTCGGGCGTCGGTACGGTATCTGTCGCAGGAGCCCCCAAAAGGGAGATACAGGTCTATTGCGACCCTTCCAAGCTTGAAGCTTACGGCTTGAGCGTCAGCACTATATCCCAGATAATCGCGGCTGAGAACAGGAATGTCCCTTCCGGAAGCATCGATATAGGCTCGAATACCTATACGCTCCGTATCAAGAAGGAATTCCAGGACCCGTCCGAGCTTTACAACATCATTGTGGGATACTCCGGCGGCGGTGCTGTCTACCTTAGGGATGTCGCCCGCATAAACGACGGTCTCGAGGAGCGCTCCCAGGAGTCTTATACGAACGGTGTCCGCGGAGCCCAGATCATCATCCAGAAGCAGTCCGGCTACAATACCGTCAATGTCATCAGGGGAGTGAAGAAAGCGCTCAAGACAATCAGCACAAACCTCCCCTCCGATATCAAGATAACGACGGTCGTGGACAATTCCGACAACATCCTCAGGACCATCAACTCCCTGAAGGAGACCATCCTGATCACCTTCCTGGTGGTTATGCTGGTGGTGTTCCTGTTCCTTGGAAGATGGAGGGGAACCCTTATCGTCGTGCTCTCCATCCCGATAGCCCTCCTGGCTTCCCTGATGTATCTGTTCGCTACCGGTAATACGCTGAATATCATATCGATGTCAGCTCTGTCCATAGCCATTGGAATGGTCGTGGACGATGCCATCGTGGTGCTTGAGAACGTGTCCACGCACCTGGAGAGGGGAGAGAAGCCGAAGGAAGCCGCGGTGCACGGAACGGCCGAAGTCGGTATCTCCGTCATCGCATCCACCCTCACGATGCTCTGCGTGTTCCTGCCCCTGACGATGATTTCCGGAATGTCCGGAATCATGTTCCGCCAGCTCGGCTGGATTGTCAGCATCATCATGATCGTGTCCACGACAGCGGCCCTCACACTGGTGCCGATGCTCTGCTCGATCCTGCTTTCCAACAAGCCCAAGACCGGAAAGCTCCACAAGGCCATCTTCGGCCCGGTGAACAAATTCCTCGATGCTGTTTCTGCAGGATACGGAAGACTCATTTCCTGGTGTATGTCGCATAAGGCAATCATCCTCCTGTCCGCGCTGGCCGTATTCATAGTGACCCTGGTCATCTATGTTCCCAGGATGAAGACCGAGTATTTCCCCCAGCAGGATACCGGCAGGATAAATGTCAGCATCGAACTTCCGATCGGAACTGCCCAGGATGTGACCCGCGACGTCGCGGCCCGCATCTACGACAAGATCCGCGAGGATGTCCCCGAGGTGGTCATCATGAGCTACCGCTTCGGCCAGGCCGACACGGACAATACCTTCGCGAACATGCAGCAGAACGGTACTTACCTGATATCGATGAACATCAATATCGGAAGTATGGAACTCCGAGACCGTTCTCTCTCTGAAATTGCCGACATAGTGAGGGAGGACCTCAAAGGTTTCCCCGAGCTCAACAAGTTCAATGTCAGCGAGGGAGGAATGGGTGCAGGAGGCCGTTCGTCGGTCCAGCTGGAAATCTACGGCTATGATTTCGAACAGACCGAGATGGCGGCCAAGATGGTCCGTTCCAAGATGCTCGAGAACCCCTGCTTCACCCAGGTCGTTCTCGGAAGGGACCAGTACACTCCCGAATACGAGGTCGATTTCGACCGCGAGAAACTGGCTCTCAACGGATTGTCTTCGACTGTGGCGGCAGCGGCTGTAAGCGCGGCGATGAACGGATCGGTAGGGTCGTTCTACCGCGAGGACGGAGACGAGTACAATATCCGCGTCCGCTATGCTCCCGAGTTCCGTACCGGCATCGAGGACATAGAGAACATCATCATCTACAACCCCCTCGGAGCGGGAATCAGGGTCCGCGACCTCGGAACCATCGTGGAAAGCCGCGTGCCTCCGACAATCCAGCGCAAGAACCGCGAGCGCTACATTACCGTAACGGGTCTCGTGGCCAGGGGCCACGCCCTTAGCGACGCAGTGGAAGCGACCAATCAGATAATGGCGGAAAATCCTCTTCCCCAGGAACTTACATGGTATATTGGCGGTGACTTCGAGGACCAGCAGGATATGTTCAGGGATATGATCCTGCTGATGTTCCTCATCGTCATCCTGGTGTATATGGTGATGGCATCGCAGTTCGAATCCTTCATGGGGCCGTTCGTCATCATGTTCTCGATACCGTTCGCCCTTGTCGGCGTGGCCCTCGGCAATATGATCAATTCGATGGCCATCGGCGTGATGGGTATGATCGGTATCATTATCCTCCTCGGTATAGTCGTGAAGAACGGTATCGTGCTCATCGACTATACGATACTCTGCCAGGAGAGGGGAATGAGCGTAAGGAATTCCTCGGTTACGGCCGCAAGGAGCCGTCTCCGCCCGATACTCATGACTACCCTCACCACCGTGCTCGGTATGCTGCCGATGGCTCTCGGTACCGGAGAAGGATCGGAAATGTGGAAGGGACTCGGTGTCACTGTGGCCTGGGGACTTTCGATATCGACCGTCATCACCCTGGTCATCATCCCTGTTATGTACTGCGCCCTGTCGGAGACGATCGAAAGGCGCCGACTTAAAAGATCAAAGAAATGAAAGCTGTTTTCATCGCCTTCAGCCAGGCGTATAATGAAGAAATAGAGGACCTTCTGATGTCTCTCGGTCAGAGAGGGTTCACTAAATGGCAGGAAATCGGCGGCCGCGGCTCGGTCGACGGTGAGGCTCATTACGGCAGCCATGCCTGGCCGGCCCAGAACCACGCCATCCTTACCGTGACGGAGGACGAGTTGGCGTCTGAAATAATGCGGAAGCTCCGCGAGACCGACGAGGCAAACCCCAAGCTGGGGCTCCGCGCATGGACGCTTCCGGTAGATGAATCCTTGTAGTAAAATAATTATTTCATATATTTGCAGGACATAAAGTACGCTAAACTATGGCTAAGATTGCAACATTGGATACTTTCGAATCACTCGTATCCGGAGAAGGACTTTCAGTAGTGGACTTCTGGGCTGTCTGGTGCGGCCCGTGCCGGATGCTTTCCCCCATAGTGGACGAGATCTCCGAGGAGATGCCCGCTGTGTCGGTAATCAAATGCAATGTCGACGATTGTGGAGAAATCGCCTACAAATACGGTATCAGGAGCATCCCAACCCTTCTTTTCTTCAAGAACGGAGAGGTTGTTGACAGGATGGTAGGAGCTGTTCCGAAATCCATGCTCGTTGAAAAGATAGAATCACTTTTATAAACTGACCAATCAATGAAAAAGATTATTGCCATCGTGGCTGCAGCAGCTGCGATCCTCATTTCATCGAACGCTTCCGCCCAGCTTCACAAGGGCGTACATTACGGAGTTGTCGGAGGTCTCACCTATTCCGGCGCCAATGTCAAGGAGTTTGACGCATCCAACCTCGCGCTCTATCACGCAGGTCTCACCCTCAAGGCCAACATCGGTGCTGGTTTTGCCGTACAGCCGTCCCTCATCTATCAGGTAAAGGGCGCATCCATCGACAAATATGTCACGGGAGAAGCCAAGATTCCCGGAACGATGAATGTCAATGTCGGCTTCATAGAGCTGCCCATCGCCCTTTCCTGGGGTCCCCAGATCAATGAGCAGTTCCGTCCTTACGTTTTCGCCGAGCCTTTCATCGGATACGGACTTACCAACGATTCCAGAATTGATGTGGGCGAGAAGAACGTCGATACACTCAAGAATGCCTGGGAAGACACTTACAAGAGGCTTGAATACGGAGTCGGAGCCGGTCTCGGAGTAGAGTTCTGGAGACTGCAGCTTTCCGTCCAGTATTACATGAACTTCGGCACTCTCGCTGATGAGGAAGGCAATATAAGCGCTTCCGCCATCAAGACGACTGTTTCGAACGCTTTCAAGGGCGGCGCCAACTTCAAGGGAATCAAGGCGTCCCTAGCCATCCTCTTCTGATGAGGGAGAAAAGCGTAGTCGTATTCTGCTCGGCGAGCAACGACATCGACCCCAAGTATAACCGCGCAGCGCGTGACACAGTTCGCGCGCTGTGCGATTTAGGCTACGGAATCGTTTCCGGAGGCTCTTTCAGGGGAACTATGGGCTATGTGTCCGATGCCGTTGCCGAGAAAGGCGGTTGGCACAAGGGAGTCCTCCCCAGGTTTATGGAAGGACTTCAGTATGACCGACTTGACCAGCTTGTCTGGACGGATACGATGTCGCAGCGGAAGGAGGAAATGAGGCTCGGAACGGTCGCTGCGGTGATACTGCCGGGAGGAATCGGCACCATGGACGAGTTCTTCGAAACTCTCACATTGCTGAAACTCGGCCGGTACGATGGCCGGATCCTTGCCCTCGACCTGGACGGTTTCTATGAGCCTCTGAAGGCTCTGCTGGACCATATGGTCGCCGAAGGGATGTTGGATCAGGAGGCCCGTTCGATGGTTTCTTTCCACAGTGACCCGAATTCTCTGGCAGAAGCTCTAGGAAAAGCATAAATATATGGGGATCAGGGAAATAGCAGCATATTACGCGGAAGATACCGCCGCTGTCAGGGAGATACTTTCAACCTCCCTGAAGAGTGATGTCTCCCTTCTTGACGGGATCAACTCATTCCTGCTAGGGAATTCCGGGAAGATGCTGCGTCCCCTTATGACTACCCTGGCAGCCAGGGCTTGCGGAGAAAAGGCCGTGTCGCACGATGCGTTGCTGTATGCCGCTGCCGCGGAACTCCTTCACAATGCGACCCTTATGCACGACGACGTGATAGACGGAGCGGAAGTCCGCCGCGGCCGTCCATCGGTCGCCTCGATGCTTTCGCCTAAAGGCTCGGTCCTTATCGGAGACTGGTGGCTGGTGAAGGCAGTCGGGAGCATACTCTCCGCCGGGAGAGGTTCCGAGGAAGTGATAAGGGTGTATGCCAAGACTATTTCCGACCTTGCCGAGGCGGAACTGCTCCAGATGCAGAAGGCTTCGGACGGCTCAACGGACGAAAAAGACTATTTCCGCATAATCTACGGCAAGACGGCTTCGCTTTTCGAGGCCTCCGCTGCCGGCGGGGCCGTGGCTTCAGGAGCTTCGGAGGATGAACTGGATGCTGTAAGGGAATATGCCGTCAACGCCGGCCTGGCTTTCCAGATCAAGGATGACATCTTCGACTATGGGGACGGCGCCTTTACCGGGAAGCCTTCCGGGATCGACCTCAAGGAGCAGAAGATAACCCTTCCCCTTCTCGGGGCGCTCCGGGAGGTGGGGGATGACGAGGCTGCCAGGGTCCGCGAAGCGGTTTCCACCCTTGCCTGCCATCCTGAAAAGGTTGCCGAGATACGCGATTTCGTGATTCGGCACAATGGCATCGCTTATGCGGAAAATATTATGAATCAATATATTGCCAAGGCGGAGGCGGCTCTTGGAAAGCTGTCTCCTTCAAAGGCGAGGGAAGACCTCGGCGCCCTGGCAAAGTTTTTTGGAGAGAGAAAGCTATGAGGTTTTCAGAGCTGAAAGGGTGCGGTTCGCTCCCGTCGGTGCTCGGACAGATGGCTGATTCAGGCCGCGTTCCGCACGCTATCCTCCTTCATGAGGATGACGGCGGCGGAGGCATACCCCTCTCTCTCTCTTTCCTTCAGTATCTGTATTGCAGGGACCGCCATGAAGGTGATTCCTGCGGAGTCTGTCCGGACTGCAACAAAGTCTCCAAGATGATCCATCCGGACATCCGCTTCGTATTCCCGACCGTCAATCCGGGAAAGGATACGGCTACCAAGTCCGCCGTGTCCCAAGACTGGCTGCCACAGTGGAGAGAACTTGTCCTCAATAATCCCTATTTCCTTGAGAATGAGTTTATTGAGGTTATGTCCAGTGGGAACAAGCAGCTTATAATCGCTATCGGAGAAGCGCGTGGCGCCATAAGCGCCCTCTCCCTTTCCGCTGTTGAGGGAGGGTGGAGGAGCGTACTGGTGTATCTTCCCGAGAAAATGAATGCCGCTTGCGCGAACACTCTCCTCAAGATGATAGAGGAACCCCCGGAAAAGACCCTTTTCCTGATGGTCACCCATTCGCCGGAAGACGTGATCACGACGATCCGGTCCCGGTGCCTTTGTCTCAGGGTTCCGCCGCCCCAGGCTGCGGATTACGCCCTGGTCCATCCTTCCGGCAGCGGGGAAAGGACCCGTCTGGAAGACATATTCAAGAGCATGATCCTTGCGTCTTTGTCAAAGGACCTGCTCTCGGCGCTCGAGACGGCGGAAGAGGCCGCGGCGCTGCCTTCGAGGGAACTGCAGAAAGCCGCTCTCTCCTGCGGTTCGGAAATCCTCCGTACCATTTTCCTGCTTCAGCAGGGCCTTATAGGTATAGAATCCCTTCCGGAAGAGGACAGGGAGTTCTACGCCGGCGCCGCTTCAAAGTGCCGGAAGTCGTTCCCGAGGCTTGTCCTGCAGCGTCTGGACAGGGCGGTACAGCTGCTGGAACGCAATGTAAACCAGAAGATTATATTCTGCAACCTTGCAGATTTCATATATGTGTCAGTATAAACTATGGATAACGATATAAACGAAAACATACAGTTCGACTGCCAGAGGGGATGCGTCGTTTCGGAGTCGCCCGCTACGGGCGGGACTTCCTGCACGTACCGGCGGGGCTGCTGCAAGCTGGAGGTATACGACTACCTTTCCGGCATTTCCCAGGAGCAGTACTCGTCTCTCTTCGAAGTCCGCTTCAAGAATACCCGCAAAGGCATTTATGTCAATTCATCCGGCCAGAGCATAAAGACCGGAGACCTGGTGATAGTGGAGGCCCAGAGCGGCCACGATGTCGGAATCGTGACGCTGGAAGGACCCGTGGTGATGCGTCAGATGAAGGCCAAGGGCATTGACCCGGCCGGTCCTTTCCGCCGTATCTATCGCAAGGCAAAGCCTTTCGACATCGACCGCTGGCAGGAAGCCATCTCCCGCGAGCAGGAGACCATGATCCGTTCCCGCGAGATCGCAGTGGAGCTTGGGCTCGATATGAAAATCGGCGACGTGGAGTTCCAGGGAGACGGTACGAAGGCGATCTTCTATTATATCGCCGACGGCCGCGTGGATTTCCGCCAGCTTATCAAGGATTTTGCTGAGGAGTTCCATATCAGGGTGGAAATGAAGCAGATAGGTGCGCGGCAGGAGGCCGGTCTGATAGGAGGACTCGGGGTTTGCGGACGCGAACTCTGCTGTGCAAACTACATTACATCCTTCCAGTCCATAACCACTGCGGCCGCCCGCTGCCAGGACCTTTCGCTGAATCCCCAGAAGCTTGCCGGCCAGTGCGGGAAGCTCAAATGCTGCCTGAACTATGAGGTGGCGGCATATACGGACGCCCAGTCGAGGATTCCGAAGGTCAGCGAACCGCTTGAATTCGAGGACGGTCCGGCTTACCTTATGAAGACCGACATACTGAGGGAAACGATGTATTTCTCTTATGAGAAAGGTTCCCTTGCCAATCTTTATCCCCTCTCGGCGGACGAGGTGCGGGAGGTTATCCGCCTCAACCGTGAAGGAGTCCGTCCGGAGTCGCTGAAGGCATCCGACGGAGACGACATGCCTGAATTCGTGACCGCAGTCGGTGACGACAGCATAACCCGTTTCGACGAGGCGAGGCGTAAGAAAAAGCACCGCAACAAGAAAAACCGCGGCTCCAAGCAGGAGAACTGACCGGTGTATTATGAAGCAGCTGAAGGTTTTGGCCATAGTCGCGGCCCTGGCAATGGCCGCCTGTTCGGAACCCTTGTCCCGTGAAACTTTCATCCGGGGGAGGGGCCCCTTCGAATTCGATGTGCCAATGTCCGACACCACTTTCCGGTACGATTTCACTTTCTACACCAGGTTGGATGCGGGGCGGGAGCGTCTCGACGGTTTTTCCGGCCGAGATATCACCATCAGGTGGATTTCGCCTTCCGACAGCGTTTATGAGGAAATTGTGTTTCTTCCCATGACTGATTCATTATCAGGCTTTTACACGCGTCAGGTGGTAGCTCCGTACCGTGAAGGCGTACTGCCTTTTGAACTGGGGGACTGGAAGATGAGGGTAACTGTGGATTCGGTCTCGACCGTTCCCGGCTTCAGGGGCCTCGGGCTAGTGATGACTAAACGGAAGATCTGAGATGGGACACGGCAAGCTCCGCAAATTCGCAGAAAACGAGACTTTCAGCTGTCTCCTCCAGCCTTCGGCGGCCGATGTGCTGGTGAAGGAGGAGGGCTCGAGGGAACTTGTCCTCAGGGATCATCCCGTCAAGGGCAGGTGGAAGGAACGCTTTTTCGGCGGCTCCGAAGGCGATATCGTCCTGGAGATAGGCTGCGGCAAGGGAGATTACGTGACAGCCTTGTCGGCGAGATGCCAGGAGCGCAATTTCATCGGTGTGGACATTAAGGGCGCCAGGCTCTGGAAGGGAGCGAAGTTCGTTACCGAGAACGGTGTCCCGAACGTCGCATTCCTCCGTACCAGGGCGGAGTTCCTGCCGGCGTTCTTCGCCCCGGGGGAAGTTTCTGAAATCTGGCTTACCTTCTCTGACCCGCAGCTTTCGGGGAGCGGAAACAGCCGCCTTTCGTCACCTTTTTTCCTGGACAGGTACCGCCGCTTCCTGAAAAAGGGAGGAACGGTCCACCTGAAGACCGACTCACGTTTCCTCTATGAATATACAATGTCTGTTGTCAAGGCTAATTCATTGGATGTAATTGCTTATGGTACAGATATTTACAAAGATGGTTTGACTATCTTGGACGCTGCCGGGACGGATCCCGATGCAGTGACCGGAGTACAGACTTTCTATGAAAAAATGTTCCTCGGGATGGGGATTCCGATCACTTATCTCGCCTTCAGGATCGACCACGAAGGGCCGTTCACCGCTCCTTCCGGTTTCGACGCCGCCTTCTGGAAAGAGGCCGAGGGCCCGAGACGGAGTTTCTCGCACCAGCCATCCCCCCAGGGAACCAAACGCAGCTTGAAGTGAAAAAGAAGAAGACCAGCATATCGGTAAGCAACAAGAAGGCATCTTTCGAGTATGAGTTCCTGGAGACCTACACCGCCGGCATCCAGCTGGTGGGTACGGAAATCAAATCCATCAGGGCGGGGAAGGTGTCCCTTCAGGACGCATATTGTTTCTTCGTAGGGAACGAACTCTTCGTCAGGGGTATGAACATAGCCCTTTACAGCTGGGGTTCGTGGGGGCAGCATGAGCCGGCTAGGGACCGCCGCCTTCTGCTTAACCGCCGGGAACTCAGGCATTTGCAGCAGGAGGATCGGAAGAAGGGCCTTACGATAGTGGCTGTCCGCCTGTTCGTTGCCGAGAATGGCTTCGCAAAACTGGTCATCGCCCTTGCCAAAGGCAAGCGGGAGTATGACAAGCGTCAGACCATCAAGGACAACGATGTCAGGCGCGAGCTCGAAAGGCAGGATTATTAGGCTCTCCCATTCTTTGTTTTCAGTTTCCATGACCAGCCCCCGGTGCAGTGGGGACTGAAGACCGTGCCACCCGCGGCACGGAAGCGGGGGGACCGCAAGCAAAGCGCAGCGGTGGGGTCGAGCGGAGCGAGACGTCTGAAGCCCCACTGCACCGGGGGGATTAAAAAAATGCAAATAAATTTGGTAATGCAAGATGGCTTGTATATCTTTGCAGTCCCTTTTCGGGATGTGGATAGATTTGGCTGCTTGCAACCACTTTAAAAAATGCTAAAAAATTCATATCAGTGTTTTGTGTTTTTTGGCTCCGCATTTCGATGTCGGGGCTGATTTTTTTATTTGGAATAAACACACAAAGCATTATGGCACAGAAACATACGTATCTATTTACATCCGAGTCGGTGTCCGAGGGACATCCCGACAAGGTGGCCGACCAGATATCCGACGCGATCCTCGACGAATTCCTTCGCCAGGACCCCGCTTCCAAAGTTGCATGCGAGACATTCTGCTCCACCGGAATGGTCGTACTCATGGGCGAAGTCTCTTCCGAAGCCTGGGTGGATGTCCAGGCGGTTGCAAGGGAGGTCATCGCCAGGATAGGTTACACCAAGGCGGAATACAAGTTTGACGCTTCTTCCTGCGGAGTCCTTTCCGCCATACACGAGCAAAGCCCTGACATACACCGCGGAGTGGAACGCGCCGATCCCGAGGAGCAGGGCGCCGGAGACCAGGGAATGATGTTCGGGTATGCCTGCACCGACACAGAGGACTATATGCCCCTGCCGCTTTATCTCAGCCACGTTACGCTGAAGGCCCTTGCCGCCATCCGCCACGGCGAACCCGGCCTTATGCCTTATCTCCGCCCGGACGCCAAATGCCAGTACACCATTGAATACGAAGCCGGGACGAACCGCCCCATCCGTGTCCACACCCTGGTCCTGTCTACCCAGCACGACGAGTTCGACACTGACGAAGCGATGCACGAAAAGATAGAGAGCGATGTCAGGAACATATTGATTCCCAGGGTGAAGACTCTTTTGGAACCGCACGTCGCGGCTCTCTTCGGAGACTCCCTCAAGCTCCTTGTCAACCCTACCGGCAAATTCGTCATCGGCGGCCCCCACGGAGACACCGGGCTCACCGGACGCAAGATAATCGTAGACACTTACGGCGGAAAGGGAGCCCACGGTGGCGGAGCCTTTTCAGGCAAAGACCCCTCCAAGGTGGACCGCAGCGGAGCTTATGCCGCCCGCTACATCGCGAAGAACCTCGTTGCCGCCGGTGTCGCCGACGAAATCCTGGTCCAGGTGTCCTATGCCATCGGGGTCGCAGAGCCCGTAAGCTTTTTCGTGGACACGTACGGCACCTCGAAGGTCGCGCTTTCGGACTCCGAGATAGCTGAAAAGGTATCCGGACTCTTCGATCTGAGGCCCTCGGCCATCATCCGGAAGTTCCACCTGACCGATCCTATTTACGGCCCCACTGCAGCCTACGGCCATTTCGGGAGGACTCCCTATGACGAGGAGGTTCCCGTCTACCGGAATGGCGTAAAGACTCTCAGGAAGGTACGTTTCTTCCCTTGGGAGGATTTGGATGCTACCGAGATGATAAAGGCGGCATTTAATCTCTGATAATCAAGTGATTATATATTTATAACAGCGGAATCCCTGAAAAAATTAAAAAAATTTTGGGGATTCCGCACTTCGTTGCTATCTTTGCGTCCGGTTAGTGAAAAAGGTAGTAGAAATAACTATTCATTTTATATCATTTTTACCTTTATGCAATTTTCTAAACGTCTTGTGCTCGCATTCGTTACCATGTTTGCGGGTATTGTCGCCTTTGCCCAGGTGACGACTTCCTCCCTTTCGGGTAGGATTCTCGATGCCAGCGGAGAGCCGGCCATCGGAGCGGCGGTCATCGCCGTCCACGGCCCTTCCGGAACCACTTACGGCGCAGTTACGAACGCTGACGGCCGTTACACCATCCAGGGTATGCGCCCCGGCGGACCTTACGAAGTCACCGTGAACCTGCTCGGTTATGAAGATGCGAAAGTTTCCGACGTGACCCTCCAGCTTGGTGAGACCAGGAATATCTCCCCGGTCCTCAAAGAGTCCTCCCTGTTCCTCAGCGAGTCTGTCGTGACCGCGGCAGCCGACGGCGCCAAGACCGGCGCTTCCCAGGCCATCAAGGCCCAGCAGATCCAGGATATGCCTTCGATTACCCGTGGTATCGCGGATGTCGCAAGGGTCAATCCTTTCGTCCGCACCAGCGGATCGGGAGCCCTCTCCTTCGCCGGAGCCAACAACAAGTATAACAGCTTCCAGATCGACGGAGCCATGAACAACGACGTGTTCGGCCTTACCCAGTCCGGTTCCAACGGCGGACAGGCCGGCGCCCAGCCGGTTTCAATGGAGACCATCGACCAGATCCAGATCAACATCGCCCCGTTCGACGTGCGCCAGAGCGGTTTCACCGGCGGTAGCATCAACGCTATCACCAAGTCCGGTACCAATGACTTCCACGGCAGCGTTTACGGATATGGCCTCATCCCGGCCCTCATCGGCAACTATACCCTTGCCAACGGCAACAAGAGTGCCAAGAAGGATCAGCTCGAGTATCAGGCCGGCGCAACTTTCGGCGGCCCCATCATCAAGGACAAGCTCTTCTTCTTCGTCAGCTATGAGTACGCCAACAGGCAGTCTCCGAACATGAATGGTTTGGGCAGCACCAACTCCAAGGTTGACAAGACCGTTGCCAAGGATATCCTCAAGTGGGTTCAGGACCATTCCGATTACAAGGGAGAGCTCCCTTCGGACCTCCAGGTGTACACCAAGTCCCACAAGGCTACCGCCAAGATCGACTGGAACATCAACCAGAACAACCACGCCTCCTTCCGCTGGAGCCTCGTGAATGCCAAGCAGCTCAACTCCACCAGCAGCGCCACTTACCTGAACGCAACCGACTACAGCTACGACTTCCTTTCGAAGACCAACTCCTTCGTGGCCGAACTCCAGAGCCGCATCGGAGACAGCGCTTCCAACGAGCTCCGTGCTTCCTACGTCCGCGTACGTGACAAGAGGAATCCTCTCGGAGCCAACTTCCCGATGATCCAGGTCGGCGGCGTAGGCGACGGAAACGTCTGCCTTGGTAACGAGCGTTCCTCGGTCGCCAACCGTCTCGACCAGGATATCATCTCCCTCACCGACAACTTCTCGCTGTACCTCGGCAACCATACCCTGACCTTCGGTACCCACAACGAGTTCTACCGTTTCACCAACCTGTTCATCCAGGACCGCTACGGTACCTATTATTTTGACAGTTTCGCAGATCTCCAGGCCGGCAAGATCAAGCAGTACCGCTATGCCCACGCGAATGTCGACATAACCGGCGACATAAACTGGGAGCCTACCTTCTGGTTCGGCCAGTTCGGCATCTACGGACAGGACAAATGGAGCATCGGCGACCGCTTCGACCTCACCTACGGTGTCCGCGTCGACCTTCCTGTCTTCATCGACAAGCCTATGGAGAACAAGCCGTTCACGACATATGCTGCCGAAAAGGGCTGGGATGTGGCAACCAACCTTATGCCCAAGCTCCGTCCCCTCGTCTCCCCGAGACTCGGATTCCGCTATGACATTGCCGGCGACAGCCGCTATGTGCTCCGCGGCGGTGCTGGTATCTTCACCGGCCGTATCCCGTTCGTGTGGTTCTCCAACAACTTCTCCAACACCGGAGTCCAGCTGACCGCCATCAACCTCCAGCGCTCTTCTGGTGCAGGCGAGACCCTTGACAAGCTCAGCGTTATCCTTGATCCTGCCAAGCAGGGAGAGAACGAGGCGATCATCGCAGCCAGTGGCGGCACCCAGACCATCAACGTCGTTGACCGCAACTTCAAGCTTGCCCAGACCGTTCGTGCCGACCTCGGTTTCGACTTCCGCGCCCTCGGCCTTGACTGGACTCTCGAAGGTGTCTTCTCGAAGATCCTCAACGATGCGGCCTATATGAACCTTGCTTACGAGGCTACCGGAAAAACCGTCGGACAGACCTATCCCGACCTCAGCTATGATAACCGTCAGATGTACGAGAGAGTGACCGTAGATACTCCCTACGGCTACGTCTACAAGCTGTACAACACCAACAAGGGTTACGCTTACAACCTTATGGCGCAGGTAGGCAGGTCCTTCCCCTTCGGTCTCGATGTGAACGCTTCCTACACCTATTCGAAGGCTCTGAGCGTGTTCAACGCCACTTCTTCCGTCGCTCAGTCCAACTTCGCGTACAACTACCACCACACCGATCCTCACAATCCTGAGCTCGGCAACTCGGCATTCAACATCCCTCACCAGGTCAAGGCTTCCGTGTTCTATCACGCTGACTACGGCCCGAACAAGCTGTTCCGCACCACCATCGGCGCCGTCTATATCGGCACCTCCGGAGCTGCTTATTGTGTGTATTACAACGGTGACATCAACGGCGATTCCTCCAACGTAAACGACCTGATTTTCATCCCTACCGACGCCCAGGTTGACAAGATGACCTTCAAGGCAGGTACAGGAAGCAATGCCAAGTATACTCCTGAAGTCCAGAAGGCCAACCTAAAGCAGTGGCTTGCTTCCACCCGTTACCTCAAGGACCATCGTGGAGAGTACTTCGACCGCTTCGCAGACAACCTGCCGTTCGAGCACCATATCGACATCCACTTCGGCCAGAAGTTCGGATTCCGCGTCGGAAAGCAGGTCCACAGCATCGAGCTCACCGCCGACCTCATCAACTTTACGAACCTCCTGAATCCCCAGTGGGGACGCAGCTACGGAATGGGCCTGAACGCTTACTCCAACCCCATCAACTACAGCGGCAAGAACAAGGACTCCGGTAAGCCTGAGTTCCAGTTCCTCCACGATGGCAACTACCAGATGTTCAGCTATTCTGACGATGAGTTCAACCTCTCCCGCTGGAAAGGTATGATCGGCCTCAGGTACACCTTCTAGGAAGGTATTCTCTGACAATTATTTTTCTTACATTGCCGGGTATTTTATCCGGCAATTTTTTTTATATTTGTAAACTAGCCGAAATGATTTTTGCAAATAACAATTAACCATTTATGTATCAAATACTTAAGAAAGGTCTTGCGGCCCTGCTCGTAATACTTGCAGGCGTCGTGTGCGCGTATGCGCAGGTGACCACTTCGAGTCTCGGCGGCCAGGTCGCGGATGAAGACGGCGCTCCTCTTGCGGGGGCGGCGATCATCGCCGTGCACGTTCCGTCGGGTACGCAGTATGCCGCCATCGCCAACAATGACGGACGCTATGTCATCAACGGTATGCGTACGGGAGGGCCGTACAAGGTGGAGATATCGTTCATCGGAATGAACACCGTAGAGTATGACGATATCACCCTGAAGCTCGGTACCCCGTATGAACTGAATGCCGTGCTGAAAAGCACCAATGAACTGGATGCTGTCGTCGTGATAAGCGAGAAGTCGTTCGACTCCAGCATCAACGGTGCCGGATCAAGCTTCAGCCAGAGGGTGGTGGAGACCATGCCGTCCATCGACAGGAGCGTCTATGACGTTGTGAAGTTCACCCCCCAGGCTACGGTCAACAAGTCCGGAGGCATCTCTTTCGCCGGCGCCAACAACCGCTACAACAGCTTCCAGGTCGACGGAGCGGTCGCAAATGACTCTTTCGGCCTCGCTTCGTCCGGAACCAACGGAGGACAGACCGGAGCCAACCCTATCTCCATCGATGCCATCGAGGAGATCCAGGTCGTAGTGGCCCCCTTCGACGTCAGGCAGAGCGGATTCACCGGCGGCGCCATCAACGCCATCACGAAATCCGGTACCAATACCGTCAAGGGCTCGTTCTACACCTATTTCAACAACCAGGATATGATCGGAACGACCGCCGGCCCCCTCGACCCCGGTGTGCTCCGCACCAAGTACGACCAGCAGCTCGCCCAGACCTACGGCCTTACTATCGGCGGCCCGATCATTAAGAACAAGCTGTTCCTGTTCGTCAGCGGCGAATACTACAAGAAGAGCCGTCCGAACATCTACACCCCCGAGAACGGTTCCTATGAAGGCCGTGAAGACGTAAAGCTCGGTGCTCCGGTTTATATCGACGGCAAGGCCTACGAGTATTTCAACAGTGAACTGGCTTACAAGGTGATCGACCATTATGAGAAGACCTGGGGCGTCGGCAACACCGGCGAGACCATCAACCAGCACCAGATCACTGACCGTTCCTGGAACATCCTGACCCGCCTCGACTGGAATATCAACGATTCCAACAAGCTGATGCTCCGTTACCAGTATATGGACGCATTCGCCGACCAGTACGGAAGCGGACGCTACACATACTACTTCAACAATTCGTCCTACAAGATGGTGGACAAGACGAATACCCTGGTGCTCGAGCTCAACTCCCGCATCAGCCCGAGCGTGCAGAACATGTTCCGCGCTACGGGCGTCATGGTGCGCGACCACCGCGAGGTGCCCTATCACGGTGCCAACATGTACATCAAGGACAACCTGACCATCGACCTCGGAACCCATTATGCTTCCGGAGCCAACTCGATGGATTCGGATACATACACCATCACCGACAACCTGTCCTGGTACTACGGTAACCACGAGTTCACCTTCGGAACGCACAACGAATTCTATTCGTTCAACAACCTCTTCCTGCAGTACGCATACGGCGGCTACACCTTCAATTCCCTCGCCGACTTCTTCAGCGGCAAGGTATATGAGTTCAACTACCGCTATTCGGACCCTGAGGTGACCCTGTCGCCCGATACCGCCAACTGGAAAGCGACGACCCATGCGGCCCAGTTCGGCATCTATGCCCAGGACGAGTGGAAGCCTTCCAACGCACTGACCCTCACATACGGCCTCAGGATCGACCTGCCGGTGCTCCTGAACAAGCCGACTGAGAATCCTGCGTTCAACAACGAATACCTCACTGACGGTACGCGTGATGACAATGGCGCATTCGTGCCCTACAACAATGTCAAGACCCAGTCCATTTCTTCCCTTACCGGCGAAAGGGTCGGAGTAGTGCCGAAGGCCACTCCGCTCTTCTCCCCGAGAATCGGATTCCGCTGGTGGGCTGACGATGCCAGGACGACTCTCATCCGCGGAGGCGCCGGCCTATTCACCGGAAGGGTTCCTTTCGTGTGGCTCTCCAACGCTTACAACAACACCGGTATGGAAGCCAAGTCGGTCAAGCTTTCCGAGAAGGCAATCGAAGGCCTGAGCGACGGGCTGCCCTTCACCAGCACGCCTTACGAGGATATAGTCAAGACCGGAATCGCAAAGGCCGGAGGAAAGTCCACCATCAATACCCTCAACCGGAACTTCAAGTATCCGCAGGTGTTCAGGGTCAACCTCGGACTCGAGCAGAGGCTTCCCGCAGGCTGGAAACTGACCCTCGACGCCCTCTATTCCAAGACCCTCAACAATGTGTTCTTCAGCAACCTGGCCATCGCCAAGAACGGAGTCGTCTATGCCGTCAGTCCGGAGGCTGCGAATGAGAACAATGTCGCGCCCCTGTACAATTCCGACGACGTCAACACTCCTTACAGCGCCGTGGTCGCCCTGCTGAACACCAACAAGGGATATACCTGGTCGGTCAGCGCCAAAATCGAGAAACACTTCGACATCGGCCTCGACCTCATGGCGGCCTACACCTACGGCCACGCATATTCGGTAAACGACGGAACTTCTTCCATCGCCCTGTCCAACTGGCAGTACAACTATTCGGTCGATACCAATGAGCCCGAACTTTCATACTCCCTGTTCGACAAGCCCCACAAGGTCATAGCGGTGGCTTCCTACACCACTCCGGTATACATGAGGGGCCTGCGCTCGACCTTCACCCTCTCCTATGAGGGAGGCAGCGGTCAGCGCTATTCCTATACGATGAACGAGAGCGCGGACTTCAACAACGACGGAAGTACCGGAAACTCAGTCATGTACATACCGACTCAGGACGAGATCGGCAAGATGAAATGGTCCTCCGCCGGCGATGCCGCCGGATTCGAGCGTTTCATCCGCGCCGACAAGTACCTCAGTTCCCACAGGGGACAGTGGTCCGAACGCTACGGCGGTATCGCTCCGTTCGAGCATCATTTCGACCTTCAGTTCGCCCAGGACTTCATCTATGACAGGGAAACCGGACGCAAGCTCCAGTTCACGATGGACCTGCTGAACGCCTCCAATCTCCTGAACCGCAACTGGGGACTCTACCGCAACGGCACATACAACCTCCGGGTCCTGGATGTCAAGGGCCTTTCCACCGACGAGGCCGGCAACAAGACTCCGACCTATCATTTCAACCCGCAGACGATCAACTATTCGGACTTCTACTCAAGGTGGAGGTTCCAGCTTGGCTTCCGCGTATCTTTCTAACCTCCTGAATCCGAAAGAAAATGAAAAAGATATTTACAGCATTTCTGGCAATGGCGGGCGCCCTCCTCTTCTCGGCGGGCTGCCAGCAGGAGGACATCAACCTCGCATCCAGGGTCTCCCTGTCTCAGGAGGGTACCGTGAACATCGTTTCCAAGGACGCCTCCGACCTCGTCTTCGAAGTCAGGTCAGACGGAGACTGGCTGGTCGTAACCCCCTCCTGGATAATCCCTACGCCTGCATACGGCCGCGGCAACGCCGTCGTCAGGCTGAGTTTCAAAGATAATTTCTCCGAAGTCAAGGATGCCTCGACAGGCAAGACCGTCCTCGAAGAGAACGGCGTCAGGCATGGACTTGTCAGCGTGGAGTGCGCCAGCGGCGCCACCACTTTCACGGTCTGCCAGGCCGGCGACCCGGACAAGCCTTCGGATGAAATCATAGACCTTCCCACCGGAAGTTTCAACGCCCTGCCTGACGGGGACCAGCTGTACCGGGTGACCGGAACTGTGACAAGGATCGCTAATTCCCAGTACGGCAACCTTTACCTTGACGACGGCAGCGGGGAAATGTACATCTACGGAGTACTCGACAGGGAAGGAGCCAAGAAGAATTTCATGAGCCTCGGCGTGGGAGTGGGCGACATCCTCACCGTCGTCGGTTCCAAGACTACATACGGAAGTACGGCGGAAATGGCTGATGCACAGTACATTTCACATGTTTCTGCCCTCATTTCCCTGGACAAGACGGCATTTACCGTCGCCAAGGAAGGAGCCGACCTCGAAATCGGCATCTCCGTCAAGGGAGACGGTGTAAAGGTGGTTTCCGACCAGCCTTGGGTCGCATACCAGGGCATCACCACTACGCGCGAAGGTTCAACGGCATATCTCAAGGTGGAGGCCAACGACGGCCCTGCCCGCGAGGCCAATGTCACCTTCACGTCCGCCAGCGCGGACCTCGGCAAGGAAAGCTCCGCGGTCGTGACCATCAAGCAGGCCGCCGGCTCCTCCGACGTTCCTGCGTCCGGATTCAACTACAAGAAAGCGACTTCCGTCACTTCCGGCAAGAGCTACATCATCGTTGTCGACGGCAAGCCGACCAAACCCATCGCAGCCGACAAGGCTTACGGTTACCTCTACCTTGACGAGGATGTGACGGTAACCGCTTCCGGAGACGTCCTGAACCTCTCTTCCGAAGACAACGAAATACTGTTCACCGCCATAGACGGCGGATTCAGCATGCAGCAGAAGGACGGACGCTATATGTATATGGATGCCGTCGATTCCCATGTGTCCTTCCAGATCGGCGACGATGCCGCCGCCGGAGACCGCAAGGCCTGGACGGTCGAGCCCCAGAACGACGGTACGTTCAAGATCACCCACGTGATCCGCAACTGCTGGATGCAGTATTCCGCTTCATACAGTTCGTTCGGAAGCTATCCTGACAGCCGCGGAGTCCTCCCCGTCCTCTATGAGAGGCAGGAAGGCGGCGGTGGTGGGGACACCCCCCAGCCTCCGTCCGGAGACATGACTTCGATAGCCAGCATCCTCGCGCAGCCTGACGATGCGGATATCTCCGCAAAGGGCCTGTATGTTTCGGCTGTCACCACCAGGGGCTTCGTCGCGACCGACGGCAAGGATGCCATCTATGTATACGCCAACGCCAAACCCTCCGCTGCGATCGGAGACAAAGTCGATTTCACCGGCAAGAAGACTCCCTATTACGAGGTCTACGAAATAACCGAGCCCAAGGTCACCGTCGTATCTTCCGGCAATACTGTCCCTTATCCCACCGCTAAGGACATTACATCGACATTCGACACTTACAAGGCCACGACGGCGGAGTACATCACCTTCATCGCAGAGCCGTTCAAGAGCGGCAACTATACCAATTTCAAGGTTGAAGGCGCTTCCCGTACCGGCAGCCTTTCCTCTCCTGACAATTCTGTCTATGACGCTCTTACCATCGGACAGAAGTTCCGCCTCACCGGTTATTACAATACCATCGTGACGAAAGGGAACAGGATGAACCTTATCCTTGTCAAATATGAAAAAATATAACACAAAGCAATGAGAACCAAACATTTAATCATTTCCCTCCTTGCGGTTGCGGCCCTTTTCCAGGGCTGTAAGGAGGAGATTGACTTCGGGCTGCCGGAGGTCAATATCAGCACTGCCGACCTTGCCTTCGACATGGAGGGCGGCAGCAATTCAACCGTAACGGTCAATGCGACAAGGGACTGGACGGCGTCCACCGACGTGGACTGGATAGCCATCACCCCTTCTTCGGGCAAGGCCTATGCCGGTCCTGAGACGGTTACTATCCGTGTCCTCTCCAACGAGGCTTATGACCGAAGCGCGGCCGTCCTCTTCAACATCGGCTTCGATTACAAGACCCTGACGGTCAAGCAGGCCGGTGCCAGGGGCTCTGCGGATGCGGCCGTCGTCTATTACAACGACTTTGACAAGGTCCTGGCCACCAATACTTTCGGTAGCGGCACCTCGTGGCCGTATTTCGACCAGTTCGACGGATGGAAGAACGAGACCGGAAGCGGTGCATCCACGGTGGATTACGGCTTCAGCGGCCTCTCCGCCCGCGCCAACAGCGAATCCAGCGGATCCTACTCCGATTATGAAGGTTCTGGCAAGAACAACGTGTTCTTCGGCGGCAACGGCTTCCTGTGGGTCAAGGACATCACCCTTCCCGAGGGGATCCCGAGCTACACTGTTTCGTTCGGTACGGAGAAGTACGACAATAACAACAAGACCGCTCCGTTCGACAAGGGCGAGTTCCATATCTACATATCCAACGATGCCAAGAAGTGGGTCGAGCTAAGCTACAACTTCACAAAGAGCGAGGCTCCCGTGGCCCGCTGGGATCTCGCAACTTCTACGTTCAACGTACCTGACGGTACTGACAAGCTCCACATCTATGTCAAGTCCGACATCGCGAGCGTCCACCGTCTCGACGACCTCAAGCTGATGCAGTCGCTAGAAAGCGGAGCCGAGGTTGATTTCACAAGCGGAAT
>JAEEGL010158592.1_pt1 | contig 52965 bp, 46 predicted proteins | sample 9134231 | NCBI WGS metagenome assembly JAEEGL01 (sample SAMN16246548, study PRJNA631951) | gut metagenome | biome: gut microbiome; feature: rumen; material: fiber-attached | host: Bos | place: Iran: Karaj | collected 2018-10 | reverse complement strand
GATTTAACGTTTTTAAAAATATTAAATAAAAATAAGTTGTTTAAGTCGTTCTTCGTTGCCTAATCAAATAAATAAAAAAAGATGGTTCTATTCAATAAAAACCATCCATAAAAAATTACATTAACCAACGATTAACCAACGATTAACCAACGTCATATTTTTATACGCGTTAAAATAGCTAAAAAGGCATTAAAAAAAGCCTCATTCCGAGAAATAATGAGACTTTTTCTTTTATTTTTGCAATTATAATAATCAAACAATTAACGCTTAGAGAATTGTGGTGCTCTACGAGCTTTCTTAAGACCATATTTCTTACGCTCTTTAGCTCTAGGGTCTCTAGTTACTAAACCAGCTGGCTTTAATACAGCTCTGTAATCTGGGTTAGCTTCCATTAAAGCACGAGTGATACCATGACGGATAGCTCCTGCTTGTCCTGAAATACCACCGCCTTGTACATTAACTAAAACATCGAACTTGTCAGTTGTTTCAGTTAACTCAAGTGGTTGTAAAACGTCTAGACGAACTGCTGCTGAAGGGATATAATCCTCAAAAGTACGGCCATTAATAGTAATAGTACCTTTACCTGAACGTAAATATACTCTAGCAACTGAGCTCTTACGACGACCAGTTCCTAAATATTGAACTAATTTCTTTGCCATTACTTATTTCCTCCTACTTTGAATTCTACTGGCTTTTGTGCTTGATGTGGATGAGTAGCATCAGCATATACATAAAGTTGCTTTCTCATTTGATCGCCAAGCTTAGTATGAGGAAGCATACCAAATACAGCATTTTCAACCATTCTAGTTGGATACTTTGCCATAACTTCCTTAGCTGTTTGAGTTCTTAAACCACCAGCATAATCTGAGTGATGACGGTATAACTTGTCATTCCATTTATTACCAGTTAAAACGATCTTGTCAGCGTTGATAACGATGACATTATCACCACAATTAACATGTGGAGTATAAGTAGGTTTGTGTTTACCCTTTAGTAAACTTGCAACAACAGTTGCTAAACGACCTAAAGTTAAGCCATTTGCGTCTACAACATACCAATTATGTTGTACAGTTTGATTATTTGCCATGAATGTGTTCATGTAAATTTCCTCCTAAATATCTTATTAATAATTTAGGGCAATTGTGGATAATTGCTATTTAAAATGTACCGTTTGATATTTTATTATATTTATTTCAATAAGTCAAATTATTTTTTATTATTTAAATAATAAAGGCCTTTCAATTTACCGAAAGGCCTAAATAATTATAATTCTGCTTTTAAAACTGTATCAGTTTGATTATTTCTAAATTCTTCTAATCTTTTAGCTAATGCTTCATCAGATGTAGCTAAAATTGAAATTGCAGAAAGAGCTGCATTTTTAGCTCCATTAATTGCTACAGTAAGTACTGGAACACCACCAGGCATTTGAACAATTGAAAGTAGTGAATCAAGTCCATTCAAAGCTCTAGATTTAACTGGAACACCAATTACAGGAAGTGTAGTCATTGCTGCAACCATACCAGGTAGATGTGCTGCACCACCAGCACCAGCAATAATAACTTTAATTCCTCTTTCCTTAGCAGTTTTAGCATATTGATACATTAAATCTGGAGTTCTATGAGCAGATACTACCTTCTTCTCATATGCTACACCAAATTCATCTAAGCATTTACATGCATCCTGCATTACCTCAAAATCTGAGGTAGAGCCCATAATAATTCCAACTTTAACCATATTACTTACCTAACAATTCAAATAATTTTTTAGCAGCAAGTGCTGGACCATCATGCTCCATTCCTGGAACAGCAAGTCTAGTATGAAGAACACCAACTGGAGTACCATCAGCAAATAATTGCTTAAAAATCTTATCGATAATAACTCTAGTTTCCTTCTCCTTTTGAACTGGTCCAAACGGATTAGCAAAGAAGCTTTCTGTCATACCCATTTCTTGAGTAGTACCTTTAGCTCTTCTTGCACCACGAATAAATATTTGCTTTGCCTCATCTGGATTTGAATAGAATTCAACCTCAGATTCACACTTTTCATCATAGTTATTAGCATATAAGAACATGTCTACATGGTAGCCCTTCATAATTTGAGGATATGTAGCTACAGGAATAACTAATCTTGAATTTACCTTATCAGGGTTCATGAAGATTGCTCTATCCATTTCCTTATATGCATAGCCTGATGTCATATCGTCAAGTCTAACGAACGCACCAATTTCAGTACCATATGCAAGCACATGGCCATTTTCAAGCTTAAATGTACCCATATCATCAAATACAGTTAATTGTGAAGAAATATTATCACCAGCCATAGCTGATAATGCTTCTAGTGATTCTGATTTACCAGCACCAGAATCTCCCATAATTACAACGTTCTTAGTTCTTCCATCCTTCATTGTGATGTGTACACATGCACCATGAATAGGTAGGTTACCTTGCTTAATTTGAGATACATTGTAAAGTGTTAGCATCATCTTCTTCATATATCCGAAATAATCGATAGATGAATTATGTGGTGCAACGCCTACATAAATATCATTTTCCTTATCATAATAGAAATATGATTCATCATCGTAATCTGCACCAAAGATATATAAGCAATCAGGCTTTTGACCCTTTACCTCTGAAAGTGGTACAAATTCAAATAGGTTACAAATTGTAATACCATGAGCTAAATAATCTCTATGGAAATATACATAAGTTAAGGCAGAACCAACTCTTGCAGCATAGCAATAATATTCTGAAGCCTTAAAATTATCCTTGAACCAATTAATTGGGTTTTCCTTAGCCTCTGGATAAGTACCAGTTCTCTTATTCTTTGCAGAATATGAAATAAATGGTGGACGAATCAAAATTTGTTCAATAGCTTCACATTTAGCTAAGAATGAATATTCAGAATCCTTCTTCATCCATTCATTTTTAGCAATTAATAATGCTGCATTTACACCAGCTGGAAGCTGTCTATAAATAGGAAATTGTGCACCATAAAGCTTTTCTGAAATTGTTCTATATGTTTTTAAAATAGTATTATTAAATTCTGACTGAGCTTCAATAAATGATGCAGATTCAACTCCATCCTTAGTAGCTCTTGTCATGATTACTGCATAACGCTCTAAACGTCTCCAATAATCATAGAAATTTTGAACTAAATCATAAATGATTTCCTTCTTCTCTAATGCTAAATTAAAGAAAGGATCCATAGCTTTAATTTCATCTACACTAAAGCTTAATAAAAGCTTAAATAATTTAACAGTATAAGGAATTACAAGCTTCTTTGGAAACAAGCTTAAAACCCGTAACTCTAATTGATTTTCGCTTTCAAAAGAACGCTTAATATATTTAGTCCAAACCTCTTTAAAACATTCTGAAGATAATACCTCATTTTCAGTTTTGCAGAACTTCTCTGAAAAATTTAATACTACCTGTCTTTGACCAGTTGCATACTCCATTTTTAATCTCTCCATCCTTTTTTAATATTTTTTAAAACAAACCTACTATCTTACCATCAACAATATCCATCTTATTAGCTGCAGGCTCCTTAGGTAGACCAGGCATTCTCATAATATCGCCTGTGATAGCTACTATAAAGCCAGCACCGATAGATGGCAATAATTCTCTAATTGTAATAGTAAAGCCCTCAGGTCTTCCTAATAGCTTAGGATTATCTGAAAGTGAATACTGAGTCTTTGCCATACAAATTGGTAAATTATCCCAACCATTCTTCTTGAATGTAGCCATTTGAGTCTTTGCTGCAGGCAAGAACTCAACATTAGCTGCACCATATATTTCCTTACAAATAGTTGTAATCTTATTCTTAATTGTATCATTTGTATCATATAAATATTTAAATGTCTTAGCACCGTCATATTTATTGATACCATCAACTACCTTATTAGCTAAATCAACAGCACCTTCGCCACCCTTAGTAAATACCTCAGAAAGTGAAATTTGATGATTTTTTTCCTTAGCCCAAGCTAAAAGTGTATTAATTTCAGCCTCTGTATCACTATAAAATCTATTAATAGCTACAACATAAGGTAAATTATATTTCTTAATATTTTCAATATGCTTTTCAAGGTTAACTATACCAGCCTTTAAAGCATCAACATTTTCATTTGTTAAATCTTCCTTTAATACACCACCGTGCATCTTTAAAGCTCTAATAGTTGCTACTACAACAACCATAGAAGGCTTAATATTTGCTGCTCTACATTTAATATCTAAGAACTTTTCAGCTCCTAAATCAGCACCAAATCCAGCCTCTGTAACAACATAATCAGCTAAGCTCATAGCCTTCTTAGTAGCTATAATTGAATTACAGCCATGTGCAATATTTGCGAAAGGTCCACCATGAATTAAAACCGGATTATTCTCTAGTGTTTGAACTAGATTTGGCTTTAATGCATCTCTCATAATAACAGCCACTGCACCTTCAGCCTTTAAATCCTTAACTGTAACAGGCTTTCTATCGTATGTATAGGCAACAACAATCTTAGAAACCTTCTCCTTAAAATCCTCTAAAGAGTTAGCTAAGCACATAACAGCCATAATTTCTGATGCTACTGTAATATCGAAATGATCTTCTCTTGGAACACCATTAGTATGACCACCAAGACCAACAATAACATTTCTTAATGATCTATCATTCATATCAAGGCATCTATGCCAAATAATTCTAGTTGGATCAATACCTAATTCATTACCTTGCTGAATATGATTATCTAGCATTGCTGCAATAGCATTATTTGCTGTAGTTATAGCATGGAAATCACCAGTAAAATGTAGATTAATATCTTCCATTGGAATAACTTGAGCATATCCTCCACCGGCAGCTCCACCCTTTATACCCATAACAGGACCAAAGCTTGGTTCTCTTAAGGCTACAATAGATTTTTTACCGATTCTATTTAAAGCATCATTTAAACCAATTGTAGTAGTTGATTTACCTTCACCAGCAGGTGTAGGTGAAATAGCTGTAACTAAAATAACCTTAGCCTTAGCTTCAGCGTTATCCTTAGTGTTGATTTTAGCTTTATATTTGCCATAAAGTTCTAAATCATCCTCACTTAAACCAATTTTTTCCCCAATCTTAACTATTGGCTCAATCTTTGCTGCCTGAGCAATCTCTAAATCGCTTAACATACTTTCCCTCCGTTTGTGTTTGTCACGAAATCATTTGTATTTATACGATATACACATATCATATCATAAATTATTACTAATTTATATTTAAAAATGATATTTGTAAACGTTTACTTAATTAAAACCTGTTTATTAAAAAAGTCACAGATTACCATTTCTTCTCTACTAGTAGGAATATTCTTTCCTATAAAGTCCGCTCTTATTGGAAGCTCTCTATGTCCTCTATCTACAAATACAGCAAGCTCAATCTTAGCTGGTCTTCCTATATCTACAATTGCATCCATCCGGGCTCTAACTGTTCTTCCTGTGTATAAAACATCATCAACAATAATAATAATCTTATCATTAACATTCTCGCTAAAATTAATTACAACATCAGGATTTTTCTTATGGTCATCTCTGTGACTATCAATGTTAATTACCTCAAGTGGTACATCAACATTCTCAAATACTTTTATTAAATTCTTTATTTCTTTCGCAATTGGTGTACCCTTTCTTTCAATACCCACTAAGATTATTTTTGATAAATCTTCATTTCTTTCAATAATTTCATGAGTCATTCTTTTTAAAGTACGACCAAATTGATCACTATCTATAATAAGCTTCATATATCTATACCTCACTGGATAATAATTTAATACAAATAGAATTATAACATATTTATTTTATTAGTAAAATAATATAAAAAAGAGATTATGAAAAATATCATAATCTCCTTAGTTTTATAAAACTTCAACTTCTTCCTTTGATAAGCCTGTTACTTCAGCAATCAATGAACTTTCCAAGCCTTTGGCCTTCATATTTTTGGCAACTTTCATCGCAGTCTCTTTCGCACCTTTTTCTCTTCCCTCTTGAAGGCCTTTTTCTCTTCCCTCTTGAAGGCCTTTTTCAACTGCACAAACATAACTTGAAATTCTTTCATCCTCTGCTCTTTGTCTTGCATCTATATGCAAAACAACAGAATCATCATTATTAAGTGCCTTAATAGAATCTACTAAATCGTCCATAATAGCTTCTCCTCTCAATTCATTTAAATTATGAGTTAAAAACAAATTATACCATCTATTTTTATTATAGCCACATTCACTAAATTTTGCAAATTCTACAATAATGATCTTTGTATCATCTAAAAGTGTATCATTATGCTTATCATCATATAGTTTGTATTCTCTAATAATATCTTTATCATTAAACAGTTTAAAACCTAAAAACCATACACTATACGTATGCTTATAGGAATATTTATTAGAATCGTCAGCCTTAGAAAAAGAATTATTAAGAACATCTACATAATACTTTAACATTCTAGACTTAATATTATAGTATGTATCTTTCATCTGCATTTCAAGCTCAATAATATTATTTGCGACCTGCATATTTACATCGAATATTGTAGACGAAATATCCACCCCATATATATTTTCTTGTTTTAAGTAAGTTACCTCCTCATCGACATTTAAATCTTTTAAATCTGATACAAATTCTTTTATTAATGTTATGGCACTTTTAGGATTCTTTTCTAAAGAAGCCTTAAATATAACATCGTTTGTGAAATTATATTTAACATATTCTATTTCCATCTTTTCACCTCCATTCTGAATGTTTCTTTTTTATCATTCATAAAATAATAGTGAAAAAATGAAAAAATTTAAAAAAAATAGCAAATAATTTTAAAAATTATCTGCTATCTTATAATTATTCTTCGTCTTCGTCTGGTAAATTAGCGTTATGAATTACTTCATCAACATCATCATATTCAGCTAAAGCTTCTAATAATCTCTTGAATTTTCCAAGATGATCTTCATCTAGGTCTACATATGTAGAAGGAACAAGTTCACAAGAAGCTGTTTCGAATTCTAAGTCAGCCTTAGCAGCAAGTAAAGCTGCCTTAATGCCTTCGAATGATTCTGGTTGAGCTGTAATCTTTACAAATCCATCCTCATCAACAGTTAGATCTTCATAATCAGCATTTTCACCCATCATTAGAGCTTCTAATACTTCATCTTCTGTCATTCCTTCGAATTCAAAAATTGCCTTTTTGCTAAACATATAGCTTACTGATGAACCGATAGTACCACCAGTTTTATTAAATGCTGTACGAACTTCTGTAAATGTTCTGTTATCATTGTCAGTTAAACAATTAACGATAACTGCAACATTACCAGGGCCCATACCTTCATATGATTTTTCCTTTGCTGCACCTGATTGAACGCCCTTAGCCTTTTCAATTGCACGAGAAATAACGTTTGCTGGACATTGGTCCTTCTTCGCCTTTGCAATTACGTTCTTTAAGCCTTGGTTCATTTCTGGATCAGGAACGCCTGCCTTTGCTGCTTGGAAAATTTCTTTTCCCCATTTTGCATATTTTGATGATTTCATTGCAGCTGTTTTAGCCATTGATGCTGCACGTACTTCATGGGCTCTTCCCATAATAAAACACAACCTTTCGATTTAAATTTAAAAAATTCCTTAAATATTATATAAAATATATAATATATTTTCAATAAATTTATTAAAATTAATTTTCTTTAACCATATAAAGGATACCAATTGTGCCCTTACCACAATGTGAAGAAATAACACAACCAGCTACAGTATCGATAATATCAACACCAGGGAATTTTTCTTTTAAGATAGGTAGGATGTAATCTCTTGACTCAAAGGCAAGTGAATGAGTAACTAAAATATGATCTAAATCTAGTCTATCTTTATCCTCTTCAATTTGCTTAATCATCATATCTAAAGCCTTTTGCATCTTACCAAGTGGCTTGGCTGCAACATGCATCTTACCATCTCTAACTGCAATAATAGGCTTAATTCTTAAAATTGAACCAAATATTTTAGCTACACTAGAGCATCTTCCACCCTTATGTAAATATTCCATTGTTTCAATCGCAAATTGTGATAAAACAAGCTTGTTATTCTTATTCATATTTTCAGCGATTTCCTTAGCTGAAAGGCCAGCATCTCTATCCTTACAAGCCTTTAATACTAATAAGCCAATACCTGTAGATAAATTCATAGAATCAACAACAAACACCTTATCTGTTTCTAATTCCTGTACTGCCATATTAGCATTATTAAATGAGCTAGACATAAATGATGAAATACCTGTATAAACAATTTCATAGCCTTCATCTAAATATTTCTTAAAAACATCCATAAATGTTGCGATTGGAACTGCAGAAGTCTTTGGAAGTTCCTTCTTTTGTTCTACTATTTTATATAATTCCTCAGTTGTAATATCGATACCATCTAAGTATGATGCATCCTTAAAATTTACACTTAGAGGAATAACCTCTATATCTAATTTTTCAATAATTTCTTTTGATAAATCATTAGTTGAGTCTGTAATAATTTTAACCATAAAATGAACACCTCTAAAAGTAATTATATACCCAAAATATAGCCGTTGTCAAAACAACTATATATCATATTTTGAACAAATTTCACTTGGAGTTTTTCTTTGTAATGAAACAATTGGAATCATACCAAATATTAGCATAATAGCATATAAGCTAAGTCCACCTAATACTGAATATAGCCAGCTAAACATGATAACATTTGTAGCTAAAAGCTCATATATTACTCTATTGATAATATATGTAAACCAATAATATCCTAAAACACCAATTATATATCCAATAAGACATGTAAATGTTGTCAAAATAAATATATCAGATATGTATTTTCTATTAATTCTAAAGCGTGATGCACCAAGTGATCTATAAACACCAATACTATAAATATCTGATAGCATCTTACTTCTCATAACAAAATATACAAATAGGCTTGAGGCAATAACGCATATCGCAAATACGATAACAAAACCCTTTAATGTTTGACTAACCATGCTTAATCTTTCTGCTTCAGCATACTGATATAAGCTCATCAGCTTAGCATTACTGCTATTTAATCTATTATTAAATGCTTCAGCATTCTTAATATTAAATGTTAATGTAGAGCCATAATAATAGTAATCAGAATCAAATGTTTCATTTGTTCTATTAGTAATATATGAATAGCCAAGAATACTTTCTCCATCATAAATACCTACTACATGCATTGATGAATTTTGAATCATAATACTATCGCCAATAGTCTTACCAGAATATTTATGAGCTATTACTTCTCCATATTTACTTGGATATCTACCCTCTAAAATATTAAACAATTTAGAATTTTCGGCAACACCAAGTTGATATCCAACCTGAACTTCAAAGTCTCTATCAATAATATATGTATGTGAATTTGCATATTTAGAATCATAAATACCTACTACATCATAATTCTTATTTCCAACTAATATCTTTTCTCCAATAATATGATCCTTATTAGCTAATATGTCAGTTTCATTTACAATATCGCTACCAGAGGTAACAGTATACTCTTCATCTGATTTTTTTCTTAAAATTCCATTAAACTGATAAGATGCACCATCAAACTTATAATTAAAATAATTTGTTTCATACATCTTATTTTTATCATATGCCTCCGATGTAATATATGCCATCATATTATCATTTTTGGAAATACCACAAATATTATAATTTCTCTTAGTACCATCAAGCCGCATAGAAACAGATAGTCCTAAAACATCCTCATCTTTTCTACCAGTTTTAGATTTAATACTATTAACAAATGATTGTGAAACAACAACATCATCTTCCTTTTCAGGTAGACTACCTAATCTAATTTCAGGTGTTGTAATATCAGTAGGTAATACTCCAACGTATTCTGATGCAGTAATAGTGTAATTATAAATAATATTATCAGAATAAGATAATTGATTATAGGATGTTATTTGAATAATATTATCAATTTCTTCTGCCTTATATGCCGCATCTAAAATATTTTTAAGTGAAGCTCTAGATGATGTAGGAGAAATAACATTAACATTTTTAGAATAATTAGTTGAACCAAGATCAACCATAGTACCATTAGCAAGTGAGGCAAAGGCTATAGCCATAATAAAGCCAATAAATGCTAAGCATACATAAATAAGCTTTTGTTTCTTACCAACATTTCTAAAGCTTATTAAGCTATTTCTTAATGTATTAATGAATTTCTTAAATCTCTTTTTATCTTCCTTAGTATCGTTATACCAAGATGTATCATAATCAAAGCCCTCTATCCGCTTTTTATCTATTGGCTTATAATGATCATCAATAATATTAATTCTACTATCAGCAAGCTTAATAGGCTCACTAGTTTTTAAATAAATAGTTCCATTTTTAATGATAAAGCTAATATCAGCCTTAAGCTCTTTAGAATTATCTGAATATACTGTAATATTCCCAAACTCAGTATTTGCCTCAGTCTTTTCTAAATCCTTTAAATAAATAGAATTAGATGTTTCTTCAGTTTCATATAATTCACTTGATACATTTTCTTTAGAATTAATAATTTTTCCATCCTTCAATTCAAAGATAGTATCAGAATAGAAATTAGCTAAATTCTCCTCATGTGTAACAAGTAAAACTAAAGCCTTCTCAGAAATTTTCTTTAAAATATTCATAACCTCGATACTATTTTTAGAATCAAGATTTCCTGTAGGCTCATCAGCAATAATAATCTTAGATTTCTTAATTAAAGCTCTAGCTATAGAAACTCTTTGCTGCTGACCGCCACTTAAATTAGAAGCAAGTTTTTTTCTAAATTTATACATACCTACAGATTTTAAGGTATATTCAATACGTTTCTTTTGTTCAGCTATATTTGTAACCCCAATAAGCTCTAGGGCTATTCTTAAATTATCATAAACAGTTTCATTTAATAGTAAATTATAATTTTGGAATACATATCCTATATTTCTAGATCTAAATTTATCAATTCTAGAAACCTTATAGCCATTAAAGCTAACACCATCATAATCAATTACACCTGTTGCTCTATCTAGACCACCAATAACATTTAATAATGTTGTTTTACCTGAGCCTGAATGACCTAAAAATGTAATTAAGCCAGTACTAGGTAATTCTAAGGATGTATTATCAATAACATGAATTTCATTTGATTTATTCTTATTATAATACTTATTTAAATTAGTAACCTTAATCATGCTAGAATACCTCCTTTATAGTCTTATTTACTGAGAAATTAAATAATTTCTTATTAAATCTCTTAGATAATAATAAATTAAATATTATCATCATTGCAAAATAGAATATATAGAATATAAAGCTAGCATTATCAAGCATAGCTGCATATGATGGATTAAATAGTGATACTATAACAAATATAATTATCGCAAATATCGATGAAGCAACACCAATTATTAGCATCTCATATCTAACAATAACAGCCATTTGGCTCTTTAAAAGACCTAAAGATCTCATAATACCATAATCAGCCTTCTTAGATTGATACACTCTAGATAAAACTACAAATGAAATAAATACTAATAAAATCATTAAAATAGTTGAGAATACTGCCTGAACAATAAAACTAATAAACGATAATGAGAAATTAGTTGATCCAACCTTTGAAGGATATAAATATGAATATCCATTATCATTACAAATCTTTTCAATACCTCTTGTATTATTACTATAAATTGAAAGCTCATAAATATTGTTATTTATGACATCATTTTTATATCCTAAAACTGGTTCAGTTAATCCTGCTCTTACTTCTACCTCAAAATCATTAACATCAAATTCGTATGAGCCGGTTACAAGTTTAATACTAGAAACATCAGTATCTGCCGGAATAAGTAATTTATTCTTTTCTAATGCGGCATAACGTCCAGCAGTTATTTTATCAAATATAAGTTTACCATTTGCATCATAAACCTTAGCTGTAACATTCTCTAAAAAATCAAATTTATTAGTCGCACTATCATCAACTACAACCATAGGTCTTTTAATTTCTTTATTAACTCCTATACCACAAAGGCTAAATTCAAATGTAGTATCATCAATACCATAGTTTGCTGAAAGCATAGTATCAATCAAATCTTGAGAATAATCATATGGAATAACTAAAAAATACTTACCATTTTTAATATCCTTATTACCACTTACATCAGAAACCTTAAATGGCATATGCTTAGTAAATCCACAATATAAATAACCTCCAGTAGTATTTGATGTATATCTTACTCCAACCATTTTATCTTCATAAAATGGATTAGTATAATATTCATATCCATTAAATTTAGATGGATCTATTTGCTTATGATCCTTATCGTAAACAACTATTCTTTCCCTAACTGTATTTAACAAGCTACTATTAGAGCTATATTCAGATTCTATTTTTGAACTCAAACATGAAATATATAAGAAAAAGCCAATAAAACAGAATACTAATAAAACAATAAATGAAAAAATATTCTTCTTTGGGGTATTCTTTAAATTATATGATGTTATTAAACCTAATGTTTTTCTCTTAGGCTTTGGAATATTATCAAATATATCCTTCTCCTCGTTAATTGGAACAATATCACTATTTGGATTAGTATCATTAACAACCTCACCATCATGAAGTGTAATAGTTCTAGTAACTATATCTCTTACCTGTTCATAATTATGTGTAACTATTAAAACAAGCTTATCAGAGGCTACTTCCTTAATTAGCTTAATGATTTCTTCTCCTGTTTTAGAATCTAGATTTCCAGTAGGCTCATCACAAGCAAGTATTGGACTATCGCAAGCTAGAGCTCTAGCGATAACACAGCGCTGCTTTTCGCCTCCAGAAAGCTTTGTTCCTCTATGCTTAATTCTTTTACTAAGGCCTACCTTATCAATAAGCTCTAGGGCTCTTTTTTTAGCCTCTTGCTTACTCTTACCATTAATTAAAAGTGGTAGCATAACATTTTCTAACACAGTATATGAATCAATAATATTATAATTTTGGTAGATAAAAGAAACATTTAACCTTCTAAATGTATCCATATCCTCCTGATTAAAATAGCTGGTTTCATGACCTTCAAAATAGATCTCTCCATCCTCGTATGTATCAACACCACAAATAACATTTAAAAGTGTTGATTTACCAGCACCAGATTCACCAACAATGGCAACTATTTCCCCCTTATTTAGGTTTAAGCTAATATTTCTTAAGCCTAAAGAAACATTTCCATTGCTGTTATAATATTTACTAACATTTTTTAATTCTATCATTGCAAACACCCGAATTTAATTTTACTATAAAACACTATCTCTTTCAATTTCAATTCAGCTAATATATAATAAAAATGGTGATTAATTTGAATGCATTAATAGTAGGTATAACAACTAAAAATGATAAATATGATTTAGACTATTCTCTAAATGAGCTAAAAAGCCTAGCCGAGGTCCTAGATTATAATGTAGTCTTTGAGGCAAGACAAAACCTAGATGCCCCAAATTCTAAAACATATATAGGCTCAGGTAAGCTAAACGAGCTCATTTTTGCCATTAGAGCTTATGACATTAAAACAGCCATATTTAATGATGAGCTAAGCCCAGCTCAATTAAAAAACATTGAAGAAATTTTAAATATTGAAGTAATTGATAGAAGCTTTTTAATATTAAAAATATTTGAGCTTAGAGCTAAAACAAATGAAGCAATGCTTGAGGTTAAGCTTGCGAAAAACATTTATATGCTTCCAAGAATTGAACTCATGAAGGGTGAGGAATCAAGAATCGGTGGTGGCCTTTATAATAAAGGTAAGGGTGAAACATCTAAAGAACAAAATAGACGTCATCTTCTTTCTGAAATAAATTCTATCCAAAAGAAATTGAAGCAATTAAAAGAAATGAAGCAAAACCAAATAAAAAGACGTAAAAGAAATGAAATACCTTTAGTATCACTTGTAGGCTATACTAATGCTGGTAAATCATCTACAATGAATACAATTCTAAATTATGTTAATTCTAATGATAATGTACTAGAAAAAAATCAGCTATTTTCAACACTTGAAACTAAAAATAAAAAGATAACAATTAATAACACAAGCTTCATATTAACTGATACAGTAGGCTTCGTATCAAAATTACCACATGGTCTTGTAAATTCATTTTATGAAACATTAGAAGAAATTAGAGAATCAGATTTAATAATAATAGTTCTAGATTCATCTAATAGATATATTAATACTCAATTAAATGTAGTTATGAATGTATTAAATATGCTACAAGCACTTGATATACCTACAATATATTTATTAAATAAGTGGGAAAATACAATAGATGAAAACATGGAAATATATGGTAAAAAGACTATTAAATATTCTAATAGAACTAAATTAAACCTAGATTTATTAATTAATGAAATAATCTCTGAAATATCTATATCACATACATCATGTAAGCTTATTATTCCATATAAGGAAAGCTATTTAATATCACAGCTAGAAAAGCTAGCTAAAATAAATAATAAATCATATGATGATAATAATATATATTATGATTGTGAAATACCAATTAATTATTATTATTTATTTAAGGATTATGACAAGGATAATATGGTAAACTAAAAAAAGGAACTTTTCGAAGTTCCTTTTTCTTATTATACATAATATGATTCAGTTATAACTCTTATTTTATGTTCTCCAGTTAAAGTAGACCAAAAAGATTTATCATAATTAGTAAATTTAAATGTTTTTGAATAACCGGAACCATTTTCTATATTTAAAGTTATGTCTGTAAATTCTTGAGATGCTCTTAAAACACCATCAACATAAATATCAATTTTAATTCTTGTTAATTTAGTAACATATGAATTTGTATAGTTTGTAAATCTAACATTAAATTCTAAGTAATCCCAAGAAGAATTAGCTCTGTATTGTCTATATTCGCATAAAATTCCATTATTTGTTGTTTTTGTCATTTTAGCATATAAAGTGATGTCATCAGCTATTGGAGTTAAATATTCGTATGGTTTAGTTAAAGCTTTATCATAATACCAACCATCTAATTCATAACCTTGTTTTTTTAATGAATCTGGCATATAAGTCTGATATATTGAAGTGCGTACTTTAATATATTCACTATTAGAATTGTCTTTATCATAATAATAAGTTACTTTGCACTTTGTACGTTCAAAATCTGCTTTTAAGACTAAATCATCAGTTATAGGTGTATCAAAATCATATTCAGCACCAGATAAAGAATTTATACGCCAACCTCTAAAGGCATAACAGTCTCTTTTAGGATCTTGTGGTTTTTCCACTTTTGTACCTTCTTCAACATATTGATAACTTACAGTATCTGCATTAAAAGTTACTTTGCACAATTTTGCCCATTTAGCATATATATTTTTATTTTCTTTTATTTTACTATTAAAATCAAACTCTTTTGTTAATTCTTGATCTTCAAACCAACCCTTAAATACATATCTGTCTCTTGTAGGTTTATCAGGTTCTATAGCTTTATCACCATATTTAATTGATTGAGACTCAATTGTAGAATCTTGATTAACAAAATTTACAGTTTGAATAGTATTATTTATTTCCCATTTAGCATATAATTTTAAATCAGACTTTATTGGCGAATCAAAATCAAATTCTTTTGTAAATTTTTCATCTAGAAACCAACCTTTGAATATATAATCTTCTTTTGTTGGTTCTGTAGGTTCTTCTAATTTTAAACCACCATCAACTTTTTTAGATGATACAGATGTCCCACCATTAGAGTCAAATGTAACATTATATGTATTTATAATTTCGTTCCATTTTGCATATAGTGTTAAATCACTTGTTACAAGTGAATTTATATCGAATGCTTCTGTTAATTCTTCATCCAAATACCAACCATCAAATGAATATCCAGTTTTTTTAGGAAAATGAAAATCAATATTTTCACCTTTAAAAACAGTTTTCGAATCAAATTTTTCTCCACCATTTGTATTAAAGGTAACTGTATATGTTTTAACTAAATATGCATATAAAGAAAAATTATCATTTACTTTTTTTGAAAAATCATATAATTCAGGACTTACAATACTTGTCAACCATGTATAAACTTTATAGCCATCAATTTTTAAATCTGGTTCATCAAGACATTCTCCCTTTTGCACTTTAATAGTTGAGTTTTCTTCTATTGTTGGCATTTTCGATCCATCATCATCCTTAAATGTATAAATTTTAACATTACAATATGTTTTATTTGATGTTGTTGTAGTCGAATCATCTTTTTTAGTTATATTAAAAGTAAATTGATCACATGCTGTTAAAGCAAATAATGATAATAAAAATACTATTCCTAAAGCAATTTTTTTCATAATGCCCCCCTTACTCTAATGAAAACATACTATAAATTTTATTATATTACTTATAATTTAATATTCAAGGTATTATAAAAAGAAAAAAAACGGAATAATCCGCTTAATCCAAAATAATATCTTTAATTTATATAAAACAGATGACGTTCATAAAACTGTTAAAGATTACATCTATTACTATAATAACGAAAGATTAGCTTATTCTTTACAATATAAAAGCCCTGTTCAATATAGAACAGAGCTATCATTTAATTAAATATCGTTTTTGTGTCTACGAACTATTGACTAGTTCATTCAAAAGTCCTTTATCTTATATTATTGTGTGCTTGAAGAAAGCACCTATTATTCTTTTTACTGGTGATACAATTATAAATGCTGATTTATCAACGCTCTTTATAATCTTTTTAGCCTTATAAAGCTCATAAGATGAAATGACCATAAATACATCTGATTTAGCTTCCTTTGTATAAGCTCCTGTTGCATCTACATATGTACATCCTCTATTGATACCATTTAATAGAGCTTGAGAAACTAATTCCTTATTCTTAGTAATAACATCTATTCTTAAATAATTATAGGCTGTATGAATCTTATCTACTGCCAAATTAGATATTATTATAAATATAAATGTATATAATGTAATTCTTAAATTTTGAGCAATTAAGCCACCAATACAAGCAAGTATAATATTTAATACTGTTGAAAATACACCAATTGATATATTCTTCTTTAAGTTAATACCTTGAGCTAAAATATCTACACCACCTGTTGATGTACCATATCTTAGGGCAATACCAATAGCCGCACCAGCAAATAGTGCTGCAATAATAACTAAGAATAATCTATCAGCTTCACCATTAATACCTAAATCAATTTGAGGTATGAAGCCCATCATCAATACTGTTTGAACAATAATTGATAATATTGTATAGGCTGCAAATCTTGGAGAAACCTTTTTGATACCATAAATAGTAAGTGGAATATTAATAATTAATACAAATACACCAACTGGAATATTAATATTTGCTAAACCAAATAATCTAGAAAATATTTGTCCTAAAGCTGTAGCACCTATTGCTAAAAGTCCTGCAGGCTCCAAAAACCAAACTACCGTAAGTGCATATATTGCAGATGTTACTACAACAATTAAAGCTCTAAACAAATCATCTAGTATTTGTTTACTATTAATCTTTTCCATATTAAGAAACAATATCTCCTGGCTCTAGGTCCTTAATTTGAATCAATTCTAATTTGTTATCATCCTTATCTGAAGCACATAAAAGCATACCTTGTGATTCTTCACCTCTAAGCTTTCTAGGTGCTAAATTCTTAACAACGATAACCTTATAACCAACTAAATCCTCTGGCTTATACCATTTAGCAATACCAGAAATGATTTGTCTAACCTCAGTTCCTAAATCAACCTTAAAAATTAATAGCTTATCAGCCTTTGGATGAGCCTTAGCTTCAATAATCTTACCTACACCTAAATCTAATTTGTCAAAATCCTCATAAGTGATTTCAGGCTTCTTAGGCTCTTCAGGCTTTACTTCTTCTTTAACTTCTGCCTTAGCTTCATTAGCAAGTACTACATCCATAACATCCTTATTAACATCTAATCTCTTAAATAAGATTTCACAAGGTGTAACTGCATATTTATCAACCTTACCAAATTCTAAATCCTCAAATGAAACTAAATTAGTGCCTAATGCCTTATAAACTTTAGAAGCTGTTTCAGGTAAAGCTGGTTCAAGTAAAACTGTGCCTAATCTAATTGCTTCAAGAAGGTTATATAATACATTTCTTAATACTTCCTTCTTTGCTTCATCCTTAGCTAAAACCCAAGGAGCTGTTTCATCGATATACTTATTTGCAGCTCTTAAAGCCTTCATTGCTTCTTCTAAACCATCAGCAACCTTGTAATTATCCATTGCTTCCTTATACTTAGAAATAGCATTTTTAAATGTATCAACTAAATTAGCATCAAATTCAGTACCTTCTGATTTATAAATATTATCATCACCAAAATATTTTTTAACCATGGCGATTGTTCTTGAAACTAAATTACCATATGTATTAGCTAAATCTGAATTAGTTCTTTCACAAACAAGCTCATAAGTTAGGTTACCATCAGCTGCGAAAGGAATTTCATGTAATACATAATATCTAACAGCATCAACACCAAAGATATTTGTTAATTGATCTGCATATATTACATTACCCTTAGATTTAGACATCTTATTATGGTTCATTAAAATCCAAGGATGTCCAAATACCTTCTTAGGTAGAGGAATATCTAAGCTCATTAGCATGATTGGCCAATAAATTGTATGGAATCTTAAAATATCCTTACCAATTAGATGAACATCACATGGCCAATATTTATCAAACATTTCATCGTTCTTACCATCAACATGATAGCCGATACCAGTTAAATAATTTAATAAAGCATCAATCCAAACATATACTACATGCTTTGGATCTGAAGGAACCTTAATACCCCAAGTAAATGATGTTCTAGAAACACATAAATCAGGAATTGGATTCTTTAAAAAATTATTAATCATTTCATTCTTTCTAGATTCAGGTTGAATGAAATCTGGATGTTCCTCAATATACTTTAATAGCTGTGGTCTATATTTTTCTAATCTTAAGAAATAGCATTCCTCACTATTTTTAGTAACCTTAGCACCACATTCAGGACAGCAGCCATCAACTAGATCCTTCTCAGTAAAATATGTTTCACAGTCTACACAATAGTAGCCCTCATATTTACCCTTATAGATATCACCCTTAGCTAACATCTTTTCAAATGCCTTAGCTACTTCCTTTTCATGATAATCATCAGTTGTTCTAATGAAGTGATCGAAATCAACATTCATTAGCTTATATGTATCCTTAAGCTCTTGTGATACATGATCTACGTGAGCTTTAGGAGAAATACCCATTTTTTCTGCCTTTTGTTGGATTTTTAAGCCGTGCTCATCTGTTCCTGTTTGGAAGTGAGTATCAAATCCATCCTTCTTCTTATATCTTACAATGCAATCAGCTAAAATAGCTTCATATACGTTACCGATATGAGGCTTAGATGATGTATATGCAATTGCGGTTGTTAAATAAAATTTTTTACTCAATATAAACATCTCCTAACGTTTGTACATTATATCATATACAATTAAAAAAGAAAATAAGATGTTAAATCTATGATTTAAACATCTCATTTAATTTTAAAGTAAATTAGAATTGATTTTGATCTTAGAAATTATCTCATCGACATTATGAATAATATCGATAGTTCTATCCTTCTTATCCTCATCAACTAATCTATTATGCTTTTTTAATACCTCAACTGAATAATAGCCTACACAGCTTCCATTTCTTAAACCAAATATAAATGGTATATGAATTCTAGGAATTAGTGTATCCTTAACTAATTCAGTTGATTTAAAGCCTATCTTTTCAACAATAGCATAATATTTTAATTTGATTTCTAATGACTTACAATCTCTTAAATCATTATCCTCACCAAATACATCAACAAATCTTGGATCATAATTATAAATAACATCTAGTCCTGAGTTTTTACCTATTTCATCTAAAATAGGGGCAATTGCTTGACAGTGTTTACACCAAGGACCACCAATTAAAAATAAGCCTGTTCCAAAATTATCAATCATATACATTAATTTATCATAATCAACACTTTCAAAGATATTATCCTTTTCTAGTGCTTTATATTCTTTTTTCATATAATTATTCCTTATTTTTATAGTTTACGTATTCCTTATATAATTCCTTTTTATCGGTATTATACATCTTCGCAACTTCCTTGATGGCATCATTTGGCTTATATCCTAAATTGATTAGCTCATCAATCTTTTCATTATAAGAAACATTTTCTTCTACCTTTTCCTTGTAGCCTTCTACCATTAAAACTATTTCGCCTTTAATAGAATCTTGTTTTAAAACATCTGAAATATTACCAATAATATATTCCTCAAATTTTTTAGTTAATTCTCTAGCTAAAACAACATTTCTATCACCAAATACCTCAAGCATATCATTTAATGTCTCAAATATTCTATGAGGTGCCTCATAAAATATTATCGTATGCTTTAAATATTTAAGTTCATTTAATTCTTGTTTTCTTTTTGATTCCTTAGAATCTAAAAAGCCATAGAATGTATATGGTAGTGGCGCAAGGCCAGATGAAATTAAAGCTGAAATACCGGCAGATGCACCTGGGATAGTTGAAACTGCATAGCCAAGCTCTCTTGCCTTCTTAACAATCTTAAAGCCTGGATCAGATATAACAGGAAGACCTGCATCTGATATAATGGCAACATTCATACCATCTGCTAATTGGTTAATAATTAAATCTGTTTTTTCTTCCTCATTAAAATTATGATAGCTTTCTAAATGAGTAGTGATATTATAATGCTTTAAAAGAACTAAAGAATTTCTAGTATCTTCAGCATAAATAATATCTACAGATTTTAATATTTCTAAAGCCCTAAGTGTTATATCAGCTAAATTTCCAATTGGAGTTGCTACTAAATATAATACATTTTTATTTTCAAAGCTTTTGATTCTCATTAGTTCTTAATGATTCTAATTCCTTTTTCTTTTAAATCTCTATCAGCATATACTAAAGAAATTAATTCTCTTCTCTTATCTGCAGAAATTTCAAACTTCTTTTGAATTTGTTCAAGGAAAAGTAATTCAGATGTATTATATAAATCATCTTCCATAGAAATAACTACTAAATTTAAATATACGATATTTTTAACAACTGAATTTGTTTCCATGAAATACTTAATTGTATTTTCAATAGTATCAGTTCTTCTAAATGAGTATTCATCCTTAACAGCATCAACCTCATTAATCATTTTCTTAAGAACCTTAGTTTCAACCTCAGTTGGTTCACCATCGATATCAACCATATAGATGGCTAAATCTAAGAACTTAAGCATTTCTTTTTTGTTTAATAAACTTAAAAACATAACAATTAGCTCCTTTCAAAATTGTATATTTCTTTTATTTTTTTGGTCCAAACATTGTTTTCATCATAAACAAATATGGGCTCTAAAATCTTTAATCCACTCGCTCCATCCTTTACACCCTCAATTAGTATTGTATTACACTGACTATTAGGCTTAGGATAAACAAACTGTAATCTTTTGGGTTCTATTTTATATTTTCTAAAGGTATCTAAAATCTCAAGTAATCTATCTGGTCTATGTACCATAGAAAATATTCCTTTAGAATTTAAAAGCCTTGCTGCCTCTTTTACTATATCATCAAGATTTGCAAGTATCTCATGTCTAGCAACAGCTTTAGCATCATTAGGATTTATTCTATTATTACCCACCTTGAAAAAAGGAGGATTACAGGTTACTAAATCAAATTTATTTTTACCAATTTTTTCTGATACATCAATTAAATTATCATTTATAATTTCTATTTGATTTTCTAATCTGTTTTCTTCTACTGATTTAATCGCTAAATCATATGAATGAGCTTGTACCTCAACTCCTATAATTTTAGCTTTTGTTCTTAAGCTAAAATATAGAGGGATTGGTGCATTTCCTGTGCATAAATCACAGATATTTTTAACTCTTGTAGGTATTGATGCAAAATCAGCTAGAAGCATAGAATCTGTAGAAAAATTAAACGAATCTGTATCCTGATATATTTTAAGTAGAGGTCTACCTAATAGCTCATTACAAACTAAGGGCATCTTCTACATCCTCTTCACGTTTAGGATTTGATTGTTTTTTCTTTATTAAAGTAACCTGATCAAGCTTATAGTAGCCAAATGTTGGCTCCTCAGCTTGGAATTTTACTTTAATATTTCCATTTAATATATCACAAGATAAGACCTTAGCATCACCTTCAGGTGTAGATACTATATCACCAGTATCAGGTGCGCCTCTTCTTAATTCTGTATATAAATCATTTTCATAATTAATACAGCATAATAGCTTACCGCAATTACCTGATATTTTAAGAGGATTTAAGCTTAGGTTTTGATTCTTTGCCATTTTAACTGTAACATTATCAAATTCTGTGATGAATGTTTTACAGCAGACAATCAATCCACAAGGACCAATACCACCAAAGACCTTAGCACCATCACGTGATCCAACCTGTCTTAATTCAATTCTTGTATGGAATTCCTCAGCCAAATTTCTAACAAGCTCTCTGAAATCTACTCTGCCTTCAGCTTCAAAGTTGATAATTAGCTTAGAACAATCAAGTGTATATTCAGCATCTAATACCTTCATTTCAATATTGTTCTTTTTAGCATAATATTTAGTTTTTTCAACTACTCCTGGCTCAAGAGATTTATTGTGTTCATATTGCTTGAAGTCATCTTCTGTAGCAATTCTTATAACATCCTTTAGCTCAGATGTTAACTCTCTCTCATCAATATCGAAAACATTTCCAACACAAAATCCTAGCTCCTGTCCTCTTATTGTTGAAACAATAACAGGTGTTTTATCACTAAGATTATATTTTCCTGTTCCAAAAAAATATTTTTTACCAAGAGGCTTAAATTGAACTCTTATGGCGTTCATATTATCACCTACTTCTTATATAACATCATTAACAAATTCAAAGAAAATATTCTTTACACTTATATTCGCATTTAATCGATTAAACAAGAGTAAAGTGGTTTTTATTTTAGCTTCAAGTCTGTTAATATTTTTGTTTTTATATGAAATAATTTTATCATATAGCGTAGCTAAAATCAAATTAGAAGGGTCTTCATTTGCGACCATTGTATCCTCTAAAAAGCTTAGTGTCCACTTAAGTAAAATTTCTATATAAATCGAAGGATTTCTTGTAAATGTATTAACATATTTTAGAAAAAATAAAGTCTTATCCTTTTCGTTTTTTAAATCAATATATTCTAAGAAAATATTTTTTAATTCTAAGAAATATTCTAAATTACAAACATTTTTAGCTTCTTCAATATCATTAGTCAAAATTGCAGAAAGTGAAGCATCAATTTCTGATAAGCCATCTTCTATTAAAATATTTTTTAATTCAAGCTTTGGTATAGCAGTAAAATGCTGCAATATACATCTAGATTTAATAGTTGAAACAACATTAGCTAAATCAGTTGCGATAAAAATACCTATTGTTTGTTCTAAATTATCTGGATCTTCTATAAACTTTAATAAACTGTTTTGGGCAGCATTTGATGCCTTATCTATACCATCAATAATATAAATTCTCGGTCCCTCAACAAGGCTTGTTTTAGAATATTCCTCCTGTAAATTATCTATCTGCTCCTTTGATATTAGCTTTTTACCATCATCAACAGAAATGTAATTTACATTTAAATGATTATTTTCACATATATTTTTGACATCAACGCTATTAAAATCAATGTCATTGCCATTAGAATAAAGAAGTGCTGCAAGAGCATAGGCCATTTCCTTTTTACCTACTCCTTCTTCACCGTAAAATAGGTAAGCATGAGATAATCTATTATTAACCTTAGATGCCTTTAACATATCATATATTTTATTTTGAATTTTGATAACAGAATCTATATTAATCATATTCAAATACTCCGCTTAATACATCAATTAAATTATATCATTTTAACAATCAATTCACAAAAGAAAAAATGCTAATAAGTAATTTTTATTACTTAAAAGCATTTCTTTTTAAAATATTTCTAATATTTTATTTACTTAAATAATCTAAAACTATTTTAATACAATCAGAAACTACCTTATCTAGCTCCTGATTACCATCTACTCTTTTAATTCTATCAGGATACATCTTAGCTATTTCTAAATAGCCATTATATACATCCTCATGGAATTTCTTACCCTCTAAATCTAATCTATCAACCTTGCCACTTCTTCCAGCAAGTCTTTTTAACGCAACCTCTGGTGTAACATCAATAAATAATGTTAAGCCTGGTAAATAATCTAAGGCAAATGAATTAATCTTTAAAATCTTATCAATTCCAATACCTCTAGCATATCCTTGATATACTAGGCTTGAATCTAAAAATCTATCACATAATACTACTTTACCTTCATTTATTGCAGGAATAACCTTTTGGCTTAAATGCTGCATACGGCTTGCCGCATAAAGTAACGCCTCGCATTCCTTAGTCATTTCGGTATTATTAACATCAAGTATTATTTTTCTAATATCTTCAGCGATTCTAATTCCACCTGGTTCTCTAGTTGTAATATATGAAATATTTAATTCATCAAATTTTTTAACAATTTCATTTATTATTGTAGTTTTACCACTACATTCTCCACCCTCAAGTGTAATAAAATTCTTCAATCCCATATATTACTCCTCCAGAAGCTCTATTATTTTATTTATTGCATAAATAGATGCTTCCTTTCTAACTTCGTTTCTATTTCCTATAAAAGATTTTTTTTCTTTTACTATTTTATCATTAATTATAAAACAATAATAGACTGTTCCTGGCAAAATATTTTCATCAGGGCCAGGACCAGCTACTCCAGATGTTGAAATAGCTATATTTGAATTTGTTTTTTCCTTAATACTTAAAGCCATAGCCTCTACAGTTTCAAAGCTATATACACCATATTTTTCAATATTTTCTAAGGATAAGCCTAATAATTTGTTTTTAGTTTCCTTAGTATAAGATACTATACCACCCTTAAAATAATTAGAGGCACCACTAATTTCACAAATTGATGAGGCAATCATACCTCCCGTAAGTGATTCAGCTGTTGAAATTGTTAAATTATGCTTTTTTAATACTTCAATTATATTCATATACTAATCCTAAATAATTCAATTGTATTTTTTTCTGTTTGCTTTTCTACTTCTTCAACACTTAGATTTCTTAAATTAGCTATTTCTTCTAATACATATTTAACATAAGCTGATTCATTTCTTTTTCCTCTAAATGGAGTAGGAGCTAAAAATGGACAATCAGTTTCAATTAATAGTTTATCTAAAGGTATATTTTTAGCTACCTCCTTAGGCTCCTTAGCATTTTTAAATGTTACAGGACCTCCTAAAGAAATATAAAAGCCTAGCTTTATAAACTCATATGCCATCTCTAGGCTTCCAGAATAGCAATGCATAACACCTCTAACCTTACCTTTATATTTTTTTAAAATATTAAAGGTATCTAAAGTCCGGTCTCTCATATGAATAATTACAGGTAAATCAAGCTTTGAGGCTAAATCTAGCTGAAATTCAAATAAATCCTTTTGAATATCAATATTATCTTTTGTCCAATGGTAATCTAGACCACATTCACCAATAGCGTATATCTTATGATTATCAATAAATTCGATTAAATCGGCCTTTTTTTCTTCATACATATTATCTGCCTCATCTGGATGAATACCAGCTGTAGGGCAAAATATATCATATTTTAGAGAAAGTTCATAAGCTTTGTTGTTAGTTTCTTTAGAAAATCCAACAAGCATTATTTTTTTAACATTATTTTCTTTACATCTTTTAATACATTCATCTAAATCATTATTAAAATCTTCTTCAAATAAATGTGAATGTGAATCAATCATGCTTTCTTACCAATCCTACAATTGTAATAAATAATTCAATTAATAAAATCATCGTTAAACCACCTAAGGAATCTATCATAACATCTAAAACCCTAGGTGTTCTTCCACCAGTAAATATCTGATGAACCTCATCTGATATAGCATATAAAATAACAACAAGCTCAATAAATAAATATCTATATCTTCTTTTTTTAATTAATATAAATGCTAAAGATAAAAGTAATGCTAGCATTCCATATTCTAAATAATGAGCGCTTTTTGATACATAAAATGAAATATCACTAAGTATTTGATTTTGACTATCAATTGGCAATGTATCAAAATTCTTAAAAAATAATTCTAGTATAATCTTAACTATAAATCTATTTCTTAAATCAAGCTGGGATGTTGTTCTTGATGAAAACCAAAATATTACACCCATCCAGATTATAGATAAAATTATACCTACTATCATTACCTTCTTTTTCATGCCAAGGCCTTCTTATAATCACTTTTATTTTTAATAAAATGATAAATTGTATATATTAACTCTAATCCTAGTACACAAATTAAAGCTCCACCTAGATCAAAAAACACATCTAGCTGTCTAGCTGTTCTATCAGATACAAATTTTTGATGAACCTCATCTAAAATTGCATATGAGGTAGCAATAATTACAGCAAGTAAATATAGTAACCATCTTTTCTTAACTAAAATTAAAGCCATGCATAAAAATAGGCATAATGCCCCATATTCTAAAACGTGAACAGTTTTAGAAATATAATAATCATATATGTTAATCACATTCTGCTTTTCAGCTTCAGTTTTTTGTTCAAAAGTATCATCATGTTGTGTGATAACATCTACAATTGGAGCCTTTTGTTCTGTCATTGTTTGTTTATCTTGAGCAGAATATGAATATATTATTGTCATTAATGTAATGGATAAAATTATACCTAAAACCATAATAATCTTCTTCATAAAATTACCTCAAAGACAATTATAACAAACAATTTAATCATTGAAAAGATTAATAATATTATTATATAATAATATATGAACAAAAATAATTCGGAGGAAAAAGAAAGTATGAAAAAATTATGGCAAGAATTTAAAGCTTTTATTTCACGTGGAAACGTACTTGATTTAGCTGTAGGTGTTATCATCGGCGGTGCCTTCAACGCTATCGTTACAGCCTTAGTTAACATTTTATTAAGTGTTTGTACTTGGGGCGTACCTGGTGGTTTAAAAGGCTTAGTAACTGTTTTACCTGCTGCAAATGATGTACAAAGAGGTATGAATGCATCAATTGGCTTAGGTCAACAATTTGCTGCTTCTGACCTACACAGATTAGGTACAGAATTAGCAAAAGCAAATTATGCTACAGAGCTTGCTGGTAACGCAAATTATCTAGTTGAAAATCCAAACCTAATTGAAGCATCAAAGTCTACTATTTTAAGTAAGTATACACTTCATGGTACAACTTATACTTATAATATGAGTGCTGTAATTGACTGGGGTGCAATTATTAATGCATGTATTTCATTTATAATTATCGCAGTTACATTATTCATTATTGTTAAGGTTGCTGCTACAATGGCTAAGAAGCGTGCTGAATTAAAAGCAAAGGCTGAAGCTGCTGCATATCAAGCATGGGCTAAGGCTCATCCTGAGGAAGCAAAAGCTAAAGAAGAAGCTGAGGCAAAGGCTAAAGCTGAGGCTGAAGCTGCTGCAGCTCAAGTAATAACTCCTGCAACATTAAATGATGTAGTTAATGCTTTAGGTGATATTAAAGAGCTTTTAAATACTAAGAAAGCTGAAGAATAAAAATTCAAAAGAGGTCGCTTGACCTCTTTTATTTTGCCTTAAATCTTTTTAGTTTGTTTTAATAATGCTTTAAATTCAGCTATATCTTCTTCTACCTGCTTTAAGCTTGATAGCCAGAATGCCTTTTTAGTAATATCGATGCCCATAGTTTTTGCAACATCCTCAACATCCATCTTACAAGTATTTCTTAGCATTTCATCATAATTCTTAACGAATTCTTCTTTATTTTCTAAATATTTAGCATATAAGCCTCTAGCATATAACATACCAAATGCGTATGGCCAGTTATAGAAATTTAAGCCTGCTGAATAATAATGGCTCTTACATAACCACATATATGGATGCTTAAAGCTAGAATCTAGACCATCACCATATGATTCATCTTGAGCCTCTAGCATCATATTTTTCATATCAGTAGCGCTAAGTGGCTGTTCAATAGGTGTATTAACAACCTTATTTTCAAATAAATATCTACATAAAATATCTACTACAACCTGAGTATCCTCTTCTAATGAATACTCAATTAATGTTAATTTATCCTCTGGATTTGTAAAATCAGCTAGCATCTTTTTAGTCATTAATAGCTGACAGAATGTAGATGCAGTTTCTGCAAGTTGCATTGGATGATCCCATTGTAGTGGTGGGTTATAGCTCATTACATAGCCATGATAAGCATGACCTAGCTCGTGAGCAAGTGTTTGAACATCAGAAAGTGAGCCTGTGAAATTAGTTAAAACACGTGCTTGATGTAGTGTTGGCTGATATGAACAGAAAGCTCCACCAACCTTACCACTATAAGGTAATAAATCAATCCAGTTATTATCAAATGCTCTCTTTGCAGAGGCAGCCATTTCAGATGAGAATGATTGATATACATCAACAACTAAATCTCTTGCTTCTTCATATGTATATGATTTTGTTAATTCACCCATTGGTGCGAATAAATCATAGAAAGGAAGGCCTTTTTTATATCCTAAAGCCTTTGCCTTAAGCTTAAAATATTCTCTAAGCTTTGGTAGCTCTTGCTTAATTGCAGAAATTAAAGCATTTAAAGTCTTTTCAGACATATGAGAATTTTGTAATGTCATATCTATAACTGACTTATAGCCTCTTAATTCTACATTAATATTTGCTTGTCTTTTAATATTATTTAAAGCCATAGCTACGCTATCTTCAATATTCTCATATGCTTTTAATTCAGCATCATAACAATTCTTTCTTACCTTCTCATCCTTAGAATAAGCTAAGTTTCTAACCTCAGCTAGTGGCATTTCCTTTTCAAAGCCTTCAACCTTAATCTTTAAATTAGAAGTAAGCTTAGATTGTAAATCTGACCAAGAGCTTCCAGCAATTTGATCATATTTAGATAAGATTAATTCTTCCTTATCTGATAATCTATGCTTTGCAGCCTTCTTATCATTTAATAAATTCCACTTATATTGATTTAAAAAATCACTTTTACTACAAACATTATCAACATTAACACTCTTAATAAATTTTGAATATAGTACATCTGGCTTAACTAGCTTTTGAAATTTCATAACTATTTTGCCATATTCTAATTCAGCCTTACTATCATTTACATTTGTTGATGTTTGTAATGAAGAATAGTTTATTAGTGTCTCAAATAATTTATTTATTCTTTCCTCGCATTTTAAGTAATCCTCTAATGTTTTAACTTCATCATTATGATTTAAGCCTGCAGCAAGCTTATTTAATTCTTCGATGTTTTTATCTAATTCTAAAACATCATTTTTATATTTATCAGTTTCATAGCCTTCATAAAGCTCAGATAAATCCCAATTATAATTAGTCATTTTTATATTTCCCCTTTCAACCTATTCTATTTTAAATGATTTATATCAAAAATAAAAGTAAAAAAGGCATCCTATATAGGATACCTTAATTATTATAATTAAAATTAATTACTTAATGATGTCAACTACTGAACCAGCACCAACTGTTCTACCACCTTCACGGATTGAGAACTTAGTACCTTGTTCCATAGCGATTGGGTGAATTAATTCAACAGTCATAACTGTGTTATCACCAGGCATAACCATTTCTGTACCTTCAGCTAATGTAATTACACCAGTAACGTCTGTAGTACGGAAATAGAATTGAGGACGATAATTTGAGAAGAATGGAGTATGACGACCACCTTCGTCCTTTGATAATACGTATACTTGAGCAGTGAACTTAGTATGAGGAGTAACTGACTTTGGTTTAGCTAATACTTGACCTCTTTGTACTTGATCACGGTCGATACCTCTTAATAATACACCGATGTTATCGCCTGCTTCAGCATAGTCTAATAACTTTCTGAACATTTCAACACCAGTAACAACTGAAGTTTGAGTTTCCTTAATACCGATGATTTCAACTTGGTCACCAACTTTAACTTGACCACGTTCAACTCTACCTGTAACAACTGTACCACGACCAGTGATTGTGAATACGTCTTCGATAGGCATTAAGAATGGTTTTGCGTTATCTCTTTCTGGAGTTGGGATATATTCATCAACAGTAGCCATTAATTCTTCTACCTTTGCAACCCACTTAGGATCACCTTCAAGAGCCTTTAATGCTGAACCACGGATAACTGGAATATCATCACCTGGGAAATCATATTCAGATAATAATTCTCTAGTTTCCATTTCAACTAAGTCGATTAATTCTTCATCATCAACCATATCGCACTTATTTAGGAATACAACGATACGAGGTACACCAACTTGACGAGCAAGTAAGATGTGCTCACGAGTTTGAGCCATAGGACCATCTGTAGCTGCGATAACTAAGATAGCACCATCCATTTGAGCTGCACCTGTAATCATGTTCTTTACATAGTCAGCGTGACCTGGACAGTCTACGTGTGCGTAGTGTCTGTTTTCAGTTTCATATTCAACGTGTGCTGTATTAATAGTAATACCACGTTCCTTTTCTTCTGGAGCTGCGTCGATTTGGTCATAAGCTCTAGCTTGTGCTAAACCCTTCTTAGAAAGAATAGTAGTGATAGCTGCTGTTAAAGTAGTTTTACCATGGTCTACGTGTCCAATTGTACCAATGTTAACATGTGGTTTATTACGAACAAATTTTTCCTTTGCCATTTTTAAATTTCTCCTTATTTATTAAATAATTTTTACCAATTTATATTTTACCCTAATTGGTGAGGGTTTTCAACAAATATTTATTATAAATTAAGCTCTTGCTTTGCAAATTTCTTCTTGAATATTCTTAGGAGCTGCTTCATAATGATGCATTTGCATTACGAAGTTTCCACGTCCTTGAGTATTTGAACGAAGAGCAGTTGCATAACCGAACATTTCAGCAAGTGGAACGTATGCTCTAATCTTCATACCATTACCACGCTTTTCTTGTGAATCAAGACGGCCTCTACGGCTTGTTAAATCACCAATAACGTTACCTACATATTCTTCTGGAATAGTAACGTCTACTTCCATGATTGGTTCAAGTAATACTGGCTTACACTTATCCTTAATTGCTTTAACAGCAAGTGAAGCTGCAACCTTGAATGCCATTTCTGATGAGTCTACTTCATGGTATGAACCATCGAATAATGTAGCCTTAACATCGATAATAGGATATCCAGCAAGTACACCATTAGGTAATGCTTCTTGTAATCCCTTATCAACTACAGGAATATATTCTCTTGGTACTGTACCACCAACAACTTCATCAACGAATTCATAACCCTTTTCAGGATTTGGTTCGAATCTAACCCAAACGTGACCATATTGACCACGACCACCTGATTGACGTACGATTTGACATTCGCGCTCACCAGGTTGAGTGCTTGTTTCACGATAAGAAACTTGAGGTGCACCTAAGTTAGCAGATACGTTGAATTCTCTCTTCATACGGTCAACAATGATATCAAGGTGTAATTCACCCATACCAGAAATGATTGTTTCACCAGTTTCATTGTTAGTATATGTTCTGAAAGTTGGATCCTCTTCAGCAAGCTTAATTAAAGCTTGAGTCATCTTATCTTGGTCAGCTTTTGTCTTTGGTTCTACTGCAACAGAGATAACTGGTTCAGGGAAAACCATCTTTTCAAGGATAACTGATCCCTTTTCACCAACAATAGTATCACCTGTTGTTGTATTCTTGAAGCCGATTGCTGCAGCGATATCTCCAGCATAAACTTCTTTAATTTCTTCTCTATGGTTAGCATGCATTTGCATGATACGACCTAATCTTTCCTTAACACCCTTAGTTGTGTTCTTTACATAAGAACCAGACTCAGTGTGTCCTTGGTAAACTCTAAAGAATGTTAATTTACCAACGAATGGGTCAGTCATTACCTTGAATGCTAATGCTGCAAATTCACCATCATCAGTTGGATGAATGTCAACTTCGTTACCATTTGCATCTTCACCTTTAATTGTTCCAACATCAAGTGGAGAAGGTAAGAAATCGATAACGTAGTCAAGCATTCTCTTTACACCCATGTTCTTGAATGCTGAACCGCATAGAACTGGGAAGAATTTTACTTCTAGTGTTGCTTTTCTAATAACAGCTTTGATTTGATCTTCGCTGATTTCTTCACCTTCAAGGTAAGCCATAGCTAAATCATCATCAAATTGTGATAAAGTATCTAATAGTAATTCTCTCTTTTCGTTGCAGATATCAACTAAATCAGCTGGAATATCTGTAACTTGATAATTTTCATGTTGTTCGCCATCGTAGATATAAGCCTTCATTTGGATTAAATCTACTGAACCCTTGAATGTATCTTCTGCACCAATTGGCCATTGAATAGCTGCTGCAGTAGCACCTAATCTATCATGGATTGTATTTACTGAATATTCAAAATCAGCACCAATCTTGTCCATCTTGTTAACAAATACGATTCTTGGAACATTATAATCTGTTGCTTGTCTCCAAACTGTTTCAGTTTGAGGTTCAACACCAGCTTGACCATCAAGTACTGTAACTGCACCATCAAGTACACGAAGTGAACGTGATACTTCAACAGTGAAGTCTACGTGACCTGGAGTATCAATAATGTTAACTCTATAACCATTCCAAACAGCTGTAGTTGCAGCTGAAGTAATTGTTATACCACGCTCTTGCTCTTGAGCCATCCAGTCCATTGTTGAAGCACCATCATGTGTTTCACCAATCTTGTGGATCTTCTTTGTGTGGAATAAGATACGTTCTGTAGTTGTAGTTTTACCAGCATCGATGTGAGCCATGATACCGATATTACGTGTCTTTTCTAAACTATATTCTCTAGCCATAAAAATCTCTCCTGAATCGAATTACCAACGATAGTGAGCAAATGCTTTATTTGCTTCAGCCATCTTTTGTACTTCATCACGCTTCTTACAAGCACCACCTAAGCCGTTAGATGCATCAATAATTTCTTTTGCTAATCTCTCATCCATAGTCTTTTCATTTCTAAGACGAGAATATTTTACTAACCATCTTAAAGCTAAAGTTTGCTTTCTTTCTGGTCTAACTTCAATAGGTACTTGATAGTTTTGACCGCCGATTCTACGGCTCTTAACTTCAAGAACTGGGCTGATGTTTTCAATAGCTTTAGTGAAAACTTCAAGTGGTTCTTGACCTGTTTGTTCCTTAATAATATCAAAAGAACTATATAAAATTGTTTGTGCTGTTCCCTTCTTACCATCTAACATAATTGCATTGATAGTTCTTGTAACTACCTTTGAATTATATATTGGATCTGGAAGCACGTCTCTTTTTGCAATGTGTCCCTTACGAGGCATTGGTCCTTCCTCCTTTTATTTTCCTTAAAATTTTTGTAAATTACTTCTTTGCTTTCTTTGCACCATATTTAGAACGAGATTGCATTCTTCCATCAACACCAGTTGTATCTAATGCACCACGAACTATATGATAACGAACACCGGGTAGATCCTTAACACGTCCGCCACGGATTAAAACTGTACTATGCTCTTGTAAGCTGTGTCCAACACCTGGAATATATGCTGTAACTTCCATTCCGTTTGTTAAACGAACTCTGGCATATTTACGAAGTGCTGAGTTAGGCTTCTTAGGTGTCATAGTAGTAACACGTGTACATACACCACGCTTTTGTGGTGAAGGAAGCTTAGTGTACTTCTTTTCAAGTGAGTTGAAACCTACACCTAAACTTGGAGACTTAGACTTTGTAGTCTTATCCTTTCTTCCATTACGTACTAATTGTTCAATAGTTGGCATGTTTTTTTCTCCTTTCTACCAAATCGCTTTGGTAGTTTATCAACAATTTATTAAATAAATTTAGTCTATTTTTTAGACAGCATTGTTATTATATCAAAACAAAACTTAAAGTCAACAAAAATTTAACATTTTTTTCGATTATTTTTAGCAACATTTGAAACACCGATAAATGTGAATAATAAAAAGTGTTGATTTTAAGCCATTTTTCAGTTTTATCAACATTTTAAAAAAATACACAAAAACACACATTTGAAACACCGATAAATGTGAATATGTTTGCCCGTTAGGTAAAAGACACCACGCGCATAATTATAATAATAAAGATAATATAATCATCCGAATTCTTCTTCTATTATTTTCATATATATCCCCATTTTTATTAAAATTTCGTTGACAACAAATGGGAGTTAGTGTATACTAACAAAGTAGTTAGTTAAGGCTAACACGTTTTCATAATATGGGGGTTTTTGTTTATGGAAAAGAAATTAAGCGAATTTAAATTAACAGAAACCGGAATAATTAAATTTGTTCACGGCGAAGGCAGAGTACGTAGAAGACTATTCGATATGGGTATCACTCCTGGCGCTTCTGTCATTTTAAGAAAAAAGGCTCCACTTGGAGATCCTCTTGAAGTTACATTAAGAGGATATGAGTTAACTCTAAGAAAAGGCGAGGCTGAATTAATTGATTGCATCGTCTTAGAAGAGAAAGGAGACAAATAATGAAACACTTTGCACTTGCAGGTAACCCAAACTGTGGTAAAACAACATTATATAATGCATTAACAGGTTCTAATGCACATGTTGGTAACTGGCCTGGTGTTACAGTAGAAAAAAGAGAAGGCGATTATAAGAAGCTTGAAGAATTAATTTCAATAGTTGACCTTCCAGGTATCTATTCTTTATCTCCTTACACTCCTGAAGAGGTAATTTCAAGAAAGTTTATTGTAGATGATAAACCAGATTGTGTTATCAACATTGTTGATGCTACAAATTTGGAAAGAAATTTATATTTAACAACTCAAATATTAGAAATTGATGTTCCAGTTGTTATTGCCTTAAATATGATGGATGTTGTTGAAAAATCAGGCGACACAATCGATATTGAGGCTTTATCAAAGGCAATTGGCGTTCCAGTTGTTGCAATTTCAGCTCAAAAGGAAACTCATCTTGATGAATTAATGGAAGTTGCTTATGAAGCATCCCTAAATCCTAGAAAAGGATATAGTGTATTAAGCAACTATAAGATTTCTCCTTTTATCGATCAAATAACTGATTGTATGGCTAAAGATGAGGTTCCTTCTCCTTTATATCATGCTATTAAGTTTATCGAAGGTGATTTCATTGAACAAGCTCATTCTCAAAACATCTCTAAGATAGTTGAAGAATATAAAGAAAACTTCAATGATCCAACATTTGGTTCAGATTTAGAAGCATTCATTGCTGATGCTAGATATAATTATATTGTTGATAATTATTCTATTCATAAAACAAAGAAGGTTACAGATATTAAGGCAGAAAATAGATCTTATAAGATTGATAAGGTCTTAACTAATAAGTGGGCTGGTATTCCTATCTTCTTAGTAATATTATTCTTAATATTCCACTTTACCTTCTCAACTAACCTATTCTATTTAGGCGGCTTATTCAAAGACACTGCTCCTTCATTTGAAGGTACAATGTTTGAAGGCTTAATTTGGACATCAGATGGTATAAATTCGCTCGGTGTAATTTTACAAAGCTTTGTAATCAATGTTACTGACTGGTTATCTGAGGTCTTTAGAGGTTGGTTAGCTTCCGCTCCAGGCTGGGTTTCAGGCTTAATTGTTGATGGTATTTGTGCTGGTGTATTTGCAGTTTTATCATTTGTACCACAAATTCTATTATTATTCTTATTCTTCTCAATTCTAGAAGATTCTGGTTATATGGCTCGTATCGCATTTATCCTAGATAGAATATTTAGAAAATTCGGTTTATCTGGTAGAGCATTCCTACCTATGATTATGGGCTTTGGTTGTTCTGTTCCAGCTATGATTAACACAAGAACACTTGCTGATGAAGAAGAAAGAATTGCAACTGTTAGAGTTATTCCATTCTTCTCTTGTGGTGCTAAGCTTCCAATACTAACAGCAATTGCTGGTTGTATCTGTGAAATGTTTAGCTTCCCTAATGTTGATTTAATTACTTATTCTATGTATTGTGTAGGTATCGCAACAGCAATCATTACTATCATCTTAATGAAGAAGACAGTAATGAGAGGAAAATCATCTCCATTTATTATGGAGCTTCCAACATATCACCTACCACAATTTAAAGCTTTAATGATCCATTTATGGGATAAATTAAAAGGTTATGTTAAAAAAGCATTCACTATCATTTTAGCTTCTACTATTGTTATTTGGTTCCTACAAAGCTTCACATTTGATTGGAAATATATTGAACAAGCTAATCCAAATGATGTAGCAAACGAAATCTTTGATGATTATATTACAAATGAAGAAAACGTAGCTAAGATTGAAGCAATAAGCCCAGACTACGTTGAGGAAGGTGAGGTTATAGTTGACTTCCCTACATTAATCTCTGATTATTTAGAAAATGAAGATGAATCATTAACTGAAGCATATGATTTAGTAGTTAATGAGGTATTCACATTAGCTATTGAAGAATTTAACGCAATTACTTCAGAGCCTGGCTATCTAGATTCTAGAAGCTCAATTCTTGCAGGCTTTGGTAGACTTATTCAACCTATATTTACACCAGTTGGATTTGGTTCTCAATTAAATGAAAATGGTTGGATCTATGGTGTATCAGCTGTTACAGGCTTAATTGCAAAAGAAAATGTTGTTTCAACATTCACAGTACTTTCTCAAGGTATTTCTTCTGGTCAAGCAGATACAGTTGAATCATATCTTGAATTATATAAGCTAGAATTAGATGAGGAAGGTAGCTCTTCAGCTCTTGCAGCAGCTACTGCTTCAGGTGTTACTGGTAACGGCTTCACTGGCTGGCCAGCACTAATTGCCTTCATCGTATTTAATATGACTACCATTCCATGCTTTGCAGCAATAGCTACAGCTAGAGGCGAGCTTGGAAAGAAGAAATTCAAGACTACAGTATTATTCTGGTTAGTTACATCTTATGTCGCTTCAGCTGTTGTTTACCTAACACTTGCTAAGTGGTGGTTATCATTCGTATTTATCGCAATTGCAGTTTTAACAGGCTTCTGTATCTACTTTATCAACAAGAAAAGAGATCTAAAGGAAGCTGGAGTTATCAATTAATGCAACCAATTGAAATAATCGTTATAATAGCTTCAATTTCAATAGTTCTTCTAGTATTTGGAAGATACATCTATAAAAAAATAAAAGGAATCCCTCTTGATGATGAATGTGCAAAATGTCACAGTAAAGTTAACGTTAATAAGATGGTATCTGAAATAACTAAAGAACTAAATGAAGAAAAAATGTGCAATTGCCATAAATAAAAAAATTACCGGCTCTTTTAAATGAGCCGGCTTATTTTTTATTGCATCTTATTTAATTTTTCTTCTATTTCTTTTTCTTCTTTTTCTATTTTAGCTTTCTTTTTTGCTAAATATTTTTGTCTTAATGTTAAATGCTTTGGATCATTAACAAAGCTTTCAATTATTGAATCATCATTCTTTAGAATCTTTCTATTAATAAATTCAATTATTAAGAAGAAAAGTGGTATAGCTGCCGCAACAAATATTCCCATAATTATAAAATTATCCTTATCAGCAAATACATCCTTAATCGCTTGGCTATTCCAAGGTCTAAATAATTCTCTCATGAACTGGCAATCAAAGAAATTTTCACCCTTACTTGTATCAAATCCAAACATAGATGCTGAAGTTGGTCTTGCACCAACAAATGATGTAGGAACTAAGAATGCTAATGCTACTACTGTTAAGCATACAAGCGCAAAGGCAAATACTCTATATTTAGTAAATGGTAAGCACATTGTAAGTGTTACAACTAATCCTGCAAGGGTTAAAAGTATTGAAATCATAGCTTTAACATTTGCTTCATTTATTAAAGGTGCTGCCCCGAAATATCTAGGTATTGTATAGAATAGTATTGGTAGCATTGTGGCTACTAAAGCTAATAGTCCCGCCGCAATACCTTTGGATATAATAGTTTTTGAGAATGAGCCTTTAATTGGCTTTTTAGTACTTTCAAGTGATAATAAGAATCCACCTGTACCAATAACTGCTGCTTCTAGCATATATACATTTTCAATTGTATACCACATTTGTCCCTTTGCTAAAGCAATTAAGGCAAATGCTAAAAGTGATATGGCAAATGATTTCATCAAGAATAAGATAGATATTCTTTGAATATTGCCAATAACTCTTCTACCTTGACCAACAACTTCCTTCAAATGAGAAAAATCATTATCCATTAAAACAACATCAGAAACAGATTTAGCTGCATCTGTTGCCTTCGCGAATGTAATTGATGAATCAGCCTTTCTTAAGGCTAATATATCATTTACACCATCGCCAGTCATCGCAACCTTATGATTGTTAGCTTTTAGAGCTGAAACAATTGCTTCCTTCTGTTCTGGTGATACTCTAGCAAATATTGTATATTTTTCAACAAGTGGTGGAATATCTTCAAGCTTAACACCCTCTAAAGATATTGCCTTATCATAATTTTCAACACCACAAGATTCAGCAATCTTAGATACTGTTAATGGATTATCACCTGATATTACCTTAACAGTAACACCATTTTCTCTAAAGAATTTTAAGGTATCCTTTGCTGATTTTCTTATTTGATCTTCAATTACAAAAAATGCTAAAAGATTATCATTTAGTTTAAATGCTAAAACTCTTTTTCCTTCTTTAGCCTTTTCTTCTACAAATTTTAATCTTTCATCATCCTTATCAAGTAAATATTCAGGAGCACCTAATAACAATTTATCTCCATTATTATAAATTAATCCTGAAGATTTATGCTCGCTTGAAAATGGAATTAATTCCTTATAATCTACATCCTTATTCTCACCAAATTCTTGATATAAGGCTTCAGCTGTTTGGTTTCTAGAACCTGATACACCAAGTAGATTTTTAATATTATCATAAATGTCTTCTAGGTGAACAAATCTTTTAACCTCACATACCTTCATTGTACCATCTGTTAATGTGCCAGTTTTATCTAAACAAATTGTATCTACTCTACTTAAATTTTCAAGTGAATATAATTCTTGAATTAATGTTCCTTGCTTAGATAAGGATGCGATGGATAAAATCATCGCAACTGACGCAGTTAATAACAATCCAGAAGGCATTAAGCCAACCGCAAATGAACCAACAGTAATCATTATTCTAGCCCATGTTATTGGACTATCCAAACTCAGCTTCATGCCATCCCATAATGCTTCATCATTTCCATGAACACTAATCTTATAGCATAATGTTCCAATTGTAACTATTGTAACAATAACAAGTACAATCGCTAAGCCTCTAATGATATTTGTAATATTAGTCATAAGCTCAGATTTATGTCTTTCCATGCTTCTAACCTTTTGTGATAATGATGAAGCAAATGTTTCATCTCCAACCTTTTCTGTTCTACATTTACCTTCACCAACAATTATTGCAGATCCTGAAAAGATTTTATCACCTGGATATTTTTTAATATAGTCTGACTCACCAGTTAAATTTGATTCATCAACCTGCATATAGCCATCAACCAATATAAAATCAGCAGTTGCTTGCTCACCAGCCTTTAAGGCTACAATATCATCTATAACAATTTCTTTAGCAGGTATTGTTACTTCCTTTCCATCTCTTATAACTCTAGATTTAGCTTCAGTAACAATTTTTAAGCTGTCTAACACCTTTTTACCATGAATTTCTTGAATAGTACCAATTGTAATATTCATTATAGCTGGAATTAAAAAGCCAAATTTAGAGAATCCAAAATGCTTATCAACTACAGCTGCATTTCCGGTTGAATATAAATATATTATAAACGCAAAGAATATAACAGCTATAATTAATAAAATTGTATTAAAGAATGTAAAAACATTATGGAAGATTATCATTCCTATTGTTTTTTCATTTGTTTTGGCCGTTGTATTAACATAGCCCTTTTCAATTCTTTCTTTGACCTGATCCTCTGTTAATCCCTTTGAAGCATCAGCCTCAATTCTTTCTATAGGTTCTTTTGTAATCGTCTTCTTACTCATCTGAATCAACTCCCTTTGAGTACTTTTATTTATTATAACATAGAACAAAATTAATAAACAGTATTTCTACGTTGAAATAAAAAAGATGATTCAAATGAATCATCCAAAATAGTGACTTAATATAATCCAAACAGCAAGTATTATTAATATAGCCCCACCAATAATTGCTGTAATTTCAAATTTACCCTTTAATAATTTAACAATTTGCTTACCTAAGAATAATCCAATTAATGAAATCACAAATGTAATTACCATAATTATTGTTACATGAAGCCAAATTGTAGTGGTTGTAGATAAATCAGACTGAAGTGCTACGCCAGTACCTAAAGCATCAATTGCAGTGGCAAAGCCAAAATATAGGACCTCTTTAACTCTAAATTTCTTTTCTTCCTTTTCCTCTGGAGCCTTCTTTAGATTCTTAATACCTTCTATAAGCATCTTTCCACCTATCAAAAGTAGTAATACAAATGCCACCCAAGATACTACATCTGACATTATTTTACCAGCACTTGCTCCACCAGCTTCGCCAACTATTCTAGCAATTATCTCAACAAGCCAAAAACCAACAAGAGGCATTAAAGCCTGCATAACACCAAATACGCCTGCGATAAAGAAGCTCTTTTTCTTATTTATATCAGTATAGATTAATCCATCTGTTACAGCTACCGCAAATGCATCCATAGATAGTGCTATACCAAGTAATATGATTTCTAATATGATAGCAGCGCTCATAATTCCTCCGTTATAAGAATAAAATACAAGAGTAAGTTTACCACTTTTATTCTAAAAAATAAAGAAAAAAATAACGAGGACATCCTCGTTATTCATTATTTTGATTTAAAAATATCTTCTTTATATTACTATAATTACCATAAATAACTATTTCATCATTATCCTTAATTATAGTATCCTTTGTTACCTTAACTGAAGAATCATTTCTTCTAAGCATTATAACATTTAGGTTATAAACAGTCTTAATTTCAGATTCAGAAAGCTTCTTATCCTTTAATATCTCAGGTAGATTATGTATTTCAATTTCAGCCATCGCATCTCTACCATAATTATCAATTAACGTAATAACATTTTCTTTAGTTTGAATTATTTCTTCTTCAATTACTTCGTTAGTCTTATACGTAAATAAATCCTTAATTGCTTGTCTAGAGCCAAAAACTACTATTTCATCATTATTTTGAATTACAGTATTTTTAGTAATATCAATAGTTCTATTTTTTCTTTTTAGCATTAATAAATTAATTCTATATCTAGATTTTAATTCTGATTCCTCTAATGTCTTATCCTTTATAGCCTCAGGTACATTATTAATATAGATTTCAACAATTGCATCTCTACCATATAAATCTAGCATTGTAAGTACATTATCATGCTTATTTCTATAAATAATCTTTCTAGCAAATGATTCAGTCATCTTTTCAAAAAGCTTTGAAAATGGTGGAATTTTAGAAAAAACAATTAAGGCAACCGCTACAACTAAAATAGTTACAATATTAACAATTAAATCATCTGTCATTACATTAGATGAAAAGCTAGAAATCAAATTAATGATAAATGATATAATCATTACATTAAATATGATACCAGTAATCATACATATAATCGCAAGTCTACGCCTTCTTCTATTTGTGGCAATAATTTCTGCCTCACTTGTTGTAAAGCCTGAACAAGTAATTAAAGATATTACCTGAAATCTTGCCTTTTCCTTAGTAAGACCTGTGATTCTAAATAATATAGTAAAAATTTCAATTGTATAGATATATAATACTATCGCTACAGAAATAGCTAATATTGAAGCGGTTAAATTCATATAAGATACTCCATTTATAAGATTTTCTTATATATAGTATACCACTATTTTGGCGCATTATAGTAATAAATTTGACAATTTTTTAATAATATTATATTATAAATATACAATTAATACGTTAGCAAAATATGGGAAACTATATGACGCAAAGCTAAAGGGCCTGAAATGGCAGCCAGTTGCATTTTTATTTTTTTAAGGTTCTTTAGTTCTTGCAAAAGAACTTTTTTTATTGGAGGTAAATAATATGCCTGAACATGATTATGAAGAAATAAAATATGTTTCTGGAGAAACTGAAGAGGTCGTAATAGACCAGCTAACAGGTATATTTAACAGAAATCAAATTATAAGCATTGCAAATGGTTTAATTGAAGATAAAACACCATTTACATTAATGATACTAGACTTAGATAATTTCAAACAAATAAATGACTCATTTGGTCATCTATCTGGTGACTTTATCTTAAAATCAATCGGAGAAAAATTGAAAGAATATTGCTTCGGTAATATCTATGTTGGTAGATATGGCGGAGATGAATTCTTGCTACTTCTTCCAAATGTTGTAGATTATGATGATGTTCATAAAACCTGCGAGAAGCTATTTGAAAGAAATAAAATATTTAGAAGATATTATAACGATGGCATAAGAGATATTTATGTTACAGCTACCGTAGGATGTGCAAAATATCCTGAGGATGATTCAAATTATGAAGAATTATTCACAAAAGCCGATAAAGCTCTATATAGAGGTAAGACAAAGGGTAGAAACTGTTATATCATCTATGTGGAATCAAAACATAAAAATATCGTTATACACGAAAAGGCTGAAGGCTCTCTTCTTAGAAATTTCAATTCTGTAAAAAGAATGTTTGATATCTATAGAGGAAAAGAACAAATACTAAAAAGCACTGTAGACTTCTTATATTCAGAGCTACACTGCTCATATGTATATTATCTATCACCAGAATCTACTGTATTATGTAATTACTCAGATAATATAAAGTATACTGGAGAACGATATGATATTCATTTAGAGCTTCTATTAAATGGCGATTCATTATTTTTTGAAACTCCTTTAACAAAATTCAAAGCTCAAGATCCAATCTTAAGAGATTTTATCGAAGAACATGGAATTCAAAGTATGCTTGTATCAAAGCTTGAAACACACGGAAGAAATTTCGGATACATTGTAATATTTGAAAGAGAAATCACAAGAATATGGCAAGAAACTGAAATAGCTTTAGTAATGTATGTTTCAGCATTATTAGAATTAGAATTATGTAAACAAAAAAAATAAGACTCACAAAGTCTCCTCTTTCCTTAAAAAAAGGCATTAGGGTTAAACCTAATGTCCTTTTTTTAATTGCTGAAAATGATAAGTGGAACCATCATTTCTTCTGTTAAAGATGTATGATGTCCTTTAAATTTATGGGATTTTGGTGTCATTAAAGCGGTCTTATGTGTAAATGTACCTATAGCTATAAAGTCACCAAGCAAATAACCCATATCACCTTTTGGACCAAATACACCTTTATCAATTAATTCCTTCGTTTCATGAAGCTCAAAGTCTTCACTATATTTAGAATTAAAATAATTCTTAAATTCTTCCTTCATACCATCCTTAACTCTAAACGCTACAGCTCTAGCATCTAAATAAGGATATATTTTTAACATATCCATTAATTTCTTATCACCATATAAATCTACATAGCCTTCTATATCTACCTGACCATGATCTGCAGTAATAATAAATAATGTATCCTTAGTATTTTTATAAATCTTTTCAGTTTTCTTATTAATCTTATTAATTAATCTTTTAGCGTGCCATGATGTTACACCATACTCATGCATAGTTGTATCAGGCTCACCTAAATAAGCATATAAGAATTGCTTACCAGGCTTATTTAAAACCATATTAACATTATTAAAGAAATCAGAAATATGATTAGGATTAAATGGATGATTTATTTTAGCATTTTCCTCAAATACATATGATGGAAAAACAGAATTAATTTCATAATCTGTGTTAGTATAATCAAAATAATGCTTCTGTTCATTAATTGGACGATTATCTATTTTAATCTCTTCTCCTGTTGCTGAATCAGTATTTTTAAAAATATCAATATTTCTATTAATATTATCAAAATTTAGACTCCAGCCAAACCAACCATGTTCTAATGGATATTTATTAGATAAAAGTGATGTTGTCGCATTAGTTGTAGTAGATGGGAACGTTGATGTAAGCTCCATCTTTATATTTTTCTTTAATAACGTATCATCAGCTAAATTAACATTAATAGGGTGAATACCTAATCCATCATAACAAATAAAAACAATATTTTTATATCCCTTATTTAATTCATCCTCTAATAACTTAATAGTAGGCTTATCATTTTGACAACCTAGATATTTAGCAATAGTTGATGTAATATTTAAGTTTGAATTATTAAAATCTGGATATTTAAAACCTTTCATAAAAATATCTCCTATAACCCTAATTTATTAAATACTTCTATTAATCCTTCAATCTCTTCTTTAGTTGTAGCAAATGAGGTTACAAGTCTTATTACTTCAAATTCTTTACTTTCTTCCCAAATTTCAAAATCTATATATTTATCTAGTTCTAATACTTTTTTCTTTTCAAGCCTTAAATATATTTGATTTGTATTATTTTTATATACTATATATTTATCTAATTTATCTCTAATTATATTTGCATATTCTAAAGAATTCTTAGCTAAATCTAAATAATAATTATTTTCTAAATATGCTTTAAACATAACAGCTCCAACAAAGCCTTTAGCAAGCATGCCTAATTTATTTTTTAGCAAATATTTAAAATTAGCTTTTAATTCATCATTAACTATAATTAATAATTCACCATATGGTAGACCATTTTTAGTTCCACCAACATAAAACATATCACATAGACCAGCAATATCCTTTAAGCTATAGCCTTCTGCAAGTAAAGCTATTGGAAGCCTTGCGCCATCAATAAAGAAATATAAATTAAGCTTTTTACATAATTTAGATATCTTCTTTAATTCATCAAGAGTATATGCTAAGCCTAATTCATTGGCATCACTTAAATATAGCATCTTAGGTAAAACCATATGATTATCTCTATATAAATTATAAGTATCTTCTATTTTATCAATATCAATTTTACCATCCTTAAGAGGGGTTAAAATGATTTTATGACCAGTCGCCTCTAATGCACCTGTTTCATGAACATTGATATGAGAATTTTCACCTGTTATTACAGCCTCATATGAATATTTTAATATTTGATTTATGGCAACAATATTAGTAACAGTACCCCCAGCTAAAACATATGAATCTGCATTCTTGCCAATAATATTATTAACTAATTTATTTAATTCTAAAGTGTGATAATCTTCTCCATAGCCAATATTTTTTTCATCGCTTAAATTAAGCAATGCATTTAATATTTTCTTATCACCTATTGTATTATAATCATTTTTAAAATTAAGCTTCATTTTTATACTTCCCCCTATTCCTTAATATTGGTTATATTATAAATGGAATTTATTTTCAAGAAAAAAAGCAGGAAACCTGCTTTATAATTCTTCAACCGCTGCCTTTTTAAAATCATCTAACACCAATTTAAATATTTCAACAATATCAGGATCAAAATGACTTCCAGCATCTCCAATAATAATATCTATGGCTTTATCGATAGGCATAGGCTCCTTATAAACTCTTTTTGCGACTAAAGCGTCAAATACATCAGCCACAGCCATAATACGTCCAGGAAGAGGAATTTCTTCTTCCTTTAGGCCATATGGATAGCCCTTGCCATTCCATTTTTCATGATGTGATATAGCAACATCATATGCAATCTCAAGAAATTGCTCATCACCTAACTCATTTAAAATATCTTTTATTATTTCTCCACCTTTTACAGTATGAATTTTCATCTTATCAAACTCTTCATCTGTTAACTTACCAGGCTTACATAATATTAAATCACTTACTGCTATTTTACCTATATCATGTAGTGGGGCAGCATTTATAATATATTCACACATAATAGGATTTAAATAATCCTTATATTTAGGTGAATCCTTCATTTTATTAACTAGAATAGTAACATATTTTTTAGTTCTTTTAATATGCTCACCAGTTTCAATATCACGAGATTCAATAATATCAGCTAAATGCTCAATAACACCATTTTGCATCTCAGCCTTAGCAACTACCTCATCATGAACCTTATTAGATAATTCAATTTGAACATCTATCATTCCAGATGTTCTTTTAGTAATAGAAAAAGCTATAAAATCAACAGCTCCAACAGCTAGCATTAAAGGTAAGCAATAATGTAAAAATATCATGCCAAATCTTTGTGGAGTTAAAACATTTAATCTATTCTTTAATGATTCAGCCTCTGCCTCAGTTAAAGGCTTTAATAAATTAGCATCATATTGTCCAAATAAAAATGATCCATATGTAGTTAAAACAATTAATAGCATTGAGCCAACTACACTTATTATTGAAATATATTTATCATGCTTATATTGTGCAGCAATAAGCGGAGGTATTACAAGTAAAACTGTACCATGGAATGAAAATATTGAACACATATCTATAGCTTCCATAAAAGCTGTTGCGATAATTATCCACTTAAAGAATGAATCTTCTAGTATAGAATGATTCTTCTTTAATAGCTTATCATGAACTAAAACTGCTATAGCTGGAATACTACCATAAACAACTAGCTGAAGCATTGTAGCACGCATTGTTTCCTTATCAAGCTTAAATACTTCTACCTCGTTAAAAAGCATAGCAACAAAGCCTAATACACCAATAATAAATAAGCAATATAGATTGAATAAATTAGCCTTCTTTTCAGCATATTTAAATAAATGCTCATTTTCCATAACATTACCTCCATTTCAAAGAATTTTATATTTTTTTCTTCAATGATAAAATATTTAAATTATTATCTCTTTCATATCTTATTTCATCTACTAAATTCTTAACAATAGTAATACCAAAGCCACCAATACCAGTAATATCAGCGTCTGTTTCAATATACTTATCATCCTTAATTAACGGATTAAATTCATCACCATTATTTTTAAATTTAATATTAATATAATTATTATCAATATTCATATCGATACCAATAATTAAATTATCCTTCTTTTCATATGATATATAATTATTTAGCATCTCATCGAATATAATTGATAGCTCAGATAATATCTTTCTATCTACAAATGAATATTTGTTGTTAATTTTATCTACAACATCATCAATAATTTCAAAGCCTGGATTTTTATATTCTAGGCTTATTTTGTTATCATTTGAATTAAATATAAGCATAGTAATATCATCAAATTGTTCTAAGCCCCTTGTAAATTCATGAAGCTTATCAATCATATTTTTTAATATTACATTATTATTTTGAGTTTTATTATCTACTAATACATTTTTAATTCTTTCATATGAGAATTCTTCATTCTTATCATCTATAGATTCGTTTAAGCCATCAGTATATAAGAATAGCCTCTTTCCATTAAGCTTTATCTTTTCACTCTTATATTTAAAATCATTCATACCACCTAATATAAAATTAGAATTAGTATCTAGCTTAATAACATCATCACCTATTAAATATGGCTTTTCATGACCACAATTAACAAATGTTAATTCATCATTTTTAATATTATAAACACCTATAAATGATGTAATAAATAATCCTTCATCATTATTTTCTAGCAACTCATTATTTACGCTATAGCACACATCTTCTATATTCATCTTTGATAAAAGCTTAGATTTAATAAGCTCTTTTCCTCTCATCATAAATAAAGATGCTGGAATACCCTTACCAGAAACATCTGAAATAACTATTGCGAAATTATTATCATCTATATAAAAATAGTCATAGAAATCTCCACCAACCTCTTTCGCTGAGGTAATTGAAGCATTTAAAATAATATTCTTATCATTACAAGATGATTTTGGTAAAGCCTCTATTTGAATCTTAGATGCAATTGAAAGCTCAGCGTTCATCTTTTCTCTTTCCTTCGCATCACGCTCAACCTGATTAATATAATCAATCAATGTTGTTTCTAATGAAACAAAGGATTTTGATAATGTTCCTATTTCATCCTTAGCCTTAATAGTAGGTGTTATTACCTCTATTTTTTCATTGTTAGACATTGATTTAGTAAATGCTAATGTAGATGAATTTAACTTACTTATATTCTTAGAAATTAAGAAATGTGATGCCAAACCAAATAATAAAACTAATATAACTAAAACAGCACTAAATGAAATTATTTCAGTTATTAAATAATTTGTTACTAGCTCATCAATTTCTTTTGTATCATAACGGATAAAAATATAAAATGTTGAGCCTGTTTCATATTGGTCTCCATATTCATCAGTCTCATAAACACCACTACCAAAGAACATCTCAGCTACTCTATGCTTATGACCATTTATCACTGCTGTCCAGCATGAAAAGCCTTCAGAATTATTAAAATCTGTCTGCGAAAAATATTCACTTGTTAATTCCTGATAAGAACCATAAAATTTATAATCCTCAAGTGGAATATTTACATCAAATTTAGTATCAAATACGAAATTAGAATCTACTAAATAATGCATTCTATTAGAATCGGGAGTAATATAGCCAATAAATGCTGTCTTACCTCCTGATGATACAACTGCAGACTTTAAATCATTAGATATATCCATATATGAATTTCTATACCGAGCCTTTTGATATGAAAGTCCAAGTCCACCACTACTTGGATATATATAATTAAATTTGTTAGTATAATAATCAAATTTTTCAGTATATGTATCCATAGCTGGATCATCAGGATTAGTTTTAATTACCTCTTCTATTCTACCCCAAGATTCATTTAAAAAGCTTACGGCAGCCGCATCAAGATTATATTTAATTTCGTGAACAGATTTATCTACATTTTTATCTAGCTGATTATATGCTTTATTTTGATAAACAAAAAAACTTATCAATAAAGCGAAACCAATTAATAAAAATGAAGTTATTGATCCTAGTAGAATTATCTTGGTTCTAATTGACCAAAACATATAATCACCTACATTTCTTATTTAATATTTAATATATTAATAAAGCCTGTAACCTCAAATACTTCCTTAACTACCGCATTAATATTATGAATTTCAAGTTGCTTGCCACTTGCTTCTAAATTTTTCTTTAATGCAAGTAATATTCTAAGTCCAGCAGATGATATATATTCAAGCTCAGAAAAATCTAATATTACTAATTTTTCTTCTATTTGTTCTTCTTTAATTCTCTTATCAAGCTCTGGAGATGTTGTAGTATCTAATCTTCCTACTAATTTAATAATTAATTCATCACCATGTTTTAAAATAATTTCCATAATTACCTCCAAATGTTTAATTATTATTGTAATTCTTTCTAATAATTATAACATAATTATTTTTGTTAGAGAATGCAAAAATAATGAAAAAGCAGGAAAAATCCTGCCTTAATTTTATTTAATATTTAAGATATTATTGAAGCCTGTAACACTAAATACTTCCTTAACAACATCATTAATATTATGTATTTCTAGTACCTTCTTTTTAGAATCTAGATTCCTTTTAATTACTAGTAAAGATCTTAATCCTGCAGATGAAATATAATCAAGGCCAGCAAAATCTAGAATAACCTTATCCTCATCTATTTCTTCTTCGTTAAATTTCTTCTCAAGCTCAGGTGCTGTTATAGTATCTAATCTACCAGTTAGCTCAAATACTAAGCCATCCTCATATTTCTTAACTATTTCCATTTGCAGCAGCTCCCTTCATATCCATTTCAATTACTGTATTATTTAAGCTTAATACTCTCATATAAGAAACCTTATTAGTAAGCTTATTAATTAGATTAATACCAGATGTATTATATTCAATGCCTTCTTCAGCCTCATATTTAGTAGGGTCAAATGGCATACCATCATCTCTAATTCTAAGTAGCATATTATCATCAATTATTTTTAAATTAACATCAATATAATTTTGAGTATGCTTCTTGTTATATCCGTATGTAATTATATTAGAAACAAATTCCTCTGATGCGAGTCCAATAAGCTGAGCACTTCTATTTGAAGCTCCATTTTGTAATGCGAAATCAGTAATTTCTTTTGATATTAAAGCCGCATTATCAATGTTATTATCTATAGAAATATCATATGAAGCATAATCATATTTTTCAAATAGGAATATACCCTCACCCTTATTTTTAATCTTTCCATATAATAATACAAATATATATGTGATTATTACAGTTAATAGCTCTGTTGCTGCTTGAGCTATAACATAGCCTAATAATCCATTAGTATATATTAATATAATATTTAATGGTAATACTAAAATTAATTCTCTTAAAAATACTGTAACATATGAAGGAACATTCTTTTCAACTGATGGATAATAATTAATTGAGAATTTATTTATTTCATATGGAATAAATGAAATTAAATAAATTCTAATCATCATTGCTATTCTATCCATTTCCTCCTTACTATCAGTTGTAAATCCAAACATTGCTGAATAAACATTTGGAATTGCAAAAACAAGTAAAGTCAATATTGCTGTAACTACAACATTTAATATATAAATTTTTCTAACAACTGATTTAAGTGAGAATGTATCCTTCTCTCCATAAAATATTCCACATATTGTAGGTATTAATCCAATAATACCTCCAGCAAATAAATCAAATACAAATACTACATTAGCAACCAAACCAAATATAACAATATCAAATGGATCAGTGATAACATTACTTACAATAATATTAATAATACACATCTGAATAGCTGTTAATATCATATTAATTGCTGTGGCAGATGAAGCCTTTAGGGCATCCTTTAAATCACCAAAGGTGCCCTTAATTTTTAATGTGAATTTAAGCATTCTCTTATTAGATTTAATATATCCAATAAGTACTACAAATCCAACTAAATAGCCAAACGCTGTAGAAAGTGCTGCACCATACATTCCCATATTAAATACTAATATGAATAAGAACATTGAAGCAATCTTTATTGCCATAGAAAAGATATTGAAAAATGATGATAATCTAGGATTGTTATCCACCATTATAAATGAAGCCATAAGCATAGCTACTGTAATAATAGGATCAGTAACTAAATATATAAATATATATTGATATGAATAATCTACTAAATGGCTAGAAAATAGCTTTGCTAAAGGCATTGAAACAAACGGAGCAAGAACCGCAAATATAATTGATATTAATGTTCCATAAACTATACACGCAGAAAATGCCTTATTAGCCTTTTTAACATCTCTTTTACCAAGTAGTATTCCTACCACTATCGCTCCACCAACACCTAAGGCCATACCTGGTGTTTGAACAATATATAAGATTGGTAAAACTAGTGATGAAGCACTAAGTGCATCATTACCTAATAAGTTACCAACTATAATTCCATCAAGTAAGGATGCGATAGACATCGCAAAAATAGTTAGAATTGATGGGATTAAATATTGATAAAATTTTTTATTAATCAGCTTAGAATTTCTCTCAAACATTATAGATCAGTCCTTTCGAAGAATCCTAATGTCATAAGAGATTCTATTGATTTTTTCAAATAATCATCATCTGTAATAGGCCACTTATATCCCAAATGATATAATGCCTTATTAGTAAATTCATTATCACTTAAGATAAATGAATGTGTATGATTATCACTTGATGAATAAGATATTAATGAAGATATTAGCATATTCTTCTTTTCGTCTTGCATCATTTCCTTCATTGAATTAATAAATTCATCATCAGAAACGACCTTAATATCAAAGCCAATCTCATTCATAGCGTTAATAATATCGCCCATTTGAACCATATGTGAATTTGCAGAATGGAATACAGTGAATTTCTTATTTGTTGTTGCAAGTAATAATATAGTCTTACTAACCTCATCAATTGGAGAAAAATCGACTTCGATATCCATTGAATTTACAGGGAATTTACCTAATGTTGCATAACCCTTTAAATCTCTCATAAATCCATTAGTAATAGAATTAGCCTGGAATTCACCGTCACTATTTCTACCCATTAGATTACCTACTCTAACAATCTTAGCATCAAGACCTTCACTTACTGCCTCAAGTATTGCCTTTTCAGCATTAAATTTAGAATGAACATATTTATTAGAAATATCTTGACCAAATGAAAGCATATTTTCCTTCATTCTAAAATATGAATCAAATCTTTCATCAATATTTTCACCAGCAACAGATAATGTTGAAATCTGAATTAATCTAGCCTTAGTCTTTTTAACAATATTTATTAAATTCTTAACACCGCCAACATTAATACGCTCAATAATATCACTTTGTGCGAAATGCTTAACTATAGCTGCACAGTTAATAATAGTATCAAATTTTTCATTCTTTAGTAAATCAGCTAAATTATCATTTGTAATATCAGCATCTATTACCTTAACATATTTATTAATCTCATCTTCAAGTGGTGAATCAAAATAATATGCTAATAAGCCTGTAAGTCTCTTTATTGACTCTAGGTTTTTGCCTCTTACTAAGGCAATAACATCATTCTTTTGATTTAATAATTCCTTTAATACATGAATTCCTAAGAAGCCTGTTGCGCCTGTAAGTAAAACTCTACCAAGTGGTCTTTCTTCTTTGATTTCATCAATGTTTTTAATAATATTATCCTTTAATGAAATTAGATCATTAAATTCTTGTTCTTCCTTTACTTCTTCAGTAACACCATTTAGTGAATTAATATATTTTTCAAGCTCTATAACAGTTGAATTATCAAATATATCCTTATAAGCAATTGGTAAGTTTTCACCTAAGGCAAGCATTGCGACCTTACTTGCAGATAGTGATGTACCACCTAAATCAAAGAAATCATCATCTATACCAACATTATCATTATTTAATGCCTTCTTAAATATATTTAATAATTTCTTTTCAAGCTCATT